>FSSH01000612.1_pt1 | contig 10115 bp, 7 predicted proteins | sample 1166101 | NCBI WGS metagenome assembly FSSH01 (sample SAMEA32972668, study PRJEB13176) | freshwater metagenome | biome: Drinking water system; feature: Biomass in drinking water that filtered by 0.45 um membrane; material: drinking water | place: USA | collected 2012-12-20 | depth 0 m | reverse complement strand
TCTGGCCGATATCGATCGCCGGATTCAGCGAGCGCCCGCAATCGTGGAGGATGTCGGCCCGCTCGATCCGGTACTCGCCCGTCAGGGTGTCCACCGCGGCCTGAACGCAGGCGGCGCCGTAGGCGAAGTAGTAGAAGGGGTGTCCCCTGCCGGCGGCCCGGTCCCAATGGATCGTCGGCGTCTTGTAGAAGCCGGTGGCCGAGAGCTGGATCCGGGCGAGATAGGCCTTGTGGATCAACCCGGCCCAGGGGATCTCCTGGTTCCCGACCCGCACGCGGTTTGGCAGGAACAGCACCGTATCGGGATCGACGCTCCAGGCCTCGGCCGCGAATTCGACGAGGCGGCTCTTGAGCGTCTGGGCCGCGTTGCGCGCCGCCATGCCGTTGAGGTCGGCGCCGGACGAGGCTGCCGTGGCGGAGGTGTTCGGCACCTTTCCCGTCGTGGTCGCAGTGATGCGGACCCGGTCCGCATCGATCTGGAATTCTTCCGCGACGACTTGGGCGACCTTGACGTAGAGCCCCTGGCNNCCCATCTCGGTGCCGCCGTGGTTCAGCCCGACCGAACCGTCGTTGTAGATATGGACCAGCGCGCCGGCCTGGTTGTAGGCGGTGGAGGTGAAGGAGATGCCGAACTTCACCGGCGTCAGGGCGATGCCGCGCTTGATCACCGGGCTTTTCCGGTTTGCGGCATGGAGCGCCGCGCGGCGGCCGGGATAGTCNCAATCGAGGCTGAGCTTCTCCACCAGGTCGGCGATGCAATTGTCGCGGAGAGTCTGGTGGTAGGGTGTGACGTTGTTCGCGTCGGTCCCGTAGAAATTGCGCCGCCGCACCTCGAGCGGGTCGAGGCCGCAGGCGAAGGCGACCTCCTCGATCACACGTTCGGCCGCCACCATGCCTTGAGGTCCGCCGAACCCCCGGAAGGCGGTGTTGGAGACGGTGTTGGTCCTGTAGGGCCGCGAGGTCAGGTGGACCGCCGGGTAGTGGTAGCAATTGTCGGCGTGGAACAGGGCGCGGTCGGTGACCGGCCCCGANNCGGCCCAGCCGCAGCGGGCGGCGAGCAGCATGTCGACGGCGCGGATGCGGCCGTCCTCGTCGAAGCCCACCGTGTAATCGCATTCGAAATCGTGGCGCTTGCCGGTGACGACCATGTCGTCGTCGCGGTCGAGCCGGATCTTGGCAGGCCGGCCCGTGAGCTTGGCGACGAGGGCGGCGATGCAGGCGAAGGGATGCGACTGGCTCTCCTTGCCGCCGAACCCCCCGCCCATGCGGCGCACCTCCGTGGTCACAGCCGCGTTCACGGTGCCGAGAACCCTGGCGATCAGGGCCTGCGCCTCCGCCGGGTGCTGCGTCGAGGTCTGGACGGTGACCTCGTCGTCCTCGCCCGGGAAGGCAGCCGCGATCTGGCCTTCGAGGTAGAAATGCTCCTGGCCGCCGATGGCGAGGCGACCGCTCAGGGTCTGCGGCGCTTCTGCAAGCGCCTCCTCCACGTCGCCGCGCTTCAGCGTCATCGGCGGCCAGACAAGGGCGCCGTCGGCGCGGGCATCGTCGAAGGTGAGGATGGGCGGAAGGTCCTCGTAGGCGATCACCGCGAGCCGCGCCGCGCGCCGGGCCGCGTCGCGGGTCTTAGCCGCCACCGCGAAAATCGGCTGGCCGAGGAACGAGACGACGTCCTCGGCGAGCAGGGGCTCGTCGTCCCGGTGCGAGGACGAGATCTCGTTGATCCCCGGCACGTCGGCGGCGGTGACGACGAGGACCACGCCCGGCGCGGCGCGCACGGGAGCGAGATCAAGCGAGACGAGGCGTGCATGGGCGCGCTCGCTCAGCCCCAGGCAGATATGCAGCATGCCCTCGGGCTCGGCCGCGTCGTCGATATAGATCGCGGTGCCCGACACGTGGCGTGCGGCGCTGTCGTGGACGCGCGACGTGTGGGCGCCGCCCTCGATCCGGTCGNNGTCGGCTGCCTTGAGGGCAGGGGGCGTACGGTCAAGCATGGATCAGATTCCCCACTTGCGCGAGGCGGGTCTCGTGAGCCTGCGGCGCCAGCTCGAAGGCGAGGCGCTCGATCAGATTGCCGGCGACTTTCAGACGATAGCTCGCGGAGGCGCGCATGTCCGAGAGCGGCGTGAAATCCTGCACCAGGGCCGTCTTGAAGGCCGCGATGGCGGCGCCGTCCAGCGTCCGGCCGATCAAAGCCGCTTCGGCCGCGAGCGCGCGTTTCGGGGTCGCGGCCATGCCGCCATAGGCGATCCTGGCCGACGCGATCCTGTCGCCGTCGAAGGTGAGGGCGAAGGCACCGAGTACCGCCGAGATGTCCTCGTCGAAGCGCTTGGATACCTTGTAGATTCGCAGCGCCTGCTCGGCGGGTTCGGGCACGGTGACCGCCTCGACGATCTCGTCCGCCGCACGATCCTGGCGGCCATAGGCGACGAAGAAATCCTCCAGGGAGATGTCGCGCCGGCCAGCGCGGCTGCGCAGGTGCAGGGTGGCGCCCATGGCGATGAGGGCGGGCGCGGCGTCGCCGATCGGCGAGCCGTTGGCGATGTTGCCGCCGAGGGTCCCGGCATTGCGGGTCTGGGCGGCGCCGTGACGGCGGAACAGCTCGCCGAGGTCGGGATGCAGCTCGGCGAGTGCCGCGCCCGCGTCGGCGAGGGTCACGCCGGCACCGATACGAAGGCCCTCGGGTGTTCTCGCGATCGTGGCGAGACCGCGCACGCGCCCGAGCCAGATCACCGGATCGAGGATGCGCAGGCCCTTGGTCACCCAGAGCGCCACGTCCGTAGCGCCGGCGACGATCGTCGCGTCGGGATATTCCGCCCTCAGATCGAGGAGAGCATCCACCGTGGCGGGGGCGAAGAAGCGGCCTTCCGAGCCCGTCACGGCGACGGTCTCGTCGTCGCGCAGGGCGAGGAGCGCGGCCAGGGTTTCGGATTCGCTGGCGTCGAACCGATCGGGGGAGGGCGCGGCCAGGACCTTCTCGGCCGCACGCACGATCGGGGCATAGCCGGTGCAACGGCAGAGATTGCCCGCGAGCGCATCGTCGATCGGACTCGTCGTCGGGAAGCTCGATGAGGCCGGGTCCTTGGTCATGGCGAACAGCGACATCACGAAGCCCGGCGTGCAGAAGCCGCATTGCGAGCCGTGCTCGTCGACCATCGCCTGCTGGACAGGGTGCAGGGCGCCGTCCGTCCCGCGCAGGTGCTCGACGGTGAGAAGCTGGCAGCCGTCGAGCTGACCGAGGAATGTGATGCAGGCATCGACGCTGCGATAACGGAGGCGGCCCTCCTCGGGTCGCACGACGACAACCGTGCAAGCACCGCAATCGCCCTCGTTGCAGCCCTCCTTGGTGCCGATCAGCCGCTCGGGGCCGCGCAGCCAGTCGAGAACCGTCGCGGTCGGGTCGCAGCCCGTGATGGTGCGGGGCTCATGGCCAAGGAGGAAGCGGATCTCGTGTCTCAACGGTCGTCTCCGTGGACAGCGTTACGCACTCACGTGCGGAGAGAAGATCCCCCTGCTCCTTCTCTCCGACCTCATCCTGAGGCGCCGGAGCGAAGCGGAGGCCTCGAAGGAGCCCTCCAGCCGAAGCAGGGGCCTCTGGAATCCACCTTCGGGGCCGCTTCGCGGCACCTCAGGATGAGGGTGGTGAGGAGAGTACGCCGCTTTTCTGAGGAGCCTATTGCGGCAGCTTGTCGTCGATGCCCTTCACGTACCAGTTCATACCGAGGATCATCGGGTCGGGAGCGCTCTCGCCCTCCTTCACCATCACGGTGCCGTCCTGCTTCACCACCGGTCCCTTAAAGGGGTGTAGTCTGCCCTCCGCGATCGCCTTCGTCGACGCCTCGGCCTTGGCCTTCACGTCGTCGGGCATGTTGGCGAAGGGCGCGAGGACGACCATGCCCTCCTTGATGCCGTGCCAGGTGTCCTTGCTCTGCCACGTCCCGGCCAGAACCGCCTTGGCCTCGTCGATGACGTAGGCGTTCCAGTCGTCGACGATGGAGGTGAGCTGGGCTTTCGGTGCGAAGCGCATCTGGTCGGAGGATTGTCCGAAGGCGAGCTTGCCTTGCTTCTCCGCCTCCTGCAGCGGCGCGGCCGAGTCGGTGTGCTGGGAGAGGATGTCGGCACCTTGCGCCAGCAGGGCCTTGGCGGCCTCCGCCTCCTTGCCCGGATCGAACCAGGTGTTCACCCAGACGATCTTGACCTTGATGTTGGGGTTCACCGACTGGGCGCCGAGCATGAAGGCGTTGATGCCGCTCACGACCTCCGGGATCGGGAACGAGGCGATGTAGCCGACCGTGCCGGTCTTCGAGAGCTTTCCGGCGATCTCGCCGCAGATGTAGCGGCCCTCGTAGAACCGGGCCGAGTAGGTCGAGACGTTGGGCGCGCGCTTGTAGCCGGTGGCGTGCTCGAACTTCACCTTGGGAAATTTCTTGGCGACCTTCAGGGTCGGCTCCATGAAGCCGAACGAGGTCGTGAAGATGAGGCCGTGGCCCGAGCGCGCCAGGCTCTCGATCGAGCGCTCGCTGTCGGCCTCCGGCACGTTCTCGAGGAAGCTGGTCTCGACCTTGTCGCCGAGCGCGGCGGCCAGGGCCTTGCGGCTCTCGTCGTGCTGGTAGGAATAGCCGTAATCGGCCACCGGCCCGACATAGACGAAGCCGACCTTGAGCTTGTCGCCCGGCTTGGTTTGGGCCTGCGCCGGGCCTTGGATACCCGCAAGGCCCAGCGCGAGGGCGCCGACGAGGGCGCCGTAGATGATCCGCATGATCCCCTCGATCCTTCTCGGGTGGTCCCCGCCTCAACGGTGCGGGGTGAAGACGCGGCCGAGCGCGGCCGGCGCGAGCGATCCGCCCTGGCGTCGGCCGAGTGAGAGCAAGACCAGGGCCAGGATCGTGGCGAGATATGGCAGGGCCGAGAGCGCCTGGCCCGGCAGTCCGAGCCCGGCGGCCTGGGCGTGGAGCTGGAGCACCGTCGCCCCTCCGAACAGCATCGCGCCGGCCAGGACGCGCAGCGGGCGCCAGGAGGCGAAGACCACGAGCGCGAGCGCGATCCAGCCGCGTCCCGCCGTCATGGCGGGCGCCCAGAACGGGGTATAGGCCAGCGACAGGTAGGCCCCGGCGAGCCCGGCGCAGGCACCGCCGAACAGCACCGCGAGAAAGCGGACCTTGCGCACCTTCAGGCCGAGGGCGTGGGTCGCGGTGTGGTCGTCGCCGATGGCGCGCAGGATCAAGCCGGCGCGCGTCCGCCACAGGAACCAGGACACGCCGGCCACCAGCGCGAGGCCGGCATAGACGAAGCCATCCTGCCCGAAGACGAGCCGGCCGATGCCGGGCAGGTCGGTGAGGCCGGGAATGTAGAGGTGCGGCGCCGGCTCGCGCTTGAGGCCGACATAGCCGGCGCCGACGAGGCCCGAGAGCCCGAGCCCCAGGATGGTCATGGCGAGGCCTGAGGCGACTTGGTTGGCCGCCAAACCCACGGTGAGAATGCCGAACAGGGCGGAGAGAGCCAGGCCCGTGCCGGCACCGGCCATCGCTCCGATGAGGGTCGAGCCGGTCTCGACGGCGACGGCGAAGCCCGCGGCCGCACCGAGCACCATCATCCCCTCGACCCCGAGGTTGAGTACGCCCGACCGCTCGACGACGAGCTCGCCGAGCGCCGCGATCATCAGCGGCGTGGCGGCGGCCAGGATGGTGACGACGATCATCTGGGCGATGTCGAGGGTCATGGGGTGGTCCTCGCGCGCCGTGCGCACCCCTCGCCCCGCTTGCGGGGAGAGGGCCGCGTCTCCCCCTCGTCGGGGAGCGCGGCAAGGCGGCAGCCGGAGGTGAGGGGGCGTCGCCGGACGAGTCCCATCCGGAGAGACCCCCTCACCCTCGCTCCGCTCGTCGCATGGACGACGGGGTCCATGCGACCCTCTCCCCGCCCGGCGGGGAGAGGGGATGGGCGCGCATCAACGTCGCTTGCGACTGAAGCTCCCCTCATCGCACCACCCCCGGCACCAGCCGCACCTGATATCGCGACAGCGCATCCGCCCCGAGAACGAGTGCCAAGAGCAAGCCCTGGAAGGCGCGGGTGAGGTCCAGCGGCAGCTTGAGGTCGATCTGCGCGCCCTCGCCGCCGATGGTGGTGAGCGCGATGACGAGGGCAGCGACGAGGATTCCTACCGGAGAGAGCCGCCCGAGGAAGGCGACGATGATGGCGGTGAAGCCGTAGCCCGGCGAGATCGAGGGCTGGAGCTGGCCGATCTTGCCCGCCACCTCGGCGATGCCGGCGAGCCCGGCGGCGCCTCCGGAGATCGCAAAGACCGCCATCGTGAGGCGCGCATCGCTGAAGCCGGCGAAACGCGCCGCGCGGGGGCTCGCGCCGAGTACCCGCACCTCGAAGCCGAACAGGGTGCGGGCGAGAACGAAGGTCGCGATCACCACGGCGGCGAGGGCGATCAAGACCCCGGCATGGAGGCTGTCGCCCTCCATCAGGTAGGGCAGGCGGGCGGCGTCATCGAAGGTGACGCTCTGGGGGAAGTTATATCCGGCCGGATCGCGCAAGGGCCCGCGGGCCATGTAGTCGAGCAGCAGCTCGGCGACGTAGACCAGCATCAGGCTGGTGAGGATCTCGGAGACCCCGAGCTTCACCTTCAGCAGGGCCGGGATCATCGCGTAGGCGGCGCCGGCCAGGGTACCGGCGATCAGCATTGCGGGCAGGACCCAGAAGGTCGGGCCGGCCATGCCGTGGGTCGCCACCGCGATCCAGCCGCCGAAGAGGCCGCCGACGACGAACTGCCCCTCCGCGCCGATATTCCAGATGTTCGCGCGGAAGCAGAAGGCGAGGCCGGTGGCGATCAGCGCCAGCGGGGCGGCCTTCAGGGCGACCTCCTGCAGCGACCAGATCTCGCTCAAGGGCGCGATGAAGTAGGTGACGAAGGCGGCGGCCGGCGATCGGCCCATGGCCGCCACGACGATGCCGCCGATCGCCACCGCAGCGGCGAAGGCGAGGATGGGCGATAGCGCGTCCATGAGGACGGAGCGCCTGGCCCTCGGGTTGAGGTCAACGCGCATGGGCGAGCGTGCCGGTGCGGGCCTGGCGGAGAGGGGGCTCTTCGGCAGCCGCCTCGCCGCCCATGAGGAGCCCCACGGCCTCGCGGCTGGTCTCGCAGGCCGGCATAGCCCAGGACAGGGCACCGTGGTTGAGGACCGCGATGCGGCCGGCGATCTCGAAGACCTCGTCGAGGTCCTGGCTGATCACCAGGATGGCGGCGCCGCGAGCGGCAAGGTCGATCAAGGCCTGACGAATATGGGCGGCGGCGAGCGCATCGACGCCCCAGGTCGGCTGGTTGACCACGAGCACCCCGGGCTCGGCCAGGATCTCGCGTCCGACGAGGAATTTCTGGAGGTTGCCACCCGACAGGGTGCCGGCGGCGGGGTCGGGTCCCGCCTTGCGCACGTCGAAGGCGCCGATCACCGCTTGCGCGAGCGCTTTAGCGGCGGCCACGCGCAGGATGCCGAGGCGGGAAAGGCCACCGGTGGCGTGGCGCGAGAGCACGGCGTTGTCCGACAGGCTGAGGCTCGGGGCGGCGGCATGGCCGTTGCGCTCCTCGGGCACGAAGCCAGCGCGCAGGCGGCGGCGGGCATTGATGCCGAGCCGTCCCGCAGCCGTGCCGTCGATGCGGATCATGCCGGGCTTGGGCGCGAGGGCTTCGCCCGACAGCGCATCGAACAGCTCCGCCTGGCCGTTGCCGGCGATGCCGGCGATCGCGACGATCTCGCCGCCGGACACCGTCAGCGAGACATCGCGCAGGGCGGTCCCGTGCAGGCCCGGAGCGGGAAGGGCGAGATGGTCGATCACCAACCGCTCGCGCCCGAGCGCCTTCTTCGAGGCCGGCTTCACCTCGCCGATCTGCGCGCCCACCATCATGGCGGCGAGGGAGCGCGCGCTCTCCTGGCGCGGGTCGCAGGCGCCCACGACCTTGCCGCCGCGCAGGATGGTGGCGCGCGAGCACAGGCGTCGGACCTCGTCGAGGCGATGGGAGATATAGAGGAGCGCGCGGCCCTCGTCGCGCAGGCGCTCCAGCACGACGAACAGCCCGTCCGCCTCGCTCGGCGTCAGGACGGAAGTCGGCTCGTCGAGGATGATCAGGCGCGGCTCCTGAAGCAGGCAGCGGATGATCTCGATGCGCTGGCGCTCCCCCGCCGAGAGGGACCAGACGGGCCGGTCCGGATCGAGCTTCAGGCCGTAGGCGGCGCCGACGCCGGCGATCTTCTGCTTCAGGGCTTTGGGCCCCAGGCTCCTGGGCATGACGAGGGCGATGTTCTCGGCGACGGTGAGGTTCTCGCAGAGAGAGAAATGCTGGAACACCATGCCGATGCCGAGAGCCCGCGCGGCCTCGGGATTGGCGAGCCGCACGACGTCCCCGCGATGGGTGACGACGCCCTCCGTCGGCTCCAGGAGCCCGTAGAGGATCTTCATCAGGGTCGACTTGCCGGCTCCGTTCTCGCCGAGCAGGGCGTGGATCTCGCCGGCCCTGATCTCGAGGTCGATCCCGTCATTGGCGGTGAAGCTGCCGAAGCGTTTGACGATGCCGTAGGCTGCAAAGAGCGGTACCGGCCCGTCTCGTCCGGGAACGGGGGCCTTGGCCTCCACCCTCAGGCCGTGCCGAACAGGCTGTGGGCGAGGCGGGTATGGGCCTCGCGCAATTGCCCGGTCTCGATGCCGATGGGCTGGCCGTCGATGACCCGCCATTGTCCCGCGACCATGACGCGGTCGGCCCTGTAGGCGCCGCACAGGACGAGGGCCGCGAGGGGATCGTGGGCGCCGGAGAAGCGCAGCTCGTCCAAGGTGAACAGGGCAAGATCCGCCTCGCGGCCCTCCTCGATCCGGCCGATATCCGAGCGGCCGAGGCAGGCGGCGGAGCCTTCGGTCGCCCAGCGCAGGGCGTCGAGATGGGTGACGGCTTCCGCCCCGTAGGTGAGGCGGTTGATCATCAGGGCGTGGCGCACGCCCTCAATCAGGTTCGAACTGTCATTGGAGGCCGATCCGTCGACCCCGAGGCCGACCGGGCTGCCGGCGGCTTCGAGCTCACAGGTCCGGCACTGGCCCGAGGCGAGCGTCATGTTCGAGGTCGGGCAGTGGCAGACGCCGACCCCGGCCTTGCCGAGACGCGCCACCTCGGCATCGTTGAAGTGGATGCCGTGGGCGAGCCAGACCCGGTTCGTCATCCAGCCGACCTCTTCGAGGTAGTCGACCGGGCGCTGCCCGAACATCTCCAGGCAGTAGCGGTCCTCGTCCAGCGTTTCGCCGAGATGGGTGTGCAGGCGGCAATCGTGGGCGTCGGCCATGGCGGCGCTCTCGCGCATCAGGCGCTTCGTCACGTTGAAGGGCGAGCAGGGCGCGAGCCCGATCTGCACCATCGCGCCGGGCTTCGGGTCGTGGAAGAGGCGCAGCACGCGCTCGCTGTCTTGGAGGATGGTGTCGTCGTCCTGCGTCAGGCATTCGGGCGACAACCCGCCATCCTTCACCGAAAGGCTCATCGAGCCGCGGGTGACGAAGGCGCGGATGCCGACATGGCCCGCCTCCTCGACCTGGATGTCGACGGATCGCTCCAGGCCCTTCGGGAACAGGTAGTGATGATCGCCAGCGGTGGTGCAGCCGGAGAGCAGGAGCTCGGTATAGGCGAGCCGGGTCGCGAGGCGGAACGCCTCCGGGTTCATCTTGTCCCAGACCGTGTAGAGCGCCTGAAGCCAGGGAAAGAGCGGCTTGTTGATCGCGACCGGGTGGGCGCGGGTCAGGGTCTGGAAGAAGTGGTGGTGGGTGTTGACGAGGCCGGGCAGCACCACGTGCCCCGTCATGTCGAGCACCGTGTCGGCCGTCTCGGGCAGGGTGTCGCCCGCGCCCACGGCGACGATGCGGTTCTCCTCGATGTAGACGCCGCCGCCGCGGATCTCGCGCCGCGAAGCGTCCATCGTCACGAGAACGTCGGCGTTTCTCAGGAGCAGGGAGGTCATCGCGTGGTGTCCTTCAGCCAGGCCGCGAGAACCTGCCGCTCGTCCGGCGTCATCTCGGTGACGTTGTTGGGCGGCATGTTGTGGGTTAGCACGGCGTGCCGGCGGATCGCCTCGGCCTGCCGGCCGA
>FSSH01002949.1_pt2 | contig 10120 bp, 10 predicted proteins | sample 1166101 | NCBI WGS metagenome assembly FSSH01 (sample SAMEA32972668, study PRJEB13176) | freshwater metagenome | biome: Drinking water system; feature: Biomass in drinking water that filtered by 0.45 um membrane; material: drinking water | place: USA | collected 2012-12-20 | depth 0 m | reverse complement strand
CCGAGGTCGGCTCGTCGAACAGGATCACTTCCGGACGCTGGGCCACCGTGCGGGCGATGCAGAGGCGCTGCTGCTGGCCGCCCGAGAGGCCCATGCCCGATTGCTTCAGCTTGTCCTTCGCCTCGTCCCAGAGTGCAGCCTTGCGCAGGGATTCCTCGACGCGGATGTCGAGATCGGCCTTGGACAGGCGCTCGTAGAGGCGAAGCCCGAAGGCGACGTTGTCGTAGATCGACATCGGGAACGGCGTCGGCTTCTGGAACACCATGCCGATCTTCGAGCGCAGCTCGTTGAGGTCGATCCTGGGGTCGAGGATGTTGCGGCCGTCGAGCATGATCTGCCCCTCGGCGCGCTGCTCGGGATAGAGGCTGTAGATGCGGTTGAAGGTGCGCAGCAGCGTCGACTTCCCGCAACCCGACGGGCCGATCAGCGCCGTCACCTGCCGGTCGTGGAAGTTGAGGTTGACCGATTTCAGGCCGTGGAAGCTGCCGTAATAGAAGTTGAGGTCCTTCACGGCGATGCGGATCGGGGCGTTCTCGTCGGCCTGGTGGCGGCCTGTGAGCTGCGCTTGGGTGATCTCAGTGGGCGCGTTCATGGTCATTCGTCCTTCGACGGAGATGGGCGGGGGCGACGCTCGCGGCTCAGCGCGCGCGCTCGCTCTTGATGACGAAGCGGGCCACGATCGACAGCGCGAGGATCGTGATCGTGATGAGGAGGGCGCCGGCCCAGGCGAGCTGCTGCCAGTTCGGATAGGGCGAGAGGGCGAACTGGTAGATCATCACGGGCAGGTTCGGGATTCCGCCCATGAGGTTGGGCGAGAACCAGCTATTGTTGTTGAGCGCCGTGAACAGGAGCGGCGCGGTCTCGCCGGCAATCCGGGCAAGGGCCAGGATGATGCCCGTGACGATGCCGGCGCTGGCCGCGCGCCAGGTGATCGCCTTGATCACGATGGAGGGCGGGGCGCCGAGGGCCGCGCCCGCCTCGCGCAGGGTCGAGGGCACCAGCCGGAGCATGTCCTCGGTTGTGCGCACGATCACCGGCGTTGCGATGATCGCCAGCGCGACGCCGCCGGCCCATCCGGAATAGCTGCCCATGGTCCTCACCATCAGGGTGTAGACGAACAGGCCGATCAGGATGGAGGGTGCCGAGAGCAGGATGTCGTTGAGGAAGCGGATCAGGTCGGCGAGCTTCGAGGCGCGGCCGTACTCCGCCAGGTAGGTGCCCGCGAGCACGCCGATCGGCGTCGCGATGACGATGCCGATGAAGGTCAGGACAAGGCTGCCCAGGATGGCGTTGGCGATGCCGCCGCCTTCCGACCCTGGGCCCGGCGTCGGCTCGGTGAAGAGCAGCGGGGAGAACCCCTTCACGCCCTCGACGATGAGCATCAGGAGGATCGAGCCGAGGACGACGATGCCGATCAAGGTGGCAACGGTGCTCGCCACCACGAGGATTTTGTCGGCGACCCGGCGGCCGGAGCGGACGCGGCTCGCGCTGATCGGTGCCGCTTCCCGTACGGTGGGGGCGGTGAGAGGATTTGCAGAGTCCATCGGTACGATTTCCCTGCGTTCAGGCGACCTTGACGCGCCGGACCAGAAGCCGGGCGATGATCAGGACGATGAAGGTGACGACGAAAAGGATGCAGCCGAGCGCCATCAGCGCGTGAAGCTGCATGCCGTCGGCCTCGTTGAACTCGTTGGCGATGCGCGAAGCGATCGTCGAGCCGGGGTCGAAGACCGAGGCGGAGAGGCGATTGGCGTTGCCGATGACGAAGGTCACCGCCATCGTCTCGCCGAGCGCGCGGCCGAGGCCGAGCATGATCGCGCCGATGATCGAGACCGAGGCCTGGGGTACGAGGACGTGGCGGACCACCTCCCAGGTGGTGCAGCCGATGCCGTAGGCGCTCTCGCGCAGAACCGTCGGGATCTGATCGAGCATGTCGCGGGTGATCGAAGCGACGAAGGGCACGATCATGATGGCGAGGATGATGCCGGCGGTAAGAATGCCGACGCCCGAGGGAACGCGGGCGTAGAACAACGTGCCGACGATCGGCATCCCCTCGACGAGGCTCGAGACCGGGATCTGGACGTAGCTGGCAAAGAGCGGGGCGAAGATGAAAAGACCCCACATGCCGTAGATGATGCTCGGCACAGAGGCGAGAAGCTCGATCGTCATCGAGACGGGCTTCCGCGCCCAGCCGGGGCAGAGCTGCGTCAGGTAGACCGCGATGCCAAGGGAGAGCGGGACGCCGATCAGCAGGGCGAGGAAGGCCGAGGCGATCGTGCCGATGATGGCGACAAAGGCGCCGTATTGTTCCTGGCCGATGTTCCAGGCACTGGACGTGATGAAGCCGGGGCCGAATTCGCGGAAGGCCGGCCAGCCACCATAAGCGATCGAGCCGAGGATTCCGACGAGGAAGAGGAGGACGAGGAGGGCCGAGCCGTAGGAGGCGAGACGAAACAGCGAGTCGCCGATGCCGCCTGGTGTCTTGCGGGCCGGCGCATCTGCGCTGCGGGCCAGAGCGATCTGTTCAGTCAAGGCGGCCATCCGAGGATCTTCTCTTCACGCGGTCTCGTACCGTGCGGCGGGAGGCGAGACGAGGGGGGTCCCTCGTCTCGCCGAGCGATTCTCGCCGCCTTCGCGGCGGCCTCTCTTGTGACCGGATCGAGTTAGATCGCGGGCTTGCCGTCCTTGCCCTTGATCTCCTTCCACTCGTTCTTGACGAGGGCGACGACGTTGTCGGGCAGCGGCACGTAGTCGAGGTCGACAGCGAGCTTGTCGCCGTTCTTGTAGGCCCAGTCGAAGAACTTGAGCACTTCGGCGGTCTTCGCGACGTCAGCCGGCTCCTTGTAGACGAGGACGAAGGTGGCCGCGGTGATCGGCCAGGCGTCGTCGCCGCCCTGGTTGGTCAGCGCGATGCCGAAGCCCGGAGCCGACTTCCAGTCGGCGCTGGCGGCGGCGGCCTGGAAGGCCTTGTCGTCGGGCTGCGGGAACTTGCCGGCCTTGTTCTGGATCAGCGTGTAGCTGAGCTTGTTCTGCTTGGCATAGGCCGACTCGACGTAGCCGATGGAGTTCGGCACCTGCTTGACGGTGGCGGTGACGCCCTCGTTGCCCTTGCCGCCCTGTCCGGCCGGCCAGGAGATGGTCGTCGCCGCACCGAATTCCTTCTTCCAGGTCTCGGAGACCGAGCTCAGGTAGGTGGTAAAGATGTTGGTCGTGCCCGATGCGTCGGAGCGGTAGACCGGAGTGATTGGCGAGTCGGGGAGCTTCAGGCCCTCGTTGATCTTGGCGATCTTGGGGTCGCTCCACTTGGTGATCCTGTTGGCGTAGATGTCGGCGATGAGCTCGCCGGTCAGCTTGAGCTTGCCCGGCTCGACGCCGGCGACGTTCACGACGGTCACGACGCCGCCCATGACGGTCGGAAACTGCACGAGGCCATCCTTGGCGAGGGCCTCACCCTTGAGGGGAGCGTCGGTCGCGCCGAAATCGACGGTCTTGGCCTGGATCTGCTTGATGCCACCGCCCGAGCCGATCGACTGGTAGTTCAGGCCGGTGCCCGTATCCTTGCGGTAGGCCTCCGCCCATTTCGAATAGACCGGGAAGGGGAAGGTCGCGCCGGCGCCGGTGATGTCGGCGGCAAGTGTTGAGGTCGCGATCTGCGCGGTGGCGAGCCCGAGGGCGAGCGCGTAGGCGAAGGGTTTCATGGAGTTTCTCCAGGTTCGTTCGGTCGCCGATCATCCGTGACGGACATGTCCACGCGGGTCGGCGAACCCTTCGGTTCGCCGGTCGCCCTCAGGATCGGCACCGCTGTAGACGGCGGCTGGCGGACCGTTACCGTCTCGACGATGCCGGCCATATGACGCTGACATGACGAATGGATGACAGCGACCGCGGCCGCGCTCAACAAGGTGTCCCCGATCCGCTCATCATTCACATGAGCGGTGGACGGCACGGTTCGGCCCCTTCGTGCGTTTATTGTCCCGGACGACGGGCAGCTCTGTCCTCGTCGCAGAGGAAAGGCCCAGAACGGGGCTCATCTGCGGAGGTGGCGAACCGTGGCGAACGATACGATCGATGAGCCGATGGCCGATTCTCCCGAAGACGCGGCTTTTCTCGCTCTCCATGCGGAGCGCCAAGCGGTCGAACGGGACCTCGTCCTGGTTCGGCAACGCCGGCTCTATGGACAGGATTCGGAGGATGTCGCTAAGGCAGAGCGGGACGAGCCGGCGCTTCTGACGAGGCTCGACCGGATCCTCACGCAGCTCAGGGCGGCGGAGTACAAGCGCCAGCCCGGCGCGAGACGCTGGTAAGCCGATTCCGCTTCAGGCGACGCGAAGGCGGTCGCGTTCGCGGTGGCGGAGCCGGAGGAGCAGTTCGACCTGGGTATCGGTGATCGGCTCGGCGTCGCACAGCACCGCGTAGAGCGAGCGTAGCTCGGTCCCCAGGCGGGCGCGGGCATCGTGGGTGATCGTCGGCAGGCCGATCGATTGCGGCAGAGTATCCGTCTGACCCGAATCGTTGGCGCAATCCGTAATGATGTCCATGTCGCGATCCACCCAGCCGCCCTCTTCCGACTCCCGAGGCGAGCGTGAGGACCCACGGTCCGCTAACATGGTTAACAAAGCGTTAAGATTTTTTCCTCATGCGTCGGCAGCTTCGATCAGGCTCGCCGCCGCGGCGCGGGCCTCGTCGGTGACCGTCGCTCCGGCGAGCATCCGGGCGATCTCTTCCCTACGGGCCGGAGGCGCCAATGTGGCAACCCTGGTGGCGACCCGGTCACCACCCTTCACCGCGTCCTTGGCGATGAGGAAATGGGTGCCGGCTCGCGCGGCCACCTGGGGAGCATGCGTGACGGCGACGACCTGCACCCGGGCGGCGAGACGGGCGAGGCGGGCGCCGATGGCATCGGCCACGGCCCCGCCGACGCCGGTATCGATCTCGTCGAAAATGAGGGTCGGGGCCGAGCCCTTGTCGGCGAGCACCACCTTGAGGGCGAGCATGAAGCGCGAGAGCTCGCCGCCCGAGGCGACCTTCATCATCGGCCCGGCGCGGGTACCGGGATTGGTCTGCGCCCAGAACTCGACCCGGTCGAGGCCCCCGGCATCCCGCGATTCTGGGTCGCTGACGATTTCGGTGATGAAGCGGGCGCGTTCGAGTTTCAGCGGCGGCAATTCGGCCTTCACGGCGGCGTCGAGATTGCGCGCAGCCCTGCGGCGGCCTTCGCTCAGCTTGGTGGCGGCCTTGAGATAGGAGGTCTCGGCCGTCCCGAGAGCCGCCTCGAGGCCGCCGAGGGCCTCCTCGCCGGCATCCATGGCGGCGACGTCAGCCAGATAGCGCTCGCGCAGCTGCGCGAGGTCGTCCGCTGCGACGTCGTATTTGCGCGCAGCCGCGCGCAGAGCGAACAGGCGTTCCTCGGTCCGTTCGAGGTCCCGCGGATCGAATTCGGTTTCCCTCACCGCCGCATCGAGGACCGCTCGGGCTTCGTCGAGGGCGACGAGGGCCGCATCAAGTGCGGCGATGCAGGGATCGACCAGGGCGGGAAGCTGGGAGGATCGGCGCTCCAGCTTGCGCAGGGCCGAGGACAGGTGCGGCACGCCGGAATGGGCGCCGCCGGTGGCCTCCAGCGCTTCGTTCAGCTCGCGCGCCACCTTTTCGCTCTGCTGCATGATGCTGCGGCGCTCGGCGAGCTGCGCTTCCTCGCCGGCTTTCGGATCGAGGATCTCCAGCTCGGCGACGGCGTGGCGCAGAAAATCGGATTCCTTGCGCGCCGCCTCGACGCGAGCACGATGGCTGGCAAGCGCCGCTTTTGCGGCACGGACGGACTTTGCCGCTTCGCCCACCTGCGAGACCTGCCCGAGGAGGCCGCCGAAGGCGTCGAGGATGGCGCGATGCGTTCCCGAATCGGCCAACGCGCGGTCGTCGTGCTGGCCGTGGATCTCGACGAGCGAAGCGCCCACCGCCCGCAGCACCTGGACTCCCACCGGCTGGTCGTTGACGAAGGCGCGGGTGCGCCCATCCGACATCTGCACGCGGCGCAGGATGATGTCGCCTTCGGTGTCGAGGTCGGACTCGGCCGCGATGAGACGGGCGGGATGGTCGAGGGGAACGTCGAAGACCGCGGTTACGCCGCCCTGGCTCTCGCCCTGGCGCACCAGTCGGCCATCGCCGCGGCCGCCGAGGGCAAGGGCGAAGGCATCGAGAAGGATCGACTTGCCGGCGCCGGTCTCGCCGGTCAGGACGGAGAGGCCTTCGCGAAAACCGAGCTCGAGTCGATCGATCAGGACGATGTCGCGGATCGCAAGCTGGATCAGCATGCCGCGTGCGGGGCCTTGGCTGGAGGGCGTCTGGCCGCTGTTTAAGGCGAAGCGACGCGCGCTTCACCTCAAAAGATCGCCGCGGGCTTCGTCAGCGTCGCGGCGACACGCGTTTACTGCGCTTCGGCGGTGCGGCCGATGACCGACCGGTACACTTTGCTGAGCCAGGAGCTCCGCTCTTCCCGCGGCTCCAGACCACCGGACTGAAGGAGCTTGTAGGCATCCTTGTACCAGGGACTGTCCGGGAAGTTGTGTCCGAGCACGGCCGCGGCGGTCTGAGCCTCGGCGGTGATGCCGAGTGCCATGTAGGCCTCGACCAGGCGCTCGAGGGCTTCCTCGGCATGGCGCGTCGTCTGATACTTGCTGACGACGTCGCGGAACCGGTTGATCGCCGCGGGGAAGTTGCGCTTCTCCAGGTAGAACCGGCCGATCTCCATCTCCTTGCCGGCGAGCTGGTCGCGGGTGATCTGAATCTTGGCCTTGGCGTCGGCGGCGTATTCCGAAGTCGGATACTTCTGGACGAGTTCCTGCAGGCCGACGAGGGCTTTCTCGGCACGATCCTGGTCGCGGCTGACGTCGGGGATCTGCTTGTAGTGCGACATCGCCATCAAATACTGGGCGTAGGCCGCATCCTTGCTGGCCGGATGACGCTTGATGTAGCGCTGCGAGGCCGAAATCGCGTCCTCGTACTTCTGTCCCTCATAATTGGCGTAGGCGGTCATCAGCAGCGCTTTGCGCGACCATTCGGAATAGGAATACTGCTTGTCGAGGGCCTCGAACTTCTTGGCAGCAGCCTCGTAATCCCGGTCCTCCATCCTGGCCAGGCCCTCGCTGTAGAGCGTGTTGGCCGGGACGTCCGGGATCACCTCTGGCTTGTAGCGCTCGGCGAAGGGGTTGATCGAATCGAGGGCGTCGCAGCCGCCGAGGCCGAGGCCGCAGACGGCGAGCATCGCGGCCGCCAGCGCGGAGCGGTTGAGATCAGCCAAGGCCATTCCTGTCATCCCCCAACGGATACGGCCCTTCCGGCGCGCATCGTCAGCCATTGTATGAGTCTCGATCGAACGGAGCCGGCAAGATCGCCAGAATCACGGTGGGAGTCACCAGCGACAGCGGTACCGTTCACAGACGATGAACGTCTGACGGCAGATTTGGGCGCGAAAGCGGCGGCGGCGCGATACCCGCATTCGGCATGCCGGGCGTGTCTGGAATGCTACAGGTCGCCCGCGAAGGCGGCGAGGGTCAGGCCGGTGCCGAACTCGGCGATGGCGGCCTCGCGGCGGGTGCCGGCGCCTTCGAGGATGGCGTAGTTGGCCCGGTCGGCCAGGAGAGCGTCGATGATCGCGACGTTCATGCGGTGCCCGCCGCAATAGGAGCGATAGGCGCCCTGTATAGGCAGGCCGGCCAGTGCGAGGTCGCCGACCGCGTCGAGGAACTTGTGGCGGACGAACTCGTCGGCGAAGCGGAGCCCCTCGGGATTGACGACCGCGTTCTCGCCGACGGCCACGGTGTTCTCGAGGGAGGCACCGGGGGCGAAGCCCGCCTTCCAGTAGCGCTCGACGTCGCGCATCATGCCGAAGGTGCGGGCCGGCGCGATCTCGCGGCGGTAAGAGGCCGGCGTCAGGTCCATCGCCTTGCGGCTGCGCCCGATCACCGGGCTTTCGAAATCGATCTCGACGTCGAGGCGGAAGCCTCGGTCGATGGGGCGAAGCTCAGCGAAGGAGCGCTCGACCTGTACTCGCACCGTCCTGAGCACCTTGATCCAGCGGCGCTTGGCGCCGCAGCTCGTGGTACCTGCGGCGTCGATGGCATTCACGAAGGGAAGGGCGCTGCCGTCGAGGATCGGCATCTCGGGGCCGTCGATCTCGACGAGGGCGTTGTCGATCCCGAGCCCGAAGAAGGCGGACATCAGGTGCTCGATGGTGGCGACCGCGCCGCTCTCGACATCGCCGATCACCGTGCAGAGTTCGGTGGCGGAGACGCAGGCGTGATGGGCTTTGATGAGACGGTCGTTACCGCTCGAAATACCGGTGCGGAGGAAGGCGATACCATGGTTGGCGCTGGCCGGCCGGAGCGTGATCTCCACCGGGTTGCCGGAATGCACGCCGATCCCGCTGAGGGTCACCGGCGCCTTTAAAGTCGTTTGTTGGTTCGTTCGCATTCCATAGCCCCCGGCCGTGATCTGCATACCGCACTGCCGCATCATGGCAGGTGCGAAGCCCTTCGATCCGTCCGCTGCTTGAAGCCTCTGCGAGCGCTGACGGCGAAACCGCCGCGCCTTTTCTCGTTCCTCAGCCCCTATAGCCGCGCCGTCCAAAGCGTCCAAATCACGGTTTATTACGTACTGTTACAGACACGCTTTCCGATAGCGATCGCGATTCCAATTTGCCGCCAAAGACTTAACGCAAGCGAAAACCCGGGGTCCTGGAACCCCGGGGATGTTGCCTAAATGCCGCTGCGGCCTGCCGCCTGCTGGATCAGTTCGCCTGCCGTCGCAGAAAGGCGGGGATCTCCAGCTGGTCGTCGTCCATCATGCGGTTTTGCGGCAGCGCACGCCCCTGGGCGTCGAGGTGCCCCTGAGGCGCCCGATACTGCGGCACCTGAGCTGCTGCGGGACGCTTGGCGGGCTCGGCATGGACGGGCGGTGCCGGGGCGCGGACCGGAGCGGGCTGTGCCGGCTCCGCATCCTCGCGGCGTCCACCGAAGCCGACGGTCGCGAGCCGGCGCAACAGGGTCATGCGCTTCGAATCCACCGGTTGCTCGATCGGCTCCTCGCCCTGCTTGGCGCGGAGCTGGGCCTGGGCCGGCATCGGCAGGTCCTGGATCTGCGGCATGCGAGGGGCGCGGGCCACCGGCACCGCCGGGCGAGGCGGCGTGTACGGACCGGCGGCCGGCATCGGAGACGGCTCCTGCACAGGCGCCAGGGGCGGCTCGTAGGCGACGGCGGCACGCGGCTGGGTCTGGGTGAGCACGACCTCGTCGCGCACCGGCTGGGGGGCCGGAGCCTCGAACCGCACGGGCTCGGGCTTCGGCGCCATGGCCTCCGGCACAGGCGAAGCGGCCGCAACCGGTGCAGGGGCTACCTCGCCGCCGGCGGCGCGAAAGGTCGGCGCGGGCTGGCTGGCCCGCGCCCTCGCTTCCGCCCGCAGACGTTCGGCCACTTCCGCGATCCGCTGCTCGGTCTGTGCGATCTCGGTGCTGCTCTGGCCGCCATTGGCGGTGATCAGCGCCGGCTCGATCCCGGTGGCGACGACCGAGACGCGGATGATGCCGTCGAGGCTCTCGTCGAAGGTTGCGCCGAGGATAATGTTGGCGTCGGAATCGACCTCCTCGCGAATCCGGGTGGCGGCCTCGTCGAGCTCGTAGAGGGTAAGGTCGTTGCCGCCGGTGATGGAGATCAGCAGGCCGCGGGCGCCCTTCATCGAGACGTCGTCGAGGAGAGGGTTGGCGATGGCGGCTTCGGCGGCGCGGTTGGCGCGATTCTCGCCGGAGGCCTCGCCGGTGCCCATCATCGCCTTGCCCATGCCGCGCATGATCGCGCGGACGTCGGCGAAGTCGAGGTTGATCAGGCCTTCCTTGACCATCAGGTCGGTGATGCAGGCGACACCCGAATAGAGCACCTGGTCGGCCATCGCGAAGGCGTCGGCGAAGGTGGTCTTCTCGTTGGCGACCCGGAACAGGTTCTGGTTCGGGATCACGATCAGCGTGTCGACGGCGGCCTGGAGCTCCTGGATGCCGGCCTCGGCCGTGCGCATCCGGCGAACGCCCTCGAACTGGAAGGGCTTCGTCACGACGCCGACGGTGAGGATGCCCAT
>FSSH01002169.1_pt1 | contig 10124 bp, 4 predicted proteins | sample 1166101 | NCBI WGS metagenome assembly FSSH01 (sample SAMEA32972668, study PRJEB13176) | freshwater metagenome | biome: Drinking water system; feature: Biomass in drinking water that filtered by 0.45 um membrane; material: drinking water | place: USA | collected 2012-12-20 | depth 0 m | reverse complement strand
TAAATTACCATTAGACGTTAAAGAATACACTTTATGATGTTGCATTCAATAGATAATATTATTATCTATTATAATTAATTTATGAAACTGAATAATTATTTATATAATCTTTTATAAGTCACTTCTAGATCTTCTAGCTCCACCAACCACATGTTCTCCAATGTGGTATTAGACGTCACTTCTCGCTCTGCATGTTTAGCATCAATCTGCCTTTGTAACGATATCACATCATCATTAGACAATCCAATCCATTTAACAGTATCCATGTATTCCTCTTTAAGACCTAATGCCTGAATATCTTCTCTAACTTGTTGCCGACTTTTTCCTTTGGATCTCAATTTCTTGTCCAGGATGGCTTGAATAAAGTTCATCTTGTCCGTTAATGCTTGAATATCCACCAACAATTGACTCAGTATATAATTTTTTCTTTTAAGGTATGCTTGTAATCGCTCTTCATAGAACGTGTTCAATATATCAGCTGCGGTATCATACCTAACGGGTTTGTTATCGTTGTTTAACAACACCATATTACTCATACCATATGTTCTTTGTAATCTCAGATTTTGAATATTAGGTACATCTTTATATCCATATATTTCGAAATAGATAGTGTTTTCGCCAGATAGATCTCGATAATCACTAATGATCTTTTTCTGTCTTAACTCACTGAGCCACTTGTTATATTTATTTGGAAATCGACCAATAGGTAATTCAGTAACAATGACATGTCCCTTTTTATCAATATGGAATTTTCCTTGTGTAACCATTGATAATAGAGGCCTACCTGAGGTAATATCAGTTTCACCGATCTGCAAATCTTCGATGAAATCTTCTTCCTGATCATCTAAAGCTTCAGAATATTTTGAACCACTTGCCGAACTGCTACTGCTATTGCTTGATGAAGCTGCTCCATTACCAGATGTGTTTTCGAGTTGTCTAATCTCCTCTGCAGTCAAAGAAGTATTTGTAATACGAGCCTTTTTTGTACCTGCCCTTCGAGCTATCTTCTTTTTGTGTCTACGATCAATAACAATGATTTCTCCACCATAATCACGGTACCATGGAATAATATTAGGTAGTGCATCATTTGGAAATCCTTGTAGTTTCAATTTTAGCCATGAGATGATATCCAATGGATTATGATTTGGTATAAATGTACTGTATCCGGTACCTATACCTTGACCACCATTAATCAAGATCATTGGAATGATTGGATAATATGTTTCTGGTTCAATATTTTTACCCTCATCAACAATGGATGTCAAGATTGGTAAATCTTCTCTTCTTAAGATTTTCGGGAAGATTTGTTCTGGTTTTGTATGAATATATCGCCCATTGGATGCTTTACCACCATTAACGCGTTTACCAAATTGACCGTTACGTTCAAACCATGGTATATTATTGGAACCCACAAAATTTTGTGCCATCTTGATAACGACGTCATTGAGAATGGTTTCACCATGATGGTATCCTGAATAGCTGGCTACGAGGTTAGCAAATTGTTGAACCTTGAATTTTTCGAATGACTTCTTGGTTTTATTTTGTAATTTCCAGTGATCATATGCGCAATGTATGATCTTACGATGTGATTCTTTGAATCCATCCATCATCTTTGGAATTGATCGTTGACCATCAGCAACGCTAAAATGAATGAGTTCTTGATCAATAAACAACGATATTGGTTGCATTTGTAATTCATCAGCACCATTGATGGGTTTCCATTCATTGATCCATTGTTTTCTCTGATTGGATAATTTTTTATCAAAAGCCAATCGCATAGCTTGAGGTGCTTTGTCATCATAAACACAACACACGATCTTAGGATTGTTATAATCATCTTGAATTTCTGGATCTTCACTGCTACCCAGACCCTTGTAGTATTGATGGGTCCAATTTGCAAAATTGTCTGTATTATTCTTCCAATTTTGATATTCTTGTTCGGTATAGAATTTTAGAGTATTACGACCCAGTGTTACGCGAATGATAGGTGTTCGATAAAACATGACAAAGCCTCGCTTTAACAGCGATGGAAAACGGCAATGGAAGAAGTTCAATATTAAACCAATAATATGTTTGCCATCAACATCTGAATCTGCCATAATCATCAATGCACCATATCTCAATTTCTTAAAATTTTCTGGTTTTAGATAAAAATCTTCCCTTTGGTGTGGTAAACATTCATCTAGACCCAACATTTCTTTTAATTCCTTGAGTTCTTTGTTTCTTTCATATTGTAGATCCCCTGCAGCACGATCCATGACATTGAGACCTTTGCCTCTCATTGGCAATACACCAACCCAATCTCTACCATTTGCCATTAAACTGATCCAAGTATGAGCATATCCAGCAGCACTGTCTCCTTCAACTACTGCCAAGATCGTTTTTTGTTTGTCAGTCTTACCGGCATTATTGGCGTCGATGCCCTTTCTAAGAAGAACATTTTGGTTATTTTTACCAGAACCTTTTGTTAGGTTACTAAACATCTTGGCTTCGTGAGCAGCTTTCAATCTTTGAAAGAGTTGCCATGTTTTGGTGTGCTTGGCTAAAAACTCTTCGCTGATATTGAACTTGGGAGTTGGTGAACATAAACTTGTCTTTGATTGACTTGTAAATTTAGGTGAAATTACTCGAACAGACAACAAAATGGATATATGGGGCTTGACATCATTGGCATTAATAAGATGGGATCTTTTATCTTTTGCATTCAATTCTTTACCCTTGTTTTGTTTGAGTAATTTTTTACTAATGTCATCATTGACATTTTTGACAGCAAAGTCCGAAATAACTTTGATGGCTGAATTCAAATGAACACCACCATCACGAGTCATACCAGTGTTAACAAAACTAATAAATTTTGAATTATCTGGGGCATCAATAGCAATTAACTCTATTAGAGGCCTGACATAAGAATTTTTAGGAGTATTTTTAGATTTCTTTGAAAATTCTGTATCAAGGGGCCACTGTGTGTGTACAAATGAATTTTCAACAGCATCACCAAAATATAAACGTGCATATTCTTTAATATCACTGATATTAAACTCATGTTCGTTAAATGTTACTTTGGTTTTTGTATTGAATGCGGTGTCCACAGCATGACGAGCAAACAATGCAAATGCTTCAGTTGGGTATCCAGTACCCTCTTGTATGCTAATTGATCCGTCAGGTAAAGTGGATTCTATTGGTTCTGGATAACCAAACCGCTCAAAATCCAATCTGTAGATTACTTGAACTGATGAAAAAGTTCCATCATATGGCTCAATAATAGGATCATGACAGATCAACATGTTATCATTCCATGTTTGAGAGAACTTTAAATGTCGTATATGATCATGAATAATCACTTTAAAATCCTTGGAAAAAATAACTACAATTGTCGACCCAACTCCATTAACTCCTAATAGCTCTGTTTGAGACGTTTTAAGGTTGCTACCGGCAAATAGACTTCCAAATATCATTGTAGGTGTCCACATATTTTCCTTCTGATTTATTTCTATTGGTATAGGTAAACCATAGTTAGTAACTGATATAGTACTTGCATTCATTACAATATTAATTGGTCCAGGATCAATATTGGCGTGCTGACTACGTCCCACATTATCAGCACTATTTGATAGTATCTCTAAAAATAGACGCTCAACAGCAGGCACTAGGTCAACCATTTGCTCTGTGATTTTATTTTTTTCTAAATCAAAAACCCATTCTTCGCGTATAAGCCTTGAATCGCTCGAAATCCACATGCCTGGTCGAATATACACATGGGTCCTCTGATCTACCCTTTCGAAGTCCTCTGACGTCAAACCGATATTTTCTTCTTGCGATTTTTTGTTCTTGCGCTGTTTTTTGGTATTATTTGTGTCGGATAAATTATTTATAATTGCACTATCATTTGAAATCGCATCTGTTGATAAATTTGCGTTATTATCATTTGCAACTGAAGCTATGTTTTGAATGTTGGATTTCTTCCCCTTTTTGGGGGAAGGTAGGTGAGTACTCGCCGTCATTTTTTTTATGTTTGGAGATTGATGATTGACTACATTATCATCAATTGGCACCAAAGGTGTGATGTTTGACTTTTTTCCTTTGGTGGGTTTTTCTTCTACACTTTTCTTATTATTAGGGGCTTTGTTAGTCTGTGCTTTGGATTTTGAGGTAGCAACCTTACTAGCTCTAGGTTTACGGGATGTTGTATCTGCCATTATTAAATATGGTTAATGGTTTATTGTTTTAATGTTTTCCAAAATCAATATTTTATCAAAATTATTTTTGGATTGCCAAAAACTATATTAAATTAAGGTTGGATATTGTAAATATTTGCGAAGTATTTCGCAAATATGACACTTTTTTGTTTTAAAATGATTGTTGTTAAGGGTCAAAATTTGACCAAATATGCTGATTGATACATATAGGATCAAAAGCAATAACTAAATGTATAAATGATACACACTAATCTTATTTCATGTAATTTATAGCAATTTAATGTTTTTAATACAAGCTATGTTATTGCTAATGTTGATTCACGATAATAATTATTGAAAAATATCGTCTTGAATCCCTATCTTTACCTAATCACCCATGACATGACCTGCACACTGGATGTCATTATGTTGTAAGGTTACTTTTGTATTGATTCAAGGTATTGGGATAGACTTTTATGGCCGCACGCGTGCAGGCCAGTTGACCTTCTGGTCATTTAGGCGTTTAAGTGCCTGAAAGTTGCCAAATCTATAGATCTGACAAGAAATTTAATACACAAAAATCTAATATATTTTTCAAATTTTTCGATTTATCGACAGATCCACAGATCCGATAGGCATTGAAAGTTTATTAAAATTTTAATCTTCATGAATTATCATGCTTATTATTTCGAATCAATAGTAACAATATATTATTTAACATCTATTTTATATATGTCACACCAAAAACTATTAAAAATGTAAATAATATAATACATATTATTTATTTGAGTAATATTCACATAAATAAAAATAATTATGAATGTAGCAATCAGATTAAATATTATTTTTGTAAGTTTGACATAAAATCTCTCCATACTTTAAGTTTGTTTAAGTTTTCTAATCTACGAGGATCATTATAAATTTTTCCAGAATTTTTTCTACGTTTATAATGTTGTATATAACTTTTCATCCAAAATCCAATATTTACATTTTGATGTATAGTATCATTGTCAATCGGAATATCTGGATACATGGTTTCATATTCCAATAGAAGCATTATTTTGCTTGTAAAAATAGAATCGAATTCTTTATTTTCATTGATAATGAAATTTTTCCAAATATTTAATTTTTGTAAACGATCTTCTCTCTTTTTTGTAAAACAAGCAATAGTGACCATTGATGTGCTTTTTTTGGAATTATTGTTTTTTGTTTCAACATCATTTTTTAATCGTTTATAATGTCTCATGTTTTGTTCAATCCATTTTTTAGCTTTGTTGTATTCCCCAGAAGTCATCACTCCTTTTTTAATTTCAGTGGCATCTGGGTTCTCTTTTTGATAATTTTTTACTAATTTATAACCTATTGTCCAATTAATATCGTCACTATGCAAAAAAATATTTTCTTTAATTAGAAAATCTTTCCAAAATTGAAAAATACTCATTTTTTCAAGTTCTTCATTTGACATTGTGTTATTGATATATCTTTTTCTTTGTAAGTATATCCAATTACCTATGTTATAATTTTCGAACATTGTTTTGGAAGTAATTTTAACATTTGTATCCATGGAGTACCACCTAGATACTAATGCATATCCATCCGACCAACTTCCAATTTTGATCCTTGATTCTGGAAAAAATTCTGACCAAGATTTTAGAGTTTGAAGAGTTTCAATTTCCTTTTTTGTGAGTTTACCTTTCCCATATTGAGATTTGCAATTTTTTAACCATAAACCAATATCGACACCTTCATATTTAGTATTATCAGTTATGATATTATCCATCTCTTTTTCATATCTAGACGCGAGTTCGAAACTATTGGGATCCATTTGTAAATTTGGGTTCCAAGATCTCAACTGTTCTAATAATTTTAGACGTCCATCTGATAATTTTCCTTCTTTATATGTAACTCTATTACCAATAATCCAAGAATATATTTTGATGTCTTTATAGATAAGATTTGTTTTTATTTTTTGACCAGGATTTAGAGCTTCATACTCCCTACAAAGATTATATCTATACATCCACTTATCTTCGGGGCTTATTCCTTCCTGAGGTTTCCATGATCTTAGTTTCTCTAAGAGCGATAATCTATCGTCTGGTAATGTACCATGGCTATGTCTACATTTATTGCGAGTCAACCAATTATGTAATTTAATGCCCTTGCTTATTACATTAATTTTAATGACATTATTAGCATCCAGATTTTCATATTCTACACATAATATGTATTTATCCATCCAAGTAACTTCATTTACCACTGGATTATACGGTATCCATGATCTCAAATTTTCCAACATTGCTAATTTTTCAGATGAGATAATTCCGATTCGCTGCGCATATTGATTATAGCTTAGCCAACCATTTATTTTGGTATCTTTATAAATGCAATATTTTTTAATTTTTTTGTCGGGATACAACGCTTCGTATTCTCGACATAGATCATATTTAAATTTCCAGGCATCCTCTATGCGATTGTATTGATAAAACAATATTTGTTGATTGATTCTTTTTAATATTGTTTTATCTAAATTTTCACGGCAGCATGTTTTACCAGCAGAAAACCCAATGGTTTTGATTTTTCTACTATCCATGAGAGCGATGTTAGACAACAGTGGTCTGTTTTTAATCATATCGGACGGCACAATAATGGTACATAGAGTTTTATCTTTATGTAATCTCAAACCTCTTCCCAGCATCTGAGTTACTTGTATTTCCGATGTCCGATTAGCCAAAAAATATATACCGTCTATTTTTGGTACTGAGAACCCTTCAGTGAGGACTTTAACCGATACCAATGCAGCGCGTTCGCAATTAGTAAATTGATCAATAACTTCCCAACGTTGTTTTTTATTCAATGTGCCATCCAGATAGAATGATGTTATACCACTACTATTCAGTTGTTCAGTAATAGCTTTACCATCCGCACATTTATTTGCATAAATCAGTAGATGGTTAATGGGTAATTCTTTAAATGCCGAGATGACGACATCAACTGGAAAACTATTCGTCAGTGGGATAGCCAATGTATAGTCCGAAATGATACCTTCTTCGATAGCATCGACAAAAGTCTTACGTACGATGTAATTACCATATTCTTGCCCATCCATTGAATAATATTCAACATCCTCATTAACTTTATTGGTCACCGAGATTTTTTCAGTAGCTGTCATAAACATTTTCTTGGCGTTTGGAAACATATGAATAGTACCATTAAACAATGAATCAGATCCTTTAACTTTACTGACGCATGTCCTATGGGCCTCATCATAAATGACCAAATCAACAACGACATCAGCTAATTTTTCATTCAGCAATAATGAACTCTGATATGTTGAGATTATTAGATTTTTGTTTCTAAGGATATCAATGTCACAATCCATTGATGAGTTTTCATCATCGATGACATCGATATCCATCTTGTATCTGCCATTGAAACAGATGACATTCCATGCGATCAATATGTCCTTGGCAACACCAAAAAATTGTTCCATCAAGATCAAGCTAGGAACAAATATAACCACATTATTATGATCGCTATCCTTTATATGGAAAAGGGATATATAAGATTTACCCATAGCACATGGTAAAATTAGTTTACCGTGAGTATGATTAATAAAAAAGTTATTAATGGCATCGATAATCGGCAACTGATGTGATAAAGGCTGCCATGTTGTTGTTTGTGGATTATTTGATGATAAACCTTGTTCAGCAATTGTTGATGCTTGTTGTATAGTATCATGTTCTTGATTACCTGATGATGAACCTTGTTCAGCAATTGCTGATGCTTGTTGTATAGTATCATGTTCTTGATTATTTGATGGTAAACATTGTTCAATAACAACTGATTCTTGATTATGTGAATGAATAGTTGGTGATTCATCCGATAAAGAATCAGTATTATGATCATATGAATCACTTATTTGTTGATCTGGAGCATCGGACCTTGCAACTTGATTATTTCTAGCAATTACAATCTTATGTTCATCAAGTATTTGTTCAACATCATATCTGACAAAACGATGATCCTTGCCGCTGAAATTAGCCCAGTATGCATGCAATCGGTTTTGTTGTTCAACATCATCATAGTCATAATGAAATAATTCTCGATGATCACAGATGCGATCTTCGGATAAAAATCGATGTATGGCTCTTTCTGCATACAGTAGCTCATTTTTGTGTTGAAATTGTGGATGTGAAAATTGTCCCAACAATTGTGGACGATGCTGAGGTAAAAACATCGTACGGTAATCACCACTATGTATTCTGGTCTTAATATCCCCTGATGAACCGATCTTGATGACATTTTTGTAAAATGGGTGTGATAAGAAATATACACCCTTGTTTTTATCATATGAATTTGTTGTTATGTGTTCATCACTAATAGTTTCATTATCAGCAGTTGTTGAACTAGAAGATGTTGTTTTATCAACAATTGTTGAACTAGAAGATGATGCTTTATCAACAGTTGTTGTACTAGAAGATGATGTGTTATTGATGCAACTACTAGCGGATGTTGTATATTTTGTCATCTCGAAATATGGTTTTATTAATATCTTCAACATAATATTTATCATTTTTTACCATGATCACAGGTAAATCTTCGTATATATGTTTAATTAAACATATATAGATTCATTTGAACAACTATTGTGCATCTCAGTTTGCTGACGACATCGTTTTGTATTTTTTGTGATGTCGCAAGCAAACTCAGATTGGGAATAATTATTTTTTAATTAATCTTTTTAATTTGTGATTTCAAAAATATTTTTGCACCGCGTCGATATTGTGTTAGCGCTTGCTTACGCACATGTGATAATAATTTGGTGCATATATCAAGTTCATTTCCTTTTCCTTTGATATACAGCTGATATACATATTTAAATTTATCAGGAGCAATATCAAGATCAATAATTCTTTCCAATATGTTATATTCTATTCCTTGTTTACCATATATACAATGCTTGTAACAATTGATATTGATGTCCGCACCATGATCTATTAAAAAATTAAAATTATCCAAGCTTGGCAATTGAATAATAGACATTAATGGAGTGATTCTGTTGTAACATCTATTGGTATATCTAACGGGATGTAGATAATTTACATCAGCGCCACATTTTATTAATGTTTCCGCAATAGACATGTGGCTGGTGCCATGTGTTTTATGTTTGGCTTGTGAAAATATACAAGCTAACATCAGAGGAGTATAGATGTATGTTTCAACAAGATCATAATCTTCACCTATAAATTCACAATTTATGGCATCTGGATGTTCTTGAAGATAAAGCGCAATACTGACATTTGCAGCCTCATATTCATCATTACAAAATATTAAATCAAATAATTGAGAATGCTTGCTACCAATAACACCCATTTTATAACCATTTGTTGTTATTTAAAAGATCATTTATGGTTGCACATCATTGTGATATATTGAATAATATTATAAATAATTATAATCATCAAAACGGTTTAAAGATAGACGACAATTATTGTGCTAATTAGAAATATAAATAATTATAATAATCAAAACAGTTTAAAGATATCAATACTAGCATACCACAAGGGGTTTAAACCCAGTCCATTGATAATGAAATGTTTCATTGGATGTAAATATGCATAAATAACTATAAATTTTACCAAACACTGAGGTTTACGCAAATTATGCAATATTTATAAGTTTTTTTGATGAAAATAAAGTAAAAACATCAGGACAATGATGAATCTATAATTACTAGGGAACGGAAAAAATCAAACAGGTTGATTTTTTAGGAGAGATTTTGATTTTTTAATGGAGATTTGATTTAAAATGACTTATTTAGGCATTTTGATTCTTGGCATTTAGTGTGGGAATGAAAATCTTCAAATTCATTTATTTGGTATTAAACATGCTAAATAAACCTTATAATTCATTTTATAATGAAATAAATTTATTATCCATCAAATAGTT
>FSSH01003564.1_pt1 | contig 10126 bp, 9 predicted proteins | sample 1166101 | NCBI WGS metagenome assembly FSSH01 (sample SAMEA32972668, study PRJEB13176) | freshwater metagenome | biome: Drinking water system; feature: Biomass in drinking water that filtered by 0.45 um membrane; material: drinking water | place: USA | collected 2012-12-20 | depth 0 m | reverse complement strand
GACAGACCGTCCAAAATCGAGGTGTCCATCGCTGTCATGCCTTGAACCCGCTTGCCGGCCGCCCCACAAAGGCGTCGCGCTCTAAAAGAATCCGTCCGGCTGCGCTTATCATTGCGCGGCCGAGACGACATTGCCCTGCGATATCCATACCGATAACGCTCAGCTTTGGCACGCTGGCGACAGTCGGGAGCGTATCGCATCCATAGCTTTGTTGCCGGCACGCGACGGGATCAGCCATCGTCGAACCCTGCACAAGAACGCGCCAGTTAAGGACTTATCGTCCGACGATCAATGCAAACCGGCATTTTTCCGCATCGCTGCTCAGCTCGGGAATGATCCAGACCATGAAGCGCGTCGTCCTGATCTGCGTCACTCTACCTCTCTGCCAATTTGTTTTGCCACGGTCGGCCGATGCGGAAACCACCTTTCCGGCATTCCGCCTGACGCCCGAACCGAAATCCGATCGTCTGGTCCGTCCGTTCGAGGGATCGCTCGGCCGCCCGTGCGGCTATCGCTGGCGCGAGACGCCTTCGGGCACCCGCAAGGTTCGGGTCTGTTATTGAAGCGGATCGGGTATTGAGGGGCGCATTTCGCCGACGGCTGCTCGGTATCGTTCTCGCGGCGGGATGCTCGGTCCAGGCACCTTACTCACGTGCCGATGAATGCCCAGCTCACCTTCTTGGCGGAGGCCGACCGTCCCTCGTCGAGGTCAAGCTCGCGGCGAAGACGCTGCCTCTGTGCTTCTCGGCCTTCACGGTCCTTTCATTCGGGCGTCTCACGAACCCCGCTCTACGCCGCAGAGCACCTGACCCGGCAGGGCGTCCTCGCGGCACGCGACGTCGACCGGATTGATGCGTTCCACGACGAAGAGCGCCTGCCGAAGGACTTTCGCTCGGAGCTCGACGACTATGTCCGGAGCGGCTTCGACCGCGGTCACATGGCGCCGGCCGGCGACATGCCGACCGCGCAGGCACAAACCGAATCGTTCAGTCTTGGCAACATCGTACCTCAGGAGCGCACACTAAACCGTACCCTATGGGCCGCGATCGAGGAGAGCGTGCGGCGCCTCGCCATCGAGCGCGGAGACCTCTACGTGGTCACCGGTCCGATCTTCCAGGGGGCCGAGATCCAGACCATCAACGGCCGTGTGCTGGTGCCGACGCATCTTTTCAAAGCGGTCTACGATCCTAAAAGCCGCGAGGGTGCGGCCTATCTCGCGCCGAACGTTTCGGATGCCGAATGGAGGGAGATCGGTCTCGCCGAGTTGACGACGATCGCAGGCATCGATGCGTTTCCGCGTCGGCCTGCCGGGACGAGAACGATGAACTTGCCGGAACCGCGCTCCTATAGTCGCGACGGTGCTTCGACGCGGGATAGCCGGCGCGACGACTCGGTGGAAGGCTGGCTGCAGCGCAGCCTCGAACGCTTCGTCCGGTATGTCGTGCGTGAAATCCTTCGGGCGATCTTCTGATGGTGGAGGTTTCGAAGACCATGACCGAGCATTCACCGCCATCTTTCGTGCCCTTCTCGGACGACGCTGCGGTCTGCCAGTTCGGCGGGCTCTCGATTGAGAACGGAACCGACACGCTGGCACTCCATGGCACCGTCTCGATCACCCGTGATCGCGCCGGCCTTGGAAGGGCGCGAGCTCTGAAACAGGTCGTTGATCGCATCGTGGCGCGACTCGAGGCGCAGGATCTCCCGGCAGCCATAGCGGAGAAGACGACGAACACGGCGACTACGCGCAATCCCTTCGCCTGACATCGCTTCGCAGCCCGCCCACATGGCGGGCCATCACCTTGCCGTGGAGGGGGCGTGCTGTTACTCGAAACCTCACATCCTCATGACGAGCGGTCCAGGTACGGCAGGCGCCTCATTTGCGTGCCGCCGACAGGACCGCTCCCCCGGCGCAGGACTGTCTGCGACGACCGGCGAGCAACTGACAAGGACATCCCATGGCCCGCGAATTCATCTACCATATGAAGGGGCTGACCAAGTCGTATCTGGGCGGCAAGAAGGTCCTCGAGAACGTCAACCTGTCGTTCTATCCCGACGCGAAGATCGGCGTGCTCGGCATCAACGGATCGGGCAAGTCGACGCTTCTCAAGATCATGGCCGGTATCGACAAGGATTGGACCGGCGAGGGCTTCGTTGCCCAGGGCGCGCGCGTCGGTTACCTGCCGCAGGAGCCGCAGCTCGACCCCAATAAGTCCGTCCGCGAGAATATCATGGAGGGCGTTGCCGAGAAGCAGGCCTTGCTCGACCGCTACAACGAGCTCGCCATGAACTATTCCGAAGAGACGGCGGACGAGATGACCGCGCTCCAGGACAAGATCGAGGCCGGGAATCTCTGGGAGCTCGATTCGAAGGTCGACCAAGCGATGGAGGCTTTAGGGTGCCCAGGAGACGAACAGCCGGTGGCGACGCTGTCCGGCGGCGAGCGCCGCCGCGTCGCCCTGTGCAAGCTGCTGCTCTGGGAGCCTGAACTGCTGCTCCTCGACGAGCCTACCAACCACCTCGACGCCGAGACGGTGAACTGGCTCGAAGGCCATCTCAAGCAGTATCCCGGCGCGATCCTGATCGTGACCCACGATCGCTACTTCCTCGACAACGTCACCGGCTGGATTCTCGAACTCGACCGTGGCCGCGGCTACCCCTACGAGGGCAATTACTCGGCCTGGCTCGTGCAGAAGCAGAAGCGCCTGGAGCAGGAGGGCCGCGAGGACATGGCCCGCCAGCGCTCGATCGCCCGCGAGCAGGAGTGGATCTCGGCGTCCCCGAAGGCCCGGCAGTCGAAGTCCAAGGCCCGCATCACCCGCTACGAAGAGCTCGTCGCCAAGCAGAACAACAAGGTCGATGCCGCCGCGCAGATCGTCATCCCGATCGACGAACGGCTCGGCAACAACGTCATCGAGTTCGACCACCTCAACAAGGCCTTCGGCGATCGCCTGCTGATCGAGGACCTGTCGTTCAAGCTGCCGCCGGGCGGCATCGTCGGAGTCATCGGCCCCAACGGCGCCGGCAAGACGACGCTGTTCAAGATGATCACCGGCCAGGAGAAGCCGGATGGAGGCCGCATCGAGGTCGGCGAGACGGTGAAGCTCGGCTATGTCGACCAGTCGCGCGACGCCCTCGATCCGAACGCCACGGTCTGGCAGGAGGTGTCGGGCGGAAACGACATCATCTATTTCAACAAGCGCGAGATCAATTCACGCGCCTATTGCGCGGCCTTCGCCTTCAAGGGCGGCGACCAGCAGAAGAAGGTCGGCACGCTCTCGGGCGGTGAGCGCAACCGCGTCCATCTCGCACGCACGCTCAAGGGCGGCGCCAACGTGCTGCTCCTCGACGAGCCGACCAACGACCTCGACATGGAGACCCTGCGGGCGCTCGAAGACGCACTCGAGGATTACGCCGGCTGCGCCGTCATCATCAGCCACGATCGCTGGTTCCTGAACCGTATCGCGACGCATATTCTCGCTTTCGAGGGCGAGAGCCATGTCGAATGGTTCGAAGGCAACTTCTCGGATTACGAGGAGGACAAGAAGCGGCGCCTGGGAACCGATTCGATCATTCCGAAGAAGCTGAAGTACAAGAAGTTCTCGCGGTAAGGCCGCAGCTACCGCGCGGGAACGGTCTAGGCATCAACTGTGTTTGGGTCCCCGGATCTACCTGGGAGCCCAGCACCTTGATGAGCCGCTACCTCCGCCCGTTTCTGATCGTCACCGCGCTTCTTTTCGGATCGAGTGCCCTCGCTCAGGTGATCGATCGAACACCGGCGCCGGTCATCGAGACGGAGGAGCCGCAGCCCGGGCCGCCGCCGCCGCTTCCCGACCTGTCTGACCCCAATACGCGGTCGGCGGAATCGCTCGCCGAGCCAGGAATCGATTCGCCGATCCCGAAATCGCTGCGCAACTCCGGGACCAAGGCAGGAGGACCTGCGAACGATCTCAATCCAAGCGGCCGGCGTGAGGCGCCGCTTCCGGGGGGCTCGCCCCTTGACGCGGCAACGGGGCGGGACCTTTACCACGGCAATTATTGCGGCGTCGGCCAACGCGGCGAAGGGCTTCCTCCTACGGACGCGCTCGACGCAGCCTGCCAACGTCACGATTCCTGCTACGCGACCGCCGGCTATCGGTCCTGCGCATGCGACAAGACCCTGAAGCTAGAAGCCGCGATCGTGTCGGAGCGGCCTACCGTCTCTCTGCAGGTTCGCCAGCGCGCCTTGAGCGTCGCGGAGGCCGCCGAGGTCATGCAGTGCCAGACGCCCTGAGCTTCAGCCTCGCGCATGGAGCGTGATGGCATCGCGCAGGTCCGCCGCGTCGGTCAGCTTGCGTCCACGGCTGCGCAGGTCGGCGAGGAAAGCCCGGTCGGGGAAGGGACAGTAGGGAAGGATTTCGACCTGGCGGCCTGCCGGGATGGCACCCTCCGCAGCGATGGTATCCAGTACGGCGTCGAGGAGCACGCGTCCCTGCTCGTGCAGCAGGATCGAGGCCCGTGTCGCCGTGGTGCCTTCCGGCAGCTCAGTCCTATCCTGCGCCAGGATGGCTCCGGCATCGATCGCCACGGCGAGGCGATGGATCGTGACCCCGAAGGCGGGTTCGTTCTCGGCGAGCGCATGGATCGTCGGCACCGGTCCGCGATGGTGTGGCAGCAACCCAGGATGGACATTGAGCCCGCCGAGGCTCGCCCTGCCGAGTGTGGTGCCCGAGAGGATCTGGTCGAAGTGAAAGGTGACGATGAGATCGGGCTTCGCCTTTTCGAGCGCGCTCGTTATTTCAGGCCCGTTGACATCGTTGACGACCGTCGTCGGGATGCCGAGGCCGGCACAGAGACCCTTGAGCGGCGTCGCGCCGACGGCCTCCTTGGTTCCGAAGAACCGCTGGATCACCCCTGAAGCGGGAGAAAGAAGATCCGGGAGGCCGAAGTTGACCGCTAGGTAGGGTAGGAAGGCCGGACCGGACCGGGTGAGGTGGCGGCGGACCTGGCCGAAGAGCCCGCCTGAGCTCGGGCGCTCAGCGTTGGATAGGCCGACAAACACGATGTCGGCGGCATGGTCGTTCACGAACCGCCGCACCGCGCGCGCATTCGGCAGGGCCTCCAGGACGAACAGGGCAATGCGGGGCCGCTTCATCGACCACCTGTCGTTCGACTGCTCTTGCCGACCTTGAAGCTGAAGTCACGCATGCCAAGTCGGCGCAGGCGTTCCGGCAACAAGGCGGCGCCGCGGGCAAGCGCTGCGAGCGGTTGCGGGAAGGCGATGATCTCGTCGTCGCGCTCCAAGCCGCGAACGATGCGGCGGGCCGCTTCCTCGGCGCTCATCTCCATCGGCCGCCAGCCATCGTAATCTCCGCCCATGGCCGTCCTGACGTAGCCCGGCGTGACGACATTGATCTTCACGCCGCGATGCTTGAGCTTCGCCCTGAGCGCCAGGCCATGTGCGAGAAGCGCAGCCTTGGTGCCGCTATAGGCAGGCGCGTCGGGAAGAGGGGCGAAGGCTGCGAGCGACGAGATCAGGCCGATCTGCCCGCGGCCTCGCGCGAGCATCAGGGTCACGCTCGGAAGCGCGACGTTGAGTGCACCGTAGAGGTTCACGTCCACGGTCTCGAAAGCGGCCTCCTCGGTCTCGACCTCGCCGGACGGATTGCCGCCATTGATGCCGGCATTGGCGATGACGAGGTCGAGCCCGTGATCCGCATCGATCCGCGCTAGCCAGGCGCGAACCGCGGGGCGGTCGCGGACGTCGAGGCTCTCGCATAGTACGGTGGCGCCCTTCGCGCGACAGGACGCGGCCACCTCTTCAATGCGAGCGAGGCCGCGGGCATTGAGGATGAGGGTGGAGCCGGGCGTGGCGTAGCGGGCAGCCAGCGCGGCACCGATTCCGCTCGACGCGCCGGTGATCAGGATGGTGGGCATTGACCAACCGTTCGGGACAGGGAGGCGAGGCATAGCCCAGGCACCCGGTCCAATCGAGGGGGTTGTCGTGGCTGCGGGCTCCTCCAGCGCGTCAACTTGACGTCCGGCGCACGTTGTCGGTACGGCAGGGGCTACTCATCCTCCCGATTTCGGCTCGATGCCGCCGCAGCGCCGGGTTTAGCCTCCGGCAGGAAGCCTCGCCGTCTCAGCGGCATACCACCGCCGAGCCGATGCGGTCGACCCAGGAGACCGAGACCGAATGGATCAAGGCAAGGTCAAGCGCCTGTGGCCGCGGACGCTGTCGGCCGAAGCTGAGCCGCCGGGTCAGCAGCGAGGCGTGCCGCGGCTCGCCAGCGAACCGGTTTCCCGCAAGGTCCGACTGAAGGACCGTTGGCAGGACGGCTTCCTGCGGCTCCCCGCCACCGGAACAGATCGTTCCCTGAGCTACATCGTCGACGGCCTCGGCGTGTATTACGACGCCACTGCGCCGAGCGAACTCGAGATAATGCTCGAACAAGGCGGCTGGGAAGAGGAAGGCCTCGGCGAGCGGACCGCGTCCGGCATCGCCGAGTTGCGCCGGACAGCAATTTCGATCGACAACGATCCGCGCAGGGTCGACCTCGATGTCGCCCTATCCAAACGCGGTGCGATGGCGGACAGGCCCCGCGTCGTCGTCGTCGATCAGCCCCGTGGCGACCCTTCGATCGGCTTCGGGCTCGCGGGGGAGGAGCGATTCCCCGCCATGCTCGACGCGGCCATCGCCGAGAACGAGGGCGCGGAGGTTATCGTGGTGATGGACCCGGCAGTCCCGTTTCATTCGGGCCGCGGCCATCTCGACGTGATCGCCGAGGCGCGCGGCGCGCGCCTCGTGCAGGATCCACTCAATGCCTGGTCGGTGGTGGAGGGCTGCGCGCGGATCTACGTCGTCACCAGCCATGTCGGGTTCGAGGCGGCCTTGGCCGGTCGCCGGGTGACATGCTTCGGCATGCCGTTCTATGCGGGCTGGGGGTTCACCGACGACCGCCTCGACCTTGCCCGGAGGACTCGCCTGCGCACGGCCGCTGAGGTCTTCGCGGCGACTTACCTCGTCCGCTCGCGCTATTTCGAACCCTATGGCGGTGAGGCCTGCAGTTTCGAGGAAGCGCTCGCCATCCTCGGCCTGTCTGTGGCTAGGGGGCGCGAGAACGCGAAACGCACCCTCTGCCTCGGCTTCCCGTCCTGGAAACATCCCTGGCTGCGCAAGACATTGTCCACGGTCGGGGCAAGTCCGGTCATTGCCCGGAAGGGTTCGTCCGTCACCGCCGGTGACCTCTTCGGTTACGATCGCTTGGTCGCGTGGTCGAGTCGTGCGCCCGCGGGAATGCAGGCCGCCTGCGAGACGGCCGGTGTACCCCTGGTGCGGATGGAGGACGGGTTCCTCCGTTCGATCGGGCTTGGCGTCGCCTTGCGGCCCGGCGCCTCCTACGTCCTCGATTCCACCGGCATCTATTACGACGCGACGACCGCGAGCGACCTCGAGCGGCTCCTGCAGGACGAGCACTTCGATGCCGGCATGATCGAGCGCGCAGCGCGCCTTCGCGCCGCGATCGTCGATGCCCGCATCAGCAAATACAATGTCGGATCAGCGGCGATGCCGGCATTGCCGAAGGGACGTCCGGTCGTACTTGTCGCGGGTCAAGTCGAGGACGATGCTTCGATCAGCCTCGGCGCCGCCAGGGTGACCACCAATCTCGGGCTCCTGAAGCTGGCACGTGAGCGCAACCCGGACGCCACGATCGTCTTCAAGCCGCATCCCGACGTCGAGGCCGGCCTGAGACCTGGCCGAGTCGCGCCGTCCGACATCGCGAAGCTCGCCGATGTGGTGCTGCGAGACGTTCCGGCGCCGGACGCGATCGAGGCCGCTGACAAGGTCGAGGTCATCACCTCGCTGATCGGCTTCGAAGCGCTGCTTCGCGGCAAGCCGGTGACGACGCACGGCCTGCCGTTCTATGCCGGATGGGGCCTGACCGACAGCCCACCCTGCGAGCGTCGGACACGCGGTCTCAGCCTTGATGAACTCGTTGCGGGAGCGCTGATCCGCTACACGCGCTATCTCGATCCGCGCTCAGGTCTTGCATGCCCGCCGGAAGTGGTGGTTCGCCGCCTCGCGGATGGGGATCCCGGTCTAGCCCGGCGCGCGCCGACCCTTGAGGCGGCGCTGAAGCACGTCTGGTCGCTCGCCTTCCGTCGGGTCCTGCACCGGGATGGGTGACCACGTCCCGGCATGAATCCCGGGGGGGCTTGCGTCTCAGGCGTTCTGGAGACCATCGATCCCGAAACCCGGCTCGCCCCAGCGAGCTTCGGGAGCGCCACGGGCGGCCTTGGCGCGCACCTCGAGCCAGGCTCCGTCGGTGAGATCGAGCTTGCCAGCGGCAGCCTGCACAGCTGCGTTCAAGCCCTCGCGCTTGTAGTAGACACCGCGGATCTGGATATGGGCGACGATGGCCTTGAGGAAAGCGTTCCAAAGGTCCTGGCGCGGCTTGGTCCCTTGCGTCCAGAACGCGTCCAGAGATCCCTGGAAGGTGAGGCCATCGATGTCGTAGACCGCCTGGCCTAGGGTCATCACCGGCGTTTCCGCCCGCATCGCCCAAAGGCCGACGGTGCTGTTGACGGTGACGACGCCCTTCGACTTTTCGAGGAGCTTGGGTAGGTCGCCGCCATCGAGATAATCGACACGGTCCGCCACACCCCATTTCTGTGCAGAGCGGGCAACGATGCGGCGCCAGTTGCGAACGCCCGGATCGAGCGGATGCACCTTCACCATCAGCCTCGCATGTGCCGGAGCGTTCTGTGCGAAGGAGTTGATGACCTCGTGGATCGGGGTCTTCAGGTCGAAATACGGCGAGTAGGCCCGGAGCTGGAAGTCGTTCTCCATCTGCAGAGGCAGGACGTAATATGGCACGCCGGAGGCCTGGACCTCCTCGATCAGCCGGTTCGCCTTCGGCCCCTCGCGGCGCGCCTTCAGGATGTGCAGGCCGGTGCCGATATAGACCAGGGCCGGATGGTGGACCTGATGCGAGCGGTATCCGGGATGGAGGAACCACAGCCAGTTGCTGAGGAGGTGGTAGGCCATGTCCCAGATCACCTGGGTGGTGAAATCGTCCTTGAAGCGCGGCTTCAGGTCGAGTTCGGGCGCAGACCGAGCCAGTTCCATGATGGCCTCGGGATCGCGCGGGAAGCAGCTCTCGCCGGACATGCCGTTGCGCTCGAGCGTGATCCAGTCCGGACGCAGATAGCCGAAATCGGTGACGGTGATCTTTACGCCGCGGGCCTTTGCCGCCGTGATCGCCACCTTGTGGTAGTAGCGCTGTTCGCCGAGGAGAACGATATCGGTGACGCCTTCGCGATCGATCAGATCCGCGATGAAGGCCGGCCAGGCATCGCGCCGGCCCTTGAAGTTGACGGCGCCGGGACGGCGCCAGAACAGGCGGTCGCCGAAGCACAGGTTGACCCTGAGGCAGCGATGGCCGCGCGCTTCCAGTTCGTCGGCGATTTCGGCGAAGAAGGGGGTGATCGGCCCCTGGAGGAACAGGAACACCTGGCGGGCCGATGACGGACGCGGCGCGCTCTGGCGGGAGGGATGGTCGACGATCGTTGACAGGCTCGATCCCACGCTTGCACCCCGCCTGACGCACGTTCCGATACGCGGAACGGCCTGTGTCATCATCGTGCGAAGATTAGACCCGCCACTTCAGGGGGCAATGTCTTCGCGGCAACACCTCGACGCCGTCGACCGGACTTCAATCGTCACTCGGATGAGGAAACCGCTCGGACGCAAAGTCCTCGCCGCCTCGTCATCGGAACGGATTGTCGCGCCGCCGTCGCCGGAGCGGTTAAGAACCGAGATCTTGGCAGCATCAAGGACAGGATCTTCGGTTGCGCACCGGTTCTGCAAGTCGGCAAAGCTTGGCCGTGTCACAATCCGACCGTAAAAATCGACCAGCAAGCGGCGCTTCTCGCGCTTCCGATGAAGGAATAAGAGAAGCTTCAGCGTTGGTTAAGCCGATCGCAGTGTTTGCGTGCATCCATGGACCGAATGTCCCGTGCGCCGGACGGCGTGGCTGCACGCGACAACGAGGGTACGGTATGGTTCGCGTCTTCACACTCTCGGCCATGACGGCGGTGCTGCTCTCGGGCTGCACTTCGCTTCTCCCTGCGGCGGGTCCGACGACGA
>FSSH01000203.1_pt3 | contig 10129 bp, 10 predicted proteins | sample 1166101 | NCBI WGS metagenome assembly FSSH01 (sample SAMEA32972668, study PRJEB13176) | freshwater metagenome | biome: Drinking water system; feature: Biomass in drinking water that filtered by 0.45 um membrane; material: drinking water | place: USA | collected 2012-12-20 | depth 0 m | reverse complement strand
CAACAGCCCGCGCGAAGCCTTGCAACGTATCGAATCGATGATCACGATGGGCGGCTACGGTCTGCCGTCGAAGACGATCCGTGAGATGATGGTCGGCTCGATCGACATCATCATCCAGGCCGCGCGACTGCGCGACGGTTCGCGCCGCATCACCCACGTCACCGAAGTGCTCGGCACCGAAGGCGACACCATCATCACGCAAGACCTTTTCGTATACGATATCAGCGGGGAGAACGAGAACGGCAAGCTTATCGGCAAACACCGCTCGACCGGCATCGCGCGTCCCGCCTTTTGGGACCGCGCGAAATATTACGGCAAGGAACAAGAGCTCGCCGAGGCTCTCGACGCGGCGTCGGAGTAAGCGCGCGCGATGGATCAGCAACTGATCATCACCGCGGCCCTCGGCCTTGTCGGCTTCGGCGCGCTTTGCTTCGTCGTCCTCGCGCCGACGCAAAACGACAAGGCGAAGAAGCGCGTCTCCGCGCTTGAGTTCAAGAAAAACGCCAAGCGCGCCGGCGCCGCGCGGGAGAACGAGAACTCCAATAGGGATCGGCGCAAGAAAGTCGCGGACGCGCTTGCCAAGGTCGATGACAAGACCAAGGAACTCAAGAAAAAGCGCAGGGTGACGCTCACCCAGAAGCTTGAGCAGGCGGGCCTGTCGTTCGGCGTTCGCGAATTTTACATCGGCTCCGCCGTCTGCGCGGTCGTGCTCGGCTTTGTCGGCTTCATCTCGGGTCAGCAGCTGCCGGTGACGGCGGGCCTCATCTTTGTCGGCGGCTTCGGGCTGCCGCACTGGTTTGTCGGCTTCGCCATCGAACGCCGGCGGAAAAAATTCGTCGATGAGTTCTCGAACGCGATCGACGTCATCGTGCGCGGCGTGAAGTCAGGCCTGCCGGTCAACGAATGTTTGAAAATCATCGCGGCCGAGGCGCCAAAGCCCGTCAATGAAGAGTTTCACCAATTGGTCGAAGGCTTTCGCATCGGCCTCACGCTCGAACAAGGCATGACGCGCATGCATGAGCGCATGCCGCTGCAGGAAGTCTCCTTCTTCGGCATCGTCCTGATGATCCAGCAGAAGACGGGCGGCAACCTCGCCGAAGCGCTGTCGAACCTTGCGGGCGTCTTGCGCGGCCGCAAGCTGATGGAAGGCAAGATTCGCGCGCTGTCGTCGGAAGCCAAGGCCTCGGCGATGATCATCGGCGCCTTGCCGTTCCTCGTCATGGGCGCGGTCAGCGTCGCCTCGCCCGGCTATCTTGAGCCGCTCTTCACGACCAAGCAGGGGAACTTCATCCTCCTCGGCGCCGGGACATGGATGGCGATGGGCATTTTCGTGATGAAGTCGATGATGAAGATCAAGGTGTAGGAAGACCATGGACGCCTTCATCAATCTCGTCACCGACCGCCAGTTCCAGATTTCGCTTTTGGTCGCTTGCGCCGCGATCGGCACGATCTACACGATCGTCGAGCCGTTCTTCGTCAGCGATCGCCTCAAGGAGCGGATGAAGAACGTCAGCGACTATCGCGAGCGCCTTCGCCAACAGCAGCGCGAATCCTTCGCCCGCAAGGGAAATACGACGCTGCGCGCCTCGTCCGCGCAAGGCGTTCTGAAGGAGATCGTCGAGAATCTGAAGTTATTTGAAGTCTTCGACGCCAACGAAGCGCGCAAGCAGCTGATGATGGCGGGCTTCCGCGGCCACCGGCCGGTGTTCATCTTCATGGCGGCGCGCCTCGGCATGCCGTTCGTCGCGGCCGGCGCGACGGCGATTTATGTCTACGTGTTGAAGGCCGCGGAGCTCGACAGCCTCGGGCGGCTCGGCGCGTGCGCCTTCGCCTTCTTCTCGGGCTTTTACATTCCGAACGTCTACATCAACAATGTCGTCTCCAAACGGAAGCAAAAAATCCAGCTCGCCTGGCCGGATGCGCTCGACCTTTTGCTGATTTGCGTCGAGGCCGGCATGTCGATCGAGACAGCGCTGCAGAAGGTGGGCCAGGAGATCGGCTCCGGCGCGCCAGAGCTCTCCGAGGAATTGGGGCTCACCGTCGCCGAGCTTTCCTATTTGCAAGAGCGCAAGCAAGCCTACGTCAATCTCGCCGAGCGCACCGGTCTTGACGGCGTAAAAGGCGTGACGACGGCGCTCATCCAGTCTGAAAAATACGGGACGCCCCTCGGCCAGTCCTTGCGCGTCATGGCGCAGGAAAACCGCGAGCACCGCATGCAGGAAGCTGAGCGCAAGGCCGCCGCGCTGCCGCCGAAACTCACCGTGCCGATGATCGGCTTCTTCCTGCCGGTGCTCTTCGCCGTCATTCTCGGACCGGCGATCATGGGCATCATGGGTCTTGAGAAGTAAGTTTGTTTACGGACAAGGCGCCCGGAGCTTTCTATGTCCGCTAGGTCTTTGTAGCGCAGGTTGCGACGCAATTCCTTGAGCCGCTCTTGCAGCAACCCACTCCCGCTTCGCCCCTTTCGCGACCGGCGCTCTTTGTCCCCGATCACCAGATCGCCTTGCCGCCTCCCGGCAGCCCGAGGTCCTTCCACATCGCATCGACGCGCGCGATGACATCGTCGCTCATGCGGATCTGCGATCCCCATTCGCGGCGGGTCTCAGGGGCCAGCTTGTTCGTCGCGTCAAGACCGACCTTGGAGCCGAGGCCGCTTTCCGGCGAGGCGAAGTCGAGATAGTCGATCGGCGTATTTTCAATGACCGTAATATCGCGCGCCGGGTCCATCCGGGTTGAGACCGCCCACATCACGTCCTTCCAGTCGCGCGCGTTGATGTCGTCGTCGACGACGATCACCCATTTCGTATACATGAACTGGCGGAGATAGCTCCACGCGCCCATCATCACCCGCTTGGCGTGCCCTGGATAGGCCTTCCGCATACTGATGACCGCGATGCGGTAGCTGCATCCCTCAGGCGGCAGCCAGAAATCGACAATTTCGGGAAATTGCTGCTGCAAGAGGGGGATGAAGACCTCGTTCAGCGCCTCGCCGAGCACGGAAGGCTCGTCCGGCGGGCGCCCGGTGAAGGTTGAAAGATAGATCGGATCGCGGCGCATGGTGATCGCCGAAACGGTGAAGACCGGAAATTTCTCGACGGAGTTATAATAGCCCGTGTGGTCGCCATAGGGCCCCTCGTCGGCGTATTCATCGAGCGACACATGACCTTCAAGGACGATCTCGGCCTCGGCCGGGACTTTCAGCGGCACCGTTTTGCAGTCGACAAGCTCGGCCTTGCGCCCGCGGAGCAGTCCCGCGAAGTGATATTCCGACAACGTGTCGGGAACCGGCGTCACCGCGGCGAGGATGACGCCGGGATCAGCGCCGATGACGGCGGCAGCCGGCAAGGGCTCGCGCTTCTCGCCCGCCCAGCGCCGGTGATGCTGCGCGCCGCCGCGATGGGCGAGCCAGCGCATGATCGTCCTGTCCCGCCCGATCTTCTGCATACGGTAGATGCCGAGATTGAAAGCGTCCTCGCGCTTGTCGGAGGGGCCCTTCGTCACGACGAGCGGCCAGGTAATGAGCGGCGCGGGCTCCCCCGGCCAGCAGGTCTGGATGGGCAGCCTGCCGAGGTCGATATCAGTCCCCGTCAGAACGATCTCCTGACAGGGCGCGGTTCCGAAAGCCTTTGTCGCGGGGCGCATCGCCATCACGGTCTGCGCAAACGGGATGAGACCGAGCGCATCCTTCAAGCCCGCCGGCGGCTCGGGCTGGCGCAGGAAGGCGAGCGTCCTGCCGACTTCGCGCAACGCCTCGGCGCTGGTGCGCTCTTCTCCGCCGAGCGTGACGCCCATCGCCACGCGCTTCACCGTCCCGAACAGATTGACGAGAACCGGAATGGGCGAAATTGAGCCGTCCGCCATCACCGGTTTTTCGAAGATGACGGCCGGGCCCTTCTCCGCGAGCAGGCGCGTCTGGATTTCCGTCATCTCAAGAACGGTCGAAACAGGATGCGAAACGCGGCGGATCTCGCCCGCCGCTTCAAGCCGCGTGATGAAGTCGCGAAGGGATTTGTAGCTCATGGGGACGTTCTAGCCGGGCGCGCGCGAGAGTCGATGCGGCGTCAAAGCGGCCTTTCTCGTCCTCGCAAGCAGAGGTTTCCTGCCTGGCGCAAATCCATCGGCCTTGGTGACTTCGCACTGGCGCACAAACCGGCGGTCATCGCCTGCGTCGGCGGCCTCTTCCCTCCGGTTGGCGCGCCCGCCCTCCGTTCGGCGCAAAAACCTGCTTCTCCCGGTTTTGTCACTTTACGGGCCGCCGGCCGGCGCCTAATTCTCGGCGAACGCAGGCGTGTGGCGGCGAACCCGCTCTTCGGTCGCGTGCAGTGGGGTGCGCCGGCGAGGCGCGGAAGGCCGACGGTCACGCCGATGCTGCCGATATTCCATCAAGTCGCCGGGGTCACCCTGGTTGTCGCCGGTGTAATCATCACGCCGACGCCGATCCCGTTCGGCCTTATCATGCTGACGATCGGCCTTGCCCTGCTTGCGCCCTATGTAAAGCCGGTGCAGCGCGCCGTGCGCGGCATCAGGCGGCGCTGGCCGCATATCGACGAGGCGATGCGGCGCAATCGCGATCGTTTCCCGCCGATCATCCGCCAAACCATAGATAAGACCCACCCCGATCTTGCGCGCGCAGAAGAGCCGCGATAGCGGATCGCTGATGCGCATCGCCATTATCGAAACCGGCGCCCCGCCCGAGGCTCTGCAGGGAAAATACGCGGGCTATCCGGCCATGATGCAGCGGCTGATTGCGCCGCTTGCGCCGCACATGTCGTTCTCGACGCACCGCGTGTTCGACGGCGGCGCGCCGCCCCGCCCCGCCGATTTCGACGGTCTCCTCATCATGGGCTCGGCGGCCGGCGTCTATGAAGACCACGCCTGGATCGCGCCGCTGGAGAACCTCGTGCGCGCCTGCGCGGCGGCGGGCAAGCCGCAGGTCGGCGTCTGCTTCGGCCACCAGCTGATGGCGCAAGCCTTCGGCGGCGAGGTCAAGAAATCCGACAAGGGCTGGGGCATCGGCGTTCACCGCTATGACGTCGCCGCGGAGGCGGACTGGATGAACCCCGCCCCGTCGAAAATCGCCTGCGCCGTCTCGCATCAAGATCAGGTCGTGACCCCGCCGCCGGGGGCGAAAACGCTCGCCGCGTCGGACTTTTGCGCGCACGCCGTTCTCGCCTACGCGCAAGGGCCGGCGATCTCGTTCCAGATGCACCCGGAATTCGATCATCAGTACGCGGCGGACCTTATCGGCGCCCGCCGCAACCGCTACGGCGAGGCGACGGCGGACGCGGCGTTGGCGAGCCTAAAGGAACGTTCCGACCGCGAGCTCCTGGCGCGGTGGATCGCGAATTTTTTTGAAACGCGAAGGCAATAGGTTGTAGGTTGTAGGTTGTAGAGAGTATGCAGGCTGATCGAAGTCTGCGATCTTTAACCCACAACCCGCAACCTCCTCCATGCTCACCCTCGTCATCGGCGATAAGAACCTCTCCTCCTGGTCGCTCCGGCCATGGCTCTTGATGCGCGAGGCCGGCATTCCGTTTACGGAGCGTCTTGTTCGCCTCGACCGTCCGGAGACGAAGGCCGAGATCGCGAAATATTCGCCTTCGGGCCGCGTTCCTTGCCTTATCGACGGCGAAACGGCGATCTGGGATTCCCTGTCGATCGCCGATTATCTCGCCGAGAAATTTCCTGAAAAGGCGCTGTGGCCGCTGGACGCCAGGTCGCGAGCCGTCGCGCGTTCGGTCGCGGCGGAGATGCATTCAGGCTTCGGCGCGCTGCGCGGCTTCTGGCCGATGAACTTCACGCGCGAGGGGATGCGGCACCTGACCGGCGGGGTCGAGGGCGACATCGCGCGCATCGCGGCGATTTGGGAGACCTGCCGGCGCGACTTCGGCGCCGGGGGCCCGTTCCTCTTCGGCCGCTTTTCGATTGCGGACGCCATGTACGCGCCTGTCGTCTCCCGGTTCCAGACTTATGGTCCGGTCGCGCTTCCTCCGTTGGCGGAGGAATGGCGCGCCATGATGTGGGCGCTGCCCACAATGCGCGACTGGGGCGAGGGCGCGAAAGCGGAGGCGAGGGATTAGGACCGAGGGGTCGGGGCTGAGAATAGGGGCCGTCCAGGAACGGCGCATCAAAACCCCGCTCCCCCGCCCTTGAAAAGGCGCGAACGGCTCTGCTCCTGCGTTGCGCCGCTCCCCGCTTTTCCCTATCTCCCGCGCCATGGACACCACCAAAGCGCAAACGATTCTCGACGACGTTCTAACCAAAGCGAAGGCCGCCGGGGCCGAGGCGGCGGACGCCGTGCTCTATCACTCGGTTTCCTCCAGCGTCTCCTGGCGGATGGGCGCTCTTGAAGACGTCGAGCGCTCCGAGGGGACCGATCTCGGCCTTCGCATCCTCGTCGGCAGGCGGCAGGCGATCGTCTCAACTACCGATACAGGGCCGGCGAGCCTTGTGGGCCTGATCGAGCGCTGCGCCGCGATGGCGAAAGCCGCGCCGGAGGATCCTTATGTCGGCCTCGCCCCCGCGGCGCGGCTCGCCAGGGCGCCCTTCGCCGATCTCGATCTCGGCGACTACGCCGAGCCGTCGACGGAGGAGTTAAAGCGGCGCGCCGGCGCGTGCGAGGCGGCGGCCCTCGCCGTCAAGGGCGTCACCAATTCGTCCGGCGCGGGCGCGTCTTACGGCGAGGGGCGGAAATGGTTCGCGACGAGCCATGGATTTTTCGGGGAGACGGGCGGCTCCTCCCATTCGGTTTCGGTCAGCGTCATCGCCGGCGACGACAACGGCATGGAGCGGGATTACGACTACGATTCAAAGACCCATTGCGCCGATATGCGATCGCCCGAGGCGATCGGGCGGCGCGCCGGCGAGCGGACTGTCGAACGCCTGTCGCCGAAGCGCGTGAAGAGCGGCAAGGCGAGGGTCATCTATGATAACCGCTTGTCGAACTCGCTGATCGGTCATCTCGCCGGGGCGGCGAACGGGGCGGCGATCGCGCGCGGCGTGAGCTTTCTGAAGACCAGGAAGGGCGAACGCATCCTGCCGAGGGGCGCCTTCATCGTCGATGATCCCTTTATCAAGCGCGGCCACGGCTCGCGTCCGTTCGACGGCGAGGGACTGCAATCATCAGCCTATAATCTCATCGATGACGGCGTCCTCACCGAATGGTTTCTCAATTCCGCGCAAGCCCGGCAACTGGGTCTTGAAACGAACGCGCGGGCGACGCGCGGCGTCTCCGGCGGCCCGGGGTCGGGCCCGACGAACCTTTATCTGCGGCCCGGCGCGCTCTCGTTTGACGAGCTGATGAAGAAGATGGGAACCGGCCTTCTCGTCACCGACATGTTCGGCCCGCAAGTGAACGCCAACACCGGCGACTATTCCGTCGGCTGCTCCGGCTTTTGGGCCGAAGGCGGGGCGAGGGCCTATCCGGTCTCTGAAATCACCATCGCGGGAAATCTCTTTGAAATGTATCAGAGCCTTGAGGCCGCGAATGACCTTGAGTTTCGCGGCTCAACGAACGCACCCTCCGTCCTTGTCGGCGAGATGACGGTTGCGGGCGAGTAAGAAGGCGTGAACGGCGACGGGGGCTTGCCCTTGGCCGCACCTTTCACCATTCACCAATCACCGGCGACGCTCACCCACGGACCACACCATGCCCAATCAGCAACTCCTCCACCTTGTTTTCGGCGGCGAGCTTGAGAATCTAGACGATGTAAGCTTCCGCGACCTCAACGCGCTCGACATCGTCGGCGTCTTTCCGAACTTCGCGGCGGCGGAAAAGGCCTGGCGCGCCAAGGCGCAAGCGACGATCGATAACGCGCATATGCGCTATTTCATCGTTCATCTGCATCGCCTTCTCGATCCGGACGGCGACGGGAAGTTTTGATCGCGGCGCGCGCGGCCTGTCCGTCGTCCCACGGAGCCATAGCAAAGCGGAGGCGTCACGACGGATGACTAGCGACCGCCAAGGACCTCTGGAGGGCTCCGCGGGGAAGAAGAAGGCGCCCCGCCGGCCATGACCGCACCCCTCACCCGCGAAGAATTCAGGACGCCGGACGGGCGCAAGCGAGCCTTGCGCGCCTTCGCGTTCGGCGATCATGCGGCGCTTCGGGCGCTTTACGACAATAGTCACGAGGTCGCGCCGGGCGTCTGGCGTTCCTTTCAGCCTTCGCCCGCGCATCTTACGCGCTGGGCGAAGCGCGGCGTCAGGACGATCGTCAACCTGCGCGGCGATCGCCCAAGCGCGGCGCTGTTTCTGGAGGAGGAAGCGTGCGCGCGGCTCGGCCTCAAGCTTGTCAATTTCCGCGTATTCTCGCGTGAGGCGCCGTCCGCTGAGATGCTGAAGGGCCTGAAGACGCTCTTCGATACGATCGAATACCCGGCCCTGTTCCACTGCAAGTCAGGCGCTGACCGCGTCGGTCTTGCGAGCGCGATGTATCTTTTCATGAAGGGCGGAACGCCGCTCGACGCGGCGCTGAAGCAGTTGTCGCTGCGCTACGGCCATATCCGCGCCGGCAAGACCGGCGTCATCGACGCCGCGTTCGACGCCTATCTCGCGCACGCACGGCAGGCGCAAATCGCGCTTACCGATGTCGGCGCCTTCCTGCGATGGGCGCAAAGCCCCGCCTACGATCCCGCGCGCCTCAAGGCCGCATATGCAGGCAAATGGTGGGGCAATTTGTTGACGGAAAAACTTCTCAGGAGAGAATAGTCATGCCTCCAGCGCAAAAAAATCTTCGTCAATCCGCTTAATCCTGAAAATTTCTGCCGTTGAGACGCCCACGTCGTAGTTTATCATCAGTTCTGTCAAGCGCCGCCCATCAATGAGAACGATTTTTTTGGTAAGCCGCTCAGCGGTCAGGATTGCATCTCTTGAGAAGGATGAAGTTGTGATGAACACCCCTTTCGACGCTTTCATCGCATCCAGACTTCCGAAAAAGTTTCGAATTTCTGGTGAGCCCACGGCAGAGTCTGGCTTCCATTTCTTCGCTTGAACATAAACCTGGTCCAAGCCCAAGGCGTCTTGGCTGATTACGCCGTCTACTCCGCCATCGCCTGACCGCCCGAGCCGTTCAGCAGGCTTCGACCGGTCTCCGAAACCCATTGCCAAGAGCAGATCGACGACAAGTTGTTCGAAGAACGCAGGTGACTGGACAAGAACGTGCGAAAGTAGATCGGATCTCAGCGTCTCGGTGATCTCGTCGTGCGCCGCGCGTAATCGTTCATCCGGCGTCAATGAGCTCGGTTGCGCGGCTGTCAATTCTTTCGCGGACTCTCCGGGTTCAAGCCGCTTCTCCGACGGAGACACGAACGCGGCATACTCCGGGAATCTGCTCAAATATTTCAGGTCAATTCGCGTCGGGTTCTCCGCAAGAACTGCTACGCCGCGATCGGTTATCTTAACAACTCCACGCGCGGGCCTCTCTATAAGGCCGCATTTTGCGAGGTAGGTAATCGCCCAATGAACGCGATTAAAAATGACCGGCTGTCGACCCGAAGGAATGCGTGTCGCGCGCTCATCTTCGGTAAGTCCAAACTGTTCCGAAATCATCGCAACGAGGGCGCTTGATTTCCGAGATTTCCGGTCGGCCAACTCAACTATAATCGGTAGCATTATCGACTGAAAGTCGGGGATCAAATCTCACTCCTCGTTGATCAGGCTTGCAGAAGCTCTGTTGGGCCACGGCAGTCTTCGCAATTTAGCGCCCGAATTCTCGTTTGATCTGATTTACGCCCCCTCGCGCGCGATCCTCAGATTATCCTTCGCATACTGATTGGTGTCGTCGAGCCTGATCGCGCGCTCGAAAAGCGCGATGGCGCGGGTTAGGTCCGCCTGGACGCCGCGGCCGGTCATATACATGTGGCCGAGATTATTGCAGCCGTAGGATTCTCCGCCATCGCAGCCGACCTGATAGAGCCGGAGCGATTCAGCGTGATTGACGGGCAGGCCCCGGTCGCCCTGATACATGAAGCCCAGATTTGTGCAGGCGAACATGAACCCCGCCTCGCATCCGATCGTGTAGTTGCGCACGGCGCCGGCGGGGTCGTTGGCGACGCCCTTGGCGTTGTCGAGCGCCACCCCGTAATAGGCGCAGGCGAATTTGTGGCCGAGTTCGCATCCCGATTTGTAATT
>FSSH01002086.1_pt1 | contig 10135 bp, 12 predicted proteins | sample 1166101 | NCBI WGS metagenome assembly FSSH01 (sample SAMEA32972668, study PRJEB13176) | freshwater metagenome | biome: Drinking water system; feature: Biomass in drinking water that filtered by 0.45 um membrane; material: drinking water | place: USA | collected 2012-12-20 | depth 0 m | reverse complement strand
CAGCTGATTCCGGCTTTTTTATTGATTACAGGAAAATAACTCCGCGTGGGATTTGACTGAGCGCTATAGCTCCTGAATCCAAATTTTTTGTCCGTAGCATCAGGATATAATTGGATCAGAGCGTGAAACAATGCATTGTAGTTGCCGCAATTTGCATTGATTGTCAGCACATCTCTCATCCGCTCTGATATCAAAGTGCTAAAATATTTTCATGGACGATAAAGAAAAAATACCGGATTTTGATTTTGACCAGTGGTCCAGGATTGCGCGCGAGGAACCTGAGAAGTTTGAAGCAATGCGCCAGGACATGATCAATGAATTGATTGCGCAAGCACCGGCTCATCTCAAACCGCGCATGACAGGCCTGCAATGGCAAGTTGATCAAATTCGCAAGCAAGCTGGCAACCCGATGGCTGCCTGTTTACAGATTTCGCAGAAAATGTGGGCCAATGTGCTGGGAGAAACCGGTCTATTGAAAGCGCTCCAAGAACCTAAAAAAATACTGCATACTTTGGAACAAACTCCTGCCGGTAAAGTCTTGTCGTTTGAACGGCCTAAATCCGGCAAATAAACCCGCTTTAAGCTTCTTCAATAGGGGAATTCAATGCGTACAACGCGCCGCGCTTTTTATCCTGTGCTATTAATTGCAAGCTGCATTCTATCGTTTGGTCAGGGTGCTGTCATGGCCGGTGCTGACGAACGGCTGAGCACGCTGAACGATCAGAAAGCGGTGTCAGTAACTATCTATAACAGTGACTTAGCGCTGATAAAAGATGTGCGGAATGTTTCCTTGGCCAACGGTGATTTTAATCTGGCCTGGCGCGATGTCAGCGCGCTTATGCGGCCTGAAACGGCGTTGTTAAGGAGTATCACCAATCCGGGTAGCATTACTATTGCCGAGCAAAACTTCAATTTCGATTTGCTCACGCCGCAAAGCCTGTTGAATAAATACGTCGGTCAAACAGTGTCGATCGTTAAAATCAATCCGGCTACCGGTGTTGAAAGCAAAGAGAGCGCATTGGTGCTGGCCGCTACTGAGGGTGTGGTGCTCAAAATGGCCGATCGTATTGAAACCGGACTGCCGGGCCGTATCACCTTTGAGAATGTGCCCGGCAACTTGCGTGATCGCCCCACGCTAGTGATCGAGGGAATTCATCATGGCCACACAGCGCAAACGCTGGAACTGAGTTATTTAACCGGTGGTCTGGCTTGGAAAGCAGACTATGTCGCTGAACTGAATGATGCGGATGATCAACTGGATTTATCCGGCTGGGTAACGCTGACGAATACCAGCGGTACTCGTTATGTCAATGCGAAGCTGCAATTGGTGGCCGGTGATATCAACCGGGTGCAGCAAGAATTTGCGGCACCGGTAGCGATGAGAGCCAAAATGGCCGCGGATAGCGCTGTCGAGCCGATGCGTCAGGAATCGCTCATGGAATATCATCTCTATAACCTGGATCGGTTAACGACGATTGCCGAGAACCAAACCAAGCAAGTCGCGCTACTGAATGCCTCCGGCGTGCCCGCCCGAAAAGAGTTGGTGCTGGCGGGCAGCGATTATTATTATGCTTCCGGTTATGGTGATCTGGGACAGAAACTGAAAGTGAGTGTATTCATGCAGTTTGATAATAAAGAATCGGCCCGGTTAGGCATACCGCTGCCTAAAGGTATTTTACGCGCCTATAAACGCGATAAAGCCGGAAATGCCCAGTTCGTCGGTGAAGACCGCATAGATCACACACCGAAGAACGAGATCGTGCGGGTAAAGCTGGGGCAGTCTTTTGATGTCACGGCGGATAAAAAACAAACCGATTTTAAGCAATTAAGCACCGGGAACAATGGCATTAACCGTTTTGAAAGCGCTTACGAAATCACGTTCAAAAATGCCAAAAAGGAAATGGCTACGGTCACTGTGCAAGAACCCATACCAGGTGACTGGAAAATAATCGAAGAAAGCCAGCCGCACCATAAACCAGCCAGTAACACGGCCGTATGGCAAGTGGCTATTCCAGCGGAAAGCGCAGTTACGCTGAAGTATCGCGTCCAGGTCAGGTTCTGATGACGGGTTTTTAGCGGTTAAAAATTTTCCGCTGTTCAAGAATCATTATGTAGTGGCTTTGTTTTCATGTTGATTTGAAACAAAAGCCCTGATCAGAATCATACCGGTCACTCCTCCCGCCGCATCGATAAAGAAGTCGCTCACTAACGGAGTTCGCCCTTCAATATACAGTTGCGCGATTTCTGTGCCGCCAGCCAGCAGAAGAATAATCGTCATCGTTTGCAGGATGGGTTCTTTTTTCGTCATCGCGCTGAGAATTAGACCGAACAGGAAAAAGAAACCGAGATGCCAGACTTTGGATAAATCCCAAGGAATGACTGTTTTAAAAGATTCACTTTCGGCGTCGATTTGAATTTTAACTTCGTTGGAGACCTGGTTCTTCATATCGCCCGGCAGGGTTGTCCCGGCGATGATGGCGATAAAGGCGGAAACCAGCAGGAAGCGGGCGAGAATGTTTTTCTTGTCCATGAACAGGAATGAACTGGTAAACAGCAGGAAATATCCGCCCCAAGCCAACAGAATGATATCGCGAACCCATTTATAATCCGGATTTTCGTAAACCGGATAAACCCGCATATTTTTAATCTGCAACGAGCCTATGGATTGGCTCAATTGTGCGGTTAGCTGGATGTTTTGGATTCCGGGTGCGATGGTGAAAGCCTTGCGGTAATTTTTCCAGTCATGGCTTCCTGTCAGGGCAACCGCCGTGTGAGGCAGATCCCAGCGGTCTTTCTTGCCATCATTTTGTGCCAATAGAAGCCGGGCGGAGTTCCAGGGTTTTATGCCCGCGATCACATTTGCGCACCGCATATCAGCGGATACTAATAAGACAGTGCCGGGTTTTACCATTGGAAGTTGCTGGAGCGCGCTGGTGCCGGTTTTGGCATCGCTGGAAAAAAGGCTCAAGCCATTTTCCGTGACCTCGACCCGGCTGCTTTCCGTGGTACGGAACTTCCAATCGGCGGTCTGAAGCTCGGGACCAATTTGCACATACTGTTCAAGTCTGGCGTGGGTTATCAGGGTGGCCATGGCCAGCAGTATGAATAAAAAGCAATTTGTTTTGAACAAAGGCATACGTCAGCCCGCTGTGCGCAGCCGGATAGAAAGATCCAGTCCGCTTCCGTATTCAGGAAAAGAGATCAAACACTTGTTCCTTCGTATCGCCGGATCATTCCGTGCGGGCTTTGTTTCGCATCGCATGCCTTAAGATAAGGCGGTCTTGGCCATCAATCGCTATGGATTTCTAGAAATACTGGATCATCAAGCTAATATATCCAGCGGCAAAGATAACGAGGACAATGACAATGAGTTTTTTCATCGCGTGCATTCCTTTCAGTCGAATATTGATTAATCATTTTTGTTCCGTGCTACCAGTGCATAAGTAAAGCGCATCCCGGGCTTCGCCGTCAAGCGTCTGCTTTATTTTTGGCGTGGGATGGCAGGAACGCAGTGCTGAGCCAATCGTTTCGCGCCAGATTCCGCATTTATCGTCAAATGATAAACGGGCATTGGCGGGGCTTGTGGAAGGCAACCGTGAGAGTTTGAGCAATCCCAGGTTATGGGCGGGCAATACATAGCGTCTAAAACAAGCTTCCGCTGTTCCGCCGTTAAAAAATACCTGCGTGATGGCGCGGTGTGCGGAAAAAAAGGACTGGAAGTCATTGCTGATTTGCGTGCCGGTTTCAATCATCGAATCCAGGCTGCCATTGCGCTTGCACGATTTGAGCACATCCCACAGCGCGATCGGCGATGATCGCAGCGCGGCAATTTTTTCCTGATACGAAGCTTCCGCATCGATTTGTAGCAGTTGCGCCATGATCGGCCAAAAAGCATTGCGACGGTGGGCGTAATACTGGTTGGCGGCTAATGATGCTTCGCCCGGCATGCTGCCGAGGATCAGAATTTTCGCCTCGCTACCGGCGATGGGAGGAAAACTATAAACGGTCGGCATGCCTTTTGCAGCCGGTTAGTCGACGTAATAATGCCGCACGGCGTGACCTTGCTGATCCAGTTCGTAAACCAGCGGGCGGCCGGTAGCCAATCTTGTTTTCATCGCTTGCCCGGCGGTGAGATGCTCCAACAGCATCGTGACCACGCGCAAGGTATTGCGATGGGAAACTATCAGGACACGTTTTCCGTGCTGAATTTCCGGTTGAATGGTTTCTTCCCAATAGGGTTTTACTCGCGCAAGGGTGTTTTGCATGCTTTCTCCGAGCGGCAGCTCATTTTTATCGATACCGGCGTAACCCGGTAGATTGCCGGGAAAACGGGGGTCATGCGCATCCAGATACGGCGGGGTTGCATCAAATTTGATTTGGCAGCCCAGAATTGGCCAGACACCGAACTTCTTGATGGCTGGCCAGCGTTCCATGCCTTCCAGCGCGCCATAATGGCGTTCGTTCAAACGCCAGCTTTCATGCACCGGTAGATCCAGTTGCATGGCGGAGAGTACGATCCGCGCAGTGGTTTTTGCGCGCTGCAAGGCGGAGGTAAAACATAGATCGAAGGTAAGGTCGGCCTGCTTTAGCAAATAAGCGGCTTGTTCCGCTTCCTGCTCGCCTTTGGCGCTCAACGGAATATCGCTCCAGCCGGTGAATTTCTTGTCGCGATTCCAGATGCTCTGGCCGTGCCGCAGCAAAACAAGCTGGGTGATGTGCTGCTGGGATTTTTCTGGCGTTGGAATGGCTTTCAGCATTAGCCGTTTTGTTGTGGTGACGTTTTGGCGGCTTCGGAAGATTCGTGCCAAATTTGTTTGAGTGCTGGCCATAAACCGCTGCGGATAGTTTTGATGTATTGCGAATTATCGGTCAGGTTATTGACCAAGCGGCGCTGCGCTTTACCGAGGTTGTGATACGGCATGCTCATGAACAAGTGGTGTGTAGCGTGAAAACGCAAACCGACCGGCGCCCATAACGGCGTGATCAGAACATTGCCGGGAATATTGACTGAATCCAGGTATTGTTCGGCCAATGTCATTTTGCGGTCGCCTGGATTGCGGTAAGCATGCGCCGCCAATGTGCGCAGCGAATTGAGAATGAACACGGCCACTGCGGTAAGGTACCACAACACCAGCAACGAATAAGGAAGCACACCCAATACAACCAGTGCAATGATGCTTGCGCCGAACAGGAAAGCACCAAGTTCTTGCTGGCGCCAATTAAGATCGTTGCGGACCGCATCCGGCGCGCGCCGGTAAGTGGGGTCAATCGTCAATGATGATGCGCGTTCCCACACAATTTTGCGCAATGGCGGAATCAGATACGAAACCGGCGTCAACAGCACGAAGCGCGCCGCCAGCGCAATCGGAATCAAAAACGACAGCAGTACATAAACCACCATTTCCGCCGGTTTATGCGTCGCAAACGGCAGGTACTCGCCATCTGCGCTGGTGCCGTACACATCCGGTTTGTGATGGTCGTTATGCACGCCATCGTAAGTGAACGACGGAATCATGAACGGAATGCCGCAGATGATATTCCACACCAGACGGAAGTTCTTGAATGTACCTTTCTTTAAATGTGCCAGCTCATGCACAAAAATCGCCGAACGGTACAAGGCGAGTACAGCGACGATGAATCCGCCCAGTTGCCAGAGCGAGAAAAATGGTGAAAACAGCGCGGTAAAAAAAGCCGCCCAGCCCAGCGTGATGTGAAATAAGAAATCCGTCCAATAAATCCATGGCTTCGGCGTCATCAGGTCGCGTACCAGATGATGCGCTTCACGCAGTGGAAATTCTTTGATGTAAGGGGTTTTTTCTTCGGTCACGTGTCGTCTCGCTTTGTTTCGCTTAAGACCAGCAGGATTGAAGGTGATTCATGATGTGCTGATTGATCGCTGCATCGGTGGTGTTGACTTGCCCCAGGTTCGGCATGGCGGGCCAGCCCGCGTCGATAAATTCCATCCCGGCGAACGGCTTCGGTTGTGCATACCGTGGAATCACATGAAAGTGCACATCGGGATCGACCATCATCAGCATCAAATAATTGATTTTGTCATAGTGGAAGGCTTTTGACAGTGCCGATTCAATTTGCCCGGTGACGCTGTGCAGTTCCGCGAAGCTGGCCGGACTCAGCTGCGAAAAGGCCTGTGCCGGTTCATGCGCGGCCAGAACTAGAGCGCCTAGTGTCGCCTGTGCGGGACGCAGTAATACCGACCAGTATTGAAACGACCAGATAATCGTTTGCGGCGCGCCAAACTTGCGCATGGTGGCATTCAGCTCTGGCTCGGTGGTGCTGATCATGATGCGTTCTCGTCAAAGATGATACCGGCTCTGGCCAAATCCTCGATAAAATCGATTTCACACCAGCGAAATCCGTTGATCGAGCAGGAATTCACCCAATGTTCTTTGGCCAGGCGGTCGATAATCGACAAATACCACGATTTCAGCTCCGCCGGATGACGCAACGCTTCTTCCACGGCTTGGCGGAATAGTGGCACACCGTTGCCGCGAAAATAAATCAGCCCGATGGATTCCGCGTTGACTTGATGCGGCGGCACGATTTTGCTCACTTGCTGCACCCAGCCATCGGCGTTCAATTGCACTTTCATATCGTCGGCGTCGTAGCTATCCTTAAAATCCACGCTCAGTGTAATGGGCGCGGATTCTGAATTCAAGACTTTATCCAGCAACGCGGTTTCGATCACGGTATCGCCATTCAATATCAAAAAATCGCTATCCATTTCGGTGCGCGCAATCCAGCAGCTCGCCAGATTGTCCGCTACTTCGTAAAAGGGGTTGAACAGGATTTTGATCTTGGGATGATGGGCGTACCGTTGTTGCAGTAACTCCTCAATCTGCGCCACCTGGAAACCCGTGATAATGGTGACCTCTTCGACACCGGCCGCGAGCAAGGCATCGATTTGCCAAGCCAGCACGGGTTTGCCGGCAACCGGCAACAGGCATTTCGGGGTGTTCTCGGTCAGCGGCAGTAAGCGCCGCCCCTGCCCTGCACTCAGGATGATGGCTTTGACTGGCTTTGTGGTTTGATTCGTCATAAATGAATGGATTTTAGGCAGCTTGGTATACAAAGCAATAATAGCGACGCTGCATTGTAACCAAGTTTGGATTTAGCGAGGTATTTTTAGAAGGAGAGACTGTTGATCTGGCGCAATTCTGCAACAATGCGTTGCGTGGCGCGCAAAAAATCGTCCACTTGTTGAAGTGTGTTGTCACGGCCCAGACTGACACGCACCGCGCAGCGCGCGAGCATCGGATCAATTTGCATCGCCGCCAGCACATGGCTTTGCCCCGGATTCACGCTGGAACACGCCGCCCCGGCGGCAACGGCAAAACCGGCTTTGTCCAATTTAACCACCAGCGTATCGCCCTCGATATCCGGCAGCGCGAAATAACAGGTATTCGGAATGCGCGCCGCTTGTCCGCCGAAAATCGCCGCGCCCATGCCGGTCAACCCGGTTTCCAGCCGATCACGCAACTTGGTAACGTGCTGCGCGGTTTCGGCCAAGCGCGCGACGGCCAATTCGCACGCTACACCAAATCCCACAATCGCAGGCACATTCTCGGTGCCGGAACGCAAGCCGTTTTCATGTCCGCCGCCGTAAATCAACGGTTTCAACAACAAGCGTTTGTCGACGATCAACGCCGCCGCGCCTTTCGGCCCGTAAATTTTATGCGCGGATAACGTCATCGCATGGACTTTCAACGCGGCAAAATTGACCGGAATTTTGCCCAATCCCTGAATCGCATCGGTATGCACGTAAGCGCCATGCGAACGCGCCAGCTCGACGATTGTGGCGATATCCTGGATCACGCCGGTTTCGTTATTCGCCAGCATCACCGATACCAATCCCGGTTTATTGGTTTGCATTGCGGCTTCGGCAGCCGCCACATCGGCTTGCCCATCCGCATTGACCGCCAGTTGCTGCAACGGCCAAGGATCGCAACCGCGCCGCGCAATCGCCTGCGCCGGTTTCAACACACACGGATGCTCGATCGCGCTGATGAACAGATTCCCCGGCTTCAAACTATCCACCGCGCCGCGAATAAACAGATTATTCGCCTCCGAACCGCCGCTGGTAAAAATCACCTGCACCGGCTGCACCCCGACCGCCTCCGCCACCTGCTTGCGTGCTTTGTCGATCGCCCTCCGTGCAACCATGCCATAACCGTGTCGGCTCGATGCATTGCCGAATTCTTGTTGGAAATACGGCAGCATCGCTTCTAAAACAGCGTCGTCGACGCGGGTGGTGGCATTGTGGTCGAAGTAGATGGGTTCCATGAATCTCGTGGACAGTTAATTGGTAAAAACCGAATGATAAACCTTAATGGGGATGCTATGACGAACGTGAATTCACCAAAACCATATGCGCCTGCTGAATGTTTTCGCGAAACTGCACCGGGATTTCATCCCAGACAAATAGATCGACCCGAAACGGCAACTGACTTTCTTCCAATGCTTCTTTCAATGCAGCGACAGCTCGCTTTTGCTCCGTAGCTGCAAAAACTGCCAAATCCAAATCGGATTGCGGGCGCGCCGTTCCTTTGATGCGCGAACCGTAAGCCCAGACCGTCACATCTGGCAGATAATCATTCAGCAGATCGAGCAGGATTTTGCGCTGATCCGGCGTAATATCAAGCGTTTGCATGGCCGTCTTATTTGCTCAGCGACTGATAGAGCGCAGCGGCATCGCGAATAAAATCACCCATCAGCGACAAACACGCTTTGGCTTTTTCGCCGCTGTAATCGTGTGTGGTATGAGTGCGCGCTTCGGCATAATCCAGCCATCGCTCAACAGCGGAAGGCAGCAGGTTGTTTTCAGCAGCCAACCGGAAAATTGGCTTCGGACTGTTCGGCACTTCCGGAATACCCAATTCTTCAACCAGGTAGCGCTTCAACACTTTCCACAAGCAGTCATAACACACCTCAAAGCGCTGAATCACCGACTCCGCGACCGCTTCCTGCATCAACTTCGGCAATGCGAGATCCAGCGATTGGTAGTTTAGAAATTGAGCCTGCAAATGATTGAGCGATTTCTGAAGGTATTGGTAGTCGATCATGGATTACAAGCCAGGTGGGATTTAAGGATTATAAACGAATACCCCGAGGAAAGAAGATGATGGCGGTAAAGGAGTGGATTCAATAAAACAAGAGGCAAGCCAATAACAGGAACATCTCTCATTACAAAATGCTTGCTCTTCTACATACAATTGAGTTAATAAGTTCAAGATTAAAGTGGTGGTGGTTGTAGCTCTATCCCTACAGCTTTGAGTCTAGCTAGAGTATCACCGGTTTCATATACCCACTTTTTTGGCATAGTTTGTTTGTACTCAGAGTCAAGTCGTTTTTGTTCCTCTTGGGTGATACGTGCCACGCGCCAGTGCTTCTGCAGTAAGAGAGCTATTTCAGCCTTAGACAGTTTCCCATTTGCGAGAAGACGCTGTGTTTCATTGTAGAGAACTATGCATGGAACCAAATGCTCTAGCCGCGATGGCTCGCCTGAAATTGTCCCTGATGAGCAGCCTTCAAGAATAAATTTCTCTTCAGGGTGTAATACATGCGAGAACACTCTTGAATTGAAACCATATCCAGTTGGATTGGATTTGATGTTCAAGAAGTGATCAACCAACAGGAGGCATGTGGCGGTGATAAATTGAGTCATAAATGGAGCGCCTAACTAAATAGAATCAGCTAAATAGCTAAGAATATCTGTATCAATTCGTTAACAAAGATACTCATATGTAATAGACAATTTTTTAACTGAACTCCTTTAGTAAATAATCGGTAGAGAAATCAAATTAAGATCATCTGTTAGCCTCAGAAGCAATCTTTTGATCCGATGCCGATGCTGCCGTTGCATGAAGTTTGATACCCAACGCATGAATAACCTTCAGGATCGTGTCAAAACTCGGATTGCGTTCCCCTGAAAGCGCTTTGTACAGGCTTTCGCGTGACAAGCCGGAATTGCGTGCTATTTGCGACATGCCTTTGGCGCGTGCAATGTTACCCAATGCCTGGGCGATGAAGGCGGCGTCGTCACCGGCTTCTTCAAAGCATGCCTCGAGATAAGCAGCCATTTCTTCCGGGGTTCTCAGATGTTCGGCAACATCGAATG
>FSSH01003178.1_pt1 | contig 10140 bp, 12 predicted proteins | sample 1166101 | NCBI WGS metagenome assembly FSSH01 (sample SAMEA32972668, study PRJEB13176) | freshwater metagenome | biome: Drinking water system; feature: Biomass in drinking water that filtered by 0.45 um membrane; material: drinking water | place: USA | collected 2012-12-20 | depth 0 m | reverse complement strand
GGCGGGGACGCTTGCGCGGCGCATCGTCGTCGGCGCCGCCCGCGTCAGCGGGATCACCGTCGCGGCGCGGGGCTTTCGGGTCCAGGCGCTCGGCCAGCTGCTCGGGCGCCTGCAGCTGCGCCTCGCGCCAGAAGGCCACGTCGTCGGCGACCTCGGGCGTGCCGCTGGCGCGCAGCTCGAGGAAGTCGAACGCGGCGCGGAAGCGCGGATGCGCCAGCAGGCGGAACACGCGCTTGCGCACGCGCTGGTTGAAGCGCGGCTGCAGCAGCCATATCTCCTGCATGGGCTGGGAGAACCGGCGCGGCAGCGCGATGCGCTGGGCCTGGTGCAGGGTGACGCGGTCGGCGGCGCGCTGCTGGGCCACCAGCGGGTCGATGCCCGCCTTCTGCAGCACCGCCAGTTCGCGGCAGTACGCCGGCCACAGCAGCGCGGCGAACAGGAACGCCGGCGTCACCGGCTTGTCCTGGGCGATGCGTTCGTCGGTGTTGCGCAGCGCCTGAAGCAGCATGGTGCGCAGGGCGCCGCTGCGGTTGGTTTCCAGCGCCACCGCCGTTTCCGGGAACAGCGCCGGCAGCAGGCCGTGGTCTTCGAGCGTGCGGAAGCTGGATTCGGCGTGGCCGGCCAGGAACATCTTCAGGCACTCGTCGAACAGGCGCGCGGGCGGCGCGGCGGCCAGCAGCTGCGCGAGTTCGGGAATGGGCGCGGCGGCGTCGGGCGCGATGGTGAAGCCCAGCTTGGCCGCCAGCCTCGCGGCGCGGAGCATGCGCACGGGGTCTTCGCGGTAGCGTTCCACCGGGTCGCCGATCAGGCGCAGCACGCGGTCCTGGCAGTCCTGGTAGCCGCCGACGTAATCGCGCACCGAGAAGTCCTCGATGGCGTAGTACAGCGCGTTCGCGGTGAAGTCGCGGCGCACCGCGTCGTCTTCGATCGTGCCGTAGACGTTGTCGCGCAGCAGGCGGCCGCCGTCTTCGGTTTCGCGGTCGCCGCTGCCGTCGTCGACGTTGGCGCGGAACGTCGCCACTTCGATGATCTCGCGGCCGAACACCACGTGCGCCAGCCGGAAGCGGCGGCCGATCAGCCGGCAGTTGCGGAACAGGGACTTCACCTGCTCGGGCGTGGCGTCGGTGGCGACGTCGAAGTCCTTGGGGTGGCCGCCGACCAGCAGGTCGCGCACGGCGCCACCGACCAGGTAGCCCTGGAACCCGCCTTCGCGCAGCTTGTAGAGCACGCGCAGCGCGTTCGGACTGATGTCCTTGCGGGAGACGCCGTGTTCGGCGCGGGGAACGATCAATGGCGAAATGGGAGTGGCGATACGCAATTCCATCCAGGGTTCGGCGTCGCGGGTCACGCAGGCGTCGGCGGTCCGGGCCGGCTTCCCGGCATGTGTAAAGCCCGTTATACTAGCGTCCGCTGCACCGCTTCGCCATCCGCGCTCCCTTCGTCTAGTGGCCTAGGACACGGCCCTCTCAAGGCTGGAACAGGGGTTCGAGTCCCCTAGGGAGCGCCATCTTCAAGAAGGCCCGGCCAACGCCGGGCCTTCTTTTTTGCACGACCGTCGCCCGCACCGGACCGCCGGCAGGCTGGGCTTGGCGACGGCGCAGGGCTAGAATCATCGCATCGCCACACGAGTCCGCGGGAACACCATGCCCTTCGTCGTCATCGAAAACTGCATCCGCTGCAAGTACACCGACTGCGTCGAGGTCTGCCCGGTGGACTGCTTCCACGAAGGCCCGAATTTCCTGGTGATCGACCCCCAGGAATGCATCGACTGCACCCTGTGCGAACCCGAGTGCCCGGCCAAGGCCATCTACCCCGAGGACGACGTGCCGGCGGGCCAGGAAGGCTTCATCGCGCTCAACGCCGAGCTGTCGGCCCTCTGGCCGGTGATCACCACCCGCAAGGACCCGCTGCCCGAAGCCGCGCAGTGGGACGGCAAGCCGGGCAAGCTCGACCACCTCGAACGCTGAGCCCGCGGGCACGGCCACGAAAAAGGGCGCCTTTCGGCGCCCTTTTTCCTGCCGCCGCGGGGGCGTGGCTCAGCCCAGGCGGGCCTTGAGCAGGCCCAGCAGCTGGGCCGCCGCGCCGGTGGCCAGCGGCTGGCCGTCCTGGCCGAGCGCCACCACCTGGGTCTGGCCGTCGACGGTCTGCGCGCGCACCAGCATGGTGGCGCCCTGGAAGGTCACCTCGTAGCTGCTCAGCGCCTGCGCCGGCTCGATGTTGCTGGCGCCCTCGATCTTGCCCAGGGCGATGCCGATGCGGCGCCAGGCGCTGTCGAGGCTGTCGGCCAGGGTGAAGCTGGCCACGGCCGCGGCGCCCGGGACGCCCGAGGCGACCGAAGCGGAGCCAGCGTTCGGGCCCAGGTCGGGCACGGTGATCGCGCCCAGGTTGGACGGCGTGTCCATGCCCGGCGGCACTTCCAGCGGCTGGTTCTGGACGCTGTCCTGGTACTTGGCGTCCATGCCCAGCTTGTTGCGGGTCCAGGCGCAGCCGGCCTGGGAAAGCATGGCGATGGCGACGGCGCCGATCAGCAGCGGGCGGAAAAGGGACGAAGGCGCGGTCATGGTGATCTCCTGGATGGCGCCGCGGCGTGGCCGCGGGCTCGGTGTGGCAATGGTAAGCGGGATTAGGGCCGTTCGTGTTCGATGCGCTGGCAAAGCGCCGCCATCGCGTCAGCCTGGGCATTGTGCCCGGCCGAGAGGGGCAGCAGCGGCAGCCGCAGCCCCTCGCCGACGCCCAGGCGGGCCAGGATGGCCTTGACCGGGATCGGATTGGGCTCGACGCCCAGGAAGTCGTACAGCGCGTTCAGCTGGGCGTCCAGCGCGCGGGCAGCCGCAGCGTCGCCCGACGCAGCCAGCCCGCACAGGCGGCTGAAGGCCCCGGGCACGACGTTCGACGCCACGGAGATGACACCGCGGGCGCCGCCCAGCAGGGCGCGCACGAAGGTGGGGTCGTCGCCGCTGAGCAGGGAGAAATCCTCGCGGGCCAGCGGGTACAGGGCGTTCCAGCGCTCCACGTCGCCGCGCGCTTCCTTCAGGCCGACGATGCCCGGGTGCCCGCACAGCTGGGCCACCGTCTCGGGCAGCAGGTCGCAGCCGGTGCGGCCGGGCACGTTGTAGAGCACCACGGGCAGCCCGCCCTGCTCCGCCACGGCGCGGTAGTGCGCCAGCAGGCCTTCCTGGGTGGGCCGCACGTAGGGCGGGGTGACCACCAGCGCCGCATCGGCGCCGCCGTCGCGGGCCAGGCGCGTCTGGGTGATGGTCTTGGCGGTGTTGGACTGCCCCGTGCCGGCCAGCACGACCAGGCGGCCGGCCACCTGGGCCACCGCGGACATGAGCAGGGCCGAGAACTCGCTGTCGGACAGGGCGGCCGCTTCGCCGGTGGACCCGGCCACGACGATGCCGCGGGTGCCGGCGGCGACCTGGCGGTCGATCAGGCGGGTCCAGGCGTCGAAGTCGAGGTCGCCGGCGGCCGTGAACGGCGTGGCGAGGGCGGTGATGCTGCCGGAAAGGTGCAAAGGAAGGGCCTTGCGGGGACTGGTGCCGATGTTACTTGCGGGTGGAAAGCGGCGGCAAGTATGCTGGCTTGGAACATTCCGCGCAGCTTCAGAAGCGCCGCCACGGAACACCGCATTGACCGACACCGCAGCACGCCCCGCCGCCAACGAAAACCACCTGCTGATCAGCGCCTACACCACGCATCCGCAGTCGCCCCTGCTGGCGGTCACCCGCCGCATCTCCGACAGCGGCTGCAACATGGTGGATGCCCGCCTTTCCACCGTCGGCCGCGACGTCTCGGTCACGGCGCTGGCCGTGGGCTCCTGGGACGCGGTGGCCAAGCTCGAGGCCATGCTCACCCGGCTCGAGCGCGAGGAAGGCTTCAAGCTGGTCTGGTACCGCACCGGCCCCAAGGCCATGCAGTCCAACCTGTTGCCCTACATCGTGGAAGTGGTGGCGGCCGACAAGCCCGGCATCCTGTTCCAGCTGGCCGACTTCTTCGACCGCCAGGGCATCACCATCGAAAGCCTGCACAGCTCGCGCTACCGCGCCATGCAGACCGGCGCCGACATGTTTTCGGCCCAGGTGACCATCGGCATCCCGGCCAACATGCACATCGCCGCCCTGCGCGACGATTTCCTCGAGTTCTGCGACCACCTCAACCTCGACGCCATCATGGATCCGATGAAGTTCTGAGGAACAAGACCAGATGATTGACGCCGGCGACCGCATCCTCGACCTTCCGATCACCCTGGCCAAGGCCGGCAGTGCCAACCTGGCCGACTACCGCGGCAAGTGGCTGGTGCTGTACTTCTACCCCAAGGACAGCACGCCGGGCTGCACCACCGAAGGCCTGGACTTCAACGCGCTGTACCCGAAGTTCCGCAAGCTCAAGGCCGAAGTGCTGGGGCTGTCGCGCGACTCGGTGAAATCGCACCAGAACTTCTGCGCCAGGCACGGCTTCGTGTTCGACCTGATCTCCGACGCCGACGAGGCGGTCTGCCGCTCCTTCGGTGTCATCAAGGAGAAGAACATGTATGGCAAGAAGGTGATGGGCATCGAGCGCAGCACGTTCCTGATCGATCCCGAGGGCCGCGTCGCCGAGAGCTGGCGCGGAGTGAAGGTCGCCGGCCACGCCGAAGCGGTCCTTGAAGCGCTGAAGAAGGCCGCCAAAGCCAAGTGATCCACCCCCGAGCAAACCCGCCCCGTCGTCTCGCCCCGCGAGCATCGGCGGCGCTTCGCTGTGCACAAGGACGTGCGTTCCGTGTCCAACCTAGCCGAGAACCCCATGACTAGAAGCAAGCGGATCTATGTACTGGACACCAACGTGCTGATGCACGACCCGACGGCGCTGTTCAAGTTCGAAGAGCACGACGTCTTCATACCGATGATGGTCCTGGAGGAGTTGGACAACGGCAAGAAGGGCCATTCGGAAGCCAGCCGCAACGCGCGCCAGGTCAGCCGCTTCCTCAACGAGATCATCGAGGCGCACGGCAGCGACAACATCGAGGGCGGCGTGAAGCTGGTGCAGCCCAAGGGCCTGCAGCTGCGCGCCAATGAAAGCGTCGGCCGCCTGCTGTTCCAGCTCAAGCCGGTGGAAGTGGGCAAGCGCTTCGGCCTGGTGCTGCCCGACAACCAGATCCTGGGCTCGATCCTGCAGCTGATTGAAGACCACCCGGGCGTGCCCGTGGTGCTGGTGTCAAAGGACATCAACCTGCGCATCAAGGCCTCGATCTGCGGCGTCAAGGCCGAGGATTACGAAAACGACCGCGCCATCGACGACTTCAACCTGCTGTTCACCGGCGCCAACGAGCTGCCGGTGGACTTCTGGGAGCGCCACGAGGGCAACCTGCGCAGCTGGACCGAGAAGGGCCGCACGTTCTACGAAGTGCGCCGCACCGACGACGACGGCTGGTACCCCAACCAGTTCCTGTACATGCCCGGCACCGACGAAGTGGAGATGAAGGTCGCCAAGCTCGACGACGACCGCGCCATCCTGCAGATCGTCGACGACTTCCGCAGCCCCCAGCACCAGGTGTGGGGCATCAACGCGCGCAACCGCGAGCAGAACTTCGCCTTCAACGCGCTGATGGACCCGGAGATCGACTTCGTCACCCTGCTCGGCACCGCCGGCACCGGCAAGACCCTGCTGGCCCTGGCCGCCGGCCTGACGCAGACCATGGACGTGCAGCGCTACCGCGAGATCATCATGACCCGCGCCACGGTGAGCGTGGGCGAGGACATCGGCTTCCTGCCCGGCACCGAGGAGGAAAAGATGACGCCCTGGATGGGCGCGCTCACCGACAACCTCGAAGTGCTCACCCACACCGAGGACCACGGCAGCTGGGGCCGCGGCGCCACCAACGAACTGCTGGCCAGCCGCATCAAGATCCGCTCGATGAACTTCATGCGCGGCCGCACCTTCCTCAACCGCTGGGTGATCGTGGACGAGGCGCAGAACCTCACGCCAAAGCAGATGAAGACCCTGATCACCCGCGCCGGCCCGGGCACCAAGATCATCTGCATGGGCAACGTCGAGCAGATCGACACGCCCTACCTCACCGAAACCACCTCGGGCCTGACCTACGCCGTGGACCGCTTCAAGAACTGGGCGCATTCGGCCCACATCACCCTGCGCCGCGGCGAGCGTTCGCGCCTGGCCGACTACGCGTCGGAAGTGCTGTAGGGGCATGGCGTCACGGCTGGCCACGTGGGTATGGATCGGGGCGGCCGCCCTGGCCTGCGTGGCCGGCATGGTGAACGTGGTGGGCTACCTGGGCTTCGAGCACCAGGCCATCACCCACCTCACCGGCACCACGTCCCTGCTGGGTGCGGCGCTGGCGCAGGGCAACCTGCGCTCGGTGCTGCAGCTGGCCGGCATGCTGCTGGCCTTCGTGCTGGGCGCGGTGCTCAGCGGGCTGCTGATCAAGGACAGCGTGCTGCAGCTGGGGCGCCGCTACGGCGTGGCGCTGGCGTTCGAGGCGGCGCTGCTGGTGCTGGCGGTGCCGCTGTTCGAACAGGGCTATTTCGCGGGGCCGCTGCTGGCCGCCGTGGCGATCGGGCTGCAGAACGCCATGGCCACCACCTACAGCGGCGCCATCATCCGCACCAGCCACGTCAGCGGCATGTTCACCGACCTGGGCATCACCCTGGGCCATGCGCTGCGCGGGCTGCCGGTGGACCATCGCCGCCTGTCGCTGTGCCTGGTCATCATCAGCGCCTTCCTGGCCGGCGGCGTGACCGGCGCCGTGCTGTATGGGCAGTGGCAGTACAAGGCGCTGTACCTGCCGGCGGTGCTCACCGGCACCACCGGGCTCATCTACGGCGTCTACCGCCATCGCCAACTCTCAAGGATCACGCCGTGAGCCATCGCCCCGTTTCCGTCCTCACCATCGCCGGATCCGATTCCGGCGGCGGCGCCGGCATCCAGGCCGACCTCAAGACCTTTGCCGCGCACGGCCTGCACGGCCTGAGCGTGGTGGCGGCGCTGACCGCGCAGCACACCCGCGGCGTCACCGCCGTGCACGTGCCGCCGGTGGACTTCCTTCGCGCGCAGATGGACGCCTGCTTCGCCGATTTCCGCATCGGCGCGGTGAAGATCGGCATGCTCGCCAACGCCGAAGTCATCCACGCCGTGGCCGACGCGCTGGAGTTCCACGGCGCGCCGCCGGTGGTGCTCGATCCGGTGATGGTGGCCACCTCCGGCGCCAAGCTGCTCCAGGACGACGCATTGGACGCCCTGCTGGTGCGGCTGGTGCCGATGGCCACGGTAGTGACGCCCAACATCCCGGAGGCCGAACTGCTGCTGGACCTGGCCATCCCCGACGACGACGCCGCCGAGCAAGCCCTGTCGAAGCTGCTGGCCGAGGGCGCGCGCGCCGTGCTGCTCAAGGGCGGCCACCTGCCCGACGCCCCGCAGATGGTGGACCGCTTCGGCGAAGGCCACGTGCGCGCCGAGTTCCGCAACCCGCGCCTGGCCATCGAAGGCCACGGCACCGGCTGCACGCTGTCCTCGGCCATCGCCGCCAACCTGTGCCTGCACCTGGCCCTGCGCGAGGCCTGCGAGGACGCCGTGGACTACGTGCACGGCGCCCTGCGGCACGCCTACCGCCCGGGCGACTCGCGGGTGGCGGTGCTGCAGCACTTCTGGCGCCTGCGCGGCGACATCACGCCCTGACGGCCTCCCCGCTGGCGCGGAGGCGACGCCTTCGCTAGCATCCCCGCCATCCCCCACCCGGAGAGCCTGCCATGCGCAGCGGCAACCCCGCCCTGAACGAGAACACCTTCCTTGACGTGTCGACCGGCCAGCTCGTGTCGGGCGCCACCTCCGGCGCGATGACGCTCAACGGCACGGTCAACAAGACCGGCCTGATGCTGCTGATGCTGGTGGCCACGGCCGCCTACACGTGGAGCCTGTACACCCCCGAGAACCCCGGCGCGGTCATGCCCTGGCTGCTCGTGGGCGGCATCGGCGGCTTCATCGTGGCCCTGGTCACCGTGTTCAAGAAGACCTGGGCGCCGGTCACGGCCCCGCTGTACGCGCTGCTCGAAGGCCTGTTCGTCGGCGCCGTGTCGGCCATGTTCGAGGCCAGCTTCCCGGGCATCGTCATGCAGGCCGTCATGCTGACGATGGGCGTGCTGGCGTCGCTGCTGCTGGCCTACAAGAGCGGCCTGATCAAGGCCACCGAGAACTTCAAGCTCGGCGTGGTGGCGGCCACGGGCGGCATCTTCCTGCTGTACCTGGTGAACATCGGCATGCGGTTGTTCGGCCTGGACGGCATCGGCTTCATCCACGAGGCCAGCTGGATGGGCATCGCCTTCAGCGCCTTCGTGGTGGTGATCGCGGCGCTGAACCTGGTGCTGGACTTCGACTTCATCGAGTCCGGCGTCGAGGCCGGCGCGCCCAAGTACATGGAGTGGTACGGCGCCTTTGGNNCCCGAGAAGGCGGCCTGGGGTATCGCGCTCGGCCTGACCGTCACCCTGGTCTGGCTGTACCTCGAGATCCTGCGCCTGCTGTCGAAGCTGCAGTCGCGCGACTGAGCCGGCGCGGCACGCGCGGCGCGCACACGGGGCCAGCCTTCGCTGGCCCCGTTTTCATTGTGGGAGCCCACCGGTTTGAAACGTCGTACCTACGCGCTGCTGGCCTCGCTTTCGCTGCCGCTGGCCTACCTGGCGCTGTGGCCGGTGCCCGCCGAACCGGTGGCCTGGCAGCCCGCGGCCAACGCCGGCTATACCGGCGCGCATGCCCCCAACCAGCGGCTCGCCGGGCTGCAGCACCTTTCGCTGGGCGCCGACAGCGGCCCCGAGCACGTGGCGTTCGGGCCCGATGGCCGACTGTATGCCGCCGTGGCCAGCGGCAAGGTGCTGCGCATGGACGCCGATGGCGGCCGGCGCGAGGTCTTCGCCAGCACCGGCGGCCGGGTGCTGGGCTTCGACTTCGACGCGGCGGGCCAGCTGTTGGCTGCCGATGCGGTGCGCGGCCTGCTGTCCATCTCGCCCGACGGCGAGGTCACGGTGCTGGCCGACACCTTCGAAGGCGAGCCGATCCGCTTCGCCGACGCGGTGGTGGTGGCCGACGACGGCCGCATATTCTTCAGCGACGCCAGCACCCGCTTCGGACCCGCCGACGGGGGCGGCACCTTCGAAGCCAGCCTGCTGGACTTCCTGGAAATGTCGGCCACCGGCCGCGTGCTGGAATACGACCCGGCGCGCCGCAGCCTGCGCCGGGTGGCGCATGGCCTGGCGTTCGCCAACGGCCTGGCGCTGTCGGCTGACCAGCGCTCGCTGCTGGTGGCCGAAACCGGGCGCTACCGCGTCTGGCGCATTGACGCCGGCGCGCAGTCGCTCGACCTGCGCCAACCGTCGCCCCAAGCGCGGGTGCTGCTCGACAACCTGCCGGGCTTCCCCGACAACCTGATGCGCGGGCTCGACGGCCGCCTGTGGCTGGGCTTCGCCAAGCCGCGCAGCGCCGCGGTGGACGCGATGGCGCCCCACCCCTTCCTGCGCAAGCTGGTGCTGCGCCTGCCGCGTGCGCTGTGGCCGGTGCCGCCCGCCTACGGCCACGTCATCGCCTTCACCGAGGACGGCCGGATCGTCGCCGACCTGCAGGACCCGTCGGGCGCCTACGCCGAAACCACCGCCGTCACCGAAACCCGGGACCGGCTGTATATCCAGAGCCTGCACGCCGATACGCTGGGCTGGCTTCCCAAGCGCTGACGCGTGCCACCAACCAACACGGGAAACACCGCATGGCCATGTCCGAATCCGACATCCTCAAGGGATGGATCTACCGCACCAGCAACCTGCAGGAGCGCCTGGTGCTGGGCTGGGACCGCGACGGCCGCGTCGTCTACAGCTCGCGCGGCAAGAACCCCGAGAGGGAGTTCCAGAACTGCCACGTGCGCATCACCGGCGCCAAGTTCGCCCAGCGCGCCATCGGCAAGCTGCGCCAGGTAGACGACCTGAAGGCCTACATCGTGGCCAACAAGGCCACCACGGTGGTCGTGCGCTGAGCCGAACGCAAGGTTAGCCACGCCACCGTGGAGTTCGGCGCCGTCGTCACCCCGGAAGCGAGCCCCGGTCGCGTTCGGCGTCGCCGCGACACTTAAAGCGAGCCTGGTCGTGTTCGGCGCCGTCGCCACCCCG
>FSSH01000616.1_pt1 | contig 10167 bp, 8 predicted proteins | sample 1166101 | NCBI WGS metagenome assembly FSSH01 (sample SAMEA32972668, study PRJEB13176) | freshwater metagenome | biome: Drinking water system; feature: Biomass in drinking water that filtered by 0.45 um membrane; material: drinking water | place: USA | collected 2012-12-20 | depth 0 m | reverse complement strand
GAGTCCCACACCTCGAGCTTGTACTCCAGGTTCAGCGGCACGTCACCGAAGGCGCGGCCTTCCAGGCGCACGTAAGCCCACTTGCGGTCGTCGAGCCAGGCGACGTGGTCGGACGGGCCGATGTGGACGTTCTTGTCCTCGACCTTGCCGGCGAGCGAGCCGGTGAGGTTGGACGTCACGGCCTGAGTCTTGGAAACCTTCTTGGACTCCAGACGCTCACGCTCGAGCATGTTCTTGAAGTCCATGTTCCCGCCGACGTTGAGCTGGTAGGTGCGGTCCAGCGTCACGCCACGGTCCTCGAACAGCTTGGCCATCACGCGGTGGGTGATCGTCGCGCCGACCTGGCTCTTGATGTCGTCGCCGACGATCGGGAGCCCGCGCCGCTCGAAGCGCCGACGCCAGGCCGGGTCCGACCCGATGAAGACGGGAATGCAGTTCACGAAGGCGCAGCCCGCGTCGAGGGCGGCCTCGGCGTAGAACTCGCTCACCGCCTGCGACCCGACCGGCAGGTAGGAGACGAGGACGTCGACCCGGGCCCTTTCGAGTTCCGAAGCGACGTCGGCGACGGGCTCCGAGGATTCCGGGATGTCGTCGCGAAGGTAGGCGCCGAGCCCGTCGAGGGTCGGGCCGCGCCGCACGACGACGCCCGTCGCCGGCACGTCGGCGAAACGCTCGGTGTTGTTGGGGGCTACGAGGATGGCGTCGGCGACGTCGCGGCCGACCTTTCGGGCGTTGATGTCGAAGGCCGCGGCGATCTCGATATCGCCGACATGATAGCCGCCGAGTGTCGCGTTCATCAGGCCCGGCGCCAGGGCGTCCACGGGCGCGTCGCGGTAGTAGGTCAGGCCCTGGACGAAGGAGGAGGCGCAGTTGCCCACTCCTACGAGACCGACCCTGACTTTCGTGCGGTCCATGAGTTCCTCCCGCGGTCCCTCCGGTCCTGCCCTCAGCCGACCGCGAGGGAGGCGGTGCTCGGTTCCATCCGCTTCGTCGTGCCGCTGACGGCGATCTCGTCGGCGAACCAGGCGATCGTCGCCTCGAGACCCTGCCCGAGCGAGGTCTTCGGCGCCCAACCGAGAAGTTCCTTCGCCCGCGCGATATCGGGCCGGCGCCGGCGTGGATCGTCGACGGGCAGGGGACGGGTGACCACGGGCGAGCGGCTGCCGGTCAGCGCCACGACGGCAGCCACGAGTTCGTCGATGGTCATCTCGGCGGGATTGCCGAGGTTGACCGGGCCGGCGAGCTTCCCGTTGCAGGCCATCAGCCGCATGAGCCCGTCGACGAGGTCGTCGACGTAACAGAACGATCGGGTCTGCTGACCGCTTCCGTAGACCGTGATCGGCTCACCGGAGAGCGCCTGACATACGACGTTGGAGACGACCCGGCCGTCATCGGCCCGCATCCGCGGCCCGTAGGTGTTGAAGATCCTGGCGACGCGGATGTCGGTGCTGCGGGCGCGCTCGAAATCGAAGCTCAGGGTCTCGGCCGAGCGCTTGCCCTCGTCGTAGCAGGCGCGCGGGCCGATCGGGTTGACGTTGCCGGTGTAGGATTCCGGCTGCGGATGCATGTCGGGGTCGCCGTAGACCTCGCTGGTCGAGGCGAGGAGGAAGCGGGCACCGCTGGTCTCCGCGAGACTGAGGAGCTGATGCGTTCCGACGACGCTGGTGAGCATCGTATGGACGGGATCGGCCTGGTAATGCGGCGGCGAGGCCGGACAGGCGAGGTTGAAGATGCGGGCCACCTTAGGCAGGGCGGGCAGCGTCTCCGACACGTCGGCTTCGATGACCTCGAATCGCGGTTCCCGCCGGAGGTGATCGAGATTGCGCATCCGCCCGGTGTGGAAATTGTCGACGCAGATCACGTGCATGCCGTCGGCAAGCAGCGCGTCGCAGAGATGCGAGCCGATGAAACCCGCACCTCCGGCGACGAGGACCTGCCTGCTTTGCCCGTTACGCATGATGAAACCTTTCAGGCCATGGAAGGGTGTGTCGGGAAGGCGGGCTGCCGACGCGGCGGCTTGGAGCGCTCGCGCCGGACGTGGCGGAGATGGCCGTCTAGCTCGGCGGCGCGATGGCGCGCCGTGTGCGCGGCGAGCACGCGGGTCCGCGCCGCGTGGCCGAGTGCCTGCCGCTGCGGCTCCTGCAGGGCCGAGAGAGCGGCCAGAACGTCGTTCCCCGTTTCGGCGATCAGGATCTCGCGGTTCGGCACGAACAGCGTATCGAGACCCGCCCAGGGGTCGGAGAGGACAGGGGTCGCCGTCGCCGCCGCCTCGAACAGGCGGACGCTGGGGCTGTAGCCGGCGCGGACCATGTCCGCGCGGGTCAGGTTCAGGGTGAAGCGGCTCCTTGCATAGAAGGCGGCATGCTCGGCGGGCGGGACGTGCGGAATGCGCTCGACATTGGCGGGCCATTCGAACCCGTCCGGATATTGCGGTCCGGCGACGCAGAAGCGCAGGTGCGGCGCCCGCCGAGCAGGCTCCAGCAGAAGGGTCTCGAGGCCGGGCTGCCGGTCGGGGCTGTAGGTGCCGAGATAGGAGAGGTCCCAGCGCGGCTTCCGGCGGGTGGCCGGATAGAGGTCGGGATCGACGCAGCAATACAGGGCGCGGGCGGCGGGCGAGCCGTACTCCACTTCGAGCCGGTTCAGCGTCGGGCCACCGGTGAAGGAGAGGTAGAGATCGTAGCCGGGGATCAGCTCAGGTGTCAGGTACTCGGCATCACCTGCATCCAGCTTGGCAAGGGTGACGGGCGTGTCGATGTCGTAGAAGGCGCGCACGCCCGTGGCCCAGTCCTGGACGAGGCGGCCGACCTCGATGCCCTCCGGCACGTAGGAGCCGACGATGACGGCATCGGCCGCGGCGATCGCGTCTCGCCAATCCTCTATGGCGCCGAGATCAGGATAGAGTTCTAGGCGGCAGAAATCCGGTGCGACGAGGTCGCGATGCGCGGCGTACCAGGGCACGTCGCGCTCCAGGAACAGCACGTCGTGGCCGCGCTCGGCGAAGGCCTTCAGCAGCGCCCTGTAGGTCGTGGCGTGCCCGTTGCCCCAGGACGAGGACAGGCTCAGACCGAGCACCACCAGGGTGAGGCGCTCGCCGGTCACGCGGCGCACCGCGCGCGCTTCCGGATCGACGCATCCTTGATGATCGCATCGACCTCGGCCCCGCGTCGCGCATAGGTATGCCCGTCGAGGATCCGGGCGCGCGCGGCCCGGCCGATGATGGAGGCGCGCTCGGGTGTGAGGGCACGCAGGTGCTCGGCGACGTCGGCGCCGTCGCGGGCGACCAGCACCTCGCGGCCGGGTTCGAGGAACAGCTCGACGCCCTCCCAGGCATCGGTGATGAGGCATGCTCCCGCGCCGGCGGCCTCGAAGACGCGCGTCGCCGGCGAGAAACCAACGGCCGCCATGCTGTCGCGGGCGATATTGAGGACCGCGTCGGGGCTCGCGTTGAAGGCGTTGTGGTCGCGGGTATAGACGTGGCCGATATGCCGGACGTTGCGCGGCAGGCCCTTCGTCTCCCAGCCGCTGCCGCCGATGAGGAAGCTCCGTTCGGGCAGCCTCAGGGCCGCATCGAGGAAGAACTGCTCGACCCGTGCCTCGCGATCGGGAAGGCGATTGCCGAGGAAGGAGAGGCCGGCACGAAACCTCTCCTCGGACGGCACCGGATGATGGGTCGACGGGTCGAGGGCGTTGTAGACCGGGATGCAGGTCCTGGCCCCGAAGGCGCGATAGGCCTCGACCACCGGCGGCCCGCCCCCATAGGTCAGGACGATGTCGAGGTCTGGGAGCGCCTGGCGAACCGGATGGCCGGGATCGGCGCGCATCTCGGCGAGAGTGGCCGGCGCGTCGACGTCCCAGAAGATGCGCAGGGCCTGCGGCGACGAGGCGGCGACGATCCCCTCCAGCAATTCCCGATCGAACACGCCGACGCCGCTCGCCTTGACCACGACGTCGGCGCCCGCGGCTTCCGCCACCACGCCGCGCATCGCCTCCGGCGTAGCCGGATAGACCCGGACCTCGGCCCAGTCCGGTGGGTCGATGTCGCGGTGCTTCTGCCGGTCAAAGGCGTCCGGCTCGTAGAAGGTGATGGCATGGCCGCGCCGGGCGAGGTCGGAGAGCAGACCCCGGTAATAGGTCGCCGCCCCGTTCCAGTAGGAGGAGAGCAGGCTCGATCCGTAGAACGCGATCCTCATGCGGACATCCTCGCGGCTTGTGCGGCGGCCCGCGCAGCAGGTGCCTTCAGGAAGGCGACGAGCCCCAGGAGTTCCTCGGCACGGTGCCGACAGGTGTGGCGGGCCAAGACGGTGGCGAGGCCGCATGCGGCCAGGGAGGCCCGCAGATCGGGGTCGGCCACGATCGCCCGCAGATGGGCCTCCACCTCGGCGCCGGTCCCGGCGATGAGGTAGTCGGTTCCGGGCCGGAACAGGCCCTCGGAATCGGTCCATGGGGCGCTGACCAGGGGGATACCGCAGGCCAAGGCCTCGAAGACTCGGATCGTCGGGATGCCGGGCAGGTGCTCGACATAGAAGCGCCGCGGCACGTGGACCGTCGCCTGATGGCGGGCGAAGAGGGCAGGGGCCAGGGCGTTGGGCGCCCAGCCATGGTAGCGCGCGCCATAGCGCTCCAAAGTCGCCAGGGCCTCGTCCGGATAGCGCACGCCGTAGATGTCGAGGGGCAGACCGAGACGGCGGGTCGGGGCGAGGAGGAAGCTCTCGATCTCGGCGGTGCGCTCTCCGTCGCCCCAATTGCCGATCCAGACGACGCCCTCGCGGGCGGTCTCCGCCTCGGGCGGCCGGAACAGCCGGGTATCGGCCGCCTCGTGCCAGACGAAAGCACGCCGGCCCCAGCCGCGGCGGCGGTAGATGGCGGCCAGGGCCTCGCCGAAGGCGAGGACGCCGTCATAGCCGTCGAGGTCGAAGCGATCGAGGGTGGCGGGATCGCTCACCGCTCGGTGATGGGTGTCGTGGAAGAGGAGCGTGTATCGCGCGCCGTGGAGCCGGGCTTTCCCGAGAGCCGCGACGAGAGCCGGGTCGTTCCATTCATGGACGAGGACGAGGTCGGCATCCCCCGCCAGCTCCACCACCGCATCGAAGTCGGAATAGACCTGCGAGGAAAGATCGGGATAGGCGCTCCGATAGGCGTCGAGACCGGCCTCGCCGTGATCAGAGAGGAGATTTGCAAGGCTCCACGCTCCTTCCGGCTCATAGGCCTCGACGTCGTGCCCGGCACTCGAGAGCTCTCGCAGCACCCCGCGCAGGAAATGGGCGTTGCCGTGGTTCCAGCACGAGGCCAGGGAGTGGGTGAAATACGCGATCCTCATGCGGCCGCCTCGCCGGATTGCATCGGCAGGAGCGTCCGGTAAACCTCGACGATACCGTCGCCGAGGGCATCGAGACTGTAGGCCCCGGCCCGCTCGCGGGCAGCGGTGCCGAGTTCGCGTGCCCGTTCCGGATTGGCAAGCAAGTCGATGATCACACGGTGCAGATCGGCTTCGTCGTCGCATCCGACAAAACGGGCGACGCCGCCCCACAATTCACGGAAAGTCGGGATGTCGGAGAGCACGAGCGGGCAGCCTGCCTGAGCCGCTTCGAGCACCGAAAGGCCGAAGGGCTCGTAACGCGCAAGGGAGACGAAGATCGGCCGGCGGGCGAACTGCTCGGCCATCGCGGCCTCGTCGAGGCGGCCGAGGGTCGTGACGTGCAGCGGCGCGGCACGCTCGCCGTTCGGCCCCTGCAGCGCTCCGGCGGCGAAGACCGGCACCGGGAGCGATGCGGCGACGCGATCGAGGATCGCCAAGTTCTTCGCCCGGTCCCACAACCGCCCTGCAGTGAGGATGACGGGCTTCGGGGAAGCCGCCCGCGACGCCGGACAGTCGCGGCCGTTGCGGACGACACGTGGACGGACGTCGAGGTCGTAGGCCCTGGCGGTCGCTTCGGCGAAGGCGGCGCTCGGGGCGAGGAGCGCGTCCGCCCGGGCGAGGCCCGTCGCGACGAGATCACGGCGCCAGGCGAGGTCGTCGGGCAGGGGTCCGTCTTCCACCGCCTCCCACCAGGTCGCCACGCAGGAATGACAGACGACGACGACGGGTACGGGAATGCTGTCGGAGACGAGGGCGGCGCTGTGGAGGTGGACGAGGTCGGCCCCCGCCTGCCACGCCAGGGCGCCGACGGCATTGCCCGCCTCACGCACCTCGGCGGCATCGAACGCGGTCCAGTCGAGGGGCAGCCCCATCGTCGTCACGCGGCAGCCGGGGATCGCGGCGGCGCGAGACGCCTGGCTCTCGTCCGGAGGCGGCCCGAGGACGGAGAGGGTCGTGCGGATTCCCCGTCGGACGAGGGCGGCGGCGAGGTCGAGGCTGTAGGTCCAGACGCCACCGACCGCGTCCGTCGTCATGAGAACGTGCAGGCGAGGCTCGGGGACGGGCAGCACAGGCTCCGCCAGCGCCGCCGGCGCCGAGCGGAGGGCGAGGTTCAGGAGGCGGCGCATGCGGCCTCCAGTTCCCTCAGCGGCAGCGGACGCTCCTCCTGGATATCGCTGAAGGCGTCGAATTGGCCGAGGTAATGGGCATGCGCCCGCTCCCAGGCCTCGTCGTCGGGGTCGCCCCAGAGGCGGCGGTAATCGGGCGCGCCGGGATAGGGGTAGAGCGGCACCGGATCGTTGGCCCAGACCCCATGGCCGCGCAGGCGGTCGCGCCAGGTGGAGACGAGGTCGGGGTCGTCCCCGGCGCTGCGGATCAGGTTGGCCTGGACGAAGGGGACGCTGCGCCGCGCATGGATCAACCGCGCGGCGAGGTCCTCGGTGCTGTCGCGGCACCGCTTGTCGAGGGCGGCGCGGCCCTCCGGCGTCAGGCTCTCGATGCCGGCCTCGATCGAGACGCATCCGGCCGCCCCGAGGAGGTCGAGCATGTCCGGCTTCCACAGGTCGATGCGGGTCTGGATTCCAAAGCGCAGGTCGCGCGTGACCAGGGCCTCGAGCAGCGGCTTCTGTGGCAGGAAGATCTCGTCGACGAAGTAGACGTAGGTGACGCCCTGCGTGATCAGCCCGTCGATCTCGGCGAGCACATGGGCGAGGTCGCGGCGGCGATAGGCATCGCGAAAATCGATCTTCGCGCAGAAGCTGCAGGTATAGGGGCAGCCGCGCGAGGCCTCGACCTCGGCGCCCGGCCCGTCGGGCTCGGAGTCGAAGCGGTGGTGGTGATGGGTGTGGCGGGCGAGCCACTCAGAAGGCCAACGCAGGGGCGCCAGATCGGTGAAGCGCCCGGCATGCGGGCCGCCGGTGACCGTCACCCCCTCGGCGCCGCGATAGGCGAGAGCCGGGATCGCATCGAGCGGGCCGCCCTGTGCCAGGCGGACCAGGACCTCCTCGCACTCGCCGCGCACCACGACGTCGACGCCGAGCTTCCTGAGCGTCGCGCCCGGCGTCGTCGAGCCGTGCGGACCGACGGCGACGGTGCGGCCGCCGCGGCCGTCGAGGGAATCGAGAAAGGCGCGGGGCACCCGCAATTCGGGCGGGGCGCAGCGCCAGAACAGGTAGGTCGGCGCCGTCGTCACCGCCGTCATGGCGGGGCGGAATGCCGCCACCGCATCGGCGGCCTCGGCATTAGACTGTCCGTTGAGATGGGCGTCGAGGAACAGGACCTCGTGGCCTTGGGCCTCCAGCAGCGCCTTGGCATAGGCGAATTCGAGGGCGAGATGCGGCTCGCGGCATCCGAAATAGATGCTGTTCGCGTAGCTCCAGGCCGGGTTGACGAGGGCGACGCGCATCAGCCGGCGGCTCCGGCGAAGTCTGGGCGCGACGCGCGTTCGCCAGCGCCGTCCTCGCGCCCTCCGAGCCAGCGGGCGAGATCCCCGAGGCCGTCGCGCCAGGGTAGCGGCTCGGGCAGGTCGAGGGCCCCGCGCACGCGCCGGGTGTCGGAGACGTACCAGCGCTGGTCCCCGGCGCGCCACGGACCGAAGCGAAGATCCACCGGGGCGCCGACGAGGGCCGGAAGCTGCGCCAGCACATCCTGCAGGCTCACCGCGTTCTGCGCGCCTCCCCCCAGATTGAACGCCTGACCCGCCACCGCACCGATCCGGTCCCAGGCAGAAACGTAGGCGGCCACCGCGTCGGCGACGTGGAGGATGTCGCGGACCTGATGGCCGTCGCCGTAGACGAAGATCGGCTCGCGCCGCAGGGCACGGATGAGGAAATGCGCGACCCAGCCCTGATCCTCCGTGCCGAGCTGGTGCGGGCCGTAGATGCAGCTCATGCGCAGGACCGCGGCCGGAACGCCGAAGCTGCGGGCGTAGTCGAGAACATACTGGTCGGCCGCCCCCTTGGAGCAGCCGTAGGGCGTGTGAAAGTCGAGGGCGCGGTCCTCGCCGACACCGTACCGACGAAGGGCCGCATCGACCGGCCGATAGGTCTCGCCGGATCGCTCCAGGGCGATGCCGCCGAGGTTGCCATAGACCTTGTTGGTGGAGGCGAAGACGAGCGGCAGCGGCTTTCGGCGCAGGGCTTCGAGGAGGTTGAGGGTGCCGGCCAGGTTGACCTCGAAGTCGGTTCGCGGATCGACGAGGCTCGTCGTCACGGCCACCTGGCCGGCGAGGTGGAACACCACCGAGGCCGTCTCGACCACCTTGCTCAACGCGGCCTCGTCGCGGATGTCGGCGACGACCGGCCGGATCCGCCGGGGATGGCGCGCCGTCAGCCCCTCGAGGTTGGCGGCGACGCCAGCGCGGGCAAGGGAATCGTAGACCACGACGTCGTGGCCTTCCCCGGCGAGATGGTCGGCAAGGTTGCAGCCGATGAACCCGGCGCCGCCAGTGATCAGGACCGGACCATCGGGGCGGGGCGAAGCTGGCACGGGGGAGGGCGGCAACGAGGTGGTCATCTCCCTCATGCCACGAGGCCCCGCTTCTCCAGGGCGTCCCGGGCTTCGGCGACGAGGTCGAGGGCCTGCTGCTGCGCCACCCAGGCGGCGAGCTCGGCGAGTCCCTCCGAGAAGTCGCGCCGGGGCGCGTAGCCGAGCTCCGAGCGGATGCGGGTGATGTCGGCGATGCAGTGGCGGATGTCGCCGGCCCTGACCTTTCCGGTGATCTCGGGCTCGATGTCCTCGCGGCCCATGGCGCGGGCGAGCAGCTGCGCCACCTCGCGCACGGTGCGGTCCTCGCCGCTGCCGACATTGTAGACGTTGCCGGGGGCGGCCGGGTGTTCCAGGGCGAGGAGGAAAGCCTGGACCACGTCCTCGACATGGACGAAGTCGCGCCGCTGCAGGCCGTTCTCGAAGATCATCGGCGGCTGGCCGTTATGAAGCCGCGAGGCGAAGATCGCGAGCACCCCCGTATAGGGATTCGAGAGGGCCTGGCCCGGGCCGTAGACGTTCCAGAGACGCAGCGCGACGCCCTCCATCCCGTAGGCGGGGGCGAGGGTGAGGGTGAGCCGCTCCTGCACGTACTTGGTCAGGGCGTAGACCGAGGCGAGGGTCGGCGCCTTCCATTCGGGTGTCGGCGCCGGCACGAGGGCCCGGCCGTCGGCATCGACCGGATCCAGCTGGCCCGGCCTTCGGACCCCCTCGGCGACGTCGCCGCCGGCCGTGCGGTAGAGCCCTTCGCCGTAGATGCTCATCGACGAGGCGACGACGACCCGTTTGACCGGGCGCTCGATCAGCGCCTGGAACAGCACCGCCGTGCCATGATCGTTGACGGAGACGTAGCGATCGACCGCGTACATGCTCTGCCCGACGCCGACTTCAGCCGCGAGATGGACGACGTGGGTGACGCCGGCGAGGGCCCGGTCCACCACGGCCGGATTGCGCACGTCGCCTTCGATCAGACCCACTTCTGACGGGAGCGGCGGGGCCGCTCGGGCGGCGCCATGAACCTGCTCGATGAGGCTATCGAGGACGCGAACCGCATATCCTGCGGAGAGGAGCGCCTCGGCCAGGTGGCGGCCGATGAATCCGGCGCCGCCCGTGATGAGAACCGTGCCCCGCTCAGCGTCTCGCATCCTGCCGTCCCGGTGCTCCTATAGAGCGATGAGGCAAGCATCAATGAAGAAGCTGGGAGGGTCTTTAACGTAAGCTGATGTACACAGATAATATTGATAAATATATGTTAATCAAAGCTTGGCTATTATTGCAAATCAACTTAAATCAATTTGCTCGGTGAGATGAAATGCAGATTTGATATT
>FSSH01001590.1_pt2 | contig 10177 bp, 8 predicted proteins | sample 1166101 | NCBI WGS metagenome assembly FSSH01 (sample SAMEA32972668, study PRJEB13176) | freshwater metagenome | biome: Drinking water system; feature: Biomass in drinking water that filtered by 0.45 um membrane; material: drinking water | place: USA | collected 2012-12-20 | depth 0 m | reverse complement strand
TCAGCGGTTTCCGGCTTTCTATTGCGCTCTTCTTCTTCTTTCCTTTTTCGGTCAGCCTCTTCTTGCTGCTGCTTGAGCTTAGCCGCCTCTTCCTGCTCTTTGCGCGCTGCTTCTTGCTTTGCTTTTTCGGCTTCTTCCTGTTGCCTTTTCTTTTCCGCTTCTTCCCGTCTNNCGCGATTTAGAAGGGCGGTTTCTTTGCCGTGTGCTTTAGCGTAATCGCTTTCGTAGTCGACGGCTTTGAAGCGGTCGTCTTGCTGATTAACGAGGGCGCCGCTTTTGTCGATGATGCCCCGCAGTAGCGGGCGAGCCGTACCGTTTTCGTCTTTGGTGAAAATTGAAATTACTTTGCGGTCGCCGACCTGGGTTTCGGAAGTCTCGTAAGACTTGCCGTCCGGTCCCAGGAAGCGTTTCTCACCGCTTTTGTACATGCGATCGGCTTCCAGTAACTTCTCTTCGTTTGAGAGGGCCGGATTGAAGATGGCTTTGCCGCTAAAAGGTGGCGCTTCCTCCAGGGGTTTAGGTTGCGCACCGTCAGTCTCGGACTTTTTTGGCTGATCGGCACCACCAACCTCGAGCACCTCACCTTGCTCGTTCAGGGCACCCTTCANNTCTAATGATGGTTCCTGACCCGGTCTTAGGGTTGTTACCGAGATTTGCTCCCGGTTTCCATCTTTGGCTGACTTAAGTTGATAGCTTTTTCCGTCTGTCCCTTCTATCTCGGTAATGCCGTTTCTGACCAGGGCCTGGGCTGCCCTGACGCGGTCTTCCGGGCTGGTGCTGGGATTGAGAAAGAGGTCTCTGGTGTTTTTTAGGGCATTTGGTTCCAGCTTGGCCGGATCATCTTCTTTGAGCTTGATACCGGCGGTCTCGTGTACCAGTTTTTCCGGCGGGCTGAAGTTGATGATTTGATCGTTTGAGATAACGGCATTGTCGTCACCCTTGCCCGGATGACACATGCCTTCATGGCCCAGGCAAGTGGATTGACTGTTTTTCTTCCTGGGATCGGCCAGACCGGCCTCTGAAGTCAATTTTGCTTTTGCTGCATCTGAAGCTGTTTTGTCTTCACCCGGTGTTTGATGGTTGTCACCGGCGTTTGCCACTTCGTTAGCCATATTAGAAATTCTCCCGAGCAGAATCTAAGCACAGTTGAGCGGTTTGCTCGTGCTTCGTTTGAGACCATAGATCTTGCTCGGGTTGGTGAATCTATGTTTGCGGTAGCTGAGGTCTGATTGGTTTACCTGGAAGCCTTGCCGGAAGTCTACTAGGGGATTGAGACAATAGCATTGCTTAACTTAAGCTAACACGAAATGCCAAAATGGCGCCAGGAATTTTATCTGCCCTTCGTAGGATTCCCACACTGTGCCGCTAATGGCTTGTTTTTAGTGGCAGATTTTCTCTTTCGGCTCAGTTCGAGTGTGCAATGCAATTTGAGTTTGCAATGCAATTTGAGTTCTTGATCAATCAGACCTTGAGGGCTGGTTTTACTTCCGGCATGGGGGCGCCGGTAATCTTAGAGAGCGCTCTCTGCCAAATCTCTTCGCCTTCTTGCTTGACTCTCAGGCTGCTACCGATATCTTTGCCCTGTTCCAGCGCTTTAGCATATACAAACCGAGTGGCAGCCTGGCTCATGGCCGCGTCTAAGAGCGGTTTCTGCGCCGCTTCCATGGCTTCCTGGGCCTTTTCGCCCCGTTCTTTCAATTTAAGCAAGTTGTCCACTGACTGCAGCATTCCCGGGTAGTCTTTCAGGGCAGCGCGCAAATGTTCTTTGGTTTCTCTAGGCACGGCGTCATCAAGAAGCAGCGCCGACATTCCCATCACACTGCGCCTTTTGTCTTCCGGAATTTCTTTGGCCTTGGCCGCCGCGTCCATATTCTCACGCATGGAGAGCGATTGTACGGTGGTCACTTCCCGGCGGGCGCTCAATAGAGTCGACCAGTTGTCGCCCATGGCTTTGCCGAAGTCTCTGTCCGACTGGTCCATGCCTGCCTGGAATTTAGGTGCTGTCTTTTCCAGAGCAGCCTTCTTGTCGGGGGACTCGGCGAACTCGCGAGCCGCTTCCGCCGTCACACTGAGTCCGCCGCTCAGTTTGTCCTTCGGCAGCCCCAGCAGTCCCTGGATGATGTCTCGCTCTTCTTTTGGCTGAGGTTTTTCGCTTGCATCAGCCTGGGTCTTGAGCAACTGCCAGGACCGATTTTCGGAAGGACTATAAAGATCGGCGCTCAAATCGCCGGCATTTGCCGGTGTGCCGACAGCCTTCACCAGACGCTCGCTCTCATCGAACATGCTCTTGCCTCAAAGGTTTTATAGGGGGGTGTGCTGACCTTAATGGATGTCAAGATTATCTTTAAGAAGACCAATTAAGGCTATGGTGAGATCACGACTGCTCCGGTCATGAAACTTAAAAGCACTTAAGACTGCTGCCTCAAGTGCTTTTCTTTTCCCTCATTTGCCGGCTGTCTGGAAGTAACCGTTACCCGGCGAGAGTTATGTCTTCCAGCGCAGTTTCGTTTCCTTGATTGGATTGACGAAGGGTCGCTTCTCGCTTGTGGCGGCATTCCATTCCTTCTTGAGCAGGAAGTACCAATGCCCCGGCGTGCCGGCATCCTTGATGGTCATAATCAGGCGAGGCTTGTATTTGTTGATGATGTTTTCCTGCAGGAGGGCCAGGGTCTGGTCCTGCTTAAGGAAGGTGGTGACAAAGTAGTTGAGCACCGGATCGGCCAGAAATTTGGGGATGGGCAGGGTCCAGTAAGTAGTGTGGTTCAATTCCGTATGGGTTTCATCCACCGGTGTGAGGGTGGTGATACCAGCCAGGAAAGTAGTGCCGTTAAAGGTCAGGTATTCGCGGCGGCAGCCAGGCAGGCGGAAGCTAATCTCTGTTTCCAGATATTTGCCAATTAGTTTGAAGGCTAAAGAATGCTTGGAAGGCTGGTGTTTGACCATGGTCCAGCCAGTGCCCGAGGGCACATAGGTTTTGGTCTTTTCTTTCACCGATTTGGCGGAGCGCCACCACCACGACTTATGCACATAGGGCACGTGAGCTGTGTCGATGAGGGCTGCTACTGCATAGTCGATATGGGTCGGCAATTGCAGGGTGACGGTGTTCTTTTGGTACTTGAGTCCATCAAGACCGGGGGCATAAGGCACTTCCGGCAGATCGGCTTCGCTTACGGCATCGCCGAAGTACACCCAGATACTGTCCAGTACTTCTTTGACAGGGTAGTTGGCGGTGCGAATCTTGCACAGGTTCATTTTTTGATCCGAGCACAGCGACGGAATTTCCGTGCAGGTTCCGGAAGTATCAAACTTCCAGCCGTGGAAAGGACACATCAGCTCCTTGCCGTCGAAGGGACCGGCGGAAAGGGGGACGGCCTGGTGCGGGCAGATATCTCTCAGAGCAAAGAGTTTGCCCTCATTGTCGCGTCCGATGACGATGGGTTCGCCCAGCATTACTTTGCTTTCGATTTCACCCTTCTTGAGTTTGTCGGAAGGGAGGGCGTAATACCACATGTTTTTGGTGTAGGTCTTACCGTAGGGCTGCCCTTTCTCGAGGTCACTTTCCACATCGGAAGGCTTCCAGTCTGACGCTTTGTCTGTGTTGACCGGGCTGGTCGTCTGGTTCGGCGCGAAAGTGGTCTGCATGTTAAACCTCGAAAGGGATTTTCTTCAGCTTAAGAAATTGCCTCAAGCTTACTATGTAGAACCTCTTGAGGATATCAAGTGTTGCTAATAAGCCGCTAATATTGACCTAATTTTGAATCATCTTTTGCAAGGCTGTTTTGGCGCTTTATGGTGGCAGCGGTTAGATTTACCGCCCTGGCGTGCTTTTGAATTTCGACTTTCTTCGGCTGTAGTGTGCGGGGCTTTGCCTGCGGAAGCTTTGGCTTACATTGTTTGGATATTTTTGCCTGGTGAGGCATGCAAGAAATTCGCCATAATTTCTCACATACGGTTTTGAGAATCTGTTTTAGTTTAGAGCGAGCATTTGCCTTGCTGCTCTTTTCTCGATTTCAGGAATCAGGTAGGCGGGAAAGACTGTGTAGAGCATAGCGATGGAAAGAGTGCTTTAGATTTGCGGAAGGCGACTGAGTTTGAACGCTAGAAAGCGGCACCGTCTCTCTCTAAGATCACACCCAGGTAGTCCTGTCCCTTGAACTCCAGCACGCGAGAAAGGGTTTTGAAGCCGGGCTTGCGCACTTCCAGGCTGTGGGTACCGTCTTGCATATGGCATGAAAAAATGCCGCCCGATAGGCCGGAATTGTTGGCGATGTGGATTTTCCCCAGTTTCGAACCGTTCAAGTAGATCTCGGCGCCGACGGCTTCGGAATCTCCGCTCAAAAAGAAATTGGTGTTGCGGCGGCCGTTGCCCCGGGTTTGAAAGAAGAGCACAAGCAGCACGCTCAATACCACGGCCAGCCAGACTGCTGGTGCATTATTACGCCTGGCGTTCAACATAGGGCTCCCGACCTTATCTGGTCTTTTCGGCCGGCAGATACTGCGAGCCTGGATTGTAGGGATAAAGTCTCATGACCACGCCGTCGGCACTCTTGCTCTGTACCGGCTTGGCTGCTGTTCTGGCCGGAGCTGGTTCCGGCAATCTTTCACTCACGGTTCTATCGCCTGCCTGGGGAAGCTTGCCCTGCGGACCTTCGCTGCCGCTGCCCGGCGTGGGAGCGGTGGGCGGTGTTTCTGTGGGTGTGGTGACCGGAGGCGCTGTTGGCGGTGTCTTGTCCGGCCCGGGTGTGGGGGCTGTGCCTGGTGATGGCGAAGTAGTATCGGTGGTCTCAGCGGCGGTGCTGCTGCCGTCAGTACTGCCGGTGGTGCTGCCCGTTTCGCTGCCGCCTGTGGCAGCCGGCTCTTCTTTAGCGGTTGTGTCGCTGGAGCGCGCCAGTTGCTCTCCGGTGCCGGCCGGTTTGCTTTCATCCGGACTTATGGGTGAGGGCACCATGAAATTGCCTGGGGGTGTGGGATGGGCTTTGTAGTAAGCCTCATTGTAGTTGTGCCAGATCTTGGCCATGACGACGCCGCCGGTGACGTTCTTGCCCTCGATGGGGTGGTTTTCGTCATTGCCGCCCCAGACTGCTGTAACCAGGTCGGGGGTGAAGCCGATGAACCAGATATCCTTGCCTTCATCGGCGGTGCCGGTCTTGCCGGCTACCGGTCGGTCTGCAAGCTTGGCCTGGGTGCCGGTGCCCCATTTGACTACATCTTGCATGCAGTCTACCAGGCGGGCAATAGGTTCGACCTGGAAGGCGCGGTCCACCTTGGGTTCGAAGACTTCAATTACCTGACCGCGGTTGTTTTCTATTTTGCGGATCACCTGAGGCTTGATGGTGACGCCGAATCTGGCGAAGGTAGAGTAGGCACCGGCCATTTCCAGAGGAGAGGCGGCTGAACTACCAAGGTCTAGAGAGAGGTTCGGATCCAGTTTGGCGGTGAGACCGGCCAATCTGGCTGTTTCAATGACGCTTTCCATGCCCACTTCTTTGCCGATTTTGACGGCCGGTACGTTGCGCGATAGAGCCAGAGCCCTTCGCACTGTTATGCGTCCGTAAAATTTGCGGTCAAAGTTTTTGGGCGCATAGTCGGGCAGACCCCAGGGCTGGTGGATGACCAGGGGCGAGTCGTCGATGATGCTGTCCGGGTTGTAAGCGTTTTTGGAAAAGGCCGTCAGGTAGACGAAAGGCTTGAAGGAAGAACCGACTGTGTGGGGATTGGTGGCGCGGTTGAACTGGTTCTTCCAGAAATCGCCGACCCCGCCCACCAGGGCAATGATAGCCCCGTCGTTTACTCTTACGGAAACGAGAGCGCCCTGGGTGACGCCCTTGGGTGCTTTCTTGATGCCTTCATTGAGGTTCTGTTCGGCCAGTTCCTGGGCAGTGGTATCAAGGTTGGTGTAAACCCTCAGACCTTGCCTGCGCATCTCCGCCTGGGAGAACCGCTCCCTCAAAACCTCCAGCACATAACTTATATAGTACGGGTACTTTTGCAGGGGATTGATGCCCTTTTTGAAAGCCAATTTTTGCGCTTTTGCTTCTTTTGCCTGTTTGTCGGTTATATAGCCGTATTCCACCATCTTGGCGATGATTTCCCGTTGCCTGGAAATAGCCTGGTCGCGGCCTTTGACCGTTCCCAGTTCGCTAGGGGCCTTGACCAGACCGGCCAGGAAGGCGGATTCGGCGATACTCAATCTGGTAGCTGTCTTATCAAAATAGCGGGAAGCGGCCCGTTCGATGCCGTAGGCATTGTTGCCGAAGTAGACCTGGTTCAAATACATGTTGAGGATGCGCTCTTTACTGTAGCGGCGCTCCAGATCCCAGGCTACGTAGGCTTCCTTTAGTTTGCGGTCGACGGTGCGGCCGGCGTCGGAGAAAAAGAGGTTTTTGGCCAATTGCTGGGTGATGGTGGAACCGCCTTCCACCACGTGACCGGCTTGCATGTTAGCCAGGAAGGCACGAATGATACTGAAGAAATTGATACCGTTATGTTCGTAAAAGTGGTGATCTTCAGCGGCCAGAATGGCTTGCTGCATATGGTTGGAAATTTGATTGAGGGGCACTACCCGCCTGTCTTCGTCACCTTCGACGGTGCATATGAGGTGGTCTTGACCATCAAAGATTTGAATAGCTTCAATGGGTTCATAGCGCTCAACCATGGTCACATCAGGGATGTCCTGCAATTGTTTCCAAAAGGAAGCGCCCAGGTAGCCCAGCCCGAGGCAGCCTACCACCACGCCGAAAATGGTGATTTTCTTCAGGGGCCCGGCAATTCGACCGAGCGCACCTTGATTTTTCTTTCTGGCCTGTGATCTGCGTTTTGCCACTTTTGCCTGAGCCGGTCGTTTTCTCTATCGTATGAGGAATTCTGAAGATGTCAGTTAGTACGCTTCATCGGCATTATAACTTAGTTGTTCAGGTGTGCCTGTTAGCGTCGCTTCATGGTAAAAGCCGCTGTAAAGGGTGGGTAAGAATTGTGCCGGGCTCAGCCTCCAGGCAAGCAGAAAAGAGGGGTCTCCCCCTCTTTTGAGTGTTGCTTAATGTTTGCGTTATATCAAGCGCGCGGATGGGTGTTCATATAAACCCTTCTCAGTCTTTCCAGGCTGACGTGGGTGTATATCTGGGTGGTGTTGATGGTCGTGTGACCGAGCAGATCTTGAACCACGCGCAGGTCGGCACCGCCCTCCAGGAGGTGGGTGGCGAAGGTGTGTCTCAAGGTGTGGGGGGTGATGGTCTTATTGATGCCGGCCTTGAGGGCGTGCTTCATGACGATGCGGTGCACCGAACGAGAGGAAAGCCTGGTAGCCTGGCGGCTCACGAAGAGCGGATGCTCCGCCTGAGGGTGGCGACCTTCGGCCAGTTTAGACCAGTACTCAGTCAGGTATTTTTTCAGCCAGTTATGGGCGCTCTGGTTCAGGAGCACAACTCTTTCCTTGCCGCCTTTACCCAGTACTCGCATTTCCATAGCTTCCTGATTGTAGTCTTGCACCCTGAGACCGCAGAGCTCACTGACGCGCATACCGGTGGCATAAAGTACTTCCATCAGGGCTCTGTCTCTGACACCAAGCACGGTGTTGGTATCGGGAGTCATGAGCAGGCGAACCACTTCTTCTTTGTCAAGACAAGAAGGCAGTCTTCTTGTCAGCTTGGGACCTCTCACTTGTTTCGAGGGATCTTCATCGATGAGTTGTTCGCGGCGCAGGTAGCGATAGAAGCTGCGAATGGCTGAGATTTTTCTAGCCACGGTGGGTCTGGAGTATTGTTCTTGAATCTGCCTTATATAGGCACGCAAGCNNAGCCTTCAGCTTCCAGCCAGCCGCTGCCAGCACCGGCGGTGCTCATATCGACGGTGGGCACATTCGTTTGTATGGGGGCCGTTTCCCCTTCTGTATTGGGCAGATCTGAGCCGATGAGCTGGCGCAGGTCATTCATGTAAGCCCTGATTGTATGTGAGGAGTAATTCCGTTCTACTTCAAGATAACCAGCAAACTGATCTAACCAAATCTGGTGGCAATTATTAGAACCACCGTCGATGGCACCACTCAATCCATTTTGCGAACTCACTTTTGACCAACCTTCTAGTAACTGGGGAAAATCAAGCCGACACTTTACTAATTATGAGAAGTTTGCAAGCTTTGTAAAGCCCCCCGGCCTGGGCAAAACGGAAGTCATGAGGCTAATAATTAGCCTTTATCGGTCTGTTTTTAGTGCCATCTTGGGTGGTGTCAAATTGTGGTAACACCGGTGGTGGCACGACTTTCGATCATTTTGATGCATGCAAAAGTTAGCGAAGAATTTTTCTCTGATAGCCCAAAAAAATTCGCTAAATTGTCTAATAATTTAATCAGTCGGGGATGCGTGGGAATCGAACCCACCCAGGACAGGATCGGCCTGCCCCGCAACGGTTTTGAAGACCGCACACCACACCAGCAGTGCTCCATCCCCATATGTATCGGTATCGTAAGTGGTGCGATCTTCTTTTTGCGGAGCAATGAAACTCTTGCTTATCGCTTTAAAACGCCCAAATGATCTGTCACCACTGGTGATGCCGATTTCACCACTCTCGATGGCGCAAGGCAAAGGAGAGCGGAATATTTAGTGTATACGCAATCGCTATGCCTGGCAATTGAAAGCTCTCTTCTGACTGCTCATATGGATTAACTTGCCTGGAAGTATTGGAATGTTCCCCTGGTCAAAAGCCAGGAAGCCTCAATCCGTCATGTTCAGATTGTTAAATTTGAAAGCTTAGGCAAGTCTAATAACAGGGCGAAAATATTAGCAGGATTTTATTATGACCTCTTGAATCCCTGAAACTCCTCTTGGGTATGGCGGTTCGGGTTTCTGGGAAAAGTTTAAGAAAAATTTGGGGGCTTGACGGCTCGTCATGATTCCCAACATTTTCGTTGACAATACAATAGATATATCCGTATAGTTGCTCCCTTGTGCCTGCATTTGCCTCAGCGCAACTGCAATCTTTGTGCATCCACAGCCATAATTTAGAGGTAACCGATGGCTTTAGAGTTGTCTGAGCGCGTAAGAACCTTCGGGGCCGGTTCTACGCGCATTGCCGATCTGCCCGATCTCGCCGAAATTCAGAAAAGTTCGTTCAAATGGTTCATTGAAGAGGGGCTCGCAGAAGAACTGCGTGCCTTTAGTCCTATTAAGGATTACACCGGCCGTCTCGAACTGCACTTTTTGACCAACTACAACTTCGAGGATCATACTGAGCCTAACAAGCCCAAGACCCCCGAAGAGGCTCGTTCGCTCGATGCCAGCTTCACCAAAAAGCTGCGTATTCAGATGCGCCTGGTCAACAGGGAAATGGGTGAGATCAAAGAACAAGAGATCTACGTCGGCGATATTCCGATGATGACCGACCGCGGTACATTCATTATTAATGGTGCCGAGCGCGTTATCGTTTCTCAGATTGTGAGAAGCCCTGGTATTTACTTCAAGAGAGAAGTTGATTCCAACGGTAAGCGTACCTTCTCCGCCACCATGATCCCCAACCGGGGCGCCTGGCTCAAGTTCGAAACCGATGTCAACGACATTATCTATGTCAAGATCGATAAGAACCGCAAACTGCCGGCAACTACCTTGCTTCGTGCTCTCGGCTATTCCGATTCCGAGATGGAAAGCTTGTTCCGTCACAAAGAGTTCCTCAAAAAGACTCTCGACAAAGACGCCAACAAGACCCGCGAAGACTCACTCATTGAAGTCTACAGAAAGCTCAGACCCGGTGACCCGCCCTCCGTGGCCGGCGGTCAGAGCATCCTCGACAGCCGCTTCTTCGACGACAAGCGCTATGACCTTGGCCGTGTCGGACGCTACAAGCTCAACAAAAAGCTTGCCCTCTCCGTTCCCGAGACTCAGCGCACCCTCACCCGCGAAGACATCGTCGCCTCCGTCGATTACCTCATCGGCTTGCACTACGACGAAGGTCATGTGGATGACATCGACCACCTCGGTAACCGTCGTATCCGTTCCGTCGGCGAATTGTTGCAGAACCAGTTCCGCATCGGTTTGACCCGACTGGAAAGAATCGTGCGTGAGCGCATGACCTTGCAGGATGCCGATACCCTCACACCGGCCAACTTGCTCAACACCAAGCCCCTGGTGGCTGCTATCCGCGAATTCTTCGGCTCCTCGCAGTTGTCGCAGTTCATGGACCAGACCAACCC
>FSSH01006162.1_pt1 | contig 10178 bp, 10 predicted proteins | sample 1166101 | NCBI WGS metagenome assembly FSSH01 (sample SAMEA32972668, study PRJEB13176) | freshwater metagenome | biome: Drinking water system; feature: Biomass in drinking water that filtered by 0.45 um membrane; material: drinking water | place: USA | collected 2012-12-20 | depth 0 m | reverse complement strand
GAATGAGATGAAAAGGAAATGATGACTATGAATCAGGCCAAGTACGGGCTTGCCGTTGTAGCGGGTATCATACTCTCCACGGTTGTCGGTTTGGCAGCGGAAACGGTTGAAATAGAAACGTTTGTGAAAGCGCGCATTGAAATCGGCGAGATGATGATGAATTACTTTCAGGGCGGACCACAGTTTGCCGAGGGGCAGCGGCCTTCTCCGGAACAGATGAAGGAAATGGGAGCCGATATTAATGCGAAGCTCACCACGCTGCTTGCCAAGCATAACTTGACCATCGCGGACTATCGTAAGCGCAGTCCGGAGATCTTTGCCGACGATGCGGCGGTGAAGGGTTTTCTCAACGGGCATCCAGACTTAAAGAAGCGGTACGAGGCGCTGCCGTTGGATCGAATGGGCCGAGGGGGCAGCACAGGGCGGGGCTACTAATCCAAGAGTTTTGTTCGAGTAAGGGTTCCATGATAGCCCTGCCATCCGGTTTGTGGTCTGTCTGAAAAGCCGAGAGACTGGATTGTGCGTGGAGCGGCATCCGGTACTTTCTCAGGAGGTTCGGTTATGGACCTTCGTCGTCAGAAGCGCTTCGCTGTAAAACTTCAGAGCATCATGATCGGAGCCCCGCGCAAGGAATGGGCCGGGGTGGTTATGAATCTGTCGAAAACCGGCTGCCTCATTGAATGCGACGCTCAAGTGTATGCCGGTATGTCGGTTGCGATCCGTATCGAGGTGCCGACGGAGGCTGCGCCGCTTCTTATCGATCGTGCGGCGGTACGGTGGAATCGCGGGCGCCAAGTCGGAGTGAGTTTTGTGTCCATAACACAGCCGCAGCAGGAACGATTGAATCAGCTGCTACTACAAGTGAAGCCGGAGATTTCCCAATGAATAAAATCAGATGGAGTAGGAAGATGTCTGTCGACGATTCATTCTGCCATGGTATGACGGAAAGGACTGGAATATGAAGAATGTGGAGATGACTGTTCAGGGCACATGGTTGACGATCAAAGTTGATCTGTCGAAGGAGTTCGGGCCGTCAGCATCGGGCAAGACGATCATCATCGCGTCAACAGAAGGAAATGTCACAATCCCAGATCGCCAGGAGAAAGTTGGGTTGAACGTGTATCGAAAAAAATAATCCTGCCGAACGCGCTGCATCTCGATTTTTCACAAGCGAATGATTCTCTTGATCTTCTCAGATCATCCCCTCTTTGATTATTTTTGAGCGTGTCTCTTGACAGATTTGGAACGCCGCTCCAGTCTTGCTTATTGGGTTCTGATCCCCAGAAAAGCGTTGAGGCTGTGGATAAGAAAGCGGCTGACAAACGTATGAGACGCTCCAGGAGCGCGGATTTCATCATGTCAAGCCGTCTGGGCCTAGGAATGTGGAAAAAATAAAAAATTCCGCTTCCATCCACAATTAGTAGGGGTATGCCCATGGCGTGGCAGACGCCTAAAAAGTAGGCATTGTGAAGCGATGCACGGTCAATTCAGGCTATTCCGTGCAGTCGCAAGAACATATTCACAGGATTATCCACAGAAGATGGGGACCGAGAGCTTTCATGCCAACAGCACTCACGGAACTCTCTTTTTTGAGCAATATTTTGGAGCGATGCCGGGCGCAATTCTGTTGGAGGTCGGGATTCGACGTCGAAAATAAATTTGTCTTGGATTTTCCGGCACGTTGCCTGTAGGACGGTCATCATTTCTTGTGGAAGGTTGAATGCCGATTGGCGCCTACGGCGACTCGACGGTCCATGTGCCCGTCACATAGTTACGTACCCTGCTTCCACTTGATGCTGCACCCGATACTTGCCTGTTGATTGCTATCAGGCGGCTTGCAGGCCAGCACCGCTTCGATTGCGGCGCGCAGATCACGGCCAGTCACGGGTTTGTTGCTGCCGGGGCGGCTGTCGTCAAGCTGTCCGCGATAGGCAAGCCGCCGGTCCCGATCGAAGAGATAGAAGTCGGGTGTGCAGGCAGCTCGATAGGCTCTTGCTACGTTTTGGGTTTCGTCAAAGCACAAGGGAAATGTGAAGCCAAGCCGTTCGGCCATTTCCTTGAGCCTTGGCGGCGCATCGTCGGGATAGCTCGCCGGATCATTGCTACTGACGGCGAGCATGCCGAGGGATGTGTCGCGGTAGTCGCGTCCGATCTTGGCGAGTTCCTGCTCGACGTGGACGACATAAGGGCAATGCCGACAGATAAACATCACCAGCAAGGCGGTCTTCCCGGAAAATGAGTCGAGCGAGTAGGTCCGGCCGCTCACGACGTCGCGTAGAGCAAACGGCGGAGCGGGCGTTCCAAGAGGGAGCATAGTGGATGCCATAGACATGGCTGTCCTCTTCGTTCAGAGTAGTCCCGACAATGCCCCAGCATGCCGATTCCGTCAAGGGGGCAAGGGGAAGAGGGAGAGACCGGTCCGGGCTGGTTGCACTGAGCTCAACAGCGGGGTAGGCTGACGTCGTATGAGGATCGTTGCAGAGACGGTTGGTTTTCACGACAGGGGGAGACGCATGATTGTTGTTGCATTGCTCGCGCTGCTGGCAGTATGGACGGGTGTAGTACAGGCTCATGATGAGCTTAGGCCGGAGCCTCCGACAATCACCGTATCGGCGACCGGCAGTCTGGCGTTCGCGCCGGACCAGGTGTTTGTGACGTTCGGTATGGACACTGCGGCCCGCTCGCTGGCCGATGCGCAACGACAGAACAACGCTGTTATGACCAGAGTCATGGACCGGCTTCGGGATCAGAACATCGAGAAAGAGTGCATCCAGACCTCTTCGTTCACGGTGTCTCCTCAGTACAAACCGCCGCCCAAGCGTTCCGGCGACGCGCCGCCTGCTCCGCCGGAGATCATCGGGTATCTGATGAGTAATACTGTGATGGTGGACGTGCGGAACCTGGAGAAGGTCGGGAGGGTGATCGAGGATGTCCTGGCTGCCGGTGTCAACCATTTCCAGGGATTGCACTGGGTTCTACGCGACGAGCAACCGGCGAGATTGAATGCATTGAAGAGCGCCGCGGCCAAGGCCCATGAAAAAGCGGCTGCGTTGAGCGAGACATTGAGTGTGAAACTTGTGCGGGTGCTCTCAGTCAACGAAGGCGGCCATGTGGTTCGGCCCGTGCCCCACATGGCGCGGTCGGTGATGGCGATGGATACGGGGGGAGGGGAACCGCCGATCTCCCCGGGCGAAATCAAGGTCGAAGCGACCGTGACCCTGGTCTACGAAATCGCACCCAATTGATCGTCAAGGTGTAGTCAGTGCCGTCCTCACAGTTGAACGCACACTAAGGTTGACGGATACCCTGACGCATACGTGACTCATTGTGGAGGGCACCTATGGATACAGGATGGTCCCGAGCCCGTGACTATTCTTCCGCCTTCGCTCCGCCTTCCCAGAGCTTGATCGTGCGGTCCCAGGAGGCGCTGGCGAGTCGTTTGCCGTCGGGTGAAAAAGTCACACAGCGGACGGCGCCGGTGTGATCCTTGAGCGTTCTGAAGTTACGGCCTGTGGCCAGGTCCCAGAATTTGATGGTCTGGTCGTCGCTTGCACTGACCAGGACTTTTCCATCCGGTGATACGGCGAGGCTGCGGATCCAGCCTGTGTGGCCGGTGAGAGATTTCTTCTCGACCAGCTGGGGCATCTCGAACAACTTGATCGTGCGATCCCGGCTGCCGGTGATCAGCGTGTTCGCGTCAGGTGTGAAGGTCATGGCGCCGATCCAGTAATCCATCGGTTTTTGAAAACCGCCGTCGTCTTCGATGTAGTAGCCGCGCGTCTCGGTGGAGTCTTCGACGCCCCGCCGCCAATGCCCGTCGTGCAGCACCTTTTCCTCGCCGCTCGGGAGCACTTCCCAGATCTTGATCTTCCCGATGTCGGTGCCGTGGGCAAGGTGAATGCCGTCGGGTGAAAAGGCGACGCAGACGGACCAGTGATGGTCGTATTCGTCTTTGCCCAGCAGCGTCATCAATTCGGTGCCGGTGGTGACTTCCCAGATCTTGATGTCTTTGTTGTGGCTGCCGCGTGCCAGCATGAGGCCGTCGGGCGACAGCGAGAGACTGCACACGTTGTGGTCGTATCGGGTAAACAGAATTTTCGTCGGCTCGCCGGTTTTGCCGTTCCACAGGCGAATCGTGCGGTCTTCGCTGCCGGTGGCGAGTGTTTGCCCGTCCGGTGTAAAGACGACGGCCCGGACATCGTTGGTGTGGCCGCGCAGTGAGCGCAGAAGCCGGCCGGTCTCGATGTCCCACATGCGGACGAGGCGCTCTGCGCCGCCGCTGGCCAGCGTGAGTCCGTCCGGGGAGAAGGTGACGGCCCAGATGCCGTGCGAATGGCCGCGGAAGGTTCTGACCTCGCGGCAATCGAGCTTCCAATAGTCCAGAAAGTCGGTCGACGATGTCTGTGTCGCGTCCGGTGCAGAGCCTGGGTGTGAGCCCGGTAGAGAAGGCGTCATCGTGTGTTCTGTGTCATGGTGATGGTAAAAGTTTCTCCGGCAGGTCCTTGATTGCCGTTCGATCAGGCCAGTATAATTTTCGCCAAGCCTGCGAGATCGTAAGAGATGCTCTGCGGGCAAGTCAAGCCGGTCACGGAGTTCCTCAGATCGCCGGTTCGCGGCGACCAGCGAACTGCCTGTAAATTACTGTCTTTACGGTCCGAGGTCCCATCATGGAAATCAGGTTTCAGCCCGCGCTGCTGCAAGAAGTGATCGACTCCTTCGTCGAAAAGACGGAGCGGGAAGGCGATCCTACCTATTACAAAGAGTTTCATGAACATGCCGATCCGATCTACGAGAAATTCATGCTCGAAGACCGGGAAGGGGAGTTTAAGAAACTCTATCAGTATCTCTTCGGGACATGGGGCTTTTCCGATATCGTACGCGACTCGTTTAACGAGTATCCATTATTGAAGAACAAGGTAGGGATTGTGCTGGTGAAGGGTGTCCTGAAAGAAGATCAGGAGGGTGTCGATATTCTGCGCAAGTGGGGTTCGGTGGAAAAGGAGTTGGCGAGGGAGTTCGAGGAGAAGGGGCTCAAAGGCGTCGGAATCAAGCTGATTCCCCGACGGTTCTATGATCCGGCTCTCACGCGGTACTGCCGCCACGAGCTGATGCATATCTCCGATATGATCGATCCGGTCTTCGGGTACGATCCGGACACGAAAGTGGGACAGAATCCAGGCGAAGAAACGCTGATCTTGCAGCGCTACCGGGTGCTGTGGAGCTTGAGTGTAGACAGCCGGCTGGTTGCCGCGGGGAAAGAGCCGATGCTGAGCAAGGAGGATCGGTTCAAGGAGTTCCGGTCCTGGTATCGGAAGATTGCGCCGCTTCAATTAAAGTCAGTGTTCGAAGGGCTGTGGCAGACCTCGTATTTCACGCATTCTGAATTGATCGAGATGGCGACCGACACACTTCGCGTGATGGACCGCGCGGTAGATGTCGAGGGCGGCGAAGTGCCGGAGAGCGAAAATAAGGTCATGCTCATGCCGGGGTTTCCCTGTCCGCTGTGCCGATTTCCCACCTATTCCTGGGTGGAGGATATGGGGAGCAAGATCGAGTCGTATGTCCTCGACTTTATCCGGGAGAACCATCCGGGATGGGACGTGGAATTCGGCGCCTGTGATCGTTGCGTAGAGGTGTATAAATTGCGTGCCGACGGTGTCATGTAGGCCATTGTGACCATGTGGCGAGGGAGACTGGAGTCCTTCCATGGCAACTGACCCCTCATACGGCCGGCGCGACTTTATCAAGGATTCTGTTCGCTCGGTGGCGAAGGCCGCGCAAGAATTTTCGAAGGAGGCCGATGCCGCTCCGGCAAAAGGGCCGACGCCGATTCGTACGGATTGGCTCCGTCCACCGGGCGCTGCAGGGGAGGGGCTTTTTCTCGATCGTTGCACCCAATGCGGGGATTGTATTAAGGCCTGTCCGCCCGGCGCGATTGTCGCGCACAGCCATGATGCGACGCCGGTCTTATTCGCCGACCGGTCGCCCTGCCTGTTGTGCGACGATTTTCCCTGCATTGCAGCCTGTGCAACCGGGGCATTGCTGCCGGTCGGCGGTATTACCGACGTCCGAATGGGAATGGCGGTGGTATCCCATCGGTTGTGTACGGCCGGGCAAGGTTGTTATGCCTGTGTGTCAAAATGTCCGACCGGTGCGCTTGCCGTGGATGTAGCGTCGCTCCAGCTTACCGTGACGGCCGGAGCATGCGTCGGGTGCGGCATGTGCGAGATGGTGTGTAAAACCGTCAATGACCATGTGGCGATCCGCGTCATGCCGGCCGACCGGCTTGCAGGGATCGATCGGTGACCGGTTACCGGAGCAGTTCGCCCTTGACATACAGCCGGTCATTTCATATACATACAGAGTCTCCGGTCTCAGAATCCGGTTGTTGCGCGGGTGGGCGAGTTCGTTGTGAGAGGGGCGGGTGTCTCCTGACATGACTCGACAGCCCGGAGGACAAATTAATGCCAAGTAAACAGCCTGTGTCGGGTGCCTCTCCTTCCGCTGCTGCCGTTATTCCGGCTCCCTCGACGATCAAGGATTCTCCTGCAGTCGAACGCGCGTTGAATCGCAGCAAATTGTATCTGCTGATTTCCTGGAGCCTGCTCTATCCGGAAGACGAGGAGTTTCTCGACTATCTCCGCTGCGGCGAATTTGTGGAGGATGGCCGCGCCGCGCTGGATACCTTGCAGGCCATGCTGGATGGTGCGGGAGGCGAGCGCGCCGTGCAGAAGATCCATGCGCTCAAGAAACAATTCGATCTGGCGGAAACACTGATTGCTTCCGAATGCGCCAATTGGCAGCTCAGCGATTTGCAATCGGAGCATCGTAGGGTATTCAGTAACGTCATCACGCTCGATTGCCCGCCGTACGAAACGTTGTTTGGAAACGATCACGTGTTTGCACAGTCGCATGTGATGGGTGATATTTCGGGGTTCTACAAGGCGTTCGGCGTGGAGCTCTCCAAGGACATTCACGAACGGCTGGATCATCTGAGTGTCGAATTCGAGTTCATGCATTTCCTCGCCTACAAAGAGTCGTACTCGCGCTGTCACGACGGCGCCGAGAAAACGCAGATTGTCGTTGAAGCTCAGAAGAAATTTGTCAAAAACCATATCGGCCGGTGGGTGCCGCTCTTTTGCCGCATGCTGTCCAAGAAAGCGGATTCCGGTCTCTTCAGATTGGTCGCGGATATGACGGCTGATTGGATGGAGTTTGAAACGGCGTTTTTGGGAGTGGCGCCTCAGCCCTACACGGAGACCGATTATCGGCCGGCGACCTTCAATTCTCCCGAAGGCCAAACGTATGAATGTGGAGCACAGGACCAGGGCAATGAACTGAGTCTGTTGCTCAATGAAGTGGGCGCGCAGTCGTTCATGGATGGCAAGGACAAGGACAAGGAGAAGGACGAGAAGGGGCCGGTCGGGACCGCGTAGGCGGTTCGACACCAAGCCGAGCTTCATGGCAGCGGTCTCTTCCAGGGTGCTGTAATCTTTATTCGTTGAGAGGAGGGATTAGTCATATGCGCGTAGTGCAGACGGCCAACAAAAGTTTGGTGTTTGCCATTCTTCTCTCTGCCCTCGCCGTTGGCGCGATGCTGACGATCGGGCAGGTGCCGCTGGCGGTCAGCCAGCCGGTCACAATCCCAGCGAAGTCCATCAAGGGGCCGATCCCTATGGATGGGGCCAACCCTGTATGGGAAGGTGTGCCTGGGGTCGTGGTTCCGCTCAGCGGTCAGCTGGTCACCACACCGATGCACCCGAACATCTCGGTGAAGTCGGTGTTTGTGAAGGCGATGACGAACGGCAAGGAAATCGCGATGCGTTTAGAGTGGATCGATCAGACCAAGAACGATACGACGATCGGCCCGCAGGATTTCCGGGATCAGGTCGCCGTCATGTTCCCGGTCAATACTTCCGGTGCGCCGCCGTTCCAGTGTATGGGACAATCCGGCGGAACGACGAACATCTGGCGCTGGAATGCGGAATGGCAGAAGGACCTCGGTAAGGACAGCGCCGGCATTTGGGATGTTGACGATCAATATCCCGGGATCTTCTGGGACTACTATTTTGAAGAGCCGGCCGGGGGTGTGACCTATCCGGATCGGATCGGCCGGAGTCTTGGCCCGTTCAATCCCGGTATCTGGTCCGGGAACATCATGTCCGACCCGACGTTGCGCGTAAGTTCGGTGGAAGATTTGAGCGCGAACGGGTTCAGCACCTTGACCACCCAAGCGCATCAAGATGTCATCGGTAACGGGGTGTGGGAGCCGTCCGGGTCTGTCAAGGGCGGAGGCTATACGGGTCCGACTTGGCGCGTGGTTGTGAAGCGGACGCTGGAAACCAGCGATGCCAACGACACGCAATTCAAGTCCGGGCTGTCTATCCCGATCGCATTTGCGGTGTGGGATGGGGCGAACATTGAACGGAACGGGATGAAGTCACTCTCCACCTGGTTTACGCTGAAGTTGTAGGCAGTGTACAGGGTTGTGGGGGCGATGGGCCTCCATTGGTGAGCTGGAGAAACAGATCTGAGGCTCCGGATCAGCGTCATGCGATGACGAACTGGTCCGGAGCCTCTCTTTTTCTCTTCGGCGGGGGGTGGTGGTATCGATCCCGGCAGGCGACGATTCCAGGGTTGCATTTCATTCGGCGCGGAGGGTATAACCCCACATAGGTTTTAACTCAAAACTCTCTGATATTTCGAAAGAATTGGAGTGCTCGTCGTATGAAGGTCTCACTCCTTTTTCCTCCGACATGGCATCCGTCCCAGCCGTATCTCAGTCTCCCTTCCCTCACGGGATTTCTGCATCAAGGTGGCGTGTCGGATGTCTCGCAACGCGATCTTGGGATCGAGTTGTTGGATCGCATGCTGACCAGGAGCTATGCGGCTCAGGTCTATCAACAATTGATCGGCAAGCAGCGCGAGCTTGAGCGGTCCCAATCCGGAGAAACGGGCCACGGGAGCCGGGAACATTATTCGAAGGTGGCCGATTCGCTCGATCGATTCGTCTATCTGGAAGAACGGATCGAGCTGGCCAAGGAGACCTTACGCGGCGAAGGCTTTTACGATCTGGATGCCTATCGGGGCAGTCTGTTTATGATCGACAAGTGGCTGGAACTGGTGTCCTCGATCTACTTCCCGACCAGACTGACCGTGGTCGATAATCAGTTCGGCAATTACTCCATCTACTCGTCGAAGGACCTGATGAAGGTCATTCAAGACGACGCGCAGAATCCCTACCGCAGTCTCTTCCGCGACCTGTTCATTTCCTCGATCGTCAAGGATCGTCCCGATTTGATCGGCGTGTCCATCACGGCGACCTCGCAAATTATTCCCGGCCTGACGCTCTGCAAGCTGATTAAGGAGACGGCGCCGGACCTCCACGTCACGATCGGGGGGAGCATCTTCACACGTCTCGTCGACAATGTCCGCCGCTGTCCCAACCTCTTTGAATTGGCCGACGACATCGTCGTCTTCGAAGGCGAAACGGCGCTGTTGGAATTGGTGAACCAGTTGGCCGGCAAGAAAGACTACAGCAAAGTGCCGAATCTGATTTACCGGAAGGACGGCAAGATCACGGTCAATCAGCCCTTCTATTCCGAAAACGTGAATCAGCTGCCTGCTCCGAACTACGACGGCTTTCCGCTCGACCGATACCTGTCGCCGGAGCCGGTGCTGCCGATTCAGTTCTCCCGCGGATGCTATTACAAGGACTGCGCATTTTGCGCGCTGACACTTGATCACCAGAACTTCAGGCAGAAGGATCCGGGGCGGACAGTCGATGAATTGGAGTGGCTCTCACAGCGGTATGGCGCCAGGAATTTCTTCTTCACCGACGAGTGCTTTGCCCTGGCGCCGACGAAACGGCTCTGCCAGCAGATCATCGAGAAACAGCTAAAGGTGAGATGGACCTGCGAAATGCGGTTCGAGAAGAACCTCACGCGCGACCTGCTTGCCTCGATGCGCGATGCCGGCTGCTTGAAGATTGTGTTTGGCCTGGAGTCCTTCAATCAGCGCGTCATGGATCTGATGAAGAAGGGGATCAAGCAGGAATGGGTCCGCCGCATCGCGAGCGACTGCGTTGATCTGGGGATTGCGGTGCATTGCTACATCATTGTCGGGTTCCCCACGGAAACGGAACCGGAAGCGCTGGATACGATGAACTTCATCGTTGA
>FSSH01008427.1_pt1 | contig 10179 bp, 6 predicted proteins | sample 1166101 | NCBI WGS metagenome assembly FSSH01 (sample SAMEA32972668, study PRJEB13176) | freshwater metagenome | biome: Drinking water system; feature: Biomass in drinking water that filtered by 0.45 um membrane; material: drinking water | place: USA | collected 2012-12-20 | depth 0 m | reverse complement strand
AGCTTGCCGTGCGCGACGAGATAATCCTGGACCAGCGATGCAAAGGCCGTGACCGCGACGCCGAGGCCCACCGATCCGGTTGAAAAATCGACCGGGATCTTGTCCTTGGTGCGGCTGGGATAGCTTTGCATGCCCTGAAAGCCGCGAAACGCCTCGAGCTGATCGAGGTCCTGCTGCTCCAGCAGATAATGGATCGCGTGCAGGATTGGCCCGGCATGTGGCTTCACGGCCACCCGATCGTTCGGCCCGAGTGCGGCGAAATAGAGCGCGGTCATCAGGGTTGAGATCGACGCGCAACTCGCCTGATGCCCGCCGACCTTCAACCCGTCCCGGCTGTCGCGCAAATGATTGGCGTTGTGGATCGTCCAGGACGCGAGCCAGCGCAGCCGCGCATCGATCGTCTCCAGCGTCTCGACCAGTTCGCTGGTTACGGCCAAAGCACTGCCGGCACCGTCGTTGATGGCGCCAAGGGGTGTTGCAACGTTCATCTTGCGAGACTCGCCTGCCATCATTGCCTCTGAAAACCGCGTTCGAGGTAGAGCCTATTCCACCCGCGTGAACCGTAGCCGCCGTGATCGCGGAGTCGAGAACAACAGCACGTCGCCGTCGCGTTCCAGCGTCGCGCCACCGCCGTCCTTGGGATCGATTATCAGCCAAAGGCCTGGGCCGCGCTGGTCGAGGGTGCCGGTCGTCGTGCCATAGGCGCTGGTCAGCGAAAACGTCGCCGGCTCACCCGCAGCCACTGTTGCCGTCATCGCGGCTTCATCGGATCGCCAGCTACCGACAAGCGAGGCGGTATCGGGTTCGAAGGTGCCCTCCACGCGCAGCAGGTGATCGACAGCGCCACTTTCGATGGCATCGATACCCTGATCGGTCGGCCTGAAAACATAGGTCTCCATGAACGACATCGACCCGTCGGCATGTTGCTTCAGCGGATATTGCGCCGGCGCAAGGTCAATCGCGGGGCCGCCATCCTTGTCGATAAGGCGCAAGTAGCGCCCTGTTGCCGGGGAATGAAAGTGGCCGGTCACGAACGGGCCTGGCACGCTGCCAGCCACGTCGCTCAAGCCCGTCAGGCAGGTGTCGATGATCTGGTTGGCCACTGTCGCGGAGACGATCCCCGCGCTGTTGCTCATGACGACGATGTCGAGCTCAAGCTCGGGCAGTTTCATCATCTGGCTGTTGCCGCCGACAACGCCGCCGGTGTGATAGACGGTGTCCACCCCGCGATATTGGCCCATCCACAGGCCATAGCCATAGCCGCTTGATCCGCCGCCGCTGAGCGGCACGGGGGTTTGCATCTCTGCCCAGGTCGCGGCGCTGCCAACGGTGGGCGAGGCCATGTGCCGAAGCCAGATGAGCATATCGTTGATGGTGGAGATGATGCTGCCTTCGCCGCCGATATGCGGGCCGAACACCGCGCGGGTGAAGCCGCCGCTGGCGGTCGGCGTATGCAGCGACGCGACATTGCGGACGCAATCGACATCGTTCGGCCTTGCCGCGGTATCGGACATACCGACGGGATCGAAAATGCGCGTCTTGAGGAACGCGTCATAGCTCATGCCGCTGACACGCTCGATGACATGGGTGAGCAGGACATAGCCGCCATTGGAATAGACCCATGACGTGCCGGCGGGGAAATTGACGCTTTCCGCGCGGATCAGCAGATCGAGTTGCGCGCCGTGCGGGATAGGGCGATTCGATCCCATCACGCCACCCGCCAGCCCGATGATGTCGAGGCTGCAGCGCGTGCCGCTGGTGTGGCTCATCAAGCCGGCCAACGTCACCGCATCGGCCCATGGCTTTAGCTCGGGGATGAATTTGCGGACACAGTCCTGCGGCGACAATTTGCCCTCCTCCGCGAGCAGCATGATGCACAGGCAGGTGAAATGCTTGCTGGTCGAGCCGATCCGCATCCGGATGCTGGGCGATAGCGCCTGCGCAAGCTCGACGCTCGCCAGCCCGAATCCGGCGCGGTAAACTGGCACGCCCTTGTGCGCGATGCCGACGGTGATGCCGGGGCGGTCGGCGCGGTTGTAGGGTTCGAACAAGGCGTCGAGCTTGGCGGTATCGATGGCGACGGTAGCGGTCATGGTTCACCCGGTTGCTGAGGGGATGATGCTGGCGAAAGGAGGTGGCGCGGCGGCAGCGCGAATTCGATCATCGCGCCCAATGCGGCGAAAGGCGCGCCCATATGTGCGGCGCCGTCGGACAGCAGAAAACGCGCCTGATAGCCGGGCGCACCCGACAGCGCGGCAAGGCGCTCGCCAAGGTCGCGGGCGCCATCGACCATGGTTTCGAAGGCCAGTCGCTCGCCGACCCGCTGGCGCATATCGTCGGGCAGGTCGAAGGGAGGCAGCGACTGCTCGGCACTGCCCATCGCGATCATCAGGCGCGGGGTGATTTCCCCAGTGGTAACGGAGCGCGCAAAGGCGGGTTCCAGTTTCAGCAAGAGGCGATCATCCCACCAGATGGTCGGGCTCTGCGCCAGCCATGTCGCGAACAGGGCAGGGCGGGTGAACAACGTGTGGAGCACGAACAACCCGCCGAGCGAATGCCCCCAGAGCATGGCGCGCGTTGGATCGACGGTGGTGAGCGCGGCGACGCGCGGCATGACTTCGGTCGCGATGATGTCGGCGAAATCGCCAGCGCCGCCATAGGCCGCAGGTCTGCCAAATGCCGCGGTATCGGCGTTGCGGCGGCCATCATCGGGGGCGGAGGGCGTCAGGTCGAGCGAGCGGCGATAGGAGGCGGTCGCAAAATCATTGGGATAGCCGATGCCGACCACGACCGCGCCTTCGACCTCCGCCCCCAGCGCGCGGACGCGGATCGCTTCGCCAAAACTGCCGATGAAGTAATCGCCATCGGTGAGATAGAGAACCGGATAGCCCGTGGGCGGCGGCGGCGCGAAGGGGAGGATGACGCGGATGCGATAGCTGTGCCCATTGATCGCCGATACGAAATCGAGCTGATGCGAAAGGGGCAGGGTCGTCCCAGGGGCGCTGTCGGTCATGCCGTCACACGCCTGCCGATGCCATCTTGTCGAACAACAGATTGCGCGTTCGCGTGGTATCGAACCGCAAGCCGGTGACCGTGCCGCTACCGTCGCGGATCAGCCGGGCGACATAGTTTCCCGCCAGCGCGTTGGCGAACAGAAACGCGTCGGGCGCGATCGGCGTCATCGGGCTGGCGGCAAGCCCAAAGCGCTCGGGATAGCGCGCGACAAGCCCATCGCCTGCGCGTTCGACGGTGATCCGCGTGCCGGTATCGGGCCGCCGATAATCGCCGGTGGCATCGGCGGGGGCGGGGGGCGCGCGGCGGCAGTCATGCGTCTCGCCCCCCATGGTTATCCGCAAACCCTCACCGGATAAGTCGAGCCGAACCGGCCCGAGCGCACTTTGGATCGCCAGCGCGCCGCTGTTGTCCAGCATCACGGGGAGAAAGGGCGATCCTTGCACCGAGCAGCCCAGGCCGCCGCCCATGTCACGGAACCGGACCAGCATATTGGTTGCCTCGAAGACCGCGCCGTCGAGCGCCTGATAGTCGTGCGTCGGCGCGGCCTGCGGCGCGGCGGCCAGCCGATCTTCGCCGATCACCGCCGCCAATATCCGGCGCGCGACGGTCTCTATCGGCAGCGGCATATTGCCGATGATGACCAGGTCGATACCGTGATCTGGCACGGTGAGCAGGATCGAACTGAGCCCGAACAAGTCGCCGCCATGCCCTGCCAAGTCCAGCCCGCGCCAGCACGACAGCGCCAGCCCCAACCCGTAGCACGAGGGTGTGCCGTCGCCGAGGAGCGCCGGGGTTTTCAGGGCAGCCCAGCACGACGCGGGCAACCGGGGGTCGTTGCAGCGGAGCGCGCTCGCCCAGATCATCAGGTCGTCGATGGTCGAATGGATGCCGCCTTCGCCCGCATTGTCGGTGCGGATATCGCTGGTGTTGATCCAGCCATCGCCATCGCCGCCCGGCGCTTCCTCGCGGACATAGAGCGACGCGACTCCCGCGCGCAGCCGGCTGGCACCCTTGAAATAGCGCGTCGAGCCCATGCCCAGCGGCGTGAAAATCCGATCCGACACCACCTGTTCGAACGGTTTGCCGCTGGCGCGTTCGATCGCGACCGCCAGCAGGTTGAAGCCGCTATTGCCATAGCATTGCCACGCCCCCGGCGCGGCATTGACCGTCGTCAGCGCCGACATCAGCGTCAGGCAGAAATCGTCGCGGCGGATCGCCCCCAGCTCGGTCAGGAGCGGCGCAATGTCGAGATGACAGTGCAGCCCCGATTGATGCGTCATCAACTGCCGCAGCGTCGGCGCGCCCTGCAATGGCGAAAGCTCGGGCAGATAATGGCCGATCGGCGTGTCGATATCGAGCAGGCCATCGGCGGCACACAGCAACGCGGCCATCGCCGTGAATTGCTTGCTGATCGACGCGATCGGCAGCGGCTTGTCGATCGCCATCGGCACGCCCAGTTCGACATGGGCGAGGCCAAAGGCTTCGCGGAACAGCAGCCGACCATGTTGCGCCACCGCCGCGACGATGCCCGGCCCGCCATCGGTCAGATGGGCGGCGAGCACGTCGCTGATCGCACCATGATGCGCCGGTTGCAACATTCAGGCCGCGATTTGCTGGGTCAGCCGCAGATAGGCACCCCGCGTGCGCCAGAACATGATCGCGGCGATGGCCGAACAGATCACCGACACCATGCACCCGCCAACCAACAGGCTGCGTTCGACGCCCATCGACTTCAGCACGTCTGAGGCAGCGCCGCCCGCCACTGTCCCGAGCCCGCTCGCCACCAGCTGCGCAATCGATATCAGCGCGAACATGCGCGCGCGCAGATGCGGCAGGGTCATGTTCTGGAGGACAGTGGGATAGGTCATCACGCCGATCGACAGGACGATCCCCAGGAAGCTGTAAAATCCATAGAGTTGTTCGATCGACCGCGCCTGCATGAGCAATAGCGATCCGAAGATCGCCAGCACGCTGCCGAGGGTCAGCGCCATCAGCGGGACTTGCGCGCCGTATTTCGGTTGCAGCCGGTTGAACAACAGGGCTGCCAGTGAAAAGCCGATGGCGGCGTTGATCAGCGCAAGCAGCGCGCCCGCCGACCCGACCTGAAGGGCAGTTTGCTTGTAGTCGCGCATCGCAATGATCGCGAGATAATTGGTGGACGCCGCCACGCCGAATAGCTGCACCATAAACGCGATGTTGAAGCCGAACTGCGCCTTCCGGTTCTGCCAGATGAAGCGCCAGATGCTGATCTGGCTGGGATCGACAACCTCCGGCGCTTCTGCGCTTTCGGTCTTGCGCGCCGCCTTGGCGACGGCACCCGGACCGGCAGTGCGGGCAGGCATGTTCAGCGTCAGAAGGATCGCCAAGGGGACGAACGATGCGGCGACGATGAAGGACAGCCGCCAATCCGGCAAATCGGCGAGCGCCGCCGGCAGAAATGCGCGAAATACCCCGATCTCGCTGACCAGCAATCCGGTGAGATAGGCCGAGATCGACGTGGAAATAACGTTCACGAACACATAGATCGAATTGCCGAGCTGGCGTCCGGAAATCGGGAAGAGATCGGGCAGCATCGCAAAGGCGACCGGTGCACGCGCATTTTCACCGATACCGACGAACGAAGCGAACAGGAACAGCCAGGCGAAGTTGGGTGAAAAGCCGCAGCCGATCACGGCAACGCTCCACAACAGAATAACCGCCGCCGAAATCTTGCGGCGGTCCATCCGGTCGCCGAGCCAGGCGATCGGATACACGGTCAAAATGCCGACCAACGTCAGCCCCACGCCCTGCAGCAAGCCAAGCTGGGTGTCCGAAAGCCCCATGTCCTTGCGGATCGGCTCGGCCAGCAGCCCGAAAATCTGGCGATCGATGACGGCATAGATATTGACCAACGCCAGTGCGGCGAGCCCCAGCCACGCCGAGACCGGGATCTTGGTGGCCGACTTCGCCGGATCGAGATCATCGGCCATCGCGGCGGTCGCCATTGCGCCGGGCGCTAGTCCATCACTCATCGCCATCTCCCTATGACCAGTGGCAATGTGCAAGATTTGCCATCGTCTAGTTCTTCAGCGCGTTCAGTTCGCGCGCCAGAAATTCGGCCGTCCGGCGCATCACATAGGCGCTGCCGACGCCCCCGTGATTGGCATTGGGGACGATCAGCATCTCGAAATCCTTGTCGGCCTTGATCAGCGCGTCGGCCAGTTGGAGCGTATGCGCCGGGTGGACATTGTCATCCATCTCGCCGTGGATCAGGAACAGCTTGCCCTGCAACTGGTCTGCGATCAGCACATTATTGGCCGCATCGTAATTCTTGCCATCATCAGGCCCGATATAGTTTTCCACCCAGATCGGCAGATAGCCGCGCTGATTATGGTTGCCGCAGATCGACACCCCGGCCTTGAAGGTTTCCGGGTGCGACAGCATCGCCCGCGCGGCCGCATAACCACCCCCCGACGCGCCATAGATGCCGGCGCGGTCGCCATCGATCCACCGGAAGCGATCGGCGAGCTGGCGAATGACGGCCGCGTGATCGTCGAGCATCGTGCGCAGGTCGAAATGACCATAGGATTGATCGACGAAATCATTGTCCCGCTCGGGCGTACCGCGCCCGTCGAGCGTGAACACGACCAGGCCAGATTGCGCGATGGTCATCGGTTCGAAATCATCGAACAGGCAATCGGCAAAGGCGCGCCGCACCCGCCGCGTTTGCGGGCCGGGATAGATGGAATCGACGATCGGGTAACGCTTGGCGGGGTCGAAATCGATCGGTCGGAACAACGTGCCGTAAAGCTTGGTGATCCCATCCGCCGCCAGCGCCTCGAACGGCTGCGGAAAGGCGCTTTCGGGCAGATCGAGATCGACAAGCTCGCCGCGCGACAATTCCATCACGATACTGCCATCGCTGCAGCGCAGCACCGAAATTGGTAGCCGGTCGGGCCGCGAGACGGTTTCGACGAAATACGCACCCGACGGCGACACCGCCGACATCGCACTGCCCAGCCGCAACGGATCGGGCATCATCGGCGGTGCTGGCGCGGCGACATGCTCGGCATCTTCCGGGGTCAGCAAGGTGAAATTGCCGCCATCGAGACCGACGCGGTAGAAATGCGTGTAATACAAGTCGCTATCCGCCTCGCGGCCACTGCCGAGCAGGATCACGCGGCCATTGGCCTCATCGACCTTGACGATGTCGCGCACCACCCAGTCGCCGCTGGTAACCGCGTTGAGCAAGGCACCCGTCATCAGGTCGTAGCGATAAAGATGCGGATAACCGCTGCGCCGCGACATCCAGATCAGCTCGTTTGCGGCGGTGACGCGCACCATCGGCGCGGTGGTGACGATGCTCGGCTCGACATAGGAGGTGCCGGTTTCCTCGATGATCGTCCGAACCGCGCCGGTTTCCGGATCGACCCCGCGAAGCGCCATGGTTTTCATGTAGCGGCCGCGATCGAGATAGAGCAGTTCACCTCCATCGGGCCGCCACAAGACATAGTTGCGCTCAATGGGGCTGACCAGCGGCAGCGATATCGGCTCCGCTGCGACATCGATGCGCTTCCGGGCGCCGATGTCGAAAATGATGTGCTGGAGCAGGGGCTGGGGCTCATCCGGCATGGCATAGCGATAGTGCCAGGCCTTGGGCCGCGCACCGCCGGTTTCAGGAGCGGCCTGAACCAGCGTGAGCAATCCCACGTCACGCTCGTCGATCCGGTGGGTTAACAGGCGCTTGGAGTCGGGCGACCAGCGCAGATTGGGTGGGAAAACATGGCCGGCGCGCGCGGCGGTGATGGTTGCAAGGTTGCTGCCCGTCGACCCGGCATAGCCGAAATCGGGCATCCCGTCGCTGGTCAGCGCGACATCGTCGCTGCCGTCGGCGCTGCGTACCCACAGGTCGTGGCCGCGGCGATAGGCAAACCACTGCCCGTCCGGTGACCAGACGCCCGGGTAACCGTCGAGCTCCACCTTCTTGTCGATCGCACAGCTGCCTGCATCGCCGAGATCGCAGCGATACGTATCCGAGCCCAACGCAAAACGCAGCATCGTGCCTTCGGCGCTGATGCTGCAGTGGCCGAACGGCAATGCACCAGGCTCCAGCGGCTGGCCAAGAAGGGTGCCGAGCCGGTCGGCGACAAGCGCATGATCGAACGCCGGTTCCATCGACGCGGCACCGGCATCGACCAGCATGAAAGTCGCGCCATTGGCCCCCTGGCAGCGAAACACGAAGCGATCGGGCGCGATCCAGACTGGCCGCGCGTCGGCGTTGCGCAGATGAGCGAACCGGGCCGCTGCGTTGAATCGGATGGATTGGCCAGGAGTCAATGCAGCCACGGTGCGCCCAAGCCCTTTTGCATCACTAACCCCGCTGTTCGTGCGCCATCATGATCAGAAAAAGGGGGCGACGGCAAAGCATGTCGCCCCCCGGCCTAAACGTCAGTATTTGATGGCCATGCGAATGCCGACGGTGCGCGGCTGAATGATCACGCCCGTGCCGGTGAAATTCGCGCCGCCTGCGATATTGTAGGTCGCGATGCCGCGCGCGTCAGTCAGGTTGCGGGTGTAGAGGGTCAGATCGACGCGTCCAAACGTCACCCCGGCCTGAAGGCTGAACGTGCTGTACGAGGGCAGCGGGATATGGCCGCCGATGATGGCAGCCGTGGCAGGTGCCGCGAACGACGTGAAGCGGGTGCCGACATAGCTCCAGCTGCCGCCGATCGTGACCTTGTGCCCGCCAAGTTGCCCCGAATAATCGAGGTTCACCGTGTTGCTGAAATCGGGGACAAAACTCAGCTGCTGGCCGACCGAGGCGGGAATATTGGGGAGCGCGGTCCCCAGCTTGGCGTCGACATAGGAGCCGACCGTGCCGATCGTCAGACCCTTGATGGGCGTATAGGACACTGACCATTCAAAGCCCTGGCTGGTTGCCTTGCCGGCGTTGGCAACAATGCTGAAACTCCGGCCGGCCAGAACGATTCCTGTCACGACCTGGATGTTCGTCCAGTCAATGTAGAAGGCAGCGAGATCGAAGCTCACCTTGCGATCGAACAAAAATCCTTTGGTGCCGATTTCATAGTTGATCGTGCTGTCCGACTGGAATTCGGTGGGGAAGTCGGGCGGGCGATTTGCGACCGGATTGTTCGGGCCGCCGGGGCGATAGCCGGTTGCGACGCGAGCGTAAAATTGGCCATCGTCGTTGAAATGAAAGCTCGGGGCGACCGACCAGGTGAAGACCGATTCCTGACTGTTGATCGGCCCTTGGGCATCGTCGGCGGGAAGGAAGTTGGCGAGCCCCGCTCGATTGAGGATGAACGACGTCTGCCAGTTGTTCGTATAGCGGCCACCCACTTCGACGCTCAGGCGCTTGGTGAAGTTCAGCTTGACCGAACCGAATGCCGAGAATTCGTCATAGGAGGAAGTCAGCGAAGATCCCCCTGCCGGCAGGCCAAGGAACAGATCGTTGATCGGTTGCTTGGTGCGATCGCTCAGTACGTCGAACAATGTCGCAAAACTAAGGTCTTCATGCGTGTAGAACACGCCCCCCTGCCAACCGACATTCAGACCTGCCACCGAGAAACCGGGCTTCGATGAAATCCGTAGTTCCTGATTGAACTTCCTGAGATTGTTGGTGACATTGTTCACGAGGTTGATGTCTTCGGCATAGAAGCCGCGAAACGCCTGTGCCGTCGTTACGCCGCGCGCTGCTGCGCCATTGGTGCCATCGGTTGCCGAAAATGCGTTGATCTTGCCGTAGCTGGTTGCTGAAACGATGTCGGCAAAACCCGGCGAAAAGTTCGCGACGAGACTGTATAGTTCGGTGCGGTTGTCACTGAAGTTTGGATTTTCGCTGTTGTAGATCAGGCGGCCGCCGTTCGCGATATCGAACTGACGCGATGGCGGCGTGGGCTGGGCAAGCGACGCACCGACAAATTCGACGAGCCCGTTATCGTTGTAATGCTGATCCTGCTTCAGTGCGGTCAGCTTGAAGCTCAGGTTGTCGCGCGGCGCCCAAAGCAGCTGGGCACGGCCGCCATAACGACGGCCATTGTTAACATTGGCGCGATTGAGCAGCGGGTTATCGTTATACCCTTCGATATCCTTGTAGAAACCGGTAACGCGCAGGGCCAGCGTGTCGCGCACGATTGGCAGGTTGTGGATGCGCCGGTGACAAAG
>FSSH01001509.1_pt3 | contig 10183 bp, 7 predicted proteins | sample 1166101 | NCBI WGS metagenome assembly FSSH01 (sample SAMEA32972668, study PRJEB13176) | freshwater metagenome | biome: Drinking water system; feature: Biomass in drinking water that filtered by 0.45 um membrane; material: drinking water | place: USA | collected 2012-12-20 | depth 0 m | reverse complement strand
TTTTTTGTTTAACATAATAATGCTCCTGGAAAGATTATGAAGTGATAGCTAGGCTATCGGTCAATTCAAGTATATATGATTGAAAAAATCTTATAACAGGATGTGTAGGAAGAGGGCATAAAAAGTAAGGTGGCCTAGGCCACCTTACTTAAAGCTTTTTATTTATAAGCTTTCATAGAGACCTTGACGTATTTCATTGCTTCGTTAGCCGCTCTCAGGTTAGAGGCCGGTACAAAGCTGCTCAAGGCGCTGATTGCTGAACGAGCATTGGCAACTGATTCCTTGACGGCACTGTTGGTTTTTTCGATATCTTTATTGTTCTCGCCGTCTTTGGCCAGGTCGCTCAAAGACTTGATGATCAAGTCGATGCCTTTGAAGAAGTTCTTGATAGTTGCTTCCAGTTTGTTTTTGTTGTCAACAAACTTAGCAGTGGCTTTCAACAAATCATCGACATCACCGACGATGGCAGTCATTTCAGCTTTGCTCAACACAGGCAAGCTTTCTTGAGAAACTGATTTAGACTCAGAAACCACGCGTACCAAGAAACCGCGAACACCTTCAGTTGCTTTGGTTGCCTGGGCGGCGATAGAGGTTTGACCAATCAAAGAATCTTGGAAATCGATACCAGAAGACATAAAGTCTTCAGCCGTTTTACCTAGTTTGTCCAGGTCGATTTTATCAGGACCGGCATACAACATTTTGGATACATCACTCAAAACGTTCAGACCGTTGTTAGCCGCTTCCGTCAGCTTAACATGGTTACCCAGAATCAACTTAACGCTGCCGGCGTCCGATTTACCACCAGCGTACAGAGCAGTAGCCAAAGAGCTGTTTTCGATTTTGTCTTTTTCTACTTCGGTTTTACCGAAAGAAGAAACTTCCTTGGTCAAGGCCGCGTTGGCTTCTTTAGCACGACCTAAGCCAGTGGCGTACTTTTTGTAGAATTCCACAATGAAATCCCATACTTTTTGGAAAGCTTCTTTGATAGCTTTCCAGACGCGTTCAGCGATTTCTTTAACACCTTCCATAGCGATTTTAGTCGCTACTATACGGCTATTAGCGGAACCGAATGATTCCATCGCCGGCATAACACGTTTTTCGATACGCAGACGAGCGCAGATGGATTCGATGGCGATTTCAGCGATTTCAGCAGCAGTCTCATCCAGACCTTCGCCTTTTTCAACAGATTCTCCCATAGCTTCTTGGATTTTATCCAGGGTAGCTACGTCAGTTTCAGCGGAGTCGATGGCATCGTTCATTTCTTCGATGTCGTCTAAGGAGTCGCTGATGTCGCTGACACTTTCTGCAACTTCGGCTACTGATTCTTCCAATTCACCCGCTACAGGTGTAATTTCTGAATCATCTTCCATTGCCAAGATCAGACCTTTAGTACGTAAACTCATGAGAATTTCCTCTTGTAAAATGTTTAATGTGGTAAGCTACTAGGTTGCTACCACGGATTAGTAAACAAACGTTTGTTGACTAAGTTTAGGTGTGAAGGTAACTTACACCCTTAGCTGTTAGTCAGTCAGCTAAATCGCTTAATATGATCCTCACTATACTGTAATCCCGCTCTAACAACACGACTGACATAGGTATGTAGATCAATCGAGAAGGGCAAGTAAATACGATGTATAAATAATGCTTTCAGATTCACATAATCTATCAAAGATAGTTTTGATGGCATCTTCTGTTGAGAAGATGTAATTGCTGAGATGTATAAACGAAACAGGTATTTCAAGTTTCTTTGAGTAACCTGTATATGCTCATAAAATCCCACGTGCTGTAATGCTTCTTGACACAATGCGTCTAATGCTTTTAATACAGCTCGAACCTCATCCTTACCTTGATAGGGGATACTGTCTACTGTTACGAAACTACTATGATCTAACCCCAAATATAAGGATGATTGATTATAGGCTTTAGTTAACAGGTCTATATTATCACTCTCAGTATTCGGTAATATTGCTAGTACTCTAATATCACCAGGCAATACATTTGCATAATGAAATGCTTGCACAACGTCAGATGCTTCACCATATCCCTCAATAGCCCCTTCAGTTAAATAGGTTTTTATTGGGATTGATTGTAATGCCATATGTGGCGACTTAATAGATTTAGAAGTAACCGATGCTATCAATTGCTTAATATAACCGATATCATTATCTACGCTATGACTCAGGTTAGAAACTAACTGCTTCATGCTATCCGTTAGTATATCGATATTAGAAGCTATATCAACGCTATCATGAATCTTTAAACTATTGATCACTTTAGTTTTAGCATATACCCCTTCATCAACTGTTTTTACATCCAATGTATCTAGAACGCGTTGTAATTTAGCAATATCCTCTCTCAGTGAATCAAACGACTGTTGATGTCGTATACGATAATCAACTATAGTTTGTATCCCATTCACTAAACCTGTCACTAATCGTCCTATACCGTATACCGTACCTTTATACAGTTTACTTAACAAAATAGGACTATAGTGAATACCAATCTGTGCTAAACTCACCAGCGCATCTTTAAATGAGGCCAGTGAGAGATCTTCAGTAGCCACCTCATAATCAGGTTCAAGCACTGTCGCGTTTTCAGGTTCTAATTCATCTTCAACGGTATCAGTAGATTGTGCATCAGTAACTGATTGATATAACATATCGTATTCACTTGAGGCATTCGCCTGTTTTTGTTCATCCAATAACTTTTCAACTTCCAGTGCCATGACTCACGACCTAGGGTTTTCAGAGACATCGGTGATATACGGTCTATTACCAAAGATAACATACAGTGAAATCAACAAATCCTCATACCCTTGCGGACGATTGATCCAGATCTGTAAGATATCGGTAAGTTGCCCAGGTAACGTATCGGTGTATATCGGCTGTGGATACTTTTCCCGGTCAAAGAATTTAGCTAGATCAATTTGTATCGCTTGAGACTTGATAGCCTTTTCTAACAAACTAATCCATTGCGCCACTTGAATACGTCTGTCTTTACCCGTTAAAAATTCCAAAGTATCCAGAATAAATGCTTCATGGAGATTACCGATCTCGCCGTGATCCAATTGCAACTGCATCCATTTAAAGAGGGATGGATTACTAAACAGTACTTTAGCATGTTTAATGATTTGTTCCCGTGTATCAAACTCTCTTAAACATTGTGGATTACCCAACCATTTGTTATACAACATGGATAATGGTTTCGAGTAGAAGTATCGATTAGAAGGACTTCGATAGTCTTTAGAGAGCACATTACTGATCACCAGGTCATTATATTTCACAGGCGTTAATAACGTCTCTTCTGTAAAGCTTACAAACCCAGATTGTAGTATAGGGTATTTTTTCATGATAGCCCCTTATGCAGCTAAGTCTTCTTCGACTTCAACCAAGTACCGATTAAGCTTGTCGACTCTGCCTTGTGTGTAGTTGATTTCTTGTTCCAACTTAGCATCCACTTTACCTTGCTTCTGCGATTGCAGATACAACAAACGCAGTTCTAGAACCTTTTTCTTTTCTTTGTTGGCTTTGTAACGATTAGATTGCCACTCAGCTACTTGTAGTCTGAGATGGTAGATGGGATTACCCGTAAAGCCAGATTTGAACTGATTACCGAACGGATCAATATCATGATCTTTATACAAACCTTTAATAGAATCAGCTGTTTTACTACTGATCGCTACTTCAGGGATCCCTAATACAATATTAGAGAACTTCTTAGTCGGTATACCGTAATCAGATAACATCCGTGCGAAGCGAGGTAGGTTTTCATGAATATGTTTCAAAGCCGCAGGAGACAATGACATACCTTCTTGAATATCAGCACCCGATACAGCTGCTTCATGAACATATAAGAAGTTCAATAAGTCAATACTATAACGTGAAATGAAGGATGCTGCCGAAGCGGCTTTAAGAATAACCGCTTTTTTAGCTGTTAGACCTTCGTTAATGATATCGCGTTCATACAGAGTCTCGGCCAGTGAGAGAATGTAATCTGTATTGTCCTTAATAAACCCCAAACGTTTCAGTATCTCGGCACCGAGATTGGGCTGTTTAGGCATCCCTTGTAGATCAAATACACGATAAAACCCATCAGTCAGATCCTTATTGATCTGTGATTTGATCTTATTCATTTTGAAATGTTCAGCGGCCTGGCGATAACTCGGTATAGCAAAATTATCCAGTTCACCTGAAGTAACTCTGAGATCTTCCAAAACCTTATCTTTATCCAAGTGAGGTAAGAAAGCACGTACGACTTGTATGATATTCATATTAGTAGTCCTGTTTATATTGAGAAGTCGGTTAGAAGCTTACACCAGAACCTAGTTGAAGAGAGCGGAAGATATCTAAAATATCTGTATTTTTCGATTTCGATGCATTCTTGATCTCTTTGATCGATAGATCAGTCGATGATGCTACACCACGAGTGTAGAATGTCACACGTTCCCATTCACGATCCACCACGGCGATGATCATGGCATAAGTATTCTCGAATGCTTTTTGACGAGTACGAGGACTGGACAACTTACCGCCTAACTTTTGTTCGATATCTCTAGCAACTTGTTCTGAGATAACAAACAAGTTAGATGCCGATACTAGGGAAGGATTTTTAGTCAGGAGACCGAACTTCTTAGTGTTATTAACACGACGTAGGATTTCTTGTAAGGTATCCGTTTCATCTTGTACCAATGCTTTCTTATACTCGTCTACCAAATCTTGACAGAAGATAAGGTCTTTAATGAAACTGATACGACCCGCACGCCAGGCATGGAAACGCTCTACGATACCGCTGTCTTCGGTTTTTAATGCTAACAGATGTGTGATAGTGCTGTTAGGTAATACCGACGCAAGCAAACGTACTTGTACGGGAATGGTGACAGATTGCCGCGCATCACGTGTGGTTTTATGGGTAGTAGTTGATACATCACCTGTTTTTGTACCCGTGGTAACACTGTTGTCCGACGTATTAGTGACCACATCAGCATTATAACCGATTTGTACGTTCAGGAGTTTACCGACAGAGAGATTACTCAGGATAGAGATCTGATCGGTATTACTATCCTTATCTTCCAATGCCAACCCTGTCGTACCTGGTAAAGCATACGTATAACTTTCTAAAGCCATTTCACGAACAGAGGCACTTTCCAGGCCAGTCTGCATCAACCAACCGGTTTCATCACGGTTAGGATTCAGACGATCCAATACTTTAACCACCTCAACATTATTGATGGTGGTTAAGACCGCTATAGCTTGTAGATAATACGCCGAGAACAATGACAACAGAGATTGTTGTACATCTGGCATATATTCTAAATTAATAAGGTCTTTTGATAGTATAGTTAAGGGCTCGACACGTGTTAGCTTGGTCGCATCACTCAGCGATCGTGTGCTATAATAATTGATATTATCACGCACATCATTGATGAATTTAGCAACCTGCGTGAGTGTGGTATTAATAACACCGAGATCCATGATGAACTCCTGGGATAAATAAGAAAAGGTAAATAAAAATGGCCGAGACTGATGCGAATGCCGGACCTATCGTCCAACAATCATTAGATGATTATTTTCAAGCGACACCTATAGGATCTGTAGATAAAGCCGTTGGTAATAACCTATTTGGATTTAACCATCGTCAGGTACCGGGTATGGTACCTAGCAATAAAGATACGTACGGTTTTACGTTCTTTACCAGACCGCAGTTAAACATGCAAGGTGCGAATATACGCAATGAACGTCGCTTCTACCCTTTACTAACAGAGAATGAACTCACGATCCAACGTTTCATACGTACCACTTTAGATCCACGGTTAATGGAAGGCTATACCTTTGGTAAGGATAAAGTACCTGCCATCAAATGTCCTATGGTGGATAACTTTAATGCGTTCATACCCATTCTAACGAATAACTTGAATAGCATTTCAGGGTGGCCTGATATTACAGCGCCTGCATTTACATCAAAATCAGGTCTATACAATGAAGCGTGGTCTGTTGTCGATGGATTAACAAGAAACTATGAGTCATTTGATATCGATGCTTCCTTTAGAAATACACGTGGTGACCCTATCATGTACCTGTTCTATACTTGGGTACATTATCAATCATTAGTATTTGAAGGTAAGTTAGTGCCGTATGTCGATTTTATCATGGAAAATGAAATTGATTACAATACCCGCATTTATCGCATCACGTTAAATAGTCAAAAAGATATCGTCACTAAAATTGCTGCTACAGGTGCTTCATTCCCTATCTCTGTACCAACAGGTGCATTCTTCGATTATAATAATGAGAAGCCTTATAATGACCAGAATAAAGACATCACGATACGGTTTAGATGTTTAGGCGTAGACCTCATGGATGATATTCTTATTCATGAGTTCAATCAGACAGTTAATATCTTCAACCCCTCAATGGTCTCTCGTAGTGGTATGATCAAAGTGAATAAAGATGTAGCAGCATTATTTAACCATCGTGGTTACCCTAGAATCAATCCTGATACCTACGAACTAGAATGGTGGGTAGACAGTGGACAGTATCGTACACGTACTGAAGCTTTTAAAAACGCGGGTATCATTGAAACGGCATAAGGTAGAATCATGGACATTATAAATTATCAATCAGTCTCTATACAGACTTTAATGAACAATCTAGAGCGTTATAAATATAACCCTAGTTTGATTCAACGTATTATCCTAGACCATCTTGATGAAATTACATCAGGACAGGTTGATATCGTTGACCCTACTAATCCCTTTGTATTCTTATTAGAATCTTCTGCTGTCAATACAGCACTGAGTATCAATGAGAGTGTCATTAACTTACGCAAACAATATCCTTCATTAGCTCAAACGATGGATGAGGTATATTTGCATATGTCGGATAGGGATTACCTCAATCGTTTCGCTGTACCGTCCGATACAACGTTTACGTTTGTCATACAAGTTAACGATATGTACAGTAGAATGGTGTATGATACTGCTGAACAATGTGGAAAGCTAACCATCCCTAGAGATACTGAATTGACCGTCGATGGCATCACATTTACATTACAGTATCCGATACATCTAAAACGCTTCGATAACGGTGTTGTGCAGGTTAATTATGATAACACCGTATTATCACCTTTGCAGCAGTTAAGTACCAACATCATCGACTATTACGTTAGACGCGATAAAGACCTGGTTGATTGGTTATTTTTCCAGATCCCCGTTAAACAATTCAAGATCAATACCACTCATTTCCCTGTACAACTTTCATCGGTCTTTTCGTATGATATTGCATATAGCGATCAATACTATTATTGCCGAGTATTCCATAGAGGCACTGCTACCTTAAATCAATGGGTAGAGATGATTGTGACACATACGGATCAGGTTTATGATCCTTTTAAACCGACAGCGGTATTGAAGGTTTATGATGGCGCATTGAATGTTTCTATCCCTAAGATCTACTTCACCTCTGGGCTAATCTCAGGTGATGTCAGAGTGGATGTTTATACCACGCGGGGCGAGTTAACCATTAATCTCAGTAACTATAAATTAGCCTCCTTCAGTACTCGATTAAAAGCGATTGATGAATTACGTGATATCGATGATTATACGACGGCATTGTCACTAGCATCCTACTATACCTACAGTGATCAGTTCATTGCAGGTGGTACTAACGGTATTGATTTTGATACATTAAGAGAACGTGTTATCTTCAATAGCGTAGGTATTAGACAATTACCTATCACCAATAACCAGTTGATTGCTGATGTTGATAATTACGGTTTCGATTTGGTTAAGAATGTTGATGTTATTACCAATAGGATTTTCTTAGCGACACAGAAGTTACCTAAACCTACCAATGCGCGGTTAACCACATCGGCTAATATTGGTATCGGGACATTGATTACGAATGAAGCCTATTTAAGCACCATTGATAAAGTCAAACTGCATCCATTAAAACAGACTATCCTATCGAATAACCTGTTTAGAAATGATAACGGGATCCTGACGTTATTATCGCAAGATGAAAAAGAAGCATTGGCGTTATTGCCTAGGACTGAATTTCTAGCATTGGTTAACAGTAGTTATTATCTTTATAATCCGTTCTACTATGTGCTAGATCATAGCACCAATGAGTTTGAATTAAGAGCTTACCATTTAGACCAACCACTCTTAAGTAATCTGAACTTCATTTCTCAGAATCCTACTCTACAATTAGTGGTTAATACCAATACCTATGAAGTTGTGAAAATAGCGGAGGGGTATCGATTACGGTTTACGGTGAAGAGTGGTAGTTTTTATAAACAGTTAGAGGATGATCAAGTACAAGCACAAATCGCGTACTATCCTGCAGGTGAAAGTCAATTAGCTTACATCAACGGTGAACAGATCGGACTAAGCGGTGATGAACGTATCTGGGAATTTGTTATACTAACCGAATACGATATCAACACTAACCATGAGTTAGCCATCACGAATAGTCGGATGTTTTCTGATGAGGCTATGATTGCTAGAACCACGTTAGCATTAACCTTACACGTATTCTATACAACAACCTCACTAACAACCACTTTCGTATCGGATGATGCTAATGATCTTATCGGTCGTTTTATCTTACCATCTACCACGGCAGCTATCACACATGAGACCTTAGAACTATCATTAGGGGATGTACTCAGTAATCTTTGGACGCGATCACGGTCCTTTGCTTCAGGGTTAACCTATGAACGGTATATAGAAGATATCCCACTTACCTATACAGAACGAGTATATGCTACTGATCCTATTACACAGTCTATTTTTAGTATAGAGAACGGTGAATTGATCTATGCCGTTCTGCATGAAGTAGGTGAAACTGTGTATGATGAACAGGGTCAAATGTTATATAAACATCGAGCAGGGGATGTAGTTCTAGACCAAACAGGTCAACCGGTCGTGACGTCTAGTATAACAGCAGATAAAGAAATCGACATGCTGTTAGTGGATGGTAAATACTACTTTGCTACTGATAACGCGTTCGTAAGGTATCGCGACGAGATGAATTCAGTATTATCTACATGGATCGTGGAAGATCTTGTTGATATTCAGAATAGGTTATTAGAGCAGACTAAGGTATTCTTCTACCCTAAAACAACCATTGGTATGGTAAAAGTCTTTGTAGAGAACAACCAAGAAGATATGGTAACCTCGGAACAAACGCTAAATGTTGACTTGTATGTGCCACGTAGTGTTTACGATGATATTACCATTAGAGACCAACTGCAGTTAATCACGATACAGGTATTAGATAGCTATATCAGCAATAGTATTGTTAACGTCACAGAGATTGAAAATGCATTACGCGTGATCTATGGCAACACAGTCAAAGCATTCGATATCTCTAACTTAGGCGGTGATAAGAATTATAAGATCATCAACTTAGCTTCTGAACATAACCGTTTATCGTTACGTAAGCAGTTAGTACAACAACAAGACGGCTCTATGATCATTCAAGAAGATGTGATCATTAACTTCTATAACGCTGAACGTAGCCTAACTTAATCTTTCTTCGTTAGGACGGGATATCCCGTCCTAACATATGGAGTCCTTCAATGATAAGAAAGTTTTTAACTACAGTGACAGTTAAGAATAACTATGTTACTATTACTAATTTTGATGTTAATGAATTTTTTAGATTAATAGCAATAGGTCGAAAAACTAAGAAATTAATTAGTTTTGATGTGTTTACAAGTTCTAGTTGGCGAGAAATAAGTTTTAGCGAGTTCTTTATACCCGAAGTTTATTATTTGTTAAGTCAAACTTATGAAGCTATCGTAATAGATGGGATTCCGGTAACTTATGGTAGAGTAGCTATAACTTCAGCCAAAATCTTTAAACTTTATAATTTATTACAAAAACTCAAAGCTAATACATGGCTTAAGAATATAGATATTAATTATCCAGATATTCTCGACTTAACCAAACTTAATGAGTTGACCTACACACCTAAGGATTACCAACTGGATTTTTTTAAATATTATAATAAAACTTTACCTAAATTTGGTTTGAAAGGTACATTATTGGATGCAGCTGCAGGTAGTGGTAAATCATATACCGGTCTAGCTTTGGCACATTGTCTAAATGCAGCTAGAATCATTATTATCTGTCCTTTACCTGCTGTTACTAGAGTTTGGGATGATCAAATTAATAAAATAT
>FSSH01002163.1_pt2 | contig 10197 bp, 8 predicted proteins | sample 1166101 | NCBI WGS metagenome assembly FSSH01 (sample SAMEA32972668, study PRJEB13176) | freshwater metagenome | biome: Drinking water system; feature: Biomass in drinking water that filtered by 0.45 um membrane; material: drinking water | place: USA | collected 2012-12-20 | depth 0 m | reverse complement strand
CCCCGCCTTCGCGGGGGCGACGTGATGGGGTTGCACCCGCCATCCTTCCCCCTATGTCGGATGGATGGTCACCCCCGCGCCTTCGCTCCCTAAGGATTTTGCGCAGCTTTCGCTCACCGAAGCCGCCGAGCTGCTTGCGGCGCGCAAGCTGCCGCCGGTCGAAAGCTGGCACCCCGAGCGTGAGGGCGACAGCTTCATGGAAATCCGCGCCGATGGCAGCTGGTATCATGAGGGCGGACGGATCAACCGACCCGCGATGGTCAAGCTGTTCTCGACGATCTTGCGCCGCGAGCCCGACGGCAGCCATGTCCTTGTCACGCCGGCCGAAAAGCTGTCGATCGCGGTCGAAGACACGCCGTTCCGAGCGGTCGAGATGAAAAGCGAAGGCGAGGGCGACGCGCGCAAGCTCGTCTTTCGCCTCGACACCGACGATCTGGTAATGGCCGGGGCCGATCACCCGCTCCGCTTTGGCAGCGACCCCGACAGCCCCGACCCGCGGCTGCACGTGCGCGGCGCCATCGGCAACGGCCTCGAGGCGCGGATCGATCGTGCGCTCTATTATGAGATCGTCGACATGGCGCTGGCCGACCAAAGTGATCCGCCCGCGATATGGTCGAACAACGCCCAATTTCCGCTGGTCGATCACTGATGCTGTCGGCGAAGCTGCGCGCTGCGCTGGGCAATCTGCTGCCCGACGCGGGTGAGGACGAGGCGTATCTGGGCCCCCCGACGCTGCGCGATGCCGCGGTGCTGATCGCCTTTACCGACCGCCCCGATCCCGGCGTCATCCTGACCCAGCGCCCGCAATGGCTGCGCAGCCATGCCGGGCAGGTCGCCTTTCCCGGCGGCCGGATCGATCCCGGCGATGCCGATGCCGCCGCCGCTGCGCTGCGCGAGGCGCATGAGGAAATCGCGCTGCCGCCGGCGGCCGTGCGGGTGATCGGCAGCGGCGACATCTACCGCACCGGCACCGGCTTTGCGGTGACGCCGGTCATCGGCATCATCCCGGCCGATCTCGCGCTCGTTCCGTCCGAGGCGGAAGTGGCAGCGGTGTTCGAAGTGCCGCTGGCCTATGTGCTCGATCCCGCCAATCAGCGCGAAGCGAGCGTCGAGTGGCAGGGCAAACTGCGCCATTTCTATGAGATCCACTGGGGCGAGCGCCGCATCTGGGGGGCGACCGCAGGGATGATCGTCAACCTTTCGCGCCGGCTGACTTGGGAGGGCTGAGATGGAGCGCCTGACACTGCCGGCCGCCGCCTGGCGCGACCGGCCGGGCCTGGCGGCGCTGTGCGCCGCGCTGGGGGCCGGCGAAGGCCAGACCCGATTCGTGGGCGGATCGGTGCGCGACACCCTGCTCAATATCGACGTCCGCGACATCGATCTTGCCACGCGGCTGACGCCTGCCGATGTGCTCGCCCGGCTGCGCGACGCCGGCATCCGCGCGGTGCCGACGGGGCTTGCCCACGGGACGATCACCGCCGTGCTCGCCGATGGCCCGGTCGAGGTAACGACGCTGCGCCGCGACGTTTCCACCGACGGCCGCCACGCGACCATCGCCTTCACCGATGACTGGCGCGAGGATGCGGCGCGCCGCGATTTCACCATCAACGCGCTCTATGCCGACCCAGTGAGCGGCGCGCTGTTCGACTATTTCGGCGGGCTCGACGATCTGGATGCGCGCAAGGTGCGCTTCATCGGCGATCCGTTCACCCGCATTGCCGAGGATCATCTGCGCATCTTGCGCTTCTTCCGCTTCCTCGCCCGCTTTGGCACCGATGCCGATCCCGGCGGGCTCGCCGCCTGCTCCGCGCGCGCGAACGACCTGATGGCGCTGAGCCGCGAACGGATCGCCGACGAGCTTTTGAAGCTTCTGGTCGCGCCGCGCGCGGCCGAGGTGGTCGCGCTGATGCTCGTGCACGGCATCTTCGCGCCGGTGCTGCCCGAGATCGGCGATGCCGCGCGGCTGGCGAAAGTCTGCGAGATCGAGGCAGCGGCGGCGCTGACCCCAAATGCGGTGCGGCGGCTGGCAGCGCTGCTACCCGACGATCCGGCGCTCGGCGATGCGATTGGCGGGCGGCTGCGGCTGTCCAACGCGCAGCGCAAGCGGCTCGCGACCGCGCTCGATCCAGCGATCGAGCCGCCGCGCGCGCTCGGCTATCGGCTCGGGATTGACGGCGCTGCCGACCGGCTGACGATCCATCTGGATGCGGCGGCCGCGCTGCCGGCGCTCGCGATGATCGCCGGGTGGACGCCGCCGCGCCTGCCGCTTTCGGGCGGGGCGCTGGTCGGGCGGGGGATTTCGAAAGGGCCCGATGTCGCCCGCACGCTGCGCGCGATCGAAGCGCAATGGATCGCCGAGGATTTTCCCGGTGCCGAGCGGCTCGCCGCCATCACTGACGCCGCCGTCGTCGCTCAGCTCCGCTGCGATTCCAGCATCGCATAAGCGGCATCGGCATCGAGCGCCGGCGCATAGGCATAGCCCTGCGCATGGGTGCAGCCGAGCGCCGCAAGCGTGCGCGCAAGTTCTTCGGTCTCCACCCCTTCGGCCGTCGTCCGCATTCCGAGCGCCTGGGCCAGACTCAGGATCGCGCGCACGATCGCGAGCTTGTCGCGATCGGCGAGCATTCCGGTCACGAAGCTGCGGTCCATCTTCAGCATGTCGATGGGCAGCTTCTGGAGATAGGTGAGGTTCGAATAGCCGGTGCCGAAATCGTCCATCGCCAGCGTCGTGCCGAGCGCCTTGAGCGCCTGCATGATCTGCTGCACCCGGTCCGGATCGGCGATCAGCGCGCTTTCGGTGAGTTCGAGCATGAAGCGCTCGCCCGGCATATTCGCTTCGGCCAGCGCCCGCTCCACCATGCGCGGCACATTGTCGCGTTGGAGCTGGATCGCCGAGATGTTGACCGCGATCTTCACGCCGGAATCGCCGCCCGCACGCGCGTCCCATTCGGCGAGCGTCGCCGCCGCCTGGGTCATCGCCCAGCGCCCGAGCGGCACGATCAGCCCCGATTCCTCGGCTACGGGGATGAAGTCGTTCGGGGGAACGCGGTTGCCGTCCTCGTCGGTCCAGCGGGTGAGTGCCTCGAATGCCGTGATTCGGCCGGTGGCCAGCTCGATGATCGGCTGGAAATGGAGCTTCAGGCTGTCGCGGTCGAGCGCCCGCCGCAGCGCCGTTTCCATCGCGAACTCCTCGCGCGCGCGGTCGAGCGCCTGGAGCTGGTAGGTCTCGACGAGGCCGCTCGCCTTTGATCGCTTCACCGCAAACTGGGCATGGCGGATCAGATCCTCGACATTCTCGACCGCATCGCCGCCAAAGGCGATGCCGATCGCGCAGGACACGCGGATGTCATAATCGGAAAGCCGGAACGGTGTCGCAAAGGCGTTGAGGATGCGCTTGGCGACATGATCGGCATCGTCGGGCCCGCTATCGAGCGCGAGCAGGATTCCGAATTCATCGCCGCCGGTGCGCGCGAGCGTATCGCGCCCGCGCAACGCGCCGCGGATGCGCCGCGCGACGGTAATCAGCAGCTCATCGCCGGCGAGCGAGCCCAGGCACGCATTCACCCGGCTGAAGCGATTGAGGTTCACCACCATCACCGCAAAGCGCGCGGGATCCTGCCCTGCGCCCTCGATGGTCGATTCGAGCAGCTCCGAAAAACCGGCACGGTTGGGTAGGCCAGAGAGGCTGTCGGTCAGCATTTCGCGGCGCAGGCTCTGCTCGGTGCGCATCTCGCCGGTCTGGTCGACCAGCGTGATCAGGCAGCGCGGACGGCCGGCAAGCGTGCGCGCGCGGGCCAGATAGACCCGGAACTGCCGACAATCGACCGTGTCGCCGTGGCGCCACGCAAATTCGTCGCGCGTGCGGCTCGAGGCCAGAAATGCGGCGATCTGGCCACCAAGTTCGGCGAGCAACGGCGAACGTCCCCCCGGCAACGGCACCAGCCCCGCCGCCGACATGGCCGGATTGCTGGCCTCCACGGCGAGCCCGGCCGCGTCCAGCTCCAGCATCATCGCCGGCACCGGCAGCAGATCAATCGCCCGTTGGCTGACGGACGCAGCGGCACCTTCCGGATTCCCGCTCGTCGCAGGGCCGGGCCTCTTCACGGATTTGGGCGTAAGGGCCACCATCATCGCCCTGTCTAGCCACAATTGGTTAAAGGGCGCTGAAGCCTATTTCCACCATAAGTGGCTGTAGAAGTTCTAGAATCTGTTGTTGCGCGGAAAGCCGTTGGGGGGCATCCGCCCGGCCGCGCCGCGCGCTGCCCGCCATGGTGCCAGCTCGGTTTCGGTGCGCGTGCGCCCGCTTTCGCCGCCCATCGCCCAGCTCAGCCCGGCAGCGAAGGTGAAGCCGGTCACATCGGCAAGCCCGCCGTCGCGGTAGCGCTGGAGCTGAACCCCCTGCCCGCGCGCCATTTCCGGCAGTTCGGCGAGCGGAAACACCAGCAGCTTGCGGTTGTCGCCGATCACCGCGACATAATCCGCCGCCGGATCGAGCGGCGCGACGCGGCGCAACGTCGCGCCCGGCCGGGGCGTCATCACGGCCTTGCCCTTGCGCGTCTCGGCGATCAGATCGGCAGCGCGCGCCACGAAGCCGCGCCCGTCGCTGGCGGCGAGCAGCAGCTTCTCGGTCCGTACCGCAGGGAACAGGTCGACGATCGCGCCGTCGCCGTCGAGGTCGATCATCAGCCGCACCGGCTCGCCAAAGCCGCGCCCGCCGGGCAGCTTGTCGGCCGCGAGTGTGTAGAAACGCCCGGTTTCCGCCGCCAGCAGCAGCTTGTCGGTAGTCTGGGCGTGAAAGGCGAAGCCGGGACCGTCGCCATCCTTGAACTTCAGCGCGTCGGACGAGGCGAGGTCGATATGCCCGCGCATCGCCCTGATCCAGCCGCGCTGCGACAGGATCACGGTGATCGGCTCGCGCTCGATCATCGCCTCGAGCGGAATGTCGCGGGTGGGCGCCGCTTCGCTAATGTCGGTGCGGCGCCTGCCGAGCAGCGTTTCGGGGCCGTAGCGGTCGCGCAGGCGAGCCATGTCGGCCTTCATCCGCGTGCGCTGCCGCGCCTCGCTCGCCAGCAGCGCCTCAAGCTTGCCGCGCTCCTCGGCAAGGCCGTCGCGCTCGCGGCGCAGCTCCATTTCCTCGAGCTTGCGTAGGCTGCGCAGGCGCATGTTGAGGATCGCCTCGGCCTGCCGGTCGGTGAGGGCGAATTCCTCGATCATCAGCGGCTTGGGCTCATCCTCGGTGCGGATGATCTCGATCACCCGGTCAAGATTGAGATAGGCGATCACATAGCCGTCGAGCAGCTCGATCCGGTCGGCAATGCGTGCCAGCCGGTGGGCGGTGCGGCGCTTGAGCACGTTGAACTGGTGCGCGATCCACGCGCGCAGCGCCTCCGCCAGCCCCATCACGCGCGGGGTGCGCTGGGCGTCGAGCACGTTCAGGTTGAGCGGCACCTTCACTTCCAGATCGGTGAGGCGGAACAGCCCCTCGATCAGCGTTTCGGCGTCGACCGTGCGCGCGCGCGGTTCGATCACCAGCCGGATCGCCTCGTCCGATTCGTCGCGCACATCGCCCAGGATAGGCAGTTTGCGATCGTTGATGACGGCAGCGATCTGCTCGATCAGCTTGCCCTTTGGCACGCCGTACGGAATTTCGGTCACGATGATCGACCACGTGCCACGCCCCTGATCCTCGATGTGCCAGCGCGCGCGCACGCGGAAACTGCCGCGCCCGCTCGCATAGGTTTCGGCAATGGCGGTCGCGCTGTCGACGACGATGCCGCCGGTCGGGAAATCGGGGCCCTGCACATGCGCCAGCACATCGGCGGCGGGATCGTCGATCAGCGCGATGGCGGCGGACAGCAGCTCGGCGGCATTATGCGGCGGGATGCTGGTCGCCATGCCCACCGCGATGCCGGCGGCGCCATTGGCGAGCAGATTGGGGAACAGACCGGGGAAAATCTCCGGCTCCTGCTCCTCGCCATTATAGGTGGGGCGGAAATCGGCGGCATCGTCGTCGAGCCCCTCCATCAGATCGATCGCGACCTGGGTGAGCCGGCATTCGGTGTAGCGATAGGCCGCCGCGTTATCGCCGTCGATATTGCCGAAATTGCCCTGCCCGTCGACGAGCGGATAGCGCAGCGCGAAATCCTGCGCGAGCCGCACCATTGCGTCATAGACGCTGGCATCGCCATGCGGATGATATTTGCCGATCACGTCGCCGACGACACGCGCACATTTCTTGTAGCCCTGCGCTGGATCGAGCCGCAGCGCCCGCATCGCCCATAACAGGCGGCGATGCACCGGCTTCAACCCGTCGCGAACATCGGGCAGCGAGCGCGCAGTGATCGTCGAGAGCGCATAGACGAGATAGCGCTCCGAAAGCGCGCTGTCGAAGGGCGTATCGGATTGGCCGGGAATGGCGCCGGGCGCGGCCGGAGGATCGATCGTGTCGGTGGTCATCGCCGCAGCCGTAGCAGCGACACGGCCTTATGGCCAAGCCTTCACGCGCCCGTCCGGATCGGAACGTGTCAAGAACGATCCATGTCAAAATTGCGGCGGAGGTCTTTACCATAGTATATTGATGGGATATACGATCGCGCGTCGAGACGACCAACGATCGGGAGAGCGAGATGCGCGGTAAGGCAGTGGTGATCATGGCGCTGATGCTGGCGGGATGCGCCAGAACCGAAGGCGGGCGCGAAGCATCGGCGGGCGAGGCAATGTCCACCGACGCCGCCGCCACCCAGAGCGCCGATGCGCGCGGCCCCGGCATTTCGCTGACCGCCGCCCCCGGTGTCGCCTTCCGCTACGCTTATGACTTCCGCCTGCCGGCCGCCAGGATTTCCGCGACGCAGGAAGCCCATGCCCAGGCGTGCGAGGCGCTGGGTATCGCCCGGTGCCGGATCACCGGGATGCGCTATAGCGTCGGGGACTCGCCCCGCGACATTCAGGCGACGCTCGATTTCAAGCTCGACCCCGCAATCGCGCGCAAATTCGGCACGACCGGCATCGACACCGTGGTGAAGGCGGGCGGCAAGCTCGGCTCGGTCGATATCACCGGCACCGATGCCGGCGGCGCGATCAAGGCGATCGACGCGGCCAGTGCCCGTCAGCGCGCCGATCTCGAGCGGATCGAGCAACAGCTCGCCAAGCTGCCGGTAAAGGCGCCGGAACGGATCACGCTGCAGGAACAGGCCGATGGCTTGCGTCAGTCCCTGAACGCCAGTGCCGCCAGCAAAAGCGAACAGCAGCAAAGCCTCGCCACCACGCCGATGCACTTCGACTATGGCACGACCGACAGTATTGCGGGCTTCGACGCCGGCTCGCCGATCGCGATCGGGCTGGCGTTCGGCCAGCAGAGCTTTGTCGCTGCGCTGAGCCTGCTCGCGTTCGTGCTTGCAGGCGGGCTGCCCTGGGCGCTGCTGGCGTTGGGCGGCTGGTGGCTGTGGCGTCGGTTGCGGCCCCGGCTGATCCCCGCGTCTCCCATCCCCGCCTGATTGGCGTGGCCGCGCGAAGGCGATAGGGTCGCGCAATGCGTGCCCTGTTCCTTGCCTGGCTGATGGTGCTGACCGCGATGGCCGATCCCCGGTTACTGACCTGGCCCGATCTTACCGGGCGCACCCGCCCGGCGCCCGATGCGACAATCGCCTATGGCCCGGCGGCCGAGCAAAAGGTCGATCTGTGGCTCCCCGCCGGGCCGGGGCCCTACCGCACCGTGCTGATGGTGCATGGCGGCTGCTGGCAGACCGACATTGCCGATCGCAGCCTGATGAACTGGATCGCGGCCGATCTGCGCGGGCGCGGCTATGCGGTGTGGAATATCGATTATCGCGGCGTCGACCGGCCGGGCGGCGGCTATCCGGGCACCTTTGCCGATGTGGCGACGGCAGCGGACGCGCTGCGCACTCATGCGGCGCGCTACCGGCTCGATCTGGCGCGTGTCGTCGCGATCGGCCATTCGGCGGGCGGGCATCTGGCGCTGTGGCTCGCCGGCCGGCACCGCCTGCCTTCTGCAAGCCCGCTGCGCAGCGCCGATCCGCTCAAGCTCGCGGGCGTCGTCAGTCTGGGCGGATTGCCCGATCTCGCCGCCGTGGCGGCAAGCCCTGACAATGGCTGCGGCACCGAAGTGGTCGCACGGCTCACCGGCGGCGCGGCCCGGCCCGATCCCTTCGCCGATACCTCGCCTGCCCGGCTGCTGCCGCTCCGCGTGCCGCAGACGCTCATCAACGGCCGGCAGGACCGGATCATCCCCGAGCGGCTCGGCCATGACTATCTGGCCAAGGCGCGCGCGGCCGGCGACACCGCCACACTGACGCTGGTCGACGCGACCGGCCATGTCGAGCTGATCGCCCCCGAAAGCGAGGCCTGGGCGCAGGCGGTCGCCGCCATTGATGCCGGATTCGATGCTCACCCGCGCTGAGGCCCGCGCGCGCGACGCGGCCGATCCGCTGGCGCAGTTTCGCGAACGGTTCATGCTGCCCGAAGGCGTGATCTATCTCGACGGCAATTCGCTCGGCCCGCTCTCGCGCGACGGGCTGGCGGCGATGCAGCACGTCACGGCGCATGAGTGGGGCGAATGGCTGATCGGCGGCTGGAACCGTGGCTGGTATGACGCACCGGAGCGGATCGGCGGCCAGATCGCCCGACTGATCGGCGCGGAAGCAGACGAAGTGATCGCCGCCGATTCGACCTCGGCCAATCTGTTCAAATTGCTGGTGGCGGCACTTCGCAGCTTGCCGGAGGACAAACGAACAATCCTCTCGGAAAGCGGGAATTTCCCGAGCGATCTGCACGTCGCGGAAGGGGCCGTGCAATGCGTGCCGGGCGCGCGGCTGGAGGTGGTGCCGCGCGATGCGCTCGCCGATGCGCTGGGGGCGCCGGTCGGCTGCCTGCTGCTCACCCATGTCCATTACAAGACCGCCGCACGCTACGACATGGCGGCGTGGACCGCACGCGCGCGCGCTGCGGGCGCGCTCATGCTGTGGGACTTGAGCCACAGCATCGGCGCGGTGCCGATCGATCTGGGGGCGGCCGGCGCCGATCTGGCGGTGGGCTGTGGCTATAAATTCCTGAACGGCGGCCCCGGCGCCCCCGCCTGGCTCTATGTCGCGCAGCGCCACCAGGCCGCGCTCACCAATCCGGTGTCAGGGTGGATGGGCCATGCCGCCCCGTTCGATTTCACCGATGACTACGCCCCGGCGCCGGGGATGCGGCGCTGGCTGGCGGGCACCCCGCCGGTGCTGGGGCTCGCCGCACTGGAGGCGGGCGTGGCGCTGATGCTCGAGGCGGACCGCGACGCCATCGCCGCCAAGAGCGCCGCGCTGTTCGATGCGATGGCGGCGATCGGCGATGCGCTGGGGCTCGAGTGCATCAGCCCGCGTGACGCCGCCGCGCGCGGCTCGCACATCGCCTTTCGCCATCCCCATACCTATGCGCTGTGCCAGGCACTCATCGCGCGCGGCGTGATCGGCGATTTTCGCGATCCCGATATTCTGCGCTTCGGCCTGACCCCGCTTTATCTGCGCCATGAGGATATTGTCGATGCCGGCGAAATCCTCACCGATCTGCTGGCAGGCGGCGGCTGGCGCGATCCCATATTCGCGCAGCGCCGCGCGGTGACCTGAGCCGCTCCGTTGCGCGCGCGCGTCCCTTCCGGTATAGCTGATTGCCCGCCCCGGCCGCGCGCGACCATCATCGTGCCGCCGGGGCACGTCATTTTTGGCATCGTGCCGCCCAGGCACCGCATTGATTGGAAAAGACCACCATGGCTCGCCGCCGCCAAATCTACGAAGGCAAGGCCAAGATCCTCTATGAGGGGCCGGAACCGGGCACGCTGATCCAGTATTTCAAGGATGATGCAACCGCGTTCAACGCCCAGAAAAAGGGCACGATCAGCGGCAAGGGCGTGCTCAACAACCGGATTTCGGAGCATGTCTTCACTTTGCTCGCGCTCATTGGCGTGCCGACGCATTTCATCCGCCGTCTGAACATGCGCGAACAGCTCATTCGCCAGGTCGAGATCGTCCCGATCGAAGTCGTCGTCCGCAACGTCGCTGCCGGATCGCTATCAAAGCGGCTCGGGATCGAGGAAGGCACACAACTGCCGCGCACGATCATCGAATATTTCTACAAGGATGATGCGCTCGGCGATCCGATGATCACCGACGAGCATATCGCCGCCTTCGGCTGGGCGAGCCAGGA
>FSSH01003748.1_pt1 | contig 10202 bp, 10 predicted proteins | sample 1166101 | NCBI WGS metagenome assembly FSSH01 (sample SAMEA32972668, study PRJEB13176) | freshwater metagenome | biome: Drinking water system; feature: Biomass in drinking water that filtered by 0.45 um membrane; material: drinking water | place: USA | collected 2012-12-20 | depth 0 m | reverse complement strand
GCGATGTTCCAGCATATCGACGCGACCGGCGAGGCGCCGCGCCATCTGGAGCAGGTGACGATCGGCGGATCGGCGGCGCCGCGCGCGATGATCGACCGGATCATGGGCATGGGTGCGTCGGTCAAGCATCTGTGGGGGATGACCGAGACCTCGCCGATCGGCACCGCCGGCTGTCCGCCGCCCGATTGGGACGAGATGAGCCACGAGGCGCGGCTCGATCTCATTTGCAAACAGGGCCGCATCCCGTTCGGCGTCGAGCTGCGGGTGATCGATGATGACGGCCGCGAGCAGCCGCGCGACGGCGTCAGCTCGGGCCGGCTGCAGATCCGGGGGCCGTGGGTGGTGAAGCGCTATTTCAAGGCAGAGGCCGATGCGATCGACGCCGAGGGCTGGTTCGATACCGGCGACGTTTCGGTCATCCACCCCGATGGCACGATGCAGATCACCGATCGCGCCAAGGACGTCATCAAATCGGGTGGCGAGTGGATTTCGTCGGTCGATCTGGAGAATGCCGCCATCGGCTGCCCCGGGGTGGCCGAAGCCGCCGCAATCGGCGTCCACCACCCCAAATGGGATGAGCGACCGCTGCTGCTGGTGGTGAAGAAACCCGGCGCCGATCCGACGCCTGCCGAGATCAACGCGCATCTGGCGCAGCATGTCGCGAAATGGTGGCTGCCCGACGCGATCGAATTCGTCGACGCATTGCCCCACACCGCGACCGGCAAGCTGCTCAAGACCGCGCTGCGCGAACAATATCGCGATTATCGCCTGCAATCGGCGGCGTGAGCGGCGTGCCGGACCCGCCGCTCAGCAGCACGGCCGGCTATGCCGAGGAGGCGGCGGACCTGCTCGTCCGCTATGAGGCGATCGATTTCGAAGAAGCCTATCCGGGGCTGATCGGGCTCATCCCGAGCCGCGCCGCGCGGGTCCTCGATCTTGGCGCCGGCACCGGGCGTGACGCGGCGGCGCTCGCCCGGCGCGGGCATCAGGTGGTGGCGGTCGAGCCGACGCGCGAGATGCGCGAGGGCGGCCAGGCGCTTCACGCCGATCAGCCGATCCGCTGGATTGACGATTCCCTCCCCGAGCTTGCCCGGATTGCCGATGACGAGCGGTTCGATATGCTCTGGATGATGGCGGTCTGGATGCACCTTGATGCCGACGAACGGCGCCGTGGCATGGCGCGGATCGCGCAGCTGTCGGCGCCCGGCGCGCGGCTGTTCCTGTCGCTGCGGCACGGTCCGGTCCCGCCGGGGCGCCGCATGTTTCCGGTGGGCGCCGATGAGACGGTCGCGCTGGCAGCGACAAACGGCTTTCGCGCGCGGTATAGCGAGGGGGCCGGGTCGCGCGGGTCGGTAAACCAGCAGCTTGGCGTTTCGTGGACTCATCTGGTGTTCGACGCCCCTGGCGCGCGCTAGAACAGCTCGCCCTGCGCGCCGGCGGGCGGGCGGAACAGATCGGTCCGCGCGGTCATGCGCTCGCGGTTGAGCCCGTGGCGGCGGCAGGCAATGTCGAACCGGGTGCGCAGCAGATCGCCCCACGGCCCTTGCCCGCGAAAGCGCGAGTGGAAATCGGGGTCGTTGTCGCGCCCGCCGCGAAGCTCGCGGATGATCGCCATCACCTTGCCCGCACGATCGGGGAAATGGGTGTCGAGCCAGGCGCGGAACAGCGGCGCGACTTCCCATGGCAGCCGCACCGGCAGGTAGAAGATGCCGCGCGCACCCGCGTGCGCCGCGCGCTCGACGATATGCTCGATCTCATGGTCGGTAATCGCCGGGATCACCGGCGCGATCGAAACGAAGGTCGGGATGCCGACACCGGCAAGTGCCTGCACCGCCGCCAGCCGCTTTTCGGGGTGCGGCGCGCGCGGCTCGAGCGTGCGGGCGATCGCGGGATCGAGCGAGGTGACCGAAACTGCCACTGCCGCCAGCCCCTTGGCCGCCATCGGCGCGAGCAGATCGAGATCGCGCACCACCCGGTCCGACTTGGTCGTAATCGTCAGCGGATGGTCGCACGCGCTCAGCACCTCGATCACGCTGCGGGTGATCCGCCACTCGCGTTCGATCGGCTGATAGGGATCGGTATTGGTGCCCAGCGCAATCGGCGCGCAGCGATAGCCGGGGCGGGCAAGCTCGGCGCGCAGCAACGCCGCCGCATCGGGCTTGGCGAACAGCTTCGTCTCGAAATCGAGCCCCGGCGAGAGATCGTAATAGGCATGGGTCGGCCGCGCGAAGCAATAGATGCAGCCATGTTCGCACCCGCGATAGGGATTGATCGAACGATCGAACGGAATGTCGGGGGATTGGTTGCGGGTGATGATCGTGCGCGGGCTTTCCACCGTCACGCAGGTGCGCAAAGGCGGCGGCGTGCCGTCAATCGCGGCGCGCGCATCAAGCCAGTCGCCATCATCCTCGTGCACCGGCAGGGCGAAGCGCGCGCTGGGCCGGTTCTGTGTGGCGCCGCGGCCGGATGTGCTCGCTTTGGGCATTGACTCAGGGTAGGGGTTGAACCAGAACATATCAAGAACTTTGGGAGAGCAGGTGATGGCCCGGTTGAACTATCTTGAACTGCCCGTGGCGGATGCCGCACGCGCATCGGCCTTTTATGAAGCCGCCTTCGGCATGGTCTTCACCCGCTTTGCGCCAACCTATTTGGCGACGACGACGGGGGACACCGATATCGGCCTTCAGGCCGATGCCGATGAGCGGCCGGCGGCGCCGCTGCCGGTGATCGAGGTCGACGATCTGGAAGATGCCGAGGCCCGCGTGCGCGCGGCGGGCGGCATGGTGACGATGCCGATCTTTGCCTATCCCGGCGGCCGGCGCTTCCATTTTCGCGACCGCGACGGGCACGAACTCGCGGTGGCGCAGCCGGCGACGTAAAGGCACGCAATGGGGCTGGCGCACCGCGTGTGTCGACGGCATGATCGCCCGTGCAACACGGGTGGGGGGAACCTATGGCGATGCAGCGGGTGATGGCGGCGACGATCCTGGCGGCGGCAGCAGCAGCGCCGGCCATGGCTTCGGACAACGCGCCGTGCCCGGCGGGCCTGATCTGTGCAACCGACCCGAAAAGCGTCGCCAAGATCATGATGGACGAAGGGTTTCGCGCCACGATCGATGTCGACAAGGGCGGTGATCCGCTCATCAGCTCGGCTGCGGCGGGTTATGATTTCGATGTGTTCTTCTACGGCTGCACCGATCACAAGGCATGTGATTCGATCCAGTTCCGCGCGACCTTCGAGCGCAACGCGTCCAGCGATGTCGTGCAGATGAACCGCTGGAACGCCGAGACGCGCTTCGGCCAGATGTCGGTCAACGACCAGGGCGTCATCAGCCTGAGCTATGACATCTCGACGATCGGCGGCCTGAACAAGCGCAATTTTGCCGATGTCCTTTCCTGGTGGTCGACCATTTTGGGCCAGGCGAGCAAATTCTTCGGCGCCAATGCCGCTGCGGCGCCGGCTGCGACACCGCGTCCGGCAAGCTGAACCCCCGACCGATGAGGAGGATTTGCCCATGCACCCATCCATGATCGCCCTTGCGCTGCTCGGCGCGTCGGCCGCCGGGCCGGCGCTGGCGCAGGACACCATGCTCGATCTCAGCACGCCGGAAACGTTCGCGGCCGCGCTTCAGGGCGCGGGCTACAAGGCGCAGCTCAAAAAGGATGACAAGGGCGAGCCCTATATTCTGAGCGCGGTCAACGGCTCGGAATTCACGGTTGATTTTTATGAATGCAAGCTGGGCAAGTGCGGCAGCGCGCAGATCACCAGCTGGTACAAGCCCGATCCGCTGTTCACGCTCGCGCTGGTGAATGAGTGGAACAACGGCTACCGCTTCCTGCGGGTCGGCATCAGCGACACCGGCCGGCTCCGGGAATTTGTCGGCATCACGACAGTCGGCACGGTCAGCAAATCGCAATTTGCCGACATGATCGACTGGTATGCGCAGATGGACAATTCATTCGCGCGCTTTCTCGATACAAAGCGCAAAAGTGCGGCCGACACGGGCACAAAACCTGCGGCGCCGTAGGGCGCGACGCCCGGTCAGCGCTCGCTGAGACGCGGCATCAGCTCGACGAAATTGCAGGGGCGGTGGCGGCTGTCGAGCTGATCGCGCAGGATGCCGTCCCACCCGTCTTTCACCGCGCCGGTCGATCCGGGCAGCGCGAAGAGATAGGTGCCGCGCGCCACGCAGGCACAGGCGCGCGACTGGATGGTCGAGGTACCGATCGTGCTGAAGCTCAGCCAACGGAACAGCTCGCCAAAGCCGGGGATCATCTTGTCGGCCACCCGCTCGATTGCCTCGGGGGTCACGTCGCGCCCGGTCACGCCGGTGCCGCCGGTGGTGATGATGCAGTCGATCGCGGGATCGTCGATCCAGCCGTGCAGCCGCGCGACGATCAGCTCGACGTCGTCGCGCACGATTGCGCGGTCGGCGAGCCGGTGGCCGGCCGCGGTGAGCCGCGCGACCAGCGTGTCGCCCGAACGATCCTCGGCAGGGCCGCGCGTGTCCGAAACCGTGAGCACCGCGATGTTGACCGGCGTGAAGACGCCGTCCGGATCAATTGGCACGCGGCAGTCCCGCAGCGGTCGTCGCCACGGGCTTCGCGCCGCTGCGCCGCACCGCGCTGGCGCCCGGCAATCCCGGAAAACGCGGCCACAGCCCCTGCGCCAGCGCGCTGCGGCTGGGCGAGCTCGTCTTGCCGCCCTCGCGCTCGTAGATCCAGTAGTTGCGCAGCACCGTCACCACATAGCCGCGCGTTTCCCAATAGGGGATCGATTCGATGTAAAGCAGCGGATCGCCGCCATCGCGGACGATGCTGTTCCACGCCTGCACCGGCACCGGCCCGGCATTATAGGCGGCGATCACCTTGGGCAGCAGCCCTTCGGTGCAGCCCTGATCGCGCAATTGCTCGAGATAGCTCTGGCCGATCTCGATATTGGTCTGTGGACGGGCGAGCGCCGCCCGGTCGGCGCGCATCCCCTTGGCGCGGGCAATGTCGGCGGCGGCGGCGGGGCGGATCTGCATCAGCCCATAGGCGCCCGCCGGGCTGACGACATCGGCGCGGAAGCTCGATTCCTGCAGCGCATGGGCAAAGACCAGCGCCTTGTCGACCCGCCAGCCACCGTCCGGCGTCCAGCTCGGCTGCGGATAGCGCGCGGCGAGTGTCGGCTGCGCGCCGGCGGGGGCGTTATGGGCGAGCCAGAGCTGAGTTGCGGGCAGATCGAGCGTGCCGGCCAGTCGCACCAGCGCGCCGTAGTCGGTCGGATCGCCGATCCGCGCCTGCCGCCGCAGCACGCTGTCGGCAAGGCCGGTCTCGCCGATTTCGGCCAGGGCGGCGGCGACGCGGATATTGGGCCGCTTTTCGAGCGCGCGCCAGTCGCCCGCCACCTTGCCGTCGCGCATGCGCTCGGCCGGCACTTTCAGGCCCAGCGCCTGGCGAGCGAGCAGGCCATAGAAGGTCTCGTCATATTGCGCGGCCGCTTTCAGCTTGGGCGCGACGCGCTCGGGCCGGGCGCAGCGCATTTCGGCGCGCGAGCCCCAATAAAGGCCGGCGGCGCGCAGTTCGATATCGGCCGCACCGCCCGCGACCCGCTCGAACGCGGCGGCAGCGGCGGCACAGTCGCCCGCGCGCCAGGCGGCAAGGCCGCTCACCCATTCGCCCTGCACCGCCCAATCGCCGGTGCCGGTCGCCGCCAGCGCGGCCAGCGTGCGCGCATTGGCATCGTCGCCGGCGAGATAATAGATCCACGCTACCTTCTGGCGCCACTCGGTCAGCGCTTCGGGGCTGAGGCCGGGCGTCGCATCGAGCAGCGTCTGTGCTTCGGCCGCGCGATCCTCCTTGATGAGCGGCGCCATCCGCACCGCCAGATCGGCGGCGACCGCATCGCTGGCGAGGCTCTTGGCGCGCTTGCGCACCGGCGCGCCGCGCTGCCACGACAGTGCCTGGACATAAGGGAGTTCAGGCACGGCCTCAGCGCCGCGCGCCTTGGCGATCCGGGCGAGCGCCTCGGCCTGCGGCAGCTCGGGTGCCTCGGCGAGCAGGCGGGCGATTTCCTCGATCGGCGCCTTCGGGCTGCCCTTGGCGGTGATGATCTCGGCAAGCGCGAAGCTGTGGAGCGGGCCGGGCTTCATCGTCAGCAGCTGGAGCCGCGCGTCAAGCCAGCGGCCGGCGCGGATCTGGTCGAACACCGCGCGGTAGCCGGCGCGCTGATCGCCATCGAGCTGGGCGGGAATGCCTTCGCGGACGGCAACCGCCGGCGCGGCCGAGGCGTCGCTCGCACTCTCGGCCAGCGCGGTTCCAGGCATCAGCGCAAGCGCAGCGGCGGCGAGGGCGAATTTGGTCAAGGCAGATTCCCGATCAGCAATTGCAGGTCTCGCCACGCATCGGCCTTGGCAGCCGGACGCTCCAGCAGGAAACGCGGGTGGAAAGTGGCGACAACCGATGCCGGTGATTGTCCGTCCAGATGGTTAATGCTGTATAAACGGCCGCGCGCGGGCGCCATTTCCGTCCCCAGAACCGCACGGCTGGGCGCATTGCCGATCACCAGCATCCGGCGCGGGGCGGCAAGCCGGATCTGCGCCGCCAGCAATTCGCCAAGGGCTGGCAGCAGTTCGGAGGGCAGGCGGCCGCTCGGCGGGCGGACCGTCGCCATCGGCACCAGATAGATGGTCTCGCGCGTCAGGCCGATCGCCGCCAGCATCCGGTCGAACAGCGCGCCCGCCGCACCGCCGATCAGGCCGTCGCGATCGGGACATTCGACGACGATCATCAGCCCCGATGCGGCATTGCCCTCCACGCCGCAGCGCGCGCCGGGCCAGGCCGCTTCGGGCATGTCCGGTCCCAGCCGCCACGTCTCGAATTCGGCAAGGGTCGCAGGCATGGCGCGCACGGGCGCCGGCGCCGCCACGGGGGCCGAGCCCGCCTGGCCGATCGCGCGCGCGAGCGCGGCCTCGGGCGCGGCCAGCCAGTTGCGCGGCGCCTCGTCGATCAGCGCATCGACGCCGGCCAGCCGCCACCAATCGAGCAGGCTCGCCGCCAGTGCCGGATCGATTTTGCGTTCTGCCCCCATGGCCAGCATCAAGCGATGGGTTGACGGCGCGGTCAATTGTTGGGCACGCGGTAATGGACAAGACGTGGTTCAAGCGCGACGACAGCCCGGTGAACCCAGCGGAGACGATGATGAGCGAACGCGAGTCGATGCCCTATGACGTGGTGATCGTCGGCGGCGGCCCGGCCGGGCTGAGCGCTGCGATCCGGCTGAAACAGGTCGCCGCCGAGCGCGAGATCGAGCTTTCGGTGTGCGTGCTGGAAAAGGGATCGGAGATCGGCGCGCATATCCTGTCGGGTGCGGTCATCGATCCGCGCTCGCTCGATGAATTGCTGCCCGAATGGCGGACCAGCGGCTGTCCGCTGGCGCAAACGCCGGTTACCGAAAACCACCATTGGTGGCTCACCAAATCGGGCAAGCGCGAAATCCCGCATCTCCTGATGCCCGGCTTCCTGCAGAACAAGGGCACCTATACCGGCAGCCTGGGCAATTTGTGCCGCTGGCTCGCCGAGCAGGCCGAACGGTTGGGGGTGGAGATTTTCCCCGGCTTTGCGGCCGCCGAAGTGCTGTTCAACGACGACGGATCGGTGAAGGGCGTGGCGACGGGCGATCTGGGCGTCGCGCGCGACGGCACCCACAAGCCCGATTATCAGCCCGGCCTCGAACTCCACGCCAAATACACCCTCTTTGCTGAAGGGGTGCGCGGGCATCTGTCCAAGCAGCTGATGCGCCAGTTCGATCTGCGCGCGGAGTGCGATCCGCAGGTTTACGGCATCGGCATCAAGGAATTATGGGATATCGATCCGGCGAAGCACGTGCCGGGCCGGGTCATCCACAGCTCGGGCTGGCCGCTCAGCGAAACCAGCGGCTCGAACGGTGGCGGTTTCCTCTATCATCAGGCGAACGGCCAGGTCGCGCTCGGCTTCGTCACCTGGCTCGGCTACACCAATCCGCATCTTTCGCCCTTCAACGAAATGCAACGCTGGAAGACCCACCCGGCGATCGCCGAGATATTGCAGGGCGGCAAACGCGTTTCCTATGGCGCCCGCGCGATCAGCGATGGCGGCTGGCAATCGGTGCCCAGGCTCGTCTTCCCCGGCGGCGCTCTGATCGGCTGTTCGGCCGGGTTCTTGAACGTGCCGCGCATCAAGGGCACGCACACCGCGATGAAATCGGGGATGCTGGCCGCCGAGGCCGCGGTGGAGGCGATCGCCAGCCAGCGCCAGCATGACGAACTCGCCGCCTATGCCACGGCCTATCGCGCCAGCTGGATCGAAAAGGAGCTGCGCGTCGTCCGCAATGTCGTGCCGCTGATGAAGCGGTTCGGCGATTTCTGGGGTGCGGGCTTCGCGCTTGCGACGATGTGGCTGGAAAATCTGGGTATTCGCGTGCCCTTCACGCTGCACCACCACGCCGATCACGAAGGCATGTGGCGCAAGGATCTGGTGAAGGCGCCCGTCTATCCCAAGCCCGATGGGGTGCTTACCTTCGATCGGCTCTCCTCGGTGTTCATCTCGAACACCAATCACGAGGAGGACCAGCCGGTCCATCTGACGCTCAAGGACGCCGAAGTCCCGGTGCGCGTCAACCTGCCGCTCTATGACGAGCCGGCGCAGCGTTACTGCCCGGCGGGCGTCTATGAAGTGGTGGGCGAGGAGAGCGACGATCCCAAATTTGTCATCAACGCCCAGAACTGTGTCCACTGCAAGACGTGCGACATCAAGGACCCCAGCCAGAACATCAACTGGGTGGTGCCGGAGGGCGGCGGTGGCCCCAATTACCCGAACATGTAGCGCGGTCGCCGGCGCCGCGCTGCTGGCGGCACTGGCGGCGGGCCCGGCCCTGGCCAATACCGCGCCCGAAAGCCTGGCCGCCTATGTGCGCGGGCGGGCGGCCGATGGCGACGGCCGCAATGCGCAGGCGGCTGCCGATTTCGCGCGCGCGCTGCAGGCCGAGCCCGATAATGGCGTGATCGCGATCCGCGCCTATCGGGCAGCGCTCGATACCGGCGATACCGCGCTTGAGCGGCGGGCGCGGGCGGTGCTGGAGAAAGCCGATGTCGCGCCCGGTGACGCCGCTTTGCTGGCGTTGGCCGATGCGTTGGCGGCGGGTGATGCGCCCGCAGTGCGTGCGGCAACCGCGCGGATCAGCACCGGGCCGATCGATTTCCTGGCGCCGATGGTGCGCGCCTGGCTCGCGTTCGGTGACGATCCGGCGCGCGCGCTTGCGCTGATCGAGGCCGTCCCGCCGCGCTCGATCGGCGCGCGCTATGCGCAGGAATCGCGGGCGCTGCTGCTGCTCGCCGCCGGGCGCACGCGGGAGGCGACGATCGCGCTCGATACGCTGCTCGCCGGGCAGGACGATGCGACCGTGCTCCGCTGGGCGGCGGCGCGGCTGCTCGCCGGGCAGGGCCGGGACCGCGAGGCGGCGGTACTCAAGCCGGCGCGTGGCAGTGCCGTGCCCGGCGCGAAGGCCGATGCGCGCTTCGGCATCTCGCGGCTGTTCCTGGCGCTGGCGCGTGATCTGGCGGGCGACGAGACCGCCGCACTCGCCATCGTGCTCGCCCGCGCTGCCCACCGGCTCGCTCCCGATGACGGGCAGACCCGCATCGTGCTCGCCGAGGCATTGGGGCGCGACGGCGCGACGACGTCGGCGCTCGCCGAGCTCGATGGCATCGCCGCCGCCGATCCGGCCCATGCCGAGGCGCAGATCGCGCGGATCGATCTGCTCCGCCGATCGGGTGAGACGGCGCGCGCACAAGCCATCGCCGCAAGCCTGTCCGCAGCACCTGGGGCAGGGGCGGACGATGCGCAGCGCAATGGCGAGCTGCTGATGGCGGCCGATCGCCCCGCCGATGCCGCCCGGGCCTTTGCGCTGGCAATCGACCGCGCGGGCGGCGCCGCAGGTTGGGCGCTCTATCTCCAGGCCGGCAGCGCCCATGATCGCGCCGGCAATTGGCGGGCCGCGCTGCCGCTGGTTCGCAAGGCCGTGGCGCTTGCGCCCGATCAGGCCATCGCGCTCAACTATCTCGGCTATTCGCTGCTCGAGCATGACGGCGATGTGGCCGAGGCGACCCGGCTCCTCGAACGCGCGGCGGCGCTCAAACCCGGCAATTCGGCGATTCTCGATTCGCTCGCCTGGGCCTATTTCC
>FSSH01003083.1_pt2 | contig 10202 bp, 14 predicted proteins | sample 1166101 | NCBI WGS metagenome assembly FSSH01 (sample SAMEA32972668, study PRJEB13176) | freshwater metagenome | biome: Drinking water system; feature: Biomass in drinking water that filtered by 0.45 um membrane; material: drinking water | place: USA | collected 2012-12-20 | depth 0 m | reverse complement strand
CCGCTCTCGGCGTCGTAGAACCTGATCCGGGGACCGACGAGCTGCTGCAGGTCCTTGTCGGCGGACACGATCAGGACGTCGGCGCCTGCGGCCTCGGCCGCCTTGGCGTAGGAGGCGATGAGGTCGTCGGCCTCCGTGCGGTCCATCTCGATCACGGGCAGTCCGAAGGCTTCGACGGCCGCCCGGACCAGGGGCATCTGTGGCTTCAGGTCCTGAGGCGTCTCGCTCCGGTTCGCCTTGTAGTCGGCGAAGAGCTGCTTGCGGTGGGACTCGCGCGACCCCTTGTCGAACACGATGGCGAGGTGGGTCGGCACGACGCCGGCGGCGCCCTCCCGGACGAACTGGAGCAGCTTCGTGAAGAAGATGCGCACGGCTCCCGTGGGGAGACCGTCCGAGGGGCGGGCGTTGTATTTGGCGTCCTGGTTGAGCGACTGGTGGTACGCGCGGAAGACGAACGAGCTCGCGTCGACGAGGAGGACCTTCGCGCCGGGGCCGGAAAACTGCGTGCTCGTCATGCGTACTCGCCAAGGAAATGGGGCGCGCAGACGATTGCCTGAATTTCATTCCTTCGCAACCGGCCGTGGTCCACCCCGACGGGGGTCGTCGACGATCCGGTAGCGTAGGTTTACGGGGCCCGCCGACCGTCAGGGGGCGGGAGAGGCCGCGTAGGCCGGCGCGGGTTCCTCCGCACGGGCCCAGGTCCAGCTGCCCGAGCCGATGTGGAACGCCAGCACCTCGGAGCCGTCGGCGACCTTGAGCGCGTTCCCGCGGAAGATGTCGACGTTGATCGCCTGCCCTGCGACCTCGATCTCATGGAAGTTCGGGTCGTCGGCCGCGGCCATGATCCGGGCGAACAGCTCCTCGGGGTCGAACTCCGGAATCGGCTCGCCGCAGTTGTCGAGGAAGATGAAGACGTCCGCCGCCTCATAGTAGTGCGTGTCGAGGATCTTGCAGGCCGCGATGGCGTCGACCGCGTCCTGGCGCTCGAAGGCCGGACAGGCGAAGCCGTTCCAGTTGGCGTTGTTGAGCCACGCGGGAATGGGCGTCTGATCGTCGGCCCAGTCGCCCACGACGGCGGCCTTGCGGAAGGCGCGGTGCCGCGCGCGATCCTCGGCCGTCTCCGGGCGGAAGTCTCTTTCGAACTTCGCCGCCGGCGACCTGTGCACGAAGCCTCCGCCGTCGGGGACGTACTCGACGTTGCCGTCGAGGGTGGCGCGGACCTCGACCACGCCGTCGGGATCGTCGCGTCGGATGTATCGGTCACCTTGCTTCATCGGGTCCCTCCCGTCGGATCTCGTGGCTGCGCGGCGGCGCGGCGAGGACAAGTCAGGGCGCCGGCGCGGCGACGTCTTCGGGGGCCTTGTACTGCATCCAGCACCAGGACCCGGCGCCGACGGGGTAGGCTCGAACCGTCCCGCCGTCGGCGGTCGGATGGTCGCCGGCGGGATACAGTTCGATGGTGACGGCGACGTCGTCGATCCTGGTCTCGATGTAGAGCTCCCCGGCCGCGGCCCGAGCGGCCAGTTCGGCGTACAAGCTCGGGGGGTCGAAGGCCGGCATCGCGTCGGCACCGTCCGTCGGCATGATGGAGACGAACAGGTCGGCCGGCTCGTGGTACTTCACGTCGAGCAGCAGTCCGTCGTCGATGGCCTTGAGGATGTCCTCCTTCTCGAAGACCGGCATCGCCCAGCCGTTCCAGTAGCGGCCGTTGGTCCAGGCGGGGATCCGGAGCTCCGCATCCTCCCATTCGAGCTGGACGGCGTCCTTCGAATAGGCGTGGCGCTTCGCGCGATCCTCCGGCGTCTCGGGCCGGAAATCGTTCTCGAACCTCTCGACCGTGCCCGACTTCACGAAGCCCCCGCCCTCGGCCGCGAACGCGACGACGCCGTCCTTCACCTCGGTGATGCTCACGGCGTAGGACGGGTCCTCGCGACGGACGTAGGTGTCGTTCTGTTTCATGGAAATCTCCTCGATCCCTCATCCTCGCAGACGGCCCCGAAAGACTCCACACGCACCGGCGCGCCGACCGCGCGCGCTGCGCCGAAGAGGCACCCTCCAACGAAGTGGCCGCCCGCCCGGAACCCCCTCCCGAGCCTGGCCATTCCTCCACGCACCCTGGAGGCCGGAGGAGCCGATGGACATTCTGCCGAACGCCGCCGACCTGATCGCCTCCGTCACCGCCATCGACGGCACGATCCAGCTGCCGGCCCTGATCGCGGCAGGCGGGCTGCTCTCGGCCTCGTTCCTGGGTCTGGTCGGACTGCTGCGTTCCCCGGGGCGACTGCCGCCGGAGGCGCGGAACCTCGCGGCCCGACTGGCGGCGAAGGCCGAGATCGGTCGCGTGGCGACGACGTCGCTGCACGACGCCCGGATCGATACGCCGATCGAAGCCCTCGTCGTGGATCACCTCGTCAAGGCCGGCGGCGGCGCCGTGCTGGTCGGCAGCGTGGCCCTCGACGGCGACGTGAGCGGCGGCGCGCGCGACCCAATCTGGACCGTCACCAAGGGCCGCGAGACGTCGACCATCCCCAATCCCATGATCCAGGTCGCCCAACGGGTGCAGGCGCTCCGGCAGGCGTCCCACGGCGCGCTTCCGGTGACGGGACTGGTCCTCTACGCCGGCACGCCCCGCTGGGTCCACGGCAGCCAGCCCGAGGGCGTTGCGCCGATCAGCGAGGCCGGAGCGAAGATCGGGGAGATCGCGGCCGAGACGCCGGTCGACGCACCCAGGAGCCGGGCGTGGTCGTCGATCTGCTCGCAGCTTCTGAAGATGCATGGCACCCCGGAGCGCCGCCCGCCGCGGCCCGACGCCGGCCAGCGGGTGGTGAGCCTGCAGGGTCTCAGGTCCGCGCCGAGGAGAAGTCCGGCGGGGGAGGGCACCGGAGCGGTCTTCGCCTTCCCGGGACCGGCCGGACGCCGCTAGAATTCCTCAGGGTCGGGGCGAGGCAACCGCCTCGGAGGGGTAGCGGATCCCCATCACGCTCTCGAGTTCCAGCGTGCGGGCCCCGAACAGGCAGGCGTCCTCGGACAGGGCCAGGAGAGCGGAGCCGTCCTCGGATTCGGTCGAAGCACGGCGGTCTCCCTGCACGGTCCAGGCGTCGACCAGGTCGCCGTTAGCGGCGGAGAAGCTGAACTCCTTGCCTGCCGTCGTCGTCAGGTTCGAACCCGGCCAAGTCGAGGCGAAGGCTTCCACCTCCTCGGGGTCGATCTCGACGACGAAGTAGCCGCCCTGCAGATATGCACGCATCTCATTCTCCTTCGGTTCCTTCGACGGTAGACGCCGGCGCCGAAAGCCGCCACGGTGTCGTCCCTTCCCGGAGGCGCCCTTGGATCCCGATCGTTCGATCAGACGTCTCGTTCCGTCCGATGCCTTCGTGCACCGCGCCCTGCGCATCGAGGCGATCGTCACGACGCCCTACACCTTCGCCGAGGAGGTCTCTCGGGCGATGGCCCGCACCGCCGTCGAACATGCCCTGGCCCTGTCGCCGACCGCGGAGACGTCCACCTTCGGCGCCTTCGACGGAGACGTTCTCGTCGGCATGGCCGCGCTTACGCAGAAGCGCGCTCCGTTCGATCATATCGCGAAGATGTCCTCGGTCTTCTTGAAGGAATCGCACCGCGGCAGCGGACTGGCCGCGGATCTGGTCGCGACCGTGGAACGCGTCGCCGGCGAGCGGGGTATCGGGCGGCTCACCCTGGCGGTGGCCGTCCAGAACGATGCGGCCCGGCGCTTCTACGATCGGATGGGCTACGTCCCCTACGGCGTCGAACCGTGCGCCATGCGCCTCGAGGGCAAGTTCGTCGACGAGGAGCTCCGGTCGAAGTTCCTCGTCGTGCCCGACGCGTCGGTCCGCATACTGCTTCCGGTCGCCGCCGCGGCGCGATAGGCGCGCGAAACGCCTTCGAACCTTTCATGCTCACCCTATCGGGCTCCCCTGGAGGATCGGCGAGAAGCGGACGGGGTCAGGGTCTCGCGTCGAAATCGTTGACGACTTCGTCCGAACCACCGGTGGCGCCTGCACGGTGAAGATCGACGGTCGGCGCCGAATGATCCGGCGGAAGGATCAGACCCTGGATCAGCGCGACCGTGCACCTGGGGCCGATCGGTCTCCAGACCCATTCGTCGTCCGCGTTCCTAAGCCGCTGGAAACCGAGCCGGCTCGCATAGAGGCGGCTGAGCGCCTCCGTGCGCCGCTCGAAGGCTTCCGGGTCGCCGACCCGTTGATCGTCGTGCTGATGCGCCTCGTATTCGAGCGGGAACGGCGTACCGATGATGAACGACCATTCGTCGGCGCAGAACAGCTGGTCCAGAAGATGGTTGAACGGCTCGATCCAAGCGCCGGGCCTGCAGGTCGGGAGGAACTGGATCCGCCGCAGAATGACGATGGACCCGTAATCGAGGACCTGCTCGTCGAAGCGCGTCTGCAGAAGAAGATTCAGCTTCGATCCATCATGCGAATGGCCGTCCATCTCCGGGTGGCAGTCCGAGGGAACCGAGAGCGGCCGCGCGCGGAAGGTCGCCATCTCGCAGAAGCCTGCAACCCTTCCGTCGACGTCGAACCGGCACCCGATGTCGGCGACCTTCATCTCCCCGCCTTCGGAGGTTCCGATCGATTTGCGCACGCGAATCTTCGTCTCCCGGCCGCACCCGTCCACATGGGTCAGCGTCCTACTCCGCTTCCAGCGGGAGTCGTCGAGGTCGGCGATCCTGCTCGGATCGAGGTGTTGCAGCTTCGGTGCCCGGACGAGGCGTCGCGTATGGTTGACCTTGGTCTCGGCCTGCATGTGCCGCCTTTCGCTCGTTCCTTCCGGCCCTGGAGGTCGTTCCGCATCGCTTTCGACGGACCGAACGGCATCGCTCCCATCGCCTCGGCCGCCGGCCGACAGGCAAAGCCTTCTCTATCCGGTAGGCATGGGACTGCCGGCCGCCGGGATGTCGTCGAATCCGGTGTTCCCGGAAAGGAAACGCGACGCCCGGTAGTGCGGTCTCCCGGCTGTCGCCTCCGGCCCGGTCTCCTCGGGCACGCCGGTCCCGCCGGCAAGGTATCGCGTGGCTCGATAATGGGGTCGAGGGCTTCCGGTCGACTCGACGTTGCGCGCGCGGCGCTCGGAACGACCGAACCAGTCGGCCCATACCGGCTTGCCGGCCGCCGTGTCGAAGACCTCGCGGACGGGCAGATGGCGACCGTCGGCGTCGGGCACTCCCGCCTTTAGCCGCGACGCGGTGATCCGGCTCCGTTCGATCGTCACCTCGTCGAGAGGAAGCCCCTTCGCGAACCACGTCTCCCGGAACTTCGCGTACTCCACGTCGCCCATGACGCGCGGCTTGCGCGCGCCTCCCCCGTAGACGAGCCAGACGCTGCCGCGCCGGCTCGCGACGATGCCGGCCGCCTGGGACCGGATCCGGGCCAGAAGCGCCTGACACTCGGGCCCGTCGTGGATGCGCTTCTTCCAGGCGTCGTCGAAGCCCGCGGCCACCGCGTCCGCAGCGACGGGAACGGCACCGGCCAACAGCGCGGTCGGTATCATGAACGGCGAGATGCCGCCCGCCAGGGAGGTCCACCCCGCGGCGACGCCGACCGCCAGGACGCCGGCGGTCCCCAGGTTCGACCAGACGGCGTCGAGAAACCGGCTGGCGAAGCCGAGCTCCTTCCGGACTATCTCGGCGTCCACCTCCGCATCCCGAACCGGCATACCGTGCGTCGACATCGTTGCTTCCCGATTGCGCGGCAAGCATCGCTGCACCTGAAGCAAGGAGCAATGCCTGCCGCAGCGTCGAAGGAACGATTTCGGTCCCGGCGCGCCGTCCGCGGAAAGCGGCACAGCTCCGTCGATCAGGACGTGCCTAACTCCGGCCGGCATCGACTCGCGTGTTGGATCTCTCGTCCGGATGGATCATCCTGCGGGAAGCAGCGCAGCTTCAGGTGACGCACCATGCCCGCACTCGACGAACTCGATCCCCGCGTCGCCGAGCGCATGGGCCATCCGAATGCGCTGCGCGCGACCGCATTCGATGTCCGGGGTCTGCCCATCGAGATGGCGCTGCTCGGCCCCCGCGAGCCGGACGGCGAGTACGCCGTCACGATTCACTACGACTGCGATCCGGAGCAGGACGATCGCGGTACCAGCGAATTCCACGGGCACCCCACGCTCGAGGATGCCGAACGGGACTACGCGGAGGAGTTCACCCGGATATCGGCCGAGGTCGGCGCCGCCCCGCGGCCCTGATCCCGGGCCGGAACAGCGACCGATCGCCGTCCTCGCTCCAAGCTGGGGACGAAGATACGGCGCGGCATGGACTGTTCACGTTTCGTACTCATATTGGGAAGGTTTTCAAGCTCGGCGCGGACGACGACGCATGCGCTTCACCCCAGAGATCCTCGACGCGATACGCTCCCGCATTCCCGTCTCGCAGGTCGCCGGACGGAAGGTGTCGCTCGTGCGCGCCGGTCGCGAATGGAAGGGGCTCTCGCCCTTCCAGCCTGAACGGACGCCCTCGTTCTTCGTGAACGATCCCAAGCAGTTCTACCACTGCTTCTCCTCGGGTCGGCACGGGGACGTCTTCACCTTCCTGATGGAGACCGAGGGCCTGACCTTTCCGGAGGCGGTCGAGACCCTCGCCGCGGAAGCCGAGGTCGAACTGCCCGAAGAGCCCGCGGAAGCCTACGCGAGCCGCGGCAGGCGGCGCGAGATCCTGGACGCGCTCGAGGCCGCGGCCGCCTACTTCCGCGAACGGCTCGACGACGACGAGGGAGAGGGCGCGCGCAACCTCCTCGACGGACGCGGCATCGGTGCGGAGGCACGCTCCAGGTTCGGCATCGGCTACGCACCGCCCGGATGGGACAGGCTACGCGACCACCTGATCGGAAGGGGTTTCGACGACGAGACGCTCGGAGAGGCGGGGCTGGTCGGCAGCGGCCCCCGGGACCTCTCGGTCTTCGACCGCTTCAGGGACCGCATCATGCTGCCGATCGCCGACGCCGCCGGCCGCATCGTCGGGTTCGGTGCGCGAGCCCTGTCCGACGACGTGCCGGCCAAGTACGTGAATTCGCCCGAGACTGCCGTCTTTCGGAAAGGCTCGCTGCTCTACAATTTCGCCAACGCCCGGGCGGCTTCCGATCGGTCGACGTCGCTCCTGGTCGTGGAAGGCTATCTGGACGTGATCGCGCTGGATTGCGCGGGTCGGCCTAGGGCGGTGTCGCCCATGGGAACGGGACTCACCAGGGAGCAACTCGCTGCCGCGTGGCGGCTCGACGACGAGCCCGTCCTCTGCTTCGACGGAGACAGGGCCGGCCGCATGGCGTCGGAGCGCACCATCGACGTCGCGCTCGGCGCGGCGGAGCCGGGCCGTTCGGTACGCATCGCCCGGCTCCCGGAGGACGTGGACCCGGACGACGCCGTGCGCGGCTGCGGCCTCGCCACCATCGACGCCGTCGCTTCGGCGGCCGAGACGCTCGTCGACGCGCTGTGGCGCCGCGAGACCCCCGGTGATCGCGCACGGACGCCGGAAGGCAGAGCCGGCGCGGAAGTGCGGCTCCGCTCGGCCCTGGCCAGGATCCGCCACCCCCTCGTCAGGCACCACTATGTGCTGGAGATCGAACGCAGGTTGGGCGAGGCGCCGCCTTCGTCCCCGTTGGGCGACATGCGGACGGATCCCATCGAGATCTCGGCCCTCGCGATCCTGGACGCGCACCCGGACGTCGCCGAGGGTCTCGAGGCGGCCGTGCTGGCGGCCGGCCTCGGCCGAAGCGCGGGAACACCGCCCTGCTACGATCCGGAGGCCGTCGCGCCGGAGGATGCCTGGGCGCTGGACTCCCGATCCGATCCGGGCGACGTGCGGGCACTCCTCGCCGAACTTCTGCGCATTCTCGGCCGCCGGGCGGTTTCGCGCCGCGAGGAGGTGTTCGACGCCGCCGCCGGCCTCGTGGGGCAAGGCTGACGGCTTCGGCGGCCGCAGGATTTGCCCCTTGCGGAGGTGCGCCATAACCAGGGTTCGAGGGGAACCCGCGATGCTGCTCGCCGAACTACCGACCTACAGAGCCCGCATCGAAGTCCCCTGCGACGTGATCGAGCACCGGACGGGGCGCGACGATCGCGTGTCGGTGGCGATCGACGTCGACATACCGCTGGACGCCGGCCGGCAACTGCCCTTCGCGGCGCGGTTCGGAAGCGCCTGGCCCGTCAGCCGCATGATCTACGGCCCGACCGGCAGATACGACGACCTCGACGTCGATTACCTAAGCGCTGGCAGCGACTTGTTCGCCCCCTCTCACATTCTAAGCGAACGTCACCTGACGGAGGTCAGCGTCGGCTTCGCGGCGGGCGGACTGCGGCTGGCCTCCTATCGCGCCTTCCAGGATTGGGCGAAGCTGGTGGGGGCACGGGACCTCAATCTGGACTGGGAGCACCCCCATTCCACGACGGGCCGCGCGATCCGCTACACGCCCGACAAGAGTGCGTCCGTTCCGTTGAACGAGGCCTTCGAAAGCCGCTACGCGTTCGACGGATCCTTCGTCGAGCGGGTCCGCAGGGTCGTGCGCGACAACTTCGTGATGAGGCCGGGCGGGATCTGGATGCGGATGCCGCTTCCCGTCTGGCGGCTGCACGACGGCCATATCGGTCTCGACCCTTTCCCGCGCGGGGTCGGCGCGCAGACGACGAGCTTCGCCCTCGACCGCCTCGACGACCTCGAGACGCTGGTGCGAGCGACCAGCGGTCGTAGAGCCGAGGCGACGATAGGCGCCCGGACGGCCGCGATCCATTTCCTGGACCCCGAGGTGGCGCAGGCACGCCGCGACGATCTCGCCGTCCTCTGCCGAACCGACATCCCCCATGCGGTCCGCGCCGCGGCTCCGCTCCTGCCTTCGCTGGACGGGGAGGTCGTCGCGACATGGCACTCGATCGCAGTGCGGACCGGGCCGGACACGCGCGACGGAAGGGCGGACGTGGCCCGAGCCTTCCTCTGCGTCCGCCAGGGCGTCGCGGCGGCGGCGGCGTCCGAGGAGCGGAAGGCATGGCTGAGCCGCACCGCGATCCTCGCCGCACGCCTCGAGACGATCGAGCTGCCCCGCCTCGCACCCGATGTCGAAGTCCTACCCAGCCCCCGTGCCGCGTAGGACCCGGACGAAACCTGCGCCACTCGTTCCGGTCCGCCGATCGCCGGACGTCCGCCGCGACGCTTCGGCTTCGTAGCGCAGGACGATCTCGTGGAGGGATCGATGCCCGCCGCTCCCGAGCGCGGACTGCCAGACGGCCGGGCGGATGCCGGCGTCGGTCAGGTCGTAGTCTGCCGCGAGATCGGCTTCGATGCGGGCAAGCGGGTCCAGGTCGTCCGCGTAGACGCCCCTGGACAGGTTCCGCCATGCGAGCCCGGACAGTCTGGGCGGCGGCAGCGAGTTCACGCCGCGGGCTCCGATGCGCCGTCGTCGTCGGTTGCGGCGGCGGGAGAGGGCGTTGGCAGGTGCGGGAAGCTCCTGGACCAGCTGTCGACGTGGACGATGCCGTGGAACCTGCAGCCGTCTCCGACCAGATCGGCGTCGTCGTCCACGAGGATCGTGCAGCCGGTTTCCGCCGCCGTCCGCCCCTTCCACCGGCGGAACTCCCGTATCAGAGCCGGATCTCCCCCGCTGTCGTAGGCGTCCCGTAGGGAATCGGGGCAGAAGTGGACCGCGTCGAACAGGTGGAGGCCGAGCCCGGCCACGGAGAGGCACGATGCCACGACCTCCCGTTGCGTCGAGCGCCTGAAGGTCACGAGATGATGCCGCTTGTCCCGCCGGCCGGCGAGGTAGGCTCCGAGGAACGCCTGCCTGGGACCGTCGATCAGCGTGCCGTCGAGATCCCACGCGATCGCGGCGTGGCCGTCCAGGAGGGGGTGCGCGAGACCGCTCATGGCAGTAGGAGCCGCAGCGCGACGTCGGCTACGACCGCCATACCCAGTCCGGCGAGGCACCCGCGCACGAGCCCGGTCCGGTAGGAGGCGCGGGTGTGCCGCGCGAGCAGCCCGAACCAAGCCGCCTCCCGTAGTGCGGGAGCCTCGTCGGCCGGCGACGCGAAGCCAAGATGCTCCCGACGATCGAACAGGTCGAGGAACACCGCCCGGGCCGCGATCTCGACCATGTCCCGGCCGAACGCCTCCATCAGGGTGCGCCGGCACCTGCTCAGCACGAGTGCAGTCAACGCCAGCTGGATCGCCGAATACGGCG
>FSSH01000618.1_pt1 | contig 10203 bp, 6 predicted proteins | sample 1166101 | NCBI WGS metagenome assembly FSSH01 (sample SAMEA32972668, study PRJEB13176) | freshwater metagenome | biome: Drinking water system; feature: Biomass in drinking water that filtered by 0.45 um membrane; material: drinking water | place: USA | collected 2012-12-20 | depth 0 m | reverse complement strand
AGGAGCTTGCTAATCAGGAAACCGATAGACATAGCTGACCAAGCTTTCACCAGCAAGCCTGGTCGGTCGTACCGGAAAATCCCTATACGGAATTAACATTTCGCAGGCCTCTTACTACGCGGCGTAGAAACGGAACCGCGTTCGAATGGTTCGTTATTGCGGTCAAGGCGGCGAAATTCAAACGCCGAATTGAAAGGATTGAGCTTACCGATTCCCTCCCACCATATTTCATGGGTAAAAACCAGCTCTAACAAGCTCGGCGAGATGTCATCGATGTCCGTATCCAATGCACGTCTCAAGGCAGCAGCCAACAGCTTCTTGATATAAGACACTCGGCCATCGCTGGCATAATAGAGCCTCATGCCAAGTTCTTCCCATGTATAGGGAGCGCAGGTCAGCGGGATGGGTAAACACGAACCCAACGAACGGAAAAGTTGCAGGCATTCGCCATGGATAGAGGTTTCGTCACTTTGCCCCAAAGCCAGTCGCATTCGACGAGAGAAGCGCCGGCGTAATTGCTCATTCACTTGGAGCAAGCCTTCCAGGCGCGGTATTCCCAGAAACACCGTCGGTATACCGGCTTGATCGATCAATGATTTCAACCAGTCACCAACCATATACTGCGTGGCGGCTTGACCACGATCATGGATATGCTGGGCCTCGTCGAACAAGATCATTTCTACCCGGCAGGCACGGATTAGGGCAATTACTCGGGACGTTTTCATCGAGATCGTGCCGGTTGACGAAGCAGGATCACCCAATTTATCCAAGATTACCGACGCCATACTAGCAATCGTGGCGGCAGCTGGGACCGATATTATCAGTACCGGCGTGACATCCCGATCCGGCATAACCAATTTGGGATATTGATGTGCCAACCACCGACAGAGGCTGGTTTTGCCGGTACCCGATTCACCCAGTACCAGTAAATGCTGCGCAATACCAGTCTCTCGGAAAAGTGTCAGATTGGCCTTGATGGCTTCAATGGCTGCGACAAAAGGTGGGAACGGGATATATTCTTCATCGAATCGCCGTAACTCAGCAAAATTTTGTTTACCTGTCATTCCTGCTCTCCATTATCGCGTTTCAATTGGAACGAAGTGATGATTTCCAAGCTTTTATCATCCTGCTTTTGTTGACCCGTCGACGATTTTGTTGATTTATCAGGCTTCGATGTCTTAGTAGATGTGGTTTTGGTTTGAGTTTCGGACCCGTTGGGTTTACTGCTGCTGATCCCGCGTAACGCCGCACTACGACGCCGAGCCCGGTGTTTTCGATTGGTCATTAACCCTTCGATAGCTTGCGCCAGTTCATATCGAGCCCGTTCGAGTGCAACTTTATCGATAACTGCCGCGCCTTGCTCCCGCAGATATTGGCGAATGAAGTCGTTTTGTTTGACCGTGAGTCCATTGGCAAACCCGTAGTCGACGGCCTTTACGGCAACCGGCTCGGCATCATTGGGACCCCAGACCTGAATTTCGCCCAAGTCTTCCGGGTCGTAGACCAACCGAACTTTCACCCCTTCACCAAATCCCCGCAGAATGGGACCAAGTTCATCGCCACTGTAGCGGATACCATTTAAGAAAATGCCATCGCGGCGCAAATAAAACTTGGCGAAACTGGTACCCGGCAGCTGATGAGCAAAGAAGTAATTAATCGTTTTGAGATGGCGCTCTACCACTCCTTTGAAACGCGGCGCGTGCTTGGGACAATATTGAATGCGAATGCCTAAATCGTAAGCCACGCTTTCAAGGTCGTTGCTATGGAACTCCAAGCCGTTGTCGACCACCATGACTTCAGGCAAACCATAACAAGGCCAGGTGTTGGCGATTTTTAGGTTTGCTTTCACCCCATCAGCCAATTTTTTGGGCAGAATGGCATGCCGTAATGCCCCCATCACAGCCGCAGTCGAAGGGCTATCGAAACTCAAATAGTACCCCAGCAACATCCGGCTATAGTGGTCGATAATTACGGTTAACGTGGGCCTGCCCAGAGGTAGCCAAGTTCTTTGGTCAATGAGAAATAGATCGAGCGGTGTATGATCAATTTCAACCCGCTCCAGGATACGAGACGTTTTTACACCGGCTTTGCCGATCCTATAACGCCTATCGGCAACTGCCTTACCATCTTTTAAGACTACGAGTTCGTAAGCTTCAGCACGCTCAACCAATCGGTATAAGGTACGCAAGGATGGTGGTTTGATAGGCTCACCTCCGAGAGTGCGTTGGTTCGCAATGTCGATTTTGCCAAGCAAGCGCGTATACACGTTACGACAGGTAGCCTGCGGTGAGGCCTTAAAAGCTTCCTCCAAAGCTTCTGCTACCAACTGGAGAATACGATCATTTTGCCGCAACGCTTTGGGACCACGAAGATCAGTCCTAGGAATGATCGCTCGCGTATCGTTAGCTGATTTAAATCGACGAAACCAACGATATACGGTAGTCACGCCCGGCGGGGTTAAGTCTCCAACTTCCGCGGCGGCTTGCTCGATCAACGGCTTCAAATACGCCGGTGTAAAAATCGGAAGGCCATGATCAAGAATACTTTCAAGATAATGCTTACGACGCTTCACGGCGTTTCTAACGCCTTCGGATAGTTCAGCGAGCGGCCGTGAAAATGAAGGCACTAACGAGGTATTAGCAGAAGCAGCATCAACTGTCTTCGCGGAAATTTTGCCTGCGCCATACTCAGCAAGCAGTTGCTCACGACTGATCACTGAAAAATGGCCATCATTCGTGCTTTCCAGCAGTAAATCACCATTCGGTTGGATACGATCAATCCGATATGCGGTACCGTCCCAATCAAAAACCCTGTTCTTGTGCAATGCAAAACCAGCCATTGTCAGCCTCCGTATTCAATTCAATTAAGGTTTCTTGAGTAATAGGCTGATCTAGGGAACAGCGCAGATGTCCTGCTAGCATTAGACTCCAATGATCTATGTCGCTTACCCAGACAATCCCGCTAAGAGGATCAACACAAATGGTCATTAGCGAAGTCATTGCTTTTTCAATTGAGACTGGAAAACAATGACGAATCTTATCGATGGCAACTGTCATTGCTTCCGGCGAAGGTGGAATCCGTCGAGCTCGGTGATAGACCCAGCGTAGATTGGATAATCGTGGTTCCTGACGAATGACTTGATCAGTCAAAATGACGAAGGTTTTTTCCGAGCGGCGCATGTGCTCAGCGACACAATCGAGTTTATGCTTCACCTTGGCATGCTGGAGACTACTAACCGGCTTGACCTCGACAAATACGATTTCGCCGGTGCTCAACACCAGTTCGAAATCCGGGGTATATCTGCGCACGCGAGCGCCGTCTGGATAGGTGATCGTTTCTGGTTGTTCTCGGTATCGAATAATACGAGGGGAGGTCTCGAACAGATAAATAGCTTCGAGTTCTAGCAATCCCTCATGGTGGACCATCCGCCCGTTCTTGCGGCTGGGGAATTTACCGCGAACAATGCCGCCTGATGGGGTGATGACAGTTCGAGCTCGTTTGTGAACGTCGCCGTCGGGCTGACGACCACGCCAAGTCCCCTGCCAAAGATTTTTTGACATGATTACTCTCCTGTAGTGCGGCTACAACAGGCAAAACGCTGCCGGCCACAGCCACGGCTATAGTTGAATAGCGCTGCTTTCAGGCGTAACAACGCCTGCGCCGGGTAGTTAAACTCGACGTTACGCAGACACTAGTGATGTGGGCTTGACGCTAGTGGGAAGTTTGACGATACTGAAGATGCCAATCGGGGTATCGTTAGATGCTCCACCCAGCGGGGCAAGCCGCAAGGTTTGTCCCGTTTTTACATTTGAGCCTCCATTTTTTTGCGTCGATGCAATCGATAACCTGGCTCGACGTAACTATTGCCGTACGATTCCTTGAGTTTGAGAACCTGGCGAATCAACTGTATTTCCGCAAGCGTTAGATCAGATACACGATCCCGTAGCTCCTGGAGCATCCAAAACACGTCCTGTGGCATATCGCTATCGATTACCAGCTTTCGATTGGACGCTTCTACTGCTTTAAGCAGATGCTCACGTTCTTCTCCCTTCAAGTCCAACGCCGTAATCAGCTTTTCAACAAACTCGGGCGTTGGCGGACCCTTTTTTCCAATCTCAAGTGCGGAGATGTAAGTTTGCTCATACCCGATTAGATCGGACAACTCTGTCTGGCGAATACCTCGCTGCATTCGAATCGTGTGTAGAAGACAAGCAAATGGATTCATGGTTGGTTTTAAAGACCGATGGTGTATTTACGATAGGCCAGAGAATACTCTTATAGCGACACCATGTAAATACCTTTAAAATCAACATGTTGTCAGTTATTTTTGCCTGACATGCAACCAATAAGGGCTGACAGGCAATCCATAGTGCGTGCTGGCTACGTAGAAGACATGGGGCTGCAGAAAACTTCGGATAATTGTTCACAAGCAATTGATGGATACGCACATCGTATTCATCAGGAGATTTCCGGCGTTTGGAGTCACCGCAACATCTCCGGAAGTTCGTAAACGAGCTTCCGGGCCTCTGGCCACCCTAATGCTGCAAATTGATCCAGCATGAGAACAACTCCATGCCGATATTGGGGGGTAGAGGCAATAACTGCTGGGTAATCCGCCAAGAAGCGTCGGACTAATATAACGACTAGGTTAGCACCGAGGCTCTCAAAGGTATATCCACTGTTTCGGGGACGATTCAGAGTTCTTGCGCGATTGCTTGAGAAATCGAAGTTGCTTTCCCATCAAGAACGTCTATTCCATCCAACATCTGAGCGGTAACACCGAGGCATTCATTAAATCTCCCTATCATTGCAATGCGATTTTCATTCGTCAGTCTTCCGGAAATGTTGAGGAGTCTTAAAGCTGTGATCACGCGGGAACCATCTGGATCAGTGATTAACTTTTGCAGTAATGCAGCTGAAGATGGAGTAAATGCCCATTTGCGTAGCCCTTGCTGGTACTGAACTGGCAATGCGCGCCCCCATTCCGAAGTGGCATCAATCAACCTGTCGATGCAAGCAAGTGCTTTTTTTTCATCGCCAGTGATGCTGCATAGTGCCAGCGCGATATGTAAGGGGAGTTGGGGCTGGTCTTCTTGCTGCAATAGTGCCTGAATGGCCGGATTGTCGGGCCAGCCAAGAGCCAAAGCGTATAGAAACCTGGGTAACGGCTGTGAAGGAGCCGCAGCATCGGACAGCGCCCATGCATTTCCCAGATCTTTTAATGCCTGTTCGTCTTCCTTGAACTGCTCTGCATAGATACGCTGAGCTTCCGGATTGATGTCATTACGATAGCTTTGTCCATTGATCGTTTCGATTAGGCAAGTACGCAATTCATTGGAGCCGGGCAGCAATTCAGCCATTAAAGATAAGCTTTCTGGAGAGCGATCCTGGTTGGGAATCGACTTCAAATATTCCACTAATTGGCTGCGTAAAACGCTGTTAACCAAGGCTTCGCTTGCTGTGCCGTTATAAATGAGTCCTCCCCAAGGTATCTCTATACTTTTTCCAAGTTGCTGCGCAGTGTCATGCAAATTGCCCCAATGCTCGAACAGAGTTCTGGTTGTTAGGTTATCTGCCTTATGGTATTCGGCAAGCCAGTGGAGAGAGGATGGGGATTCTTGAGTTAGAGCGCCAATGCACGTTTCATATTGACCTAACTGGAGCAATCCAGAGAATGCGCTACGCCAGCGTAATTCAAAGAAACTGCCTGAGGAATTCAGTTCTTCCTGGAGCTTTTTTATCAAAGATTCCATGAACTCAGGCAATTGAAGTGCCGCCATGCTGCGAGCAAGAGTGCCAGATGTGCGCACCTGCCCATCACTCTCGCTGAAAATGGATGCGGTCAATCGTTGGATGATTTCCGGTGGAACCGGATGTTCCCGCATTACGCGGAATACTTCAGCTCTAGCGTCGGTAGCAACAGGGCGAGCAGCTGCTAAAAGTCTTTGGCGAATTTCCGGCTTATGTTCGTGGCTAATTGCTACTGGGGTGATAGAAGGGCCGTCAATATTTCCGAATGCAAGCTCAATCCACTCTTGCGCATCCGGGTCATCAGGGAAGGTAGCAACAATCTTGTTTTGAAGATCAATTTTGTTGTAGTACCAAATATTCTTGGAGAGTGCCTCCTTGACAACCGCCCTGCACGCGTCGTCCCTGAATTCATCGAGCAAGTGGTTAACAGGAGCTGCAATAGATCGGTCATCCGCTGTTCTTGCCGCTTCAAGTAGCCATGTACGCCGCAGGTCTGCTTCGGGAATAAACAAACGAGCAAAATTGGCAAGGAACGGGATTTCGCCAGGCGGTTTAAGAAATTCTTCTTTGAAGAACTTCTTTACATCATCGTCGTTGTTCCATGCCTTTATAAGGGTCGAACATATCCAGAATTTGTTCTGACCACTACTTGCAGTTGGATAGGCAGCCAGCAGTTCTGCTTTTGCCGCATCGTCACCAATTACAGAGTATGCACGCTTTGCATCTGGCCCCCAATATATGGCCTGGTACTTGATTTTGTATTCATTCAAATCTTTCCGAATTGCTGCCGATATATCCGGATTGCAGCGGAACCCTGTGAATAGGGCGTCCCATAGAGAATCATCGTGAATAAAATGAGGCGGGTGACAGTAGAAATAATTGGCGATACTGTGTGCCACATCTTTGTCACCCGGCCAAGAGTGCACCAGAAATGATAGCAGGGGCTCTTTATCTGATGGCGTTGACGGATAGGAGGCACGCAATCCCTCTAAGGCCTGTTGCCTGAATTCGTTGTCGCTTGCCCAACCTTGCACCAGTACTTTTAGGCAAGTATCCCTCAGTTCGTACGATACATTCCGGTTGGTAAACATATACCAGATTTTCTGTCGATCCACCTTGTCGTGTGAACTCTTCGAAACTCGAACCTCGATACCAGTCAGAGCCAAATCCATATCCGCTGAATGACGCGCATTGTCTGCCAGACTATCCAGTGAGTTATGGTCAGGCCACCCCTTCCACAAGCATAACAAGGCGGCAGCGCGGACATCTGCTTCTGGCCAGCTTCTAGCGATTTCCGCTATTTCATTTCCTATGTCATGGTCATCGTGAAATATCTTGGCTAGGCTTTCTGCTGCGGCTAGGCGACATCTGGTTGTTTCGTCGTGTAAAGCCAATTTTAAGGTATGGAGCAGATCAACTGCAGGCTGCCAGTTGCCGAGCGCCCTGATGAGATTGGCTCTATCCCATTCAGATCGTGCAGGCCCCCAGTTGGAGATGCGGTTTTCGCAAATTCCGGCTACCGATGGGGATCGTAGGCCTTGGGTAATATGCCCCGCCAAAGTTTGCCGCAACTTCTGGAAAGGCGTCGTCTCCACCTGGTCGGCAGCTTCTTCAATGGTTGAGCGGGCCTCTCTTGGCGAAAGGCCAAGATCGTTTGCTGCAAGTTCAGTTCGAAGCAAGAGAAGTTGCATTTTCTCCCAAGACATGGCGGCAGATTCTTTCAATCGATCAATGGCTCGCTGAGTTGATCCCTTCCCTTGATCTGTTCCTCGGATACTGAACCAGCCAAGTACAACTTCATGCCATTGAGGCTGGTCCCACACGTGGGCAAGCCATGCCAGCTGAGCTTCCTCATCTTTGCGTACCATGGCCAAAGCCGCCAAATATTCTTATATTGTCAGATGAAAGAAACCTAACTCGTTTGGCGAACGCTCTACGATCAGACCTAAACCGCCCAAAGCGTGGTCAATAATCAATTGGGCTTGGTACCGGGCCTCATAGTTTGAAAGGCCCGGGCCATCAAGATCGTCCGTCAGAAAAGTGCAGAACGTGGCTTGGCAGTCAGAGACGGAAATGACACCCGCGCCGCCACTTTCTTGAATATGCAGCGCCAGACGCATAAGCATTTCTCGCATATCTTCTGCTCGAGGAGCTGTGTAGCCGGAAATACCGGCTGCCTGAGTGCGCGCAGCTGGGTGATCCGACACGAGCATTTCCACGATTCTTTCATAGACCTTAATTCGCTGTTCTGGAAGGTGATGTGAGTAGCGAAAGATATCAATTAACAACTGGCAAAAGAGCGGGGTTCGCGCGAGTTCAATAGTGCGTGGATTAGCTTGAATGGCTTTCTGGAAATCCCTGGTGCGCTGGTGCGCACTGTGTAAATCTTTAGGGTGTTCCGCCTTGGTCGCAGTTTCTGGTGTTTCCAGATATTCAAACCACTTTTGGGCAAAATTTTTGATTTGCTTTTCATCAAAGACTCCCAATCGAGTAACAGGCCAAGTTCCATCTGGGCGAACTCTTTCGTAACCACGAGGCCTGCTTGTAATAACGGCGGGGGTGGGACGAATTGCCAAAAACGCGCTGATTCTGTCCATGGCTTGCCTGGCGGCATCTGCATCTTGCCCCTCATCCAGACCATCGACCAACAGAAGCATATTGCCTTGCCGGGCTGTGCGTTTAAACATTGGGCGAATATCATCCGCCCCGTTTTGATGCAGCCACCTGTCGAAATAGTCTTCAAGGCTCAAGCCGGACTGCGACTGTATGGCTGAACTGAACCCTCCAAAGGAAATCCAAACCGGAAGCAATTCACCCCATGGGGTTTGAAAAAGATCATCACGCTTCGCGAGCAATTGCAGGGAAATAACACGAAGCAAAGTGCTTTTTCCAAACCCTGGCTCTCCCAGCACTATGCTTCTGCCATGCCGCGAAAACCATTCGCTTATCGGGATGCGGATTTCTTGTGTTGTGCTAGCAGGGATGCGTGGTACTTGGGAGTGTTGTGTCTCCGAAGGGGCAGGGTTTTGCTCAACCATTCGAGGGCTGGATGAATCTGTTGCAAGCTCGGAGGCTGTATTTCTTCTGAGCTCAATAGCGATAGGGGTGACATAACGATCAAGTAGATTGGCTGGGCGTTGGGAGCCCAAACGCAGCCCTTGGTCATGCCTAAGAAAAAGTGTTGCGTAGACCTCATGAAGTTGAGAACGCAATTTCTCTAATTCAACGCCATCAAGTTTCTCGCCCAGAGATTGTGCGGCCTCATCGCCATTAAAACGGCGAACCCAATCCCTGTGGAAAAAGTCATCAACGAGGTCGGGGTAACTTTTGAGACGCTCAGAAAGCTGCCCTCCCTCTGAACCATCCCACACATCGAACTCTATTCCTTTAGCAGCAAGGATCGTGCGTTGTGCAGCAATTTCATCAACCTGCTTTGTTTCACTAAGAGCTGATGAAGTGCAAAGAACCAAGCGCTTGGCTTTACCTGCCCATTTCCCATCAAGGAATTTATTTACGGCCTTTTTAATGTCATTGTCAGAAAAATCCTTAACCCGCTTGCATTGATAACAAGCATATTCGTTTGGTGTATGGTGAAGAGCGGCAAGAATATCCAAGCCATACTGCGCTTGTCCTGGAACACCATAAATCCAACAATCCGAAATCACGGCTTCTCTCTGCACCAATCGCCGGATAAGTCTCTCGAAGTTTTCCCAAGTCAACTCTCCAAAGGGAAGTGATTGCGCGCGGGTATCAACTGGTGGCAAGGGGAAAACTCCACCGGGTGGAGCTTTCAGCCAAGCAGGGGCATTATCTTGCATGATGATTATTTCTAGAACTAACCGATATTAGATGAAATATGCCTAAAGGAGCAGCAAGAGGTCTTATAGCCTGATTGTCTGAATGTGCACCACTTCTGTCATACAGCGCCGCAAAGCCAATTGTCAGATTTGGCCGAACTTGCCCGTCGACTTGCACGTTCGTATGACAGGTCCACTCTGAAAGCCGCTATTGACCGTGCTTACAGTTGATCGCCGGTAGTGGGTCGAAATTTGCCCATCAAAGCCTGCCGGTTAACTCTACCGGCAAGTCGTTTAATAAATTTTGAGATTTATTTAAGAAAATATGAGAGCTGACAGAAATAAATGTCCTCTAAATGCCGAATTCTTTCATTATTTGTGTCATTAGTTTTTCACTAATTTGGCACACTTTTCATTAATTGTGGCATTCGACACAACACGTTACACGTCCAAGTTCGCCACATCCAGCGCATTCTTAACTATGAAATCCCGACGCGGTTCCACCACATCGCCCATTAGGGTGGTGAAGATTTCGTCGGCGGCTACCACGTCGTTGATGGTGACTTGCAGCATGCGGCGGCTGTTGGCGTCCAGGGTGGTTTCCCAGAGCTGTTCCGGGTTCATTTCGCCCAAACCTTTGTAGCGCTGGATGTGC
>FSSH01000921.1_pt1 | contig 10214 bp, 7 predicted proteins | sample 1166101 | NCBI WGS metagenome assembly FSSH01 (sample SAMEA32972668, study PRJEB13176) | freshwater metagenome | biome: Drinking water system; feature: Biomass in drinking water that filtered by 0.45 um membrane; material: drinking water | place: USA | collected 2012-12-20 | depth 0 m | reverse complement strand
TGAACCATTAGACGTTAATGTTGTGTTGTGCTTAATCATATGTACTATTTTTTCGGCTGCTTCATCATCATAATTATTGTATACCAAAGATAGGTCAATTAGTGTCTGGTTGGTAGCAATAGCGTCAAATATGACGCCGGATCTAAATTGATTATTATTTAAACTAAATTCCATCATGCTATTTGATTGCCTATAATGATCTGAATAATCAGAGCTAAATATATGTTCGAATGCTTGCTCTACAGTGTACATATTGTAGCTTTCATCTTTTGGATATCTAGCATTAAATTCCCCAAATTCACCAATATTATCGGTCTTAAGATCACCTGCTATACCAACAGTGTTTAGTGTCAAATACTTTAGTTGCAGAGGTATTTTTGGGGCAAGTTCAACAAACACTTTTTCACTAAATGCATTTCCTGAAAGATTTAGACTAACTAGTGCATGCCCACGCATATTGGTAAAAGCATCAATGAATTTATAACCAGTCTCGTCGTTGAACTTATGCCCAGACAAATTAAGTTTATTTAATGTCACATTATTCCGTATTAAATTTGCAATTGCATCACTGATATTATTAATTAGTGATGTGCCATATACAGATTTTGTGGACAGTTCAAATGTTTTGATGCGATTGTTTGTCGCTAAACCATTGACAATATTATGAACTACATTCATATCACCACCATTAGCCATATATTGAATAGATAAATTAGTGACATTGGATGCCATTAGTCTCTGCAAACTATCCTCATCGATATCTAATTTACGTGTAAATAGCAGATTTAATGTCAATATATGATCATTCGGAAAGACATTTAACACAAGATTAGTAACATTTCCATTATCACTATCACCCAGGATATCACGAACGGTCAATGTATTAATTGACTGATGATGTTTGATGTTTTCGATAGCAGCTTTTAACCGATCAACAAATTCAGAAGTATAAACATTACCCAAAATGACCAAATCAGTAGCATTTTTTGGAATAAAATCAACATATGGTAGCGATTCAATATGCATAATCAACGTCTTTATGCTAGTGTTTTGACTTAGAGCTTTAAACACTTCCTCATTTTGGTAATCTATTGCTATCTGGAGATAACGAAGGCTTTTAGTATTTTTTAAAGCAGATATTATTAATTCAGTATCTGCTGGTGTGAAAATGTTACTATAGGATGTTGTTGATATACCAGATAGATATATTCTTCTGATGGCCATTCCTGAATTTAATGCCTTAAATAATTTTCTGAATTCGCTGATCATCAAAAATCCCTTTTTGGAGAGTTCCATGATTTCTGGGGTTATTGGAATTTCTTTTGGTGTTGGTTGTGGAATTGATTTGGGGGTTGCTTTAGGGGTTGCTTTAGAAATTCCTTTAGGAGCTACCTTAGATCTGGCACCAGGCTTCCTAGTAATAATAGTAACAGTAGTATCACTCCCTGCATCATTGCTTGATTCAGCTATGGACTTTCCGGATTCATCAACTTGTTTCTTTAAATCATCATCAACCAAACGCTCAATGAGCTCTCTTTTCAATCCAGAAATCTTCAAACCTCTATCTCTCAGTAATCTCTGTAATTGATATACCGTATGCGAATTTTCATATCTCGATGAAGACATTTTAAATAACATTAAAAATTTCGAATAAAAATATCATTTTTATGCAATTGATACTCTTTGGTATTGATCAATATGTAAATACCTTATGTATAGCATATATAATCATTATTAATAATATTATTGCTAACAATACAAATACCACTTGCACAACAATATTACCAGCTGCAGTTTCGGTAATATATACAGGTTCGTATTCTACAAAATATCCTGCATCATGAATTTTGTTAATGGCTCTGTTAAATCTACTAGTAACGCCAGCATCCATTGATAGAGCAACCTCTGGATGTTGTCCTTCAGATTCTATCTGAGTGACAACAGGCAAATCTGGAAATACCCTCCTTTTGATTCCTTTCAGACATAAATATCCTGATATTAGTACATCATCATTACACAATATATCATTGTCTGATAACGAAAATTGAAATAGGCGCCGCATGCATTCATCGTGACTACCAAAAAATCTCCTTTTATACAAGACACCAACAACACCAAATATCAAATCAACATTTCTACCATCCATAGGAGGTGTTGTACCCAACACACTATTCCATTTGGTAGACTTGTTCATGTTAACAAATGTGCTACTACCATAAATACCCCATTTTATTAACATTCCTGAGCCACATATACATGAATCTGGATAGATTAATGATTTTTGATATAATAGTTCAAAAGTGTCTGATGGATATATAACATCATCATCACATGATATAATTATAGTATCCGGGACATTTTCGAACATCAAACCACCATATAATTTTGTGACTGGCCCATAGTCAACATCAACATGTATGATACTACAATGTTCAACCACAATGTTTGGCATAGGACCATATTTCAATTTCAATCTTCTTGATTCGCTGGGTAATGTCAAATAGATGATATCAGGTTTTAGTGTTTGGTTTATAATACTGTTGATGGTTGGTATTATAATATCTTCTCTACCCGGCAACGTTGTCATTGTCACTACTAATCTTATCTTATTATTATTTTTGTTGTTGTCATTATCATTTTCATAAACATCATCATTCATAAATATGTTCCTATTTTAATTTTTATTAGTAACATATTTATGAGTTAAAATTTTCATCCATTTATTGAATTATATTTTAATAAATGGATGAAAATTGATTTTTTTATCTGTTTTTAAATAAAAAACATAGAATGGCATTTGAGAATGGTAACGTCTCTAGTTGTAAAAACGATGGCAAGCATAATAAATTTTATGTATACTCATTGAAAAAATACATAGATCGTATGCTAGTTACAGCAGCAACATATAATGGATATGTTTATGGTGGTTATGTTAGGGATGTATGTTTTCAGCAAATGAAAAATCCATCGAACACAGATATCTCATGGACCGATGTCGACATTTGGTTTGAACATCAAAGTGATGCAAAGTTATTTGTGGATGCTATGGGCGAATCGTTTCAATTACCAAAAATTAATCCAAATATTGATCTTTATGATTATACATGCAAAAGATACACGTATATAGTTATGGATACAAAAATTGTTGATGTTGATATCATGATTGGTACATTTATAGTAGATGATTTTAATGTCAATACCATTCGCTTAAAATATAATTCATTATACAATATCGAACTTCATAAAGATGATAATAAGGATCAGACAATTTCTGATATTTTTCATAGAAAGGCTTATATTACCACACAATATGTAGATAAATGTCTAGTTGGCGATGGTGATCATAAATATTATCATCTAAAGCGCGTATGTACACAATTTTTAAACAAAGGTTGGAATATTAGATTACCTGATAAGACATTGGTTGAATCTGAAGATTCTGGTTATTGGAATACTGTGGATGGCATGGGAAAATTAAGATGGATATTTGAACAAGCACAACACGATATTGCTAAAGAACATAAGACACACATACTTAAGGGTATTGAAGATGAATATAAGTTGTCGCATAGCAGCACATCAACAACCAGAAACAATATTCTCCCATATACCATACCCATCTACATTGATCCTGCAGAACCAAGTTCAAAGCAATATATCAACGAAAAACAAAAAATATCAGGTGATGTAGATAAAGAAGAACAAAAAGTATCATATACTTCAGAATATCATTCGTATCCAGTGCTCAAAGATCAGTCATGTGAAAATGAATGTTTGAACGAAACCAAAAAAATATCAGATGTCGATAATGAACAACAAAAAGTATCATATATCTCAGAATATCATTCATATCCAGTGCTCAAAGATCAATCCTGTGAAAATGAATGTTTGAGCGAAAATAAAGTTGTTGAATGTCATGTTATGGGTCATAACGATCCACCATATGACGTTGATATGGTGTTTTCTGATCGATCATCAGAAGCAACAAGTCATGCACTCGGTGAACAGTTGTCCACCATTACCACACATTTGGGCTCAACATTGGATAACATTGATGATTATAGCAAGCTGATGCCCATGATTAATCAATTGACAGCCACCGTCAATAATTTATCAACTGTACTTGATAAGGTCAGACAGCAGATTATGCAATATCGCATGAATCAATAATTTTACATTGCATGATTCAAATGCACAAATTTTATCCACACATGCATCCAAATAAATATATCACAATTCCTTTTGGACAAATGGGTGATTTGATTAGCCTTTGGAAATATCATTATGTTTTATAACCTAACCGATCATTTAGCTATTAAAATGTTTACGGTTTATATTTTCAATCGCAGATAATAAATATATTATCTGTATTCAATTATTGTTGATGTACAATGATAAATAATAACTTTATCAAATATATATATTCTTGATAAAAATGATTATTTTATGGTTTGATTAAGAATTATAAAAGAGCAATAGAAAGAGTAATAGAAAGAGTAATAGAAGGAATAATGGCTGCATCAAGTACAAACTCAAGCAAAAACGAAAACACAAACGAAAACACAACAACTATACCATATAACGTTAATAAAAAATTTTATATGGAAAATGTTATACAAAGTGTTGAACAATTATTGGCAGTGGCTGGTATGCATAATGGTCGTGTTTTTGGCGACTTTATAAAAAATGTCTTATATCCCAGAGCAAGCAACACCGATGTCAATTATGATTGGCCTGATATTGGAGTTAAAATGTGGTTCAATAGTAGCGTTGATGCCAAAGCATTTGTAGACACCTTAAATAAAAACCACCAGACAACGATTCTTGTTGAAACAACACCAGAATTACAACAAAAATACATATTAGCATGCCAAGATACACAATATAATCCAGATGGAAACCATGAATATTGTACAACCCCAACAATCGACCTATATCGAAATGACGAAGATTGCGTAAAATCAACAAATTATATGTTTATTGAACATGGTACATTTTTAACATATATTGATATTACGGTGTCTGATGTTTTTCCATGTGTTTATTTTACAACTGAATTGTATTCAGCGATATTAAAGTCTAATCGATATCATTATGTTGAACATATACAACATCCACCACATGTTTCATCCGTCGTAAATGTTAATTCCATCAAAAATGTACCATTATTTGATCTCAAGCAGGTTGACATTTTCAAATCACCATATCAAAAATATGGTTCTTATATTGGTGCACCCAATCATCAATCAAATGTTGACTATATTTATGATGCCTATACATCTAAAGGTTGGAATATGCTTATTAATGTTGAAAATTCAATATGCCACCTCATACTTCATCACAGTGATAAATCAACAATCGATAAATGGTTAAGACAAATCGACGACAAGATCAGCGTGCCAATTCAAACACATCGGATAGCAAGTTCATGTATGAACAATACTCCCACCACCGATAATCATCAACAATTAGTACCAAATGAGTTATCATGTTGCACATCAGTTAATCCCTCAGTACAACAAATTGATAATCATCAACAATTATTACCAAAGGAGTTATCATGTTGTACATCAGTTAATACCTCAGTACAACAAATTGATTGTGCACCTGCTTGTTCAACATCCACTGATCCTTCATCCACTAGTGTTAAACAATTAATAACACCAGAAATGGTACAAGATTTAATAGTAAATGCAGCTAGATCAGAAGCGTATATTGCTGGTCCATATATCATGAATTATCATCTATCGAAGAATAGATTGATCAACAATATCACCTCTATTGATCTGTTCTTCGCTGATTGGGAACATGCTGATGCATTCGTTAGAAAGATGGATAAATCCATGGAAAGAATTGTTGATTTTTGCCAATATACATTTGATACCACCAGCTATAGCTATGGTAATATTATGGTAAATGTGAACACCAATTGCAAATTTGATCGCTGGTGTTCTATCAGTGCTCTTTATAAAATAAATTATATCAAAGGAGATATTGAATTTGCATTGATATTTACAGGTGAGACGACGTCCATACTCGATGTCCAACGCCGAGCATTTATCCTACAAAAGAATGCCATCATGACACCACAATATGCATCGTTATGTGGTAATCCACATACTGGTGGTCATTACTGTCAAAAACTGATAGACCATTATATTAATCGTGGTTGGTCTATCACGTTGCCCGATGGAAATATCATTAATAAAGTTCGTCATGGTTCAATTACAGCAGTATTTTTAGCATGTCTCAAATCTACTGATAATGTTGCCAAACCATTTAAGAAATACCATCATTCATATACCAATGTGTTGAATTACATTGCAAACCGCGACAAATATCCTTCTGTAATTATTGATAAACCAGATATCGCATCCAATAGCGATATCATTGAAAATATTAACAAAATTCTAAAATATCAAGAAGAAAAGATGAATAACAAACAACCAGATCTATATCCAGTTGCAAATCAATTATCGGGGTTGGTTAATGAAATGAAGGATATCATTGACGACATCAAACATATGAGAATTTAAACACACAAGTTAAAAATGTTAAAAAAAATGGACAGAATTCATATAATAATAAATTATAAATTTATTATTTGACATAAACACTATGGTATATTATAATTCAGCATTAGTTTTATTTTAAATCTCCTCTACAGATATATTTTATATTAAACATATCTATTGGTTCCTTCCGTATTTTTATGATGCCGAATTATGATGCATACTAATGATAATATGTATATTATTATGCCAAAAAATACATTAAAACATACAACTATCATAACCATAAATGATATTATTTTTTATATTTAAGCACTAAAAAATAATTATGGCCGAAAGCAGAAATAACATCTGGATATCAAAAACTAAACAATTAATCGTTTCTATATTTGATAGTATAGGAGAGGATCAGATACATGGTTATGACCACGCTATGCGTGTATATGGACATGCCAAACGAGCAATCTGCACTACCAAATACAAATTTATATTGACATCTATAGAAAAACAAAGTGTTTACTTGGCATGCCTATTGCATGATATTGATGACGAAAAATTGTTTCCACATCATATACAAAAAACGCCCACTGGCAGTTATAATACATATAAAAATGCATTGACAGTGTTGGAAAGTATAAAATTTCCATTGGTGGCTGATGTATTAAGTATGATAAAATTGGTAAGTTTTAAAAACAATGGTATAGGGAAGATCAACATCGCCCACCCACATTTTCTTATACCCCGAGATTGCGATAGATTGGAGGCTCTGGGTCTTATGGGCATTGCTCGGTGCATCTCTTATGGATATCAAATACATAGGCCCTTATATTCATCCACTACTCATCGATGCCATAGCGTTAATGAGATAAAGAATTTATCACTTCAACTATGGATGTGTGATGTTGAAGTGCATACCACTTTAGATTTCTTCATCAAGTGTTTATTACCACGCTCCATAATGAGTACAAATATACCATACCTTAACGATCAAGCACAGAAGGGGGAACAACATCTGTTAGATTTATTATTGTTATTTGGAAAAAACGGAATATTGGATAAAAATATGTTACTGGAGATTGTTAAAGATGACATTGATGCAGTTTATCTAGTTGAAAAGTGGGTAGTATAATAGTAGTTGTTCTTTAACCCCTAATCACCATGGTCTGGCCGCGCGCTTGCAAGCCACTATGTTGTGCGATCCTGTTTATATTATTTCAAGATACTCACCTTGCATATTTTTAACATTCTTGAGTTTTAGCCATCAAGTGCTAACAGTTGCTGAATCTATAGATCTGATAAGTCTTAGATATTCAAATACCAACTGAATATCATCATAATTTCTTTAATGGTTATTTATACGTTAATCATCAAGAATAAGGTCCTTGAAATTTTTTAAAGTGGTAGTAGTAGTAGTAGTAGTAGTAGTAGTAGTAGTAGTAGTAGTAGTAGTAGTAGTAGTAGTAGTGGTAGTAGTAGTTATTCATGGTACCATTGGATGTTAACTTATGAACCACCGCGTCCGATTAATTAACTCACAAAGTGTACAGCATAAATCATTACATTAAATAAGCTGAAAATGGTATTTTATATCAATCTCTTATAAATACAAACCGGCGATTTTCCTTTGTAACTTTTGAGTTATTAATCCGTGGTGGTTCATACATTAAAGAATACATCATAAAATATTTTATTAATATTTTATGGAAAAAATAATTAAATTGTCGATCAAATGGTGTTGTTATCTTAAGCATATATACGCAATTTATCTGCAATTGGATCAATCTTTGCATCTGGACGTAAAAAGCTATATATCTGTGACACTAGGCTTCTAACATTAGCAATAACATCAGGTTTCATGCTATACATAAACAGAAATATAGTTGGATCGACAGCAATATCTATAACTCTACCAAATTGCATCCATATCGATTTCACATTTGGAAATATCAATATGATGTTTAATATTTCTATAAATATATTAAATACACCACTAATATCTCCATTTTTAGCATGCTGAAGAACGTTGAATATCAATTTATCATTCTTCAAAAGATAGTTATTATCAAATATTTCTGGCCATGCATCATATAAATCATGCAACCCTTTTTTATTGTGTTCAGCAATATAGTTGTAGATGGTGTTAGCATATATTTTATCTGGATTCATGATGTACATGATGTTCTTATATGTTCCATAATTTTCATTTGAAAAATAGAGAGTATTGAATAGATACTCAACAATTGTATTTTTAAATTGATCATAGTTGTGACTAGACAACATATCCATCAATGTACCATGATATTTTTTCCAACTAAGTGTACACTCTATATACATATAATTTTTCTTATTAAAATGAACAGGATCCATTGTTTTTTCTGATGAATTCATTTTAATGGCCAAAAATGTATGACCAGCATGTTGTCCATTTAATGCATATGCATTAATATTTTGTATATCATTAATAGATATGGCGTTGGTATTATTACCAACTCTAGAATTTTTGGCTAATATTCTAAAAAATGACATTACAAATGTGGTATTACATACACAGTTACATCCATATTTATAATTTTCAAAATGAGGACCAAAAACATCTTCCGGTAATTTATATCTATAATCTCCACAGGTCGATATCTTTTCACCAACATCATAAAAATCACCATTAGCATCTATACCTAATCTTTGATTAATCTTATCTAAAATTGATGAACTGGATGAGCCAGCTGATCCACATGTTCCATAACTTGATAATAGATCTGCATATTCCAACACCAAAAATAAAACACCGAGTTTTTTGATGGTGTATATGAAGATATCATCCGGTGTATTTTTAAATTGTTTTAATGATGACTTGATATCCAATAATTTTAGATGCAAATTATCAATGACCCTGTTGTAATAAAATAGATAATTGTTGATCTTGTTTGAATTTATTGATGTTTTTGATGAACTTACATAATTTTCGAGAAATGTGACATAAATATTGGAGTATAAATAATTACAATATTTGTATGACGTATCCAAATGATCTTTAAATGGTGATGTTATATATGTTTTTAAACCCAACAATATACTTAACTTTAATGATGATAAATCAGGATCTTCTGATTCTGAAGCACATTTTAGGAATCTAAAAAAATCTTTGGTATCTTTTAGTGGATTATTTGAAAAACATCTGGTGTCGATTCCACATTTATTTTTCATTTTACTAAATTGAACTCTTGGGGTTTGGACACTTGATGCTGCCATTGATCGTTGTTTTACAATTATAAATTTATTTAAAACAAATATTTTAAATAGATGTTGGTTCCAATTCTAATTTATCCTTTCAACGCCTATCGGATCCATAGATCTGACAATTTTCAGACACTTAAAGGATAATTACTAGTGATAACCCCTCTAAATCTCCCAAGGTGTTCAACTTATAATTGCTTTATATTTATTCTATAATTATTTCATGTTCAACTTATAGTTGCTTCATAATGGATTATTCGATTTAACAATATATTTTAAATCATAAATAGTTTATGAGTTAAATAATAGTTATTTCATGTTCAACTTATAATTGCTTCATGTTAATAGTGCCGGACAGCATGTGTGATACTAAAAGATTTTATAGTAATAGTTGTAGAAGTGTTATTACTTACATTATCTATTGATTGTGATTAATTTAATATTTGATTTTAGTATCATATATAGTGT
>FSSH01000679.1_pt1 | contig 10223 bp, 11 predicted proteins | sample 1166101 | NCBI WGS metagenome assembly FSSH01 (sample SAMEA32972668, study PRJEB13176) | freshwater metagenome | biome: Drinking water system; feature: Biomass in drinking water that filtered by 0.45 um membrane; material: drinking water | place: USA | collected 2012-12-20 | depth 0 m | reverse complement strand
CTTCCTCCTCGGGCGTGGTCGCGGGGATGGTGGCGACGAGACGGCTCCAGGCGAAGGGCGCGATGCAGTTGGAGCGCACGCCCGCGCGCGCCATATCGAGCGCGATCGATTGCGACAGGCCGACAATGCCGAGCTTGGCCGCCGAATAATTGGCCTGGCCGAAATTGCCGATCAGTCCGCTGGTCGAGGTGAAGTGGATGAAGCTGCCCGATCCCTGATCCCGGAAATAGGGCGTCGCTGCCTTGGAGACGTTGAATGCGCCGTTCAGATGGACGTCGATAACCGCGCTCCAATCCTCATGGCTCATCTTGTGCCAGATGCGGTCGCGCAGGATGCCGGCGTTGTTCACCACCGCGTCGATCTGCCCGAAGGACTTGACCGCATCCTCGATGATTGAGGCCGCCCCGGCGGGGTCGGCGACGCTGGCGGTGTTGGCGATTGCCCGCCCGCCCGCAGCCTTGATATCGTTGGCGGTTTCCTGTGCCGGGCCCGCATCCAGGCCCTCACCGTCCGCCGATCCGCCGAAATCATTGATGACGACGGCGGCTCCTTCGCGCGCGCAAAGCAGCGCGATTTCACGCCCGATCCCGCGCCCGGCACCGGTGATGGCGACCACCTTGCCCTCAAGCATTGCCATGTTCCGTCCTCGTCCCTCGCGTTTCTTGTTATTTGGTCAGCATGTCAGCAATCGAGCGTCGTGTCGCGCTCCCACTGGGTCAGATGGCGGGCATAATCGTTCCATTCGGCATGTTTCAGCTTCAGGTAAGCGGGCACCAGCGACCCCAGCGCCTCGCGCAGCACGCTCGACCCCTCAAGCGCGCGCAGCGAGCACGGCGGCGGGCATCAGATAGGGGTTCACCGCACCGTCCGCGAGGCGAAGCTCGAAACGGTCGCCCTCGGGCACGCGGATCATATGCGTGCTGCTGACCCGGACGGGCATGCCCGTTACCGCCATCGCGCTGGCGTGCGGCTTTCGCAGCAGCAGCAGCTTTTCGCGCTCGTTCGCGGGGCAAATTGGCGTGTCGCCGACCCGGTTTCGCGCCGGGTCATGATCGCCTGAGCGTCATCGCGACACCGGCCAGGATCAACAGGCTGGCCCCCGCCAAGGTGGCGGTCAGTGGCTCGCGCAGCCAGATCAGGCTGCCCAGCGCGGTGATGACCGGCACCAGTAATTGCAGGCTTGCCGCCGTGACCCCCGATAGGCTGGGCAACACGCTGTACCAGATGACATAGCCCAGCGCGGATGTGATCGCGCCCGACGCCACCGCCAGCATGATCGCTGTCGGCGTGCCATCGAGCCCTGCCATGGCAACCAGCACAAGGGCGAGGGGGATGGTGCCGATGAAATTGCGCGCGGTCCGCGCAACGGCCGCGCCGCTGCCCCGCCCGATCAGGGTATAGACGCCCCACGCGACCCCCGCCGCCGTCATCAGCGTGGCCGCGCCGAGCGGCGGGGCGGCAAGGCCGGGCGCGAGCAGCCAGGCAAGCCCTGCCAGGGCGATCAAGATGCCCGCGCCCTGACGCAGGCTGAGACCGGCGCCGCCCGCAAGCCCACCGGCGACGATGGTCGTTTGCACTGAAGTGAACAGGATCAAAGCCCCCGTCGCGGCCCCAAGGCTGACATAGGCGCGGGTAAAGGCAGCAGCGTAGACGAACAGCGCAACAATGCCCGGCAGATCGGCGGCGCGCGGCCTGACCGCCAGCCCCCGCCCGATCCCAATCGCCAGCAGCATGGCGGCCCCCGCGCCCAGTCGAATCGCGGCGAAACTGTCCGGGGCGATCCCACCCCCTGCCAGTGCGGCGCGGGTCAGCAGTGAATTGCCCGCGAACGCCAGCAAGGCGAGCGCGGTCGCCAGGACGAGGGGAAGGCGGTTATGGGTCATCCCGCCCTACCTACACCATCGTCCTGGCCAGTCGATCAGCCCAGCTTCATTCCGGCCACGGCGGCCGCTTTGGTTACGAACTTCATGACCTGTTCGCCGCCGCCTTCATACAGATGCTGGCCTGCCGGATCAGAGATTTCAGCGAAATGCGCGGCGACATTTTCAGGCGTGCAGTCGTCCGGGGCGAAACAGACGCCTTCGGTTTCGTAGATATAGGTCCGCGCAAAACCGCCCGCCGTGGCGTCCAGAATGACGCGTGACGGGCCCTCCTCGCTGACGAGATAGAGCAGGCCGGGTGTCACGAGTTCAGGCTTCATCAGCGCGATGACCGGCGGGGGCAGCAGTTCTTCGGTCATGCGTGTTGCGGCGCCAGGTGCCAGCGTGTTGATGCGGATGTTGTTCTTGGCGCCCTCGATGTGGAGGACGTTCATCAGGCCGATCACCGCCATCTTGGCCGCGCCATAGTTGGACTGGCCGAAATTGCCGTAAATGCCCGATGACGAGCTGGTCATGACGATGCGGCCATAATTGGCGGCCTTCATGTGCGGCCACACCGCCATGGTGCAGATCGTCGAGCCGGTGACATGGACATGCATGACCGCATTCCAGTCTTCCATCGTCATTTTGCCAAAGGCCCGGTCGCGCAGGATGCCGGCGTTGTTGACCAGAATGTCGACGCGGCCCCATTTGGCCATGGTCTTGTCGACCATGTCGGCGACCTGTTCGGCATTGGCGACATTGGCCCCGTGCGCCATCGCTTCGCCGCCTGCTGCGATGATTTCTGCGACCACGCGCTCCGCCGGTTCGGATGATCCGCCAGTGCCGTCGGCGCTGCCGCCATAGTCGTTGACCACCACCTTGGCACCGCGCGCCGCCATTTGCAGCGCGTGCTGCCGCCCAAGGCCATTGCCCGCACCGGTGATGATCGCCACGCGATTGTCGAACCTGATGGACATGCTTGCTCTCCCCGCACCTTATACTGAACAATTGTTCAGCTCGATAGCCAAACTCAACGGGAGTGGCAAGCATGGAAAGTGCAACGGACAAAGCGGTGCGCGGACTTTGTCACATGCCCATCGCCGTAGCGCAGACTATCTACCTTTGAACACGGGCTTGCGCTTCTCGATGAGCCCTCTCTGACCCTCGGCGAAGTCCTCCGTCATCAGCAGCGTCGGCTGTATTTCCGCTTCAAGATCAAGTTGATCTTGCAGGCTTTGTGTGCGCGCGCGGTCAAGGGCATGGCGATTGGCGACATAAGCGCGGGTTGGGCCATTTGCGAGTTTCGACGCCGTTTCATCAATGACCTGCACGAAAGATTCATCCGGGACGGCTTTCCAAATCAGGCCTTGGGCCTCCGCCTCCACGGCACTAATTCGATTGCCGAAGAAGGCGGTCGCCATCGCTCGCGCTCGGCCAAGATTTCGTGCGGCGTGCCATGATGCCCCCATATCGGGAATCAATCCGAGTTGCGGTGTGAAGACGAGGATGAAATCAGCACTTTCTGCCGCGACGACCAAGTCGCACGCCAATGCCAGACCAAATCCACCACCAGCTGCCACGCCATTGACCGCCGCAATTGTTGGGACCGGCAACGCAAGCAGCTTTTTGATCATCGGATTGAACTGATCGTAAATTCTGCGGCGCAGCGTCTCGTTCTGATCTGATCCATCAGCGGGTTGAGGCGTCTTCAGATCAGCGCCAGCACAAAAACCGCGCCCTGCGCCGGTCAAAACAAGAACCCGAATCTCTGGTGAGCTGGCACATTCATCAAGCGCCGCGCCGAGATCCTCTAAAAGCTGGTCGCTGAGGGCATTCAGGCGTTCAGGGACATTTAGAACTATCCTGAAAATGGGGCCATCATTTTTCAAGACGACGGTGGAATAGATCACGCTCATCCTCTCTATCCGTCAGCTGACCGCGCCGACCCAATCTATATGGGGTTCTGGCCCGATCCGGAGAAATCGCATCGCTTCATAAGTGTGGCTGACGCCCGTCTCAATTTGCGTATTGCATGCCCAGCCATTCGGCGACGAGCGCGGGTTTGTCCTCGCCTTCGATTTCGATCGTCACGTCAAAGGTCGAGACCCATTGGCCGGGCTTTTTCTCCTCCATCGTCCTCAGGAAAAAACGCCCGCGCAGCCGCGACCCCGTCTTTACCGGCGCAATGAAGCGGACTTTGTCAAAGCCGTAGTTTAGGCCCATGGTGATACCTTCCATCAGCACCTCCGCCGATGTGCAGAACCCGCCGATCAGCGACAGCGTCAGCAACCCATGCGCGATGGTGCCTCCAAAGGGCGTCATCTTGGCGAGTTCGACATTGGTGTGGATCTCGACCGGATCGCGGGTCAGTGCCGCAAACTGGTTGACCATGTCCTGGGTGACGGTCAACCAGTCGGACACGCCCACTTCGGTGCCGATCACGGCCTTGATCGTCTCCCGATTATAGGTCGCCATGTTTGTGTAAACTCCTGCTTGATTTGCAACTGAACATATGTTCAGTGTGTATATGTGTCAATGTGACCGCGCCCGCCTCGGCGGATGATGATCACGCGGCGTCTGCGCGGGGAGGGGAGGTGCTTCATGAGCCTGATGCCAACATTATTGCCGGAAACCCAGGCCTATTGGGACGCCGCTGCGCAGGGAAAGCTGGCGATTCAGCGCTGCGGGGATTGCGCCAAATGCTATTTCCCGCCCGCGCCGGTCTGCCCGCATTGCACATCGCGCAATGTCGTGTGGGAAGACGTTTCGGGCCGGGCGACGCTCTACAGCTATGTCATCACCACCAGCCCTTGGCCGATATGGGAAACCACGGGCCCGATGTCGGTGGCGACGATCGCGCTTGAGGAGGGACCACGGCTGCTATCCACCGTCGTCGATTGCGAGCAGTCGCCCACGAGGCTCGTCATCGACATGCCGCTGACCGCGACGTGGCGCAAATTCGGTGCTGGACCAAAATTATTGTGCTTCCACCCCGCCGGGGAGGCCGCGTGATGATCAAGCCCGGAAGCTTCGCGATCGTCGGTGCGGCGGAATCGACTGAGATCGGCACCGTGCCGCATCTGTCCTCGGTGGGCCTAGCGATCGACGGTGCCGTCAATGCGCTTAACGATGCCGGACTAAAGGCATCGGATATCGACGGGCTGACAGTCGGGCATCTCCCCGTCGGCAATGTCGCGCAGCAGCTGGGCATCTTCCCCCGCTGGGTCGATGGCACCAGCATCGGCGGCTGCTCGTGGATCTACCATTTGCGCAGCGCCATCGCGGCGATCAACGCGGGTTATTGCTCGACGGTGCTGATCGTCTATGGCGAGTCGGGACGCAGCCATGGCCGGCGTCCCTGCGCTTATGATGTGGGGCAGCCCGGCTCGATCGAACAGCAGTTCGACATTGCCTATGCCGGGGCCAATTTGTCGGCGACGTTGTTCGGCCAGCCGCTCGTTCGCTATATGGCGACCCATGGCCTGACCGAGGCGCAGATCGCGATGGTGCCAGTGGTGCAGCGCGAATGGGCGGCGCAAAACCCGCGCGCCAAGCTGAAGACGCCAACCAGTGTCGACGAAGTACTTGCCTCGCCGATGATCGCGTGGCCGATCCGCCGGGCGATGACGTGCCTCGTCTCCGACGCGGGAGGGGCGATGGTGGTGACGTCGTCTCAGCGTGCGCGGGACTTCCCGACCAAGCCCGTCTATGTGCTCGGATCAGGTTCAGCGATGGAGAATGGCGGATGCAGCCCGGCGGGCACGCGCAACCCGATGGAGCCTGACATGATCCACACATCAGGGCGCGATGCCTTTGCGTCAGCGGGCGTGACTCATGACGATATCGATCATTTGATGATCTATGATGCCTTCGCCTTCAATCCGATCTTTGGCCTTGAGGGGCTCGGCTTCGTGCCGGTGGGCGAATCCGGTCGTTTCATCGAGGAGGGGCATACCAGGCCCGGCGGCAAGCTGCCGATGAACACCAATGGCGGCGGCCTCGCTTATGCCCATTCGGGCGCCTACGGCATGTTGTGCATGTTGGAAGCTGTGCGCCAGATGCGGGGAGAGGCGGCGGCACAGGTGCCGGGGGCGAGGACGTCGCTGGTGCATGGCTGGGGCGGCTTCTGGTCGGCCTGCGCGACCGTGATCTTCTCGAACGAACGTCCATGAGCGCCGCCACGCCTGCCACGATCATGCTGGTACATGGCGCCTGCCATGCCAGCTGGTGCTGGGACCGTGCCGTGCCGCTGCTACGCCAAGCGGGGCACCGCGTCGTCGCGCCTGACCTGCCCGGACGGGGTGAACGGGGAAGGCCGGGTTGGCGCTGGACATTGAAAGCCTATGCCGACGCGATCATCGAAGATGCCCGGCAAACCGGCGGGTCGGTGATTGCGGTTGGCCATTCAATGGGCGGACCCGTTATTTCGGCAGCGGCGGAAGCCGCGCCCGAGCTGTTCGAACGGCTGGTCTATGTATCGGCCTTCCTGCCGGTCGATGGCGACAGCCTGGCCTCGATTGCGGCGATGGACAAGGAGTCGGACCTGCCTGGGGCCAGCAGCGTTGCCTGGCTGAAAGGCGTCGTCACCATCAACGCTGATCGGCTGAAGCCCGTCTATTATGGCGATTGCAGCGATGCTGATCTCGATTGGGTGCGGCCGCGCCTGGTCCCGGAATCGCTGCGGCCATCGATCACCAAAGTGCGGCTGGGCGACAATTTCCAGTCGGTCCCGCGGTCCTATATCCGCTGTACCCAGGATCGCGGGCTGTCGATCCAGATGCAGGATCGCCTGATCGCCCGCCAGCCCTGCCAGCATGTCGCCACGCTCGAAGCGTCGCATTCGCCGTTTTTGTCGATGCCTGATCAGTTCGTGAAAGCGCTGCTGTCGGTGATCTGATCCGTTCAAATCCATTGGAGTCGATTATGAGCCAGATACGTCTTGCCCAGTTTGTCAGCCGCGCGGCGCGGATGTTTCCTGATCGGCAAGCGATCCGTTTCGAAGGCCGCGCGCAGACCTGGCGCGAGCTCAACAGGGCGACGGAGGAATTGGCCGGCGGGTTTCGCCGCTTGGGCGTTGCGGCGGGGGACCGTGTCGCGATCCTGGCGCTCAACAGCGATCGCTATGTCGAGTGCCTGTACGCCATCTGGCGATTATCGGCGGTGGCGGTGCCGCTAAACACGCGCTGGTCGAAAGACGAGATCGATTATGCGCTGAACGACAGCCAGCCCAGCGTGATCGTGGTTGATGACGTCTTCGCTGCGCTCATCGCCGACCTGAGGGCAGGGAACGATGACGTGCCCGTCGTCCATATCGGCGATGGCGATCCGGCACTGAGCGCGATCAGCTATAAAGCGCTGCGTCGAGATGCTGTGCCGGTATCCGCGCTTGGCGGCGGCGGCGAAGACATTGCGGGCATTTTCTACACCGGCGGCACGACGGGGCACCCCAAGGGCGTGATGCTGTGCCACACCGGCCTGGTCTGCTCCTTGCTCGCAGGGCAGCTTGGCGATGAAGAACCGGCGGCCGACATCGCCATATTGTGCGTGTTGCCGATGTTCCATTTGGCGGGCGCGCAGCTTGCGGTGGCGTCGGCAATTATCGGGCGGCAATTGATCATGCAGCCGACCTTCGATCCCGGCGCAATTATTGATTGCGTGGTTCAGGACCGGATCGACACGCTCAGTCTGGTGCCCGCCATGTGGGGGATGCTGATTGCGCACCCAAAGGCCGAGGGTGCCGACCTGTCGAGCCTCAGAAACGCGCTCTACGGGGCCTCGCCAATGCCCGAAGGCACGCTGCGTCGCTTGATCGCGCGGTTGCCGCAGGCGCGCTTCGCGCAGGGCTATGGCCAGACCGAAACCAGCGGTGTGTGTACTTTGCTCGGGCCCAATGATCATGACCCGGATGGCCCCCACGCGGCGCGCCTGAAATCGGCCGGCCAGCCGACGTTGTTCGCCGAAATACGCATTGTTGGTGAAGACGGACAGGATCAGCCGTCCGGTACGGTGGGTGAAATCGCCATCCGCAGTTCGGGCAACATGATCGGCTATTGGAACCGGCCCGAGGAAACCGCCGCGACGTTGAAGGACGGCTGGATCATGTCGGGCGATGCGGGCTTCCTGGACACCGACGGCTATCTGTTCATCGTTGATCGGACCAAGGACATGATCATTTCCGGCGGCGAGAATGTCTATTCGGCGGAAACCGAAAGCGCGCTCAGCATGCACCCGGCCGTTCTGGAATGCGCCGTGATCGGCATACCCGACGAGAAATGGGGTGAGCGCGTCCATGCCATCGTCCGGCCAAAGCCCGGCGCGCAGGCGACAGCCGATGGCCTGATCGCGCACTGCAAGGCCAAGATCGCCGGTTTCAAATGCCCGCAATCGGTCGAGTTTCGCGAAGCGCCGTTTCCGATTTCCGCCACTGGTAAGGTGCTGAAGCGCGATCTGCGGGCACCCTATTGGGCAGGCCAAGGGCGCAATGTGAACTGAAGTGGTGGGTGCTCATCTCGGTTCAGCGCTCTAGCCTTTTGTTGTCGCATCGCTTGTTACGAAAAGCCGGCACCCACTTTTCGTGCGATGCCCTAAAACAGCAAAGCAATGGTCATCATCCGACGCAAGGCCCCGCCATAGGGCAAGTCTTCGGTCATCCCATACCCGCCGTGTAACTGGATCGCCGCCTTTGCGACGGTCATCCCCATTTCGGCAATTGCACGGTGCGCGCGGTCGATCGCGGCAAGGTCGTCCGATCGGCGGGCAATGTCCGCAACAAGGGCAGCCGACTGGTCTGTCAGCGTCGCCATGTCCGCGAGCCGATGCTGAATGACCTGAAACGACCCGATCGCTTGCCCAAACTGTTTGCGCTCGGTCACATAGGTTGCGGTGCCAGCGAGGATCGCGCTCATCAAGCCGCTTGCTTCAGCCGCAAGGCAGAGGCGGGTCATCGCGACTGCGTGATCGAGCAGGTCGGCTGCGGTATCAGGGCCAGCAAGGAGTGCTCCCTCAGGCACAACGGCACCCGCCAGCGCGATGTCCGAGGCCGGCGAACCATCGCGCAGGCGGTAATGGCGACAGGCCACGCCTGCCATTGACGGATCGAGCCAGAACAGGCCCAGCCCGGTGCGTGCGTCAGCGCCGCGCTCGCCCACCCGGGCAAGAATAACGAGCCGCGACGCTCCCTCTGCGCCCAGCACAAGCGTCTTTGCGCCATCCAATATCCAGCCCTCGGCGGTCTCCGTCGCGGTCGTCGCGCAGTGGTAAAGATCGGTTCTGGCATGCGGCTCATGGAGGCCAACCGCGATTCTTTCGCTGCCTTCGATGATGCTTTGAACGATGGCTGCCCTGTCCGCCGTGGAACCCGCCGCGATCAGATCACCGCCCAGCACGGCCTGTAACAATATGCTGTCGGCACAATAGGCCTGGCCCTTGGCCGCAAAGGCGATCGCCTGGTCGGTGCGATCGATGCTCCCATCCGCCCTCCATCCGCCGTCTGCCTCGGCAAATGGCAAAGCGAGCAGGCCCGACTCAGCGAGAGTGCGCAGGAGGTGATCGGGTTCGCGGAAGAGACGGGCGGCGGTTTCGTGGAGCAGCCGATGCTCGTCGGTCTGTGTAAGAAATTCAACCACGGACCGTCCTCGCGATCAGGGTGCGCTGAACCTCGGACGTTCCGCCATAAATGCTATGGGCGCGCGCAAAGAGAAAGTCGGCAGCAGCCTCTTCGCCTGCAAGCCCGTTGCTTGATACTGGCTTACCGGTCCCGTCGGGCATCGGCAGCGCCTCGGGACCCGCTATCCGGATTGCCAGTTCGGCAATATCCTGCGCCAGTTCCGATCCCAGCAGCTTCAGCGATCCCGCGCCGCGGCCGGGGTGGCCCTCGGTACGTTCGAGCGCGGCCAGTCCGTCCAGCCGCCGTTCAAGCTCGACGAGGCGCATGGCAATGGCGGGCTCGTTGATCGGCGGTGTCAAAAACCCTCCATCTGGTCCGGCCCAATGGCGAAGCTGGGCCAGCGCGGCGCGGCTCGCGGCAACATTCGCGATGCTCTGCCGCTCATGCCCCAAAAGCTCCTTGGCAACTTGCCACCCTTCGCCCTCGGCCCCGATGCGGTTGGCAACCGGCACCCGCACGCCGTCGAAAAAAACCTCATTCAGATGATGCAGGCCATCAATCGACCGGATCGGGCGAATTTCGATGCCTGGCGATTTCACATCGATGAGGAGAAAACTAATCCCGTTCTGCGGGCGGCCGCTGGCGTCTGTGCGCACCAGACAGAACATCCAGTCCGCCCAATGCGCCTGGGTCGTCCACAATTTCTGTCCATCAACAACATAATGATCGCCGTCGAGAGTCGCGCGCGTGCGCAG
>FSSH01004139.1_pt2 | contig 10224 bp, 9 predicted proteins | sample 1166101 | NCBI WGS metagenome assembly FSSH01 (sample SAMEA32972668, study PRJEB13176) | freshwater metagenome | biome: Drinking water system; feature: Biomass in drinking water that filtered by 0.45 um membrane; material: drinking water | place: USA | collected 2012-12-20 | depth 0 m | reverse complement strand
GGCGGCCTCGGCCTGCGGCGGGGTCTCGGCCGGGGTCTCGGCGACGGGAGCCTGCGCCGGAAGCTGCACGGGAGCCTGGGGCTGGGCGGCCTCGGGGACGGCGGCGGTGGAGGCGATGGTGCTGTGGACGAGGTCGCGGATGCCGTCGCCGACGGAAGCGACGCCGGTGTGGACCTCGCGGAGCGCCTCGTGGATGGACATGATGACGTCCTTCACGCGCTCGGGCGCGATCGGGTTGTTGCCCAGGTAAGACGTCGCGATGTCGGCGGTCATCTTCACGTGGGTGGACGGGGAAAGACTGGTCTGGGTCGGCACGCCGACGGCCGGGGCTGGGGCTGAGGTCACTTGACGCTCCTTGTCATGGTCGGATCGTACTGTCGTTTGTGGGGCGGACCTAAGCACGTTGGCCGTGCGATCGTTCGGACCATCATTCCGGATCGTTTCCTTCGTGATGGGACCGTCGAAGATCCTGTGCGTGAAAAGTTGCAAAAAAGTTGGTCCGTGTAAAGGGATCACGCCGGCAACCGACGCTTTTTCCGCTCCAGAACCGCTGGAATCGTGACAACGTGAGAACGTACCTTCGAAACTTTCGGTTCCCGAGGCCGGACGAAGGTGCCGCCGAGCCCCTTCCGGGGGGCGCGTCCGCTGATGGATGAAGGAGTCCCCGGGGGCCTGAGTTCGACGTTCGCACGGCATCCTTTCCGACTCCTTGCCGCAATCGCTCCATCTCTTCGTTTACGATGACGGCAGAAGGGCTCCGACGGACTCCCGGGGCGCTCGACCGACCGGGGCAACCGGTCTATGTCCGGAAGATGTCTGGAAGGAATGGGACGAGGTCGGACGCATGATCGGAATCTTCGTCCTGGCCGTAGTCGTAGTAGCGATAGTCGCGGCGGTTGGATACGGCCTCATTTCGGAGATCCGCACTTCCGAGATCGTGTCGATGGCAGGTCGCAATGCGCCTCGCATGGATGCGGCCATCTCGGCGCTCGCGGCCTCCGCCAGGCAGCTCTCCGGCGGACAGCCGGTCGTTCCGGCTCCGGCGCCCGACGCCTCGGGCCGCGCGGTCCTTCCCGGCTGGGTCTCCTCCGACGTCGCGACGCCCTGGGGCGTGTCCTACGGCTACTGCCCCTACGCGGTCCCGGACCGCACGGACCTGCAGTCGACGCCCGCCCAGACCCAGGGCGGGCAGGGCGAGCGCCGCGAGATCGCGACGGTGTCGCTCAACGCCGAAGGCGCGGACCATCCGTTCGTCGTCGTCGGCGAAAGGACTCCGCGATCCGACGACGAGCCGGGAGCGCCGAAGGTTGCCGCCTTCCTTCTCTCCCCTGCGCCGGGCGGGTCCGACGTGCCCGATTGCGGAGCCGTGGTCTGGAAGGGCGGGCGGTTCCGCGTCGCGGGAAGCGTTCCGGGCATCGTCTCCGTCCTCACGACCGAACGGCTCCGGGACGCGGCGTCCGGCCTGGGAGCCGTCCTGCGGTGGGCCTCGCCGACCGGAACCGGGGACGGCCGCTCGAAGGGCGCCGCCGCACCCCTGTCCACGATCCTGTCCGAATGGCGGTCCGTCCGACCGACCCGAGCCGTCGTACGCCTCGTGGGAGCCGGACCGCACGTCGTGTCCGCCGACGACCTGTCCCTCGCCGCGCGGGGAGGGGGGCGCGAGGGCACCCTGGAGATCGTGTCCGACCAGGACGGCCGCGCCATGCTGGCCGGCCCCTCGTCGGGAGGGCGGATGGACGTCGGCATCGACCTTTCCCTCTCCAGGGTCGGCTTCTCGAACGCGCTGGGCGTCTCGGTCAGAAGCGGGGGGCGTCTGACCGCGGTCGGTTCTATGCTCAAGCACCTGCTGCTCGACGGCGGAGACGCCGTCCTCGGACCGGGTTCCGGCATCGTCCTCGACCCGTCGCTGGATCCCGGCGCGGCCGCGCGGGTCCGCGGCGGCACCCTGGTCCTCGAAGAGACGCCGGGAGTACGCAAGACCATCTCGGCCGGGGCCGGCCGCCCGGCCGTCGCCCTGCAGGGCGGGACCATGGTGGTCAACGGAGCCGACGTCGCCGCCGACGACGCCCCCGACTGGGCCGTCGTCGAGCACGGCGGGCGCATCTCCGCCATTCCGCGTTACGCCGGTTCGACCGTAGTCGCGCCGTCGGTCGTCCTGGGCGGGGCGGCTCCGGCCGAGATCGCGTCCCGGACGTCCTATGGTTCGGGGGGCGCCACGATCGACGACAGGGGCGTCGACGTCGGTATCCAGCAGGTGGTCGAGACCTGCGAGGGCGCGACGTGCTCGGCGTCCTGCCCGTCCGACCGTCGCGTCCTCTCCGGCGACTGCGAGGCTCCCGGGCCGGGCTGGGCCCTCGCCTCGTTCGGCACCGGGGGAGAGGCCACGACGTGGTCCTGCAGCTGGACGCCCATCTCTCCGGCCCAGCAGCAGGCCCAGACCTCGACCGCCAGGGCGAGCTGCGGAAGGCTGCGCTGACGCCCACGCCGGCGCCGAAGAGCGGGTCCCGGGCCCGGCCCGGAGATACCCGCCTCCATCGTCCCCGCCGCACCTGGGCGGGGCTCCATGCCCCACCGAAGTCGACCACGCGAGGCGAGAGCGACACGGCGGCGGCCGGCCGCCTCCGTGGGGTCCTATGCCTTCCTCAAACGGAAAGGGCCTCCCGAAGGAGGCCCGCGCGGTATCCGTCAGCCGATGGGGGAGGGGCGCCGAAGCGCCCTGGGGACCGTCAGAGGTTCTTGCAGGCCGGCCACTGCTTGAACTGGTCGTCCGTGCAGACCGGGCAGCCGGTCTTGTCGCCGACGAGGGTCACGTCGTAGCCCGCGACCTTGTTGACGCCGGCGCACTGGTCGGGACCTTCGAGCGCGCGAATGAGCATGCCCTTGCCGACCACCCAGTCGCCCCCCGGCACGAAGCTGAGGTAGTTGCCGTTCACCAGCTCCTTCAGGATCGCGTCGCTCGTGCCGGACGGGTAGTAGCCGTTGTCGGCCTGGTACATCTTGAGAGCGCCCTCGATCTGCTGGGCGGTGTTGATCGACTGGGCGTAGATCTGCTTGTCGCGCGTGTCCGTGAAGGCGTCTCCGAGATAGAACATCCCGACGAGGGCCATGACGCCGCCGAGCAGCAGTGCGATGCCGGCAACCAACAGATTGAACATGTTCCACGACTCCTTACGAGGCCGCTCCTTCTCGGAGTCGCTGCCGGGTCCGCGCAGACAGATTAGTGCAAGCTCAACCGGCCTGCAAATCCGTTCCTTCGTCAGGCGGAAGATTTATGTCCGGTCAGAACGCCGATCAGGAAGGAGCCGATGGAGGGACTCGCCCTGCGAATGATCGAGGCGACTCGCTACCGAAGGATCCGCAGTCGATGCCGAGGCTGCGGATCGTCTGCGGCGGCGTCGGATCGTCCCGACAACCGAATACGGAAGGTGCCGTACCGCAAGTGTTGTTCAAACAAAGAAAAGGGGGGCGGATTGCTCCACCCCCCCCAACCTCATGTAACCACGTTCCTACCCTTAGTATAGGGTAGGAAGGTAATCACATCTTGAACACGAAGTAGCTGGCGACCGGGTCCGAACCCTGGCAGCCGAACTGCGCGGAGGCGGAGTCGAGGCGGGTCTTGGCCTCGGTCACCGACCACGGCTGCGAGCTGTTCTGCACGAGCGAGCCGTTCTGCTTCTCGACCTCGACGCACAGGTTGGTCACGGCCGAGGCCTTGATCTGCACGTAGGCCACCTGGCCGTTCAGCTCCCAGGCGCCCTGGGCGAAGGCCGGAGCGACCGGCGAGGCCTGCAGGTAGTTCACGGTGCCGGTGGCGGCGTTGTCGGGCTGGGTCAGGTCGGCGAGCGACACCGGGGGGGTGCCGGCGTTGTCGACCTTGTAGAGCGCGCCGGCGCCGGCGATCTGCTGGCCCTGGTTGACGAGGGTCGTCACGTTCGCCTTGGCGGTCGAGTTCGTGAAGGCGGAACCGCCGTAGTAGATCGACGCAGCGGCCAGAGCGGCCGAGAGGGCGATGGCGATGACGGAAACGATCAGGTTGAACATCGGTGATCTCGCTTGTTTCTAATCTTCGTGGGGAACGGACCCCGGTGGGGTCGTCGCCGCCGGGGCCCCACGAAGGAACCGTTTCGGTTGCGACAAGGGTGAGATTTCTGCAAGGAGCCCTCGCCGTCAATAGATCGTTAAGGAAAAAAGCGTCGCAAAATCAGATATTTATCTGTAGGCCTATACCACTTATCCCCCTACAGAAACGCGCCGAAGGCAGCTAAGTGCGTGTCAGAATGAAGGAATGAAACGTGAGAGGCCCCGGATCTCGCGATCCGGGGCCTCTCGTTTCTTCGGTATGGGTCGGTCGCGCTACTGCTGCAGCGACTGCGAAAGGGACGAGGAGAGTTGAAGCATGGGCATGACGGTCAGGCCGAACATGATGATTGAGGAGAGCCCCATAGCGACCGCCGCGACGATGTTGAGGGCAGGGCCGAAATTCTCCACGCGGCTCGTGTAGATGTCCCTGGTGGTGTTCGCCAGGACGTCGAGCGTCTTGGCCACGTCCTTCTTGTCGGTTGCGAAGGACAGGGCCGCCCTGTCGGTCGCCGGCAGCCTCGACATCGCCGGCGCCCATTCCCGTCCCGAATTGACCGCCTCAAGCGCCGCCTTGAGATCCTCCCGTATGACCCCGTTGCGCGTGGAGCCGGCGAGAATGTGCAGCGCCTCGGCCACTGGCACCCCGAACTCGACGAGCTTCGCGAAGCGGTAGTAGGCGATGTACTGGTCCTGTCCCAGGACCAGCTCGCGGTAGTAGGGTATCTGGATCACGGCCTCCTCGCAGAAGAGCGGCGCGATCCTTCTTCCCAGCGTGCCGAGCATGAAGAGGATGAAGAAGACCGCGAATACGATGCCGATCGCCCATGTGCTGATGGTCGCCGCGGTCTTGATCCATTCTACGTCGATGTCCTTGTTCTGCTTGAACAGGCTGCTGTCGAGCACCCAGGGAGCGAAGAACTCCGTGGTGGCGATCATCACGCCCATGGCGAGGGCGAAGGAGAACATTGCGGTCCAGACGTCCTTGGTCGACGTCCGCTTGATCCGGGTCATCTGGAGCTCGAATTCGGCGGCGCCGCTCATGGCCTCCGCCGTCGACTTTCCGGCGCCGCCGGCACGCACCAGCGCGATGAGGGCAGGCGGGAAGTTCCTGCGGTCGAACTCCATCGCCTCGACGTGGGACATGCCGGAGCGGATCCGCTCGAGCATGTCCTTCGCTGCCACTCCGATCTTGCCGCCGAAGGACGCCGCCATCTGCTCGAGCGCCTTGTCCGTCGGCATCCGGCTCGAGAGCATGCCGGACAGACGGATCATGAAGGTGAAGCGGTCGCTAGCGCTCATTCCCCGCTTGAGGATCGAAGCCCGTTCCCGCCGAACATCGATGACCGTCCCGTTGCGGCGGCACATCGCCGCCGCGGAATCCGGATCGGCTGCATCGACGTCCAACGTGCGGACGCCGTCCGACGTCGACACCTTCACCCTGTAGTGGGCCATGGATCAGCTCCGTATGGGTCGGTAGGTTGCGGCGGCTCCGTCCGGAGCGCCCTCCGGCGCGGCGCATTCGCTCGAAACCGTGATCGTTCCTGGAGGGAAGGCGTCCGCGGCCTTGCGCAGCGACTGCGGTCGGCCTTCGGCCTCGGCGGCAGAAAAGCAGAACCAAGGTCCGGCGGCGTCATGCCCGTAAGACCATGCCCAGCCGATCGGAGCGCGCGGGGCGCCGCCGGGCATGTAAGGCGCGAGCTCGTCGCGCCACGAGTTTGCGTCCGGCAAGCTACGGTTCGACAGCCTGTAGGCCGTGAGCGCGCCTCCGTAGATCCGGAACCCGGCTGCCGCTGCCGCGCTCGTCTCCACGCGCGAAGCGATCCCGATGTTCACGTAGCCGATGCCGCCCACCGCCACGACGGCCGCCAATGCGAGCGCCATGATGGCGATGACGAGATCCCTCACGCCGGCGTCCCGTCCGAGTTCGGCAGCTCATCTCCGGCGGCATCGAAGAGGAGCGGCATCTTCCCGCCTTTGGGTGGGACTGGTCCGTACCGCTCCTCCCAGATGTCCACCTGGGCGCCGAAGTAGTCCCGCACCTCCGCCATGTCGGTCGCGCCGGAGACGGTCTTGCCGATGGCGTCGTCGATCTGACGCGGCCACCAGACCTCGCCCGCGATCGCCCGATCGATCGCGCGGTCGTCCGAGAAGGCGACGCACTCCGAGACGATCGTCCTTCCCGAATACCCGTCGTCGCACGAGCAGGTCGGAGACCTTGTTCCGCCGCATCGGGTGCAGAGCGTCCGGATAAGCGACTGAACCATGATTCCGCGGCAGAGCGCCCGCAGGTTCGTCCTGTTGACCCCGAGATCCTCCATCCGCGTGAACACGCCGCGCACGTCGGTGGCGTGTAGGGTGATGAACACCATATGCCCCGTCTCGGCCGCACGGACCGCCATGCGGGCTGTCTCCTCGTCGCGCACCTCCCCGAGAATGATCACGTCCGGATCCATGCGGAGGAACGATCGGATGGCGGTCTTGAAGTCCATGCCCTTGTCGACGTTGACCTGGACCTGGGAGATGAAGGGCAGCTGATATTCGACCGGATCCTCCACGCTGTAGACCGCGAGATTCAGGCGATCGAGCTCGCGCTCAGTCGCGTGCAGCGTGGTCGACTTGCCCGAGCCTGTCGGACCCGAGACGATGACGATGCCGTTCGGCTGATCGTAGGCACGGCGCCACTGGTCGATGCGCGTGATGCCGAGCTTGCCCAGGATCGGGTTGATCCGCTCGGTATCGAGGACGCGGATGACGACCTTCTCCCGACTGTTGGCGCTCTTGATCGGCAGACATTCGACGCGGAAGTCGATGAACTTGCCCTGATACGGCATGTTGAAGCTGCCGCTTTGGGGACGCTGCCGTTCCGCGATGTCGAGGGCTGCTCGCGTCTTGATGAGGGTGACGAGTTTGTCGTATTCGCTGGACGTGCCTTCGTAGACGACTTGGCGGCGGCCTTGCCGTCGAAACAGGACCGAGTAGCTCTTGAGCTTGGGCTCGATGTGGATGTCCGAGGCTGCTCCGGTGATGGCATCGAACAGCAGGCCGTCGAGCATGTCTTCTTCCCGCCGCTGGCTGAGAAGTGCGGAGTGGCGGGCGATGACTTCGACGAAGGGATCCTGGTTGGCCGCGACGTAGTCCGCGAACGCGATCTCCATGTCAGGGTAGTAGTCTTCGATCACGAGCCGCGCGAGCGCCTCAGAGCCTCCGGTGGACACGTAGATCGTGTCCTCGGTCTCGGCGATGACGATGATGGACTGCTCCTCCAGGATCTGCGGAGGGATCGGGCAGCGGTTCACGTACTCGGTCGCGAGGCTCGCGGGATCAACGTCGATGAGCGCCGCGATCAGAGCCTTGCGCCCCACCATGTCGTTCGCGACGAGGATCTGGCCGAGACGCTGCTTCGTCACCGTCTGCTCCATCAGAGCGACGCGAAGAATCTCTGGAGAGATCAGACCCTTGGCCACGAGGTAGCCGCCTAGGCGCCCCGGGATCGGGGCATGCGAAGCCGCCAGCACCGTGGTGCTTGGCACCCAGCTCGCTGCCGGCTGCGTGAATCCGACGGGCACGGGCAGCCGGATCGGAGCGTCCTCGGGGTGGATCGCGATCTCCATGGCCGGAGGTCTCAGCGGCCGGTACGGCGCCGGACCACGCCCTGAACGCCGCGGACGATGCGCGCGTTCAGCCCGTAGGCGGTCGCAGCGACGCCGGCGGCACCGAGGACGACCACCGGCATCGACCACACGTAGAACCCGTACGCAACCGTGCCGGCGGCCAGGGCGTAGTCGAAGGCCTTCACCCGCGGGGAGTTCCAGTCGATGGACGCGTAGCGGTCGGCCATGGATCTGATGTTCATCAGTCTACTTCCTCGGGATCAGCCGCATCGTCATGACGACGGGGCCCTTTTCGGGGACGGGAGCGTTGCGGTCGGAATTCACGCAGCCCTGGCCGAGGCAGAAGCCGCGTTCGGGAGCCAGGACGCGCGTGGGGCACTGGATGATCAGCGCGCTGGCGTCGGCCAGTGCCTGCCTCGGATCCGGGACGCTGTTGACCCGGATCTCGAGGGCCCCGCCCTCGTTCCGGACCTGACCCAGCGCCTGGGCGGCCGTGCGGCAGGCGCGGTCCGTCTGGACGCGCTGCTCCTCGGCGAGGGCCGAGGCCTCGACGGCGCTCCTGGCCACCATGAAGGCCGTGCCGGTGGCCGTCAGGGCGAGGACGCCCAGGAACGAGCCGACGATGATGCGGAAGCGCCTCACGGCCTGTCTCCCTGACCCGGAACCGTCTGCACCGGAACGGCACCCGGAGCCGGCGACGGAGCGGCCTCGACCGTGGAGGCAGGTACCACCGCGGCCGGGGTTTCGACCGGCGTCGCCGCCCGGCGGGGAGCGTCGCGCCAGAGGACGTTCCAGCGTCCGTTGGCGTACTCGAGGCGCTGGACCCAGCGGGTGTCGCCGGCCTCGCGCACGAGGTTCCACTGGCGGTACGGCAGCTGGTCGGCCGCCACCGGCGGATTGATGGAGACGACCTTGGCCGCGTAGAGCCAGAACAGCGACGACGCGCCGAGCACCATCACGGCGCCGAGGAGCGCCGCCGCGCCGGCGTAGACGGCCGGCATGCCCGACTTGATCACGCGGTTCATGCGCCCGGACGCGGGCACCGGAGGTGCGCCGGACTCGAAGACGGCCGCGCTGCGGCTCTCCGTGAGCAGGGCGCAGATGGGCCGTCCGTTCCGCACGACGATCTCGATCGCGCGACCCTCGGACGGGATCCAGACCTTGCCCTGATCGCCTGCGGCGAGGCCGTCGACGATACCCGGCAGGTAGGAGAGCCCGGCTCCGCCCTGGTGGACCTCCCACAGGTGCCCGTCCGCGAACTTCCGGGTGGCGTACCAGGCGCGGTCGTTGGGACCGAACTTCCGGAGGGCGAAGGCGCGCGCCGCCGCCTGGGCGTCCCGGCCCTGGCGGATCGGCTCCCAGGCGATGTGGGCGACCGACGGCGGCTCGACGGCCGCCGGCGGCTGGATCAATTCGATCCTGGACCGGCGCAGGCGGAATGGGTTCTTCATTTGCGGACACCCGCAACGCGGTCCTCGGGGACGAACACGGTGACGGCCGGCCGCAGGATGATGAACAGCGCGTTGCGCTTCACCTTCTGGCTGCGGTTGCCGAACACCCCGGATCCGCCGGCCCGGCTCGCGGTGGCGTTGCGCAGCGCCGTCGGCTCGACGCCGGTGAAGGTCTCGGAGTCGCTCTGGAGACCGCCGATCACGACCGTGCGGCCCGCCTGGATGCGCACGATGTCGGTGAGCTCCTGGTCCTGGGTCAGCGGTTGTGTGAACGTCCCGATCTGGTTGCCGGCGTTCAGCTCGACGAAGGAGAGGATCTCCTTCAGCTTGACGTCGACCTCCATGGTCACGACCTCGGCGTCCGCGTCGTAGTAGGGCGTGACCTCCATGGTCAGACCCGTCTCGACCTTGTCGGTGAGGCTCGAGCCGAGACCGCCGCCGTACTGGTTGCCGTAGCCGTTGCCGTAGCCCGCGCCCGACAGCTGGACGCCGCGGACGTACGGCACCTGCTGACCGGACCGCAGCTTCACCTCGGTACCCGAGAGCGTCTTCATCTGGACGTTCTGGTCGACCTTCGTGCTGCCGAAGTTCGACAGGAAGTCGATGGCGCCCGTGATGCTGGTCGCGCCGAACGCGCCGCCGAGACGCCCCAGGCTCGTCGAGCTGACGACGAGGCCGTCCTTGGTGAGATCCATCACGCGGCCCGGATCGACCGTCGTCAGCCCGATCCCGCTCGAGGCCGCGGAGCCTGCGGCCGTACCCAGGCCGGTGCCGAGACCCGTCGTGCCGAGGCCGGTCGCGAGACCCGTCGCCCCGAGGCCCGTGGTCGCGAGACCGGTGGCGGGGTTCACGAGGCCGGAGGCGGTCGTGGCCGTGGTCGACGTGCCGGACGTCAGGGCGCTCAGCTTCGAGTTACGGCTGTCGAAGGCGACCTTGAGCTTGTTCCAGTCGAAGCCCGTGCTGCTGTCGTCGGTGATCGAGACCGACACCAGGGCGGTCTGGATCGTCACCAGCGCCATGTTGCGCGAATAGCGGTCGAGGTACGGCGCGATCACGTCGCGCTGCACGGCGGCCGAGGCCGA
>FSSH01002561.1_pt1 | contig 10232 bp, 9 predicted proteins | sample 1166101 | NCBI WGS metagenome assembly FSSH01 (sample SAMEA32972668, study PRJEB13176) | freshwater metagenome | biome: Drinking water system; feature: Biomass in drinking water that filtered by 0.45 um membrane; material: drinking water | place: USA | collected 2012-12-20 | depth 0 m | reverse complement strand
CGACGATCTGGTGGAATGTACTTTCGGTAGTCAGTTTTCAACGGTTTTCGGAGAGCTTCAATGGACGAAAAAAGGCCAAAAAATAGCGACGCGGTGGGCTATGGCCAACCGCCCAAAGCATCTCAGTTCAAGAAGGGCGAGTCGGGCAATCCGGGTGGGCGACCGCCGAAGACGCACGATCGCGAGGCAATTGCGTTCCGGGTGCTCTGTGAGGTGCAGCGTTTGTCAGGGCAGCCGAAGGGCACCCGCACGCGCTATGCGACGCTTGAGCTTATCGTCATGGCTCTCAAGCAACAATCCGCAGCGGGGGATGCTGCTGCTGCGGCGCTTTACATGGAGTATGTCGAGCGCCACGGCAGCTCGCAAGCCGCCGATCAACCAAGCTGCTTCATCGTCCTTCCAGAAAGATTGTCGAGGGAAGAGTGGAACGAGCGATACGTGCCGAAGGACGATCCGCCGGGAGACCCGGACGATATCGACTAAGCGAAGTCGGTGCTCGCAGCCAAATCGCTTCGCTTGACGACGAGCTGGTTACTGCAAGACCGGTCTCGCCCCCTCAACTGTTCGTCGGCATGCCCGTTCGCTCTGCGCAAACGGTTGATGCGCCTGATGGCCTCTGCGATAGGACGCGTGTCCAGCCATAACTACTAGCGCGCGCAGGTCGGTGAAGGACGCCGTCCCGGCGAGTCAAAAGTTGCGTCGCTAGGCGACATGTGAGGCGTGAAGAGCGTGCCAACATTCAAGCTGAGCAAGGGCAAAAAGCGAAGTGGCAATTAGAATTTATAAGAGCCGCTAGACGTGCACAGCTAGCGCGGATCAGAACCCATCAGGTCACCGTATGAGTGTTGCGTCGAGGTTACTTTCGTACCTGAACCACCTCCCATTTCGGTGGAGCCTATAGCATGACGACCCTGGGCGCGTGCCGGGACGTAGGTTGCGTCATCTGCCTACTTGTGCCGGAGCGCCGTCAGCGACGAACACCGGAGCAAAGCCGCCGCCTTGTGTGCGAAAATTCGTTGTCTGGCCCTGATACAACCGAGCTGCGATCAATTGAACCTTGCCGTCGTACGCGTAGTTGCGAAGATCTGCTTTTAAGCTGTGCTGCGTTCCATCGATGGAAATCTTTCGCGTGCTTGGCGTGACGATCCTCTGGGCGACGTAGCTAGTGTTCAATAGCTCGGCCCAAACTCGACGTGTGATCTTATCGCCCCGATACGCCGCTTTGCCGCCATAACCGGCAGTTGGCTTGAAAAACCATTGATCGCGCCCGCTCCATAGTTCGGCGGCACATTCTGGCGTCACTGCGATCGTGCGTGGTATGCCGCTCTGAAGCACGCGCACGAGGTCGTCAGAGACGCCCCAAGTCCGCAGTAGATCTCCGTCACTCAGAAGCACGAGATTGGACTTGTTGGCGTATACCGCATGGGCCCAGGGGTTGGGCGTGACGACAACGTCTCCGGCCAAGTAGGCGCTACGCAACGCAAGGCTGTCGGGTTGCTCCAGATGGAAGTCAGTCAGCCGGTTGTAAACGAGATCGATGAGCCTCTCTTCGTGCCACAGATAACCGTCGCGATGCGCAAGTTCGGCGGGTGATGCAATGATTGCCCTCAACCCACGCTTTTCGAACAGCCGCTGGAACAAGATGAACTCGGGATAAAGGTACTGCTCGCGGGGCGCATGATCGACGATAGCGATCGTTTGAAGTTCACTTCCTCGACCCTGCCGCTTCCACTCCGCTTCGAAACTCGCGACGAAGTTAGAGCACAGAGCATCCAGATCAGTCCGCATGGACGCTGCGAGGTTCATGTCATTGCAACAAGCCCGCTGCGCCTGAAGCAAGTAGGCGTTGATGAGCGCTCCTCCGGCATTGGTGTTGATTTCGATCAGCATCGGGCCGTCTTCGCCCAAATGAAAATCATACCCCATGAAGACGCCAATGGGGCCGGGCCGATACCGAGCGATCTCCGTAGCGTGCCCGAGCACAGCCGACTGGTACTGCGGCAAGCGTGCAATTGCCTCGATGGCCCCGATGATCTGCTGCATCCGCTCGGCGTGCGCTTTTGTAAGGAATACCGGCTGGGCCGACAGCAGATAGGGATGGGTCAACGCTAATGCTTTGCAGAATTGCGGATCGGCCACCGCCTTTTCTATTGCCCGGCACAGCGCATCGCGATCAAGCGTCACGCAGGTGCAATCACTATTGAGGCGCTCAATATCGTTGCTCACAGTCTGCGGTGCTCCCAGTGCCTGAATAATTGAACGGCCTGCTTGCGCAACGCACGAGGGTGTCACAGCCATCATCCCGCCGCTTCGCGGGGTATACAAAGTCTGGCGTTGGTAAAGGCAACAACCGGCACGATCAGCCATTGCAGAAGCGGTGACAGACCCAATTCGATACCGCCAATGCGCACCACCGGCATGAATGTCGAGTAGGCCCAAGCGTGGCGAACATAAACGTTAAACCATTCACTGTAGGCCGTGTAGCTCAGCCCAAAAATAATAGTCAGAACCGCGACCTGTTTCCAGTCGCTGCGAGGCCACGACCAGAAGCGGCCGACCAAGATTGCCGCAATAAGTGCGCTTGCAGCAATCATGATGTCGCCGACTGTGCAATGGACGACAGCGAAGGCGATCTCCCATCGTGCGGCGCTCGTCCAGATTGTGTAGAGCGGAAGCTGCAACGTCTCCCAAGCGAGATGAGCAATCGCGGACACTCCAAGATAAATGCCCGCTGCCCGAAATCGCTCGTTCCAGTCGACCATTGTCTAAAGCCTGATAGCCCTCAGCCGCAGCGCATTGGCGATCACGCTCACCGACGACAACGCCATGGCTGCTGCGGCGATGATGGGCGAGAGCAGAATGCCAAGAACGGGATAGAGAACGCCCGCCGCCACCGGCACGCCGGCCGCGTTATAGACGAAGGCGAAGAACAGGTTTTGCCGGATATTGCCCATGGTTGCCTGCGACAGGCGGCGCGCGCGCACGATGCCGGTAAGATCGCCTTTGACGAGCGTGATGCCGGCACTCTCGATGGCAACGTCGGTGCCAGTTCCCATGGCGATGCCAACATCGGCTGCAGCAAGCGCGGGCGCGTCATTGACGCCGTCTCCGGCCATCGCAACGACATGACCCTCGCTTTTGAGCCGCTCGACGATTCGGCTCTTGTCTTCGGGCAGTACCTCGGCCTCAACTTGGGTTATGCCGAGCTTGCGAGCGACAGCTTGCGCGGTGACCCTATTGTCACCAGTCAACATGACGATGTTCAGGCCCGCAGCTTTGAGTGCTTGCAGCGCCTCCGGCGTCGTGGACTTGATCGGGTCCGCGATGGCGAGAATGCCTGCGAGCGTGCCATCGAGCGCAATGAAGATGACGGTCGCGCCATCTTCGCGCAGCCGATCCGCTTCACCATCCAAGGTCTTCGTGTCGACTGCCGCGTCAGTCATGATGCGGACATTGCCAATGACCATGCGCTTGCCGCCAACAACACCGGTCACACCTTTACCCGTGGGTGCGTCAAAGTTCTCAACTTCTAGCAAGGCTAATCCTTTTGCTTCGGCTGCTGCAACGATTGCCGCGCCGAGCGGGTGCTGGCTCATCCGTTCAAGACTGGCAGCACGTTGTAGCAAGTCGGCTTCGGACACTTCGGCTGCCGTGCGCACCGCAACCACTTTTGGCTTGCCTTCGGTCAGCGTGCCGGTTTTGTCGATGACGATCGTATCGACCTTTTCTAGTCGTTCCAGCGCTTCGGCGTTTTTGATTAGAACGCCGGTCTCCGCGCCGCGACCGACCGCGACCATGATCGACATCGGGGTGGCAAGTCCAAGGGCGCAGGGGCAGGCGATAATGAGCACAGATACAGCCGCGATCAGGCCGTAGGTCATGCTGGGATCTGGTCCCCATATCGCCCAAGCCACGAATGCCAATACCGCAACGCCGATAACGAGCGGCACGAACCAGCCTGACACTTGGTCGGCGAGGCGCTGAATGGGCGCACGGCTTCGCTGTGCTTGCGCCACCATTTGAACGATACGGGCCAGCATCGTGTCGCGGCCGATCTTATCGGCCCGCATGACGAAACTGCCGGATTGATTGATGGTACCTGCGATCACGCTGTCGTCGAGGGATTTGGTGACGGGTAGAGACTCTCCGGTTACCATCGATTCATCGACTGTGCTGCGTCCCTCAACAACTGTGCCGTCGACTGGCACCTTGTCGCCGGGTCGGACCCGCAGAAGATCTCCCACCGCGATCTGGTCGAGCGAAATCTCCTCATCGGTGCCGTTTTGCGAAACACGCCAAGCCGTCTTAGGCGCAAGATCCAGTAATGCGCGGATAGCACCGCCCGTGCTTTCGCGGGCTTTGAGTTCGAGGACTTGCCCTAATAGAACCAACACCGTGATCACGGCGGCGGCCTCGAAATAAACGGGCACGGCCCCCTCTAACGTGCGGAACGCCCCTGGAAACGAATCCGGAATGAGGGTTGCCACAACGCTGTAAATCCAAGCAACCCCAGTGCCCATGGCAATGAGCGTGAACATGTTGAGGTTGCGGGAGCGCAGCGAAGCCCAGCCGCGTTCAAAGAACGGCCATCCAGCCCACAGCACAACAGGCGTTGCCAGAATAAGCTGCAGCCAATTGGATACGCGTGGCGCGATCAGCATATGCAGCCCGGATAAGTGCCCGCCCATCTCCAAAATGAGAACGGGAAGGGTCAGCGCCAGACCGATCCGGAATCGCCGGGACATATCAGCAAGTTCAGGATTGCGACCGGAATCTTGACTGACGAGTTCCGGCTCAAGTGCCATGCCGCATATCGGGCAAGCACCCGGGCCAATCTGTCGGATTTGGGGGTGCATGGGACAGGTGTAGATCGTGCCCGCGGGCGTGGCCGGAGCATCGGCGGTGCTCTTCCCCAAAAAGTTGGTAGGGTTCGCTACAAACTTTGTGCGGCACCCGTCCGAGCAAAAATAATACGGATGTCCCTCGTGCTCGGCTCTGTGCTTGGCGGTATGAGGATCAACATCCATGCCGCAGACAGGATCATTGACCAAAGTCGAATTGCCGACTTGAGCGCTATGGCCGTTGGTGTGTAGGCCGTTCGCGCAGCACGCGCCGTCAGTGCGGTTCATTTGTTCGGGCATCGCCGTACCGCTCCATCTGCATATCGGAAGAGGATATTTCGCAAATATCTTTACTCACTAAGAAATTTGACCATTTACGTTGAGCAGCAGTTCTGGTCGGGAGCGGAATCGAAATTTGTCCGCCGAGCGGCTGACCAAATATCGCCCGTCCAGTTGGCCTCATTCTCGGTCACGTTCGAATAGCAATATCGCGCGCCCATCCCAGATGACTGGGTGCGACAACGAACGGAGTAGCGACTCGTGGGCTTCCCGAGTCGGAAACAGCGCAACAGGTGGCGCACCGAAAGGAGCGAACTCCTTTGCTACTTAGATAACGGGCGACAATTCATTTTTCCTGAACGTTTAGCATTATTACCATCGCAGCAAGCGCGGCCCCAAGAGAGCGCCGGCCAACGTGCACATTACAATCGCGCCACCATACCAAAGTGCGATGAACGGCAATGAATCATCTGTGCAGTGCAGTGCATAGCCGGCGGCACTGATGCCACCCGCTACGAAGCCTGCGAGCGCGCCTGTTCGTGCCAAGTCTGTCGGCGCCATCCGGCGAACTGCCCAGACAACAGCCGAAAACGGCACTACCGCAATGATGGGTATGGAAACTAGGCACTCGATCCAGCCATCAGCCATCGCCATGTTGTGCCAGTGCCAAAGTGGCGCCGAAACAAGACTTATTGTAGCGAGTGCGGCGACAGCCACTGGGGGCCAAGGCACCCGTGCCGACTTTGATGGAGAGACGACGCCGGGACGAACCAACCGCAATAAATACGCGGTTCCTGCTATCACAATCACGGTTGCGAAGATTATCTTCGCGCAGAAATACGTCAGCGCGTTTGGTGCGCTTAGATCCATGCGCATGCCAGGCAACGTCAATGCCGTTCCGATAGCGACGACGGTACCCAAAATGACCGCAGCAACGATTTCTCGTGACAGTTGCCGGCGATCGATGGGCTCGACGTTTGTGCTGAGTACGGTGATCAGTTCGTCGGTCTTCATGATTTTACCTCGCGCGAGATCATGTCCGCCAACTTCTTTAGTCCACGGTGGATGTTGACTTTGACCGCTGATTCCGACATTTCGCACCGCTCTGCGGTCTCAGCGATACTCAGCCCTTCAATCTTCACATGCCGAATTGCCTGCTGCATTTTAGCGGGCAGTGCGGCGAGAAGCCTTTGAAGATCATAGCCGCTCTCGACGGCGTCTCGATCGTCGTGAGCCTCGATCTCCGAAGTCATGCCGTCGAGCGGGATGTCCGCAAACCCAGTATTCCGGCGGCGCAAATGGTCGATCAGTTTGTATCGCGCAATCGCATGCACCCATGGCGTGAACAGTTGGTCAGGACTGTAGGTATGACGTCGCGTGTGAATGGCGATAATCACATCCTGCACCAGATCTTCAGCGTCGGCGGAACTACGGCCGTAGTTGATCAGCTTCGATTTATAGTAGCCGCGCAAGTGCCGGCTCAAATGATCGAGGAGTGTGCGATACGCCGCCGCGTCTCCCGCTTGGCCGGCAATCATAAGCCGTCTCAACTCGGGTTCATGGGCTGTCATCGGCGCTCCCTGTTAGAGCTAGTCCGCAACAGCGGCGGCTTTGGTTACATCACGGCAACAAAAAATTAGGCCGAACGGGACGCAGGGCTGCTGGTTTGCCAGCGAAGAAACTCGCCTCCACCTGTAACCTGGAGCTGGCAGCCCCCGAACTAGAATAATAGGCCCAACAAAGCCAAGAGAAGACAGCAAGTAAGGAGCACAACACATGTCAGCCCGTAAATCTGCAATTGCCGCAATTGCCTTGGGAATGGCCGCCTTGGGCGGCGCGGCGTTCGCCGATGACGCGAAAAGCTTGCCCATGATCAATGGCGAGGTGACGAAGGTCGATAGCGCTGGCGGCAAGGTAACAATCAAGCACGAGCCAATCACTAACCTCGACATGGGTGCGATGACCATGGCGTTCAAAGCGAACGACCCGGCATTGCTAAAAGACGTCAAACCCGGCGACAAGATCATGTTCACCGCTGACACGGTCAACGGTCAGATCAGCGTTACGAAGATTGAGAAGGCGAACTAGCGGCCGACCCTCGCGTCGCGGTGGCGGAAGTACCGCTCCAGGCACCGCTCCGCGCGATCCCCGGCTCGCGTGGGGTGACCCAGTGACGTGAAAGTTTATGCAAAATGAAGGAGTTATGGGCACCCAGATGTTGGGTTCCCATACAGAAATGCAAGAAACACTGGCTTCCAAAGATTCCTATGCTCGGAAACACCCCGCAGCCCGGCTGCGTAGACATCCTGGTAACACTTGTTTCGGCTAAGTGTGCTATCGTTCATGCTAGCTGAATCGCTCCAACACGCTGGAAATATGAGCCCGTCACGTACCATCGCTGTTCTATTTTTGGCCCTGGGGTTTGCCCTTGGGTCCATGATCGGCGTTGCCGCGGCAACCGAGCAGGCCTTCGCGACACCATGCCCGATGCATGGTCAAGGCGGCGACGCCGACTGCTGCAAAGGCGACTGCGACGGGGCGATGATGGGTTGCTCTGTCAAATGTTCGGCGCCGCTTGCCACGGCGGCGCTTACCGATACAGAGCCGATGCTTGTGTCAGCCTTGGTATCGACTGTCGGCTGGAATTCGACGGGCTATGACCCATTCATTGCCAGGCCGCCTCCCCCTATCCCTATCAATTGATCTCCAGAACATTCGTGCGTGTTTTGCAGTCGTACGCTTAATCGCGTCCGCTGTGAGCAAGCGTACACGATGCGCATCTGCGCTGCCGACTTCGTGTCATTTGGAGATTGAAATGAAAATTGTCACAGCTTCAGTGCTGCTTGCCGTCATTGTAGCGACTGCGAGTGCCCTGCCCGCACGTGCAGCCGCTACTGATTATGCGTTCGAGCCAGTTAACGCCGAAGCGCGCAATGGCGCCGGAAGTGAGATTGCCATCAGGCTGGTCCACAAACCGAGCGGCAAGCCGGTTGCGGGCGCAGTCATTTTTCGTACACGCCTCGACATGTCGCCCGACAGCATGGAGTCCATGACCACGACGGTCGAACCGCTGACCGAAAGCGAGCCCGGCGTCTACAAGTTTAAAGCCGATTTCACGATGGCCGGCGGGTGGGCACTGAAGCTTCAGGCGAAGGTTCAGGGCGAGCCAGAGACCGTGCAGGGCACTGTCGTCTTCACGGCGAAAGAGTGAGGACAGACACCATGCGCAAGTTAGCGTTTGTTCTGGCCGGTCTCTTGACGGTTTTGGCGCCGACCGCGATCGGATATCGAATCGGTACGGGACATTGGCCACTCGTTTCTTCGAGCACGATGGTCGATGGCGCGCCGATGGCGCAACCAGACCCAATGTCGACTGCGAGCCGCCGCGTCCTCTATTGGCGCGATCCGGATGGCAAACCCGCTTATGCCGCAAGTCCGACCAAGACCGCCGACGGCCGAGACTTCGTTGCCGTGTACGACCATGAAGAGCCCCCGCTTCCTGGCGATGCCCCGGCTGCCTCTGAAACCGCGATGAGCGACGCCCCTTCGAGCGGCGAACGCAAGATCAAATTCTATCGCAATCCCATGGGACTTCCCGACACATCTCAGGAGCCCAAAAAGGATTGGATGGGGATGGACTACATTCCTGTCTACGAGGGCGAAGAAGAAGAGGATGGGTCTACCGTCAAGGTCAGTCTCGATAAGATACAACGTGCCGGTGTGAAGTCTGAACCTGCAGAGCTGCGCAAACTGGCACGACCGGTCAGCGCGCCGGGCGTCGCCAAGATCGACGAACGCACGTTGCGCGAAATCACGCTGCGTGCCGATGCCTACATCGAAAAGCTTTACGTCGCTGAGATGGGCAAGCACGTGAAAGCGGGCGAGCCGCTGTTTCGCATTTATAGCCCCGACATCGTCAAAGCCGAGGTCGATTACAGGACGGCGCTGCGGGCCACTACCGGGCAGTCGCGAAATGATGCCGAGAGAGATTTGCAAGGCGCCGCCATGCGACTTGAAAATCTCGACGTTCCCAACAGCATCATTCAATCTCTGCGAAACAGCAAAGATATGCCGCCCATGAAAATCGATTGGCCGTCGCCGGTCAGCGGCGTGGTCATCGAAAAGAAGGTGATCGAAGGCCAGAAGGTCGAGGCTGGCGCCATGCTTTATCAAATCGCCGATCTCAGCAGCATCTGGGTCGTAGCCGACGTCGCTGAGCAGGACATCGGACCGATTAAGGTGGGTGCGCCGGCCAAGGCAATCTTCCGAGCATTTCCGAACGAAACCTTCGAAGGCAAAGTTACGTTCATTCTCCACGAACTCGCGATGCAGACTCGCACAGCAAAAGTGCGCATCGAAATCGCGAACCCGGACCACCGCATCCGTCACGATATGTATGCCGATGTGACGATCGATACCGGCAGCGGAGATGATCTGCGCCTCGTCGTCCCGGCCTCTGCCGTTCTCGACACCGGCGCGCGGCAGGTCGTACTGGTCGACAAGGGCGAAGGCCGTTTCGAGCCGCGTCCGGTGAAGCTAGGCTATCGCGGCGAAGGTTACGTCGAAGTCACCGAGGGTCTGGCTGCTGGTGATAACGTCGTCACGTCGGCAAACTTCCTGATCGACGCCGAAAGCAACCTCAAGGCAGCGCTGAAGGGCTTCACCGCGGACGCTCCGTCTCCGGCTGCGGCGACGCCGATGACTGACCCAATGGCTGCGCCGATGTCCGAACCCATGACGCCGATGGAGGGCAGCGGGACGGATAAGCCGATGACCGAGACCGCGCCTAAAACGATGCCGGACAAGATGTCTGCGCCGCCTATGGCGGACCAGCCGATGTCCGAGCCGCCAATGTCGGACCCGATGAAGCCGGCCAACGGCAGCGCGGAGGTGAAGCCATGATCGCGCGCCTCATTCGCTGGTCGGCGAACAACCTTTTGCTGATCGCCGTCGGCGTGATCTTCGCGACCGGGTTTGGAATCTATGCGGTCAAGCATGTGCCGCTCGACGCTATCCCCGACCTCTCGGATACGCAGGTCATCATTTACACTGACTATCCTGGGCAGGCGCCCCAGGTGGTCGAGGATCAAGTCACCTATCCGTTGTCGACGG
>FSSH01006000.1_pt1 | contig 10237 bp, 4 predicted proteins | sample 1166101 | NCBI WGS metagenome assembly FSSH01 (sample SAMEA32972668, study PRJEB13176) | freshwater metagenome | biome: Drinking water system; feature: Biomass in drinking water that filtered by 0.45 um membrane; material: drinking water | place: USA | collected 2012-12-20 | depth 0 m | reverse complement strand
GCAAGCCCGCCGACGGCAACCGTGGCCCGCGCAAGCCGGGCGGCGCCGGCGGCCCGCCGCCGTTCCGCAAGAAGCGTCCGGAAGGCCTGCCGTCCGACGACTGACCTCGTGCAGGAGGGCCTTCAGGCCCGATGCCCCGCACAAAGAAGCCCGCCATCCGGCGGGCTTCCTTGCTTCTGCAGGAAGGCCTTCAGGCCCGATCCCGTTCGCCGGAAGGCATCGGGCCTGAAGGCCCTCCTACGGCGTAGCGTCAGAGCAGTTCGAACCGGTCGGCGTCGAGCTGGGCGGGGAAACGTTCGCGGTGCGCGGCCAGGGCCTGCGCGGAGAAGGTCACGGTGGCCACGCGCTCCTGGTCGTCCAGTTCCACCAGCGGCTGGCCGAGGAAATCCAGCGCCACGCTGTCGCCGCTGTAGCCGATGCCGTTGCCGTCGGTGCCGACGCGGTTCACGCCCACCACGCAACTGAGGTTTTCGATTGCGCGCGCGCGCAGCAGCGTCTGCCAGGCGTAGCGGCGCGGCGTAGGCCAGTTGGCCACGAACAGCAGCAGGTCGTAGTCGAAGCGATCGCTGGCCTCGACGCCGAAGCGGTTGCGGATGAACACCGGGAAGCGCAGGTCGTAGCAGACCAGCGGGCACACGCGCCAACCCTTTAGTTCCACGGTGATGCGGTCGCGGCCGGCGGCGTAGCGCTCGTGCTCGCGCGCCATGCGGAACAGGTGGCGCTTGTCGTAGGTGTGCAGGTGGCCTTCGGGCGTGGCCCATAGCAGTCGGTTGTAGACGCCCTCGCCTTCCCGGATCTGCACGCTGCCGGTGACAACGGCGCCAAGCTTCGCGGCTTGCTCGCGGATCCACGCCACGGTGGGCCCGTCCATGCCTTCGGCGTCGGCCAGGGCCTCGTTGCTGAAGCCGGAGGTGAAGGTTTCCGGCAGCACCACCAGGTCGGCCTGGCCCGCCAGCCGCGCGATGAGCGCGCCGTAGCGCGCGCGGTTGGCGGCCGGGTCGTGCCAGGCGGTGTCGCCCTGCACCAAACTGACGCGCAGGTCGTCCATCAGATTTTCGCCAGCCGCTCGATGGCGGCGTCCAGCGTGGGCTCGACCTTGGCGAAGCACAGGCGCGCCAGGCGCTGGCCGGCCGGCGGCACGGCGTAGAACGGCGACAGCGGGATCGCCGCCACGCCCTTCTCGATCGTCAGCCAGCGGCAGAGGGCCGCGTCGTCCAGGTCGCTCACCGCCGAGTAGTCCACCAGCTGGAAATAGCCACCCGGCACGTCCAGCGGCACCAGGCGCGTGCCCAGCAGCTGCTGGCGGAAGCGGTCGCGCTTGGCCTGGTAGAAGGCGCCCAGCTGGTCGTAGTGCTCCGGCTCGTGCTCGATCATCGCCGCGAATGCCCACTGGGCCGGGGCGAAGGTGCAGAAGGTGTTGTACTGGTGCACCTTGCGGAATTCGGCGCTCAGCGCCGGCGGCGCGATCGCGTAGCCCAGCTTCCAGCCGGTGCAGTGGTAGGTCTTGCCGAAGCTCGAGACCACGAACGCCCGCGCGGCCAGCTCCGGGTAGCGCAGCACGCTTTCGTGGCGGCGGCCGTCGAAGATGATGTGTTCGTACACTTCGTCCGACAGCAGCACGATGCCGGTGTCGCGCAGGATATCGGCCAGGGTGGCCATGTCCTGCGCCGTCATCATGGCGCCCGACGGGTTGTGCGGCGAGTTGATCATCAGCAGGCGCGTGCGCGGGCTGATGGCGTCGCGCACCTTCTGCCAGTCCACCGTGAAGGTGGCCGGGTCCAGCGGCACGTGCACGGCGATGCCGCCGGCCAGGTCGATGGCGGGCTCGTAGCAGTCGTAGCACGGGTCGAGCACCACGACTTCCTCGCCTGGGCGCACCACGGCCAGTACGGCGTCGAAGATGGCTTCGCTGGCGCCGCTGGTGACGGTGACTTCGGCGTCGGCGTCCACGGCGCGGCCGTAGCAGCGCGCGGTCTTGGCGGCGATGGCCTGGCGCAGCGCCGGGATGCCGTTGGCCGGGGCGTACTGGTTCTTGCCCTCGGCCATCGCGCGTGCGAGTTCGTCCACCAGGCGCTGGGGCACCGGGAAATCAGGGAAGCCCTGCCCCAGGTTCACGGCCTGGTGTTCGACGGCCAGCTGCGACATCACGGTGAAGATGGTGGTGCCGACCTTGGGAAGCTTGGTCTGGATCTGCATGGTTGACCGGTGCGATGCGTGGCCCCCGATTATGAGGGCTCCCGCTGGCCTGTGGGAGGGACCTCGGTCCCGATGCCCCCGCCGGGGGGCATCGGGACGCCAGGCCCTGCCGCCGCCCGCGGGTCAGAGGCAGTTCTTGCGCTGCGACAGCATGGCGACGCTGCGGTTCTGCACCCAGTTGCCGGTCAGGGCGCCGCCGAAGGTGCTGTTCACCGACATCACGCCCACGTTGTTGGTGCCCAGGATGCGGCTGCCGGTGCCGGCGGGGGTGCCGATCAGGCTCACCTGCGGCGCCAGCGGCGAGAAGCCGGAGAACCACTGCAGGTTGAAGCCGTTGGTGGCCGCGACGAAGTTCTTCTGCCCGTACAGCCAGCGCGGCACGCCCTGCCCGTCGTAAACGTACGGAATGAAGACTTCCTGCGGGTTGGCGCCGCCGGTGGCCAGGTAGGTGTAGCCGAAGCCGGCGAGATCGGGCGAATACCAGTGCCCGCTCACGTCCAGCGGCTGCCCCGAGAAGCTGGGGCAGTTGCCGCCGCCCACGCGCACCATCGTTTCCGAACCGCTCTTGCCGTCGAGGTTGAAGTTGAACGTCATCGACTGCGTGCCGGTCTCGGTGATGATCACGTCGCCCACGTCCACCGCGTGGGTGGAATCACCGTCCCAGGTGACACGGAACAGCTCGGCCTTCCAGATGCCGGCCGCGGTGGGCGAAGCGCCCTGCGAGTAGTACCAGGTGGGCGTGGTGTCCTCGAGGTAGGTGTACCAGACGGTGACCCACTGGTCGGGGTTGCCCTGCGGGCCGGCGAAGTCCACGAAGATGCCGTGGCCATCGCGCGCCAGGTTCACGTACTGGCCCGAGAGGAAGCCCGGGCGGGCGCCCTGCGCGGTGACGGTGGCGGTGACATTGGTGTCGATGGCCGTACCCGTCAGGTTCACCGGTACGACGTACCACCGGCCGGGAGCGAGGTTGGATCCGGAGAGTGTCAACGTTTCGTTGCCGCTGGCCGTGGCCGCGCGCGTCGCAGCGTTGTTGTCCCAGGCGGGCGCGTCGGCAATGGCGGGGCCGGTGGGCGACGCCACGCGCGCCACGTAAAGATCGACATTGCCACTGCTGCCGGTGGTCGTGAAGCGCACGGACGTGGCATGCGGCGGCACATCGAAGATCAGTCCTGCGTGCTGACTGCCCGCGGAGATTGACACCGCGCGCGGTACGCCGTTTGCCAGCGCGAACGGCTGGTAGGGGCCCATGAAGTCGCGCTTGAGCCGCACCGGGATCTCGATGGCGGTGGTGCCGGGCGTGGCCTGCACCAACACGTAGCCCACGCGTTCGCCGATCGCGATGAAGGACGGGTCGTCATAGGCCACGCGCAGCTTGAAGGTTTCGCCGGGCGTCGTGCGGCCCGGGCCGCTGGCGACCAGGTTGCTTCCGGGCATGGCCTGCATGGCCACCACGAACGACTCAAGGGTGGGTGTGATGCTGGCGGCTGACTGGTTCTGCACGCTGACCCAATAGTTCACCGGGGTCGCTTCGCTCATCACTTCGAACTCGCAGGTCTCGACGGCGTAGGACGAGAACGACCCGCAGGCCTCTTCGTTGATGTCGGGTTGGCCATCGCCGTCGATGTCGCGACCCACGGCCAACTGCAGTCCGTCGGTGGCCGCGACCGAACTGGCGCGCAGGCGGTATTTCACGGCCGGCTCCCCGCCGGGCGTCGCCGGCACGGTGACCAGGCGCACCTGGCTGGTGCCCGCGGCGATGGCCTGGCGGGTGACCACCGGCGCCACCAGCGGCGTAGCGACGAAGCGTGCGCTGGGCAACGCCACCACGTCGCTGACGTCCACGTCGAAATAGTCGCGCTCGCGCGTCACGGTGCGGTTGATGGCGGAAAACGCATCCTTCGCGGCCTGGTTCGCATAGGGCGACACGTAAACCGAGACTGGCAGCACCAGGTTCGGGCGCGCTTCGCTGCCCTGGTAGGTAAGCGTCACGCGACCGTGGACCCACCGGCCCACGAGCCCGGGTGAATCCACGTTCGCGGTGAACACCACGGCCTGGCCCGCCGCGCTGGACGTGATGAAATTGAGATTGTGGTTCAGCTGTGCGCCGGGTGCGTCCATCGACGTGCTGATGGCGTAGATGGCGCCGGCGACGCCCGGCATGGCCTTGAAGGTGCGGATGAAGACGCAGTTGCGGAAGCAGGCGCCGTGGCTGAGGCTCGGCAGGTTAAGGCCGTCGGCGCCACCGGTGAAAGGGTTGACTACCGGCTGGGAAAACACACCCGGGGCGACGTCCAGGTACACGCCGGCATTCACCGCCTTGGCGACATCGACCACACCGGCGCCCTGCAGGTGTGGCGTGGCGGCGACGCCGCGATCGGTCACCGAACTGCGAGCGGTGAGCATCAGCGCGGAAACCACCGCGCTGGCGTTGGCGGACGGGTTGGCTGAACGTACGAGCGCGGCGGCACCCGCGACGTGCGGCGTTGCCGTGGACGTGCCGCTGAAGGTAGCGACGCTGATCGGGTCGCCCACGGTCCGCCCCGCGGCGATGATCGACACGCCCGGTGCGGTGATGTCCGGTTTGTTCACCCCCAGCGGCAACACGGGTCCACGCCCGCTGAAGCCGTCGAGGCGGTCGGCCGCGGACGCGCCAGCGCGGTCGTGCGTGGCGGCCGCGACGGCCAGCACCCAGGGCGAGTTGCCCGGCGTACCGTGCGTCGCTGCCGAGGGACCTTCATCGCCCGCTGCCACGGCGACCACGATGCCCGCTTCGCGCGCGGCCAGGAAAGCCTCGGAGTCGTCATTGATGGTGCCGCCGATGGCCAGCCAGGGATCCACCGGCGGCCCACTGATGGAATAGTTGATGACGTCCACGCCGTCGGCGACGGCCTGGTTGATGGAGGCCACCAGTGCGCTGCCTTCGCAAGTGGTGTCCACGCAAGCCTTGTAGGCAATGAGGTTGGCGCGCGGCGCGACGCCGCTGTAAGTGACGCCGGAGCGGACGAACGCGTTGCCCACCGCCGTGCTGGCGATGTGGGTGCCATGGCCGTCGGTGTCCACCGGATCGGCCAGGCCGTTGGCGTTGGCGGTGAAATCCCACAGGCCCACCAGCTTGGTGTTGCAGGCCGAAGGCGTGCCGGCGCAATAGCCGCGGAAGCCGCCCAGCGGGTTGCTGATGCCGGTGCCGGCGAACGCCGAATGCGTGCGGTTGATGCCGCTGTCGATTACGCCCACCACCACGCCTTCGCCGCGGTTGGCCACGCCGGTGGCGGTGCCGTTCCAGACCTGGTCGGCCTTGATCCACTGCGGGCCACGGTCAGTCTGCAGGTAGCGCCTGAAGTCGGGGCTGACGCTGCGCACGCCGGCGATGCCGGCCAGCTTCGCCGCTTCGGCCTGCGTCAGGTCCAGCGCCATGCCGTTGATGGCGTGGGTATAGGTGTAGCGCGTGGGCAGCGGCCGGCCCAGCCGCCGCTCGGCCTCGGCCAGGCGGAGCCGGCGCAGGTCATCGAGGTAGGCGACGTAGGCCTGCGCCTCGACGCTGCGCGAAAGGTACTTGCGGGCGCCGGTGGCCACCGCGCTGGTGGCGGCCAGCCGCGGCCGCTGCTTGTCGCTGGCGGCGAAGCCGCGGAAGCGTGCCGCCGCGGGTTCGTCGAACACCACGATGTAGGTGCCCACCGCCCGGGCGCGCGCCTGGGCATCGCGTGGGGAGGCGGCCTGCAGGCTGCTTGCGGAAAAACCAAGGCCAAGGGTGATGGCCAACGCCAGGGAGACTGACCGCATGTTCGATACCTGCCAGGGGGCTACGGCCCGATTCTCACGCACGCGCCGGTGAATGACAACGACGGACCGGGCACGGTCCGGGCGAAAAAAAAACGGGGCCCCGAAGGGCCCCGTCGTTCACGCCCGAGGGCGCGATTACTGGCAGTTCTTGCGCTGCGACAGCTGGCTCACGGCCAGGTTCTGGGCCCAGTTGCCCACCAGGGCGCCGCCGAAGCTGCTGTTCACCGACATGTTGGTGACGTTGTTGGTGGCCAGGGCACGGGTGCCGGTACCGGCCGCGGTGCCGGTCAGGTTCACGCGGGCGGCCAGCGGCGAGAAGCCGGAGAACCACTGCAGGTTGAAGCTGTTGCTGGCCGCGTCGAAGTTCTTCTGGCCATACAGCCAGCGCGGGAAGCCGGCGCCGTCGTACACGTAGGGGATGTAAACCTCCTGCGGGTTGGCGCCGCCGGTGGCCAGGTAGGTGTAGCCGAAGCCCGGCAGGCTCGGCGAGTACCAGTGGCCGCTCACGTCGAGGCTGGCCGAGTTGAAGCTCGGGCAGGTGCCGCCGCCGGCGCGCGCCATCGGCTCGAAGCCGCTCTTGCCGTCGAGGTTGAAGTTGAACGTCATCGACTGCGTGCCGGTCTCGGTGATGATCACGTCGCCCACGTCCACCGCGTGGGTGGAATCACCGTCCCAGGTGACGCGGAACAGCTCGGCCTTCCAGATGCCCGCCGCGGTGGGCGAAGCGCCCTGCGAGTAGTACCAGGTGGGCGTGTTGTCCTCGAGGTAGGTGTACCAGACGGTGACCCACTGGTCGGGGTTTCCCTGCGGGCCGGCGAAGTCCACGAAGATGCCGTGGCCGTCGCGCGCGACGTTGACGTACTGGCCCGACAGGAAGCCCGGGCGGGCGCCCTGCGCGGTGACCGTGGCGGTGACCGTGGCCGAGGCCGTGCTGCCGCTGTTGTTCACCGGCACCACGTACCAGCGACCCGGCGCGAGGTTGCCGCCCGACACCGTGACGGTTTCGTTGCCCGACGCGGTGAACGACCGCAGCGCGGCATTGTTGGCGTCGGCCGGGGCGGCGGCGATGGACGGGCCCGTGGGCGAAGCCACGCGGGCCACGTACAGGTCCACGTTGCCGGTGCTGCCGGTGGTGGTGAACTGAACCGACGTGGCGTGCGGCGGCACGTCGAAGAACAGCCGCTCGTGCTTGGTGCCGGTGGGCAGCGTGACGTCGCGGCCGGCGCCGTTGGCCAGCGCGAACGGCTCGAACGTGGCGCCGGTGCGCGCCAGCGTGACGGGCACCAGGACCGCGGCGTTGTCGCCCGCGCCGGTCTTGATCAACACGTAGCCGAAGCGCTGCGTGCCGGCGACCATGGACGGATCGTCGTAGGCCACGCGGATCTTGAACGGCGTGTTCTGCGGCACGCTGCCGGGGCCGGTGGCCACGAGCGATCGGTTGTCGACGGCGCGCAGCTGGACCGAGAGCGACTCCACCTTCACGCCGGTGCCGGCGCCGCTGTAGTTCTGCACCATCACCCAGTACTGGATCGGCGAGGGCTCGCTGAGCAGGTTGATCTCGCACAGTTCGTCCGAACCGCCCGACAGCGACGAGCACTGCTGTTCGCCTTCGCTGGGCAGGCCGTCGTTGTTGAAGTCGCGGCCAACGAACAGGTCGATGTCCGGCGCCGCCGCCGAGGTGGTGGCGCGGATGCGGTAGCGGATGGGCTGGCTGCCGGCCGGCGTGGCCGGGATGGTCAGCAGGCGGATGTAGTTCTGGTTGACGTTGTCGTAGGCCTCGCCCGGGGTGGGGTCGACGGTGATGTTCTGCGTGGTGCTGGTGGGCGTGACCAGGCCGGTGGTCGCGAACTGCGCGCTGGGCAGCGGCACCAGGCCGGACACGTCCAGGTCGAAGTAGTCGCGCTCGCGGGTGACGGTGCGGTTCACGGCCGCCAGGGCGTTGGCCGCGGCCTCGCTGGAGAACGGCGTGGCGAACACCGCCAGCGGCAGCTTCAGGTTCGGACGGCCGTCACCGGCGTTGTTGACCAGCGTGACCGAGCCGTACACCCACTGGCCCGCCGCCTGCGGCGAATCCACGTTGACGGTGAAGTTGATGGCCTGGCCGGCGGCGCTGCTGTTGAACGACGTGACGCTGGGCGTGACCGTGGTGCCGGCCGGCACCGAGACCTGCACGGTGTAGTTGGAGCCAGCGGGCGCCCCCGGCATCTGCTTGAACGTGCGGGTGATCACGCAGGTGCGGAAGCAGGCCGCGTGGCCGAGCGTGGGCAGGTTGATGTTCTGCGCGCCGCCGGTGTACGGGTTGGCGCGCGGGGCATCGAAGCCGCCGGACGGCACGTCCAGGTACAGGCCGGCCTTCACCGCCAGCGACACGTCCACCGTGCCGGCGCCCGACGCATGCGGATTGGTCAGCACGCCGGCCTCGGTGACCGAGGCGCGCGCGGTGAGCGTGAGCGCGGAGATGATTTCATCGGCGCCCGCCGTGGGGTTGGCGGCCTTCACCAGCGCCGCGGCGCCGGCGACGTGCGGCGCCGACATCGAGGTGCCGCTGAGCACGGCGGTGCTGGTAGGGCCGCTGAGGCCGGCGGCGATGATGCTCACGCCCGGCGCAGTGACGTCGGGCTTGATCACGCCCAGCGGAACCACCGGGCCGCGGCCGCTGAAGCTGGCCAGGCGGTCGCCGGTGCCGCCACCGTTGTGGGTGGCGGCCGCGACCGACATCACCCACGGGGCGTTGGAGGGGTTGCCGACGGTGGCTTCCAGCGGGCCGTCGTTGCCCGCCGAGACGGCGACCACGATGCCGGCCTCGCGGGCCGCCAGGAAGGCCTCCGCGTCATCGGTGCCGGCGGCGCCCACGGCGATCCAGGGATCTTCCGGGCCGCTGCCGATGGAATAGTTGATGACGTCCACGCCGTCCACGACGGCCTGGTTGATCGAGGCGATCAGGGCGCTGCCGGTGCAGGAGTCGCCCGGGCAGGCCTTGTAGGCGATGACGTTGGCGCGCGGCGCCACGCCGCTGTAGATGCTGAACGGGGCGCCGGCGGCGGTGCTGGCCGTGTGCGTGCCGTGGCCGTCGGTGTCCACCGGGTCGGCGAAGCCGTTGGAGGTGGCGGTGGTGAAGTCGTACAGGCCGATCAGCTTGCTGTTGCAGGCCGACGGCGTGCTGATGCAGTAGCCGCGGAAGCTGCCCAGCGGGTTGGTGACGCCGGTGCCGCTGAAGGAGGCATGGGTGCGGTTGATGCCGCTGTCGATCACGCCGACGATGACGCCTTCACCGCGGTTCTGCACACCCGTGGCGGTGCCGTTCCAGACCAGGTTGGCCTTGATCCAGGTCGGGCCGATGTTGGTCTGCAGGTAGCGCATGAACTCGGGGGCCACGGCCTTGACGCCCGGCATTGCGGCGATCACTTCGGCTTCGGAGGCGGTGAGCTTCATCGCCACGCCGTTCATCGCGTGCTCGTAGGTGAACATCGGCACCAGCGGGCGGCCGACCGCGCGCGAGGCGTCGTTCAGGCGCACGCGGCGCAAGTCGGACAGGTAGTCGACGTAGGCCACGGCCTCGGGGCTGCGCGCGTCGAACTTGCGCTTGCCGGTGGCGGCGGCGCTGCTGGCGGCCAGGCGCGGGCGCGACTTCTCGGTGGCGGCAAAGCCACGGAAGCGGGCGGCGGCCGGCTCGTCGAACACAATGATGTAGGTGTTGAGGCCGTCGGCCTTGCGGACCGCGTCACGCGACGGCGCGGCGGCCTCGGTGCTGCCGGCCGGTATGCCAAGGCCGAGGGCAATGGCGAGCATCAAGGGGGTTGCACGCATGTCGGACGTTCCTGAAGAGACGATTAACCTCCCGATTCTCACGCACGCGGGCGGGAAGCACAACGTTACTGTGACCCGCCGCACTGTTTGGTTTTGTGAACTGGATCTGCGCAATCCACACGCCAGCGATAGTTGCACCGTTAGTGGAAAGCGAACGACGCATGGACGCTCGGTTGCCTCACTCGGTAGCATGGCGCCCTGATGACACTGCCTCCCGCCCCCGACGCCCCCCTGCTGCTAGCCCGGGGACTGGGCTTTTCGCGCAACGAGGAGCCGGTGTTCGGGCCGCTGGCGTTCAGCCTGGCGCCCGGGGAGGCCCTGCTGGTGCTCGGCGGCAACGGCGCCGGCAAGACCACCCTGCTGAACCGCATCCTGTCCGAGCCGCACGGGAAAAAATACGCCGTCATCGTCAACGAATTTGGCGAGATCGGTATCGACAACGACCTCGTGGTCG
>FSSH01002656.1_pt1 | contig 10239 bp, 9 predicted proteins | sample 1166101 | NCBI WGS metagenome assembly FSSH01 (sample SAMEA32972668, study PRJEB13176) | freshwater metagenome | biome: Drinking water system; feature: Biomass in drinking water that filtered by 0.45 um membrane; material: drinking water | place: USA | collected 2012-12-20 | depth 0 m | reverse complement strand
CTCATTGACGGACACGACCGGTAGAGGCCCACAGGATAGGCACGGCCACGCCAGTCGAGGGTATGCGGGAAGAAGAACTCCTCACGGTCCTTGAACTTCTCAGCGACCCAGAGGGTGCGCAGGAAGCTGGTCCGCTTGCTCTCCATCTCAGCGTTCTCGTCGTACACGGCCACAGCGCGGGACTTCCACTCACGGAACTCACGCTGTTGATCCTCGCTCATATCCTCCTTCGTCATATCCCCAGTGAGCCAGTCAGGCTTCTGAGGAAGGGGCAGCTCGTTGGCGTGAGGGACCATTCCACAGGTGGATTGATCAGCCCATAGCTTCGCCATCACTTCGTAGACACGTTGGTTGATGTGCCAGGGAGTGTTCTGCAAGGCGTTCACCGCCGTGTAGACCTCAGGCATCTCATGCTCTGCCAGCTCCTCGAGGTAGGCCCGGTTAGGGCTCTTCACGAGGGTCAGACGACGAGCGCGGCCGGTCCAGTAAGCGCCCTCAAAGGGGCTCGTCCAGGGCCGCGGAGGGATCAGCGTAGGGAGGTAGGTCGGGGCCATCAGCTCACAGTTACGGGACTCCTTCTCGATCCACTCACGGCAGTCAGGGGAGGTCTCGAGGGTGAGCTTGTCCTTCTTCTTCACGAGCTGAACGAGGCCGGTAGCCTCTACGAACATCTCAGCCAGCTTGGTGCCCACGAGGAGCATGTCAGCCTGGGGCCAGTCGAGGAGATCGACCTCGAGGGCCTTAGCGGCATTAAGGACGTGGCGCCGACGATAGCCCGCGTTGCCCTTCCCCTTGGCCCTGAACGCGGCCTTGAGGTAGCCAGCCTTGTTCTGCTCTTGGAAGTGCCGGTAGTTGCACTCATCCTCGAGCCCCTCGCAGATGATGGCTGCGATGTGGGTCAGAGTCTTCCGGTGAGAGGCCATGTCGAGGATGACACGGGTGGTCATGTGAGCGACCACGTTGATGTCCATGGGCTTCACGTAGTGATAGGCGCGGTGCTTACGACCTGCCTTCTTAGCCTCGACCTCCTTGAAGAACTCGTTGAGGGCATCGACCATCTGGTGATGAGCCACCTGCATCAGGCGACGTACAGGAGCGTTACGGGTCTCTTGGGCCTTCTCGAGGGCCTTAGCCTCAGCCTTACGGTAGGCGTCGATACCGAGGGACCGCATCTCAGTCTCTAAAGCAACTTGAGCATCCCAGAGAGGATGAGCTTGGGCCTGTTCGATGGTCAGCATGATGTTCCTCGTCTTTGCGCAGGACATGACTGGAGAGCCCCCTTAACGTGTTAAGGAGTTACTCTAAGGGTTACTGATGTTGGTTGAGGTGTTAGGTGAGGTGTCTAGTGACGTGTCTATGGGGATCTCTGGCAAGTGTGCGAGGTAATGTCGCCGGAGACCCCATGAGACCAAGTGTGCGAGGTAATGTGCGTGTGATGATCCTCAGGGGTGGATACATCAGGCCGCAATACGGACAGACGAGCCCTTGATGCGCTGCACCTTGGAGGCAACCGCGCGGGACGATCCACCTTCGCTGATGGGGTCAGTAACGACCAGTTGGCCGTCCTTACGGAGCATCCAGTTGCCCGTGTGAAGGTCCCAACGGGCCTTACCGTCGAACTCCCTCATCATGGCGACAAGGAACTGATCGATGCCGGGATAGAGATCGAGGACCGCGCGTATGACCCGCGTCTCCCTTGTGCTGTTGCGAACGAAGTTGTTGAACAGCTCCGTGGCCTCGCTGTGACCCAGAGAACGGTCTGAGCCGTAGACGGTCTCTTCCATGCGCTCCATCACGGCCACGTAGAAGCCCTTATGGCGCTTGAAGGAGTAGATGAGGGGCACGAAGGGTGACGGGTTAGCGTGCGCCCAGGCGGCGAACAGCGGCCACGGATCGGTGTCGCCAGCGTGGCACACCTTGATCACCTTGTTGCTCCCAGGCTTGCCGTAGACGGTGCTGAAGGCGCCGCTACCGAGGACCTTGAAGCCACGCTTGGTGAGGCGATTCCGATAGTCTTTGTCGTGCTTGAACAGGTCCGACCAGCGGGCCTTGGGCTTCGGGTGGTCGTAGGGACCGCTGTAGCGGTTCACAGCGCGGATGGCCTTGGGAGGTGCGCCAATGAGCCACCACGGCTGCATCACCTCCATCTCTCTCATCTGCTTCCACATCATCTCAGCGTCGAAGCGTATGGGCCTCTGACGCATTGTCACGGGCTTCTCTGGTCCCTTCTCAGGGACACCGAAGCGAGCCAGACGACCCTGCTCGATACGGCTACGGAAACCGGGCTCTTTGAACTTGGTCATCGGTCCTGCTCCTGATACCTCCACGCCACCGAAAGCCGTGTGGCGGTCCACCGTGTGGTGGTTCGTATGGACTACTCCTCACGGGTGGATACGTCAACCGAAAAGCAAAACCCGCCTACCGCAGAGGGCAGACGGGCTTGCTGGACTTAGGATTAGTGGGAGATCCGCAGGGGTGTATTCTAAGAGTTTCAGATTTTAAGTCTCGTGCGTCTACCGGTTTCGCCACGTCCGCATGAACCTGCGGTAGCGAGGGCTGAGCGGGAGATCAAGCGGTGCCGTCGGGGCTCCAGCCATAGAGCCAGGCGTAGCGCTCGCTCATCCGGGCGGGGCCGAGCCGGCGCATCACCGTATTGCGGGCAAAGCGCATGAGGCCTCCCGCATGGTAGGTTCGGCCGTTCGCGCGCGCCGCCTCGCGCACCTTGCGCACCCGGCCGGACCGGAGCCGGGCGTAAGCGTCGAGCGCGGCGGGAACCTCGCCCTGCACCAGGGCGCGGGCCAGCATCGCCCCATCCTCGATGGCCAGGGCCGCGCCTTGCGCCAGGAACGGCAGGATCGGATGGGCGGCGTCGCCGATCAGCGCGATCCTTCCCCGTGCCATCGGGCGGGCCGCCGGGCGGTCGACGAGGGACCAGACCAGCCAGGAATCGGGGATCGCCAGAAGCGCGGCGAGGACGGGTGCGGCCTGGTGCAGTCGGGCGCGCAAAACCGCCGGCTCGCCGAGCTGGCCCCAGCCCTCGCCCCCGAACTTCTCGGGGATCACCGCGACGATGTTGATCTGCTGCCCGCGCGAGACCGGATAATGCACGACGTGGTGGCCGCCGCCGAGCCAGAGCCCGGTCTCGTCGCCTTGCAGCTCCTCCGGTGCGGCCTCGCGTGGGACCATGGCGCGCCAGGCCGCCTGCCCGCAATGGCGCAGGGGCTTGGCATCGAGATGCTCGCGAAGGCGCGAGCGCACGCCATCGGCCCCAACGACGAGATCGGCCTCCAGCGTGTCGGTGCGAGCGCCATGGCCGCTCTCCAGCGTCAGGCGCACGCCCGTTTCGGTTTCGGCAAGACCCGTGACCTCGCGTCCGACCATGAGGCGGATGCCGGCCCGTGCCCGCACCGCATCGAGAAGCAGCGTCTGAAGGTCGGCGCGGTGAATGACGTAGTAGGGCGCACCGAACCGCTCCTTGAACGGCGGGCCGAGCTGCACCCCGCCGAGGGGACGCGCGCTGGAGAGGTCGCGGATCGCCACACCCGGCGGCGCGTTGGCGGCGCGCCGCAGGGCCGGCCCGAGCCCGAGTTCAATTAGAACGCGGCTGGCATTGGGCGAGAGCTGCAGCCCGGCCCCGACCTCGCTGAAACCGGTGCGACGCTCCACCAGGGTGACGCGGTGACCGGCGGCGTCGAGCGCCAGGGCGGCTGTCAGGCCGCCGATTCCCGCCCCGACGATGGCGATGCTTCGGTCCGTCACGGAACCGTCGCGCCCCTTACGCGGCCACCCCGTGCGCGACGCCGACCCGGTCGTCCCAGACGCATTCCGCGGGCTCCGCCCTGCCGGCCTTCAGGTCGGCGCGGAAGCGATAGAGGGTCGAGCAGTACTGGCAGATGATCTCATCGTCCGAGCCCATGTCGAGGAACACGTGCGGGTGGTCGAAGGGAGGCTTCGCTCCGATGCACATGAATTCGCGCGAACCGACATGGATGACGGGCACGCCGAGGTCGTTGTGGAAATGCGGTACGCCCGTATCAGCCATCGCTCGCGTTCCTGCCCATCCTAATTGCGGTCCCCATCGATCTACTCAATCGGATCGCGCAATCCTAGCCCGCTAGCGGGTTGGCGCCGCGGGCTCCGCGGCATACACTGAGGGATCGACGCGACGCGCCCTTCAAGACACCCGACATCACCATGCAGCAGGATCAAGCGAAGGCCGAGACCGGTCGGCGTTCACCCGAACCGCCGATCTATGGGCCTGAAGGCTTCGCGGGCATGCGCCGCGCCGGGCGCCTCACGGCGGAAGCCCTCGATCTCCTGATGGAGGCGACGGTGCCTGGCGTGACGACCGATGCGCTCGACCGGCTCGCCTACACCTTCGCGATGGATCACGGCGCCTACCCGGCTTCGCTCTTCTATCGCGGGTATACGAAGTCGATCTGCACCTCGATCAACCACGTCGTCTGCCATGGGATTCCCAACGACAAGCCCTTGCGCGAAGGCGACATCGTCAACCTCGACATCTGTCTGATCCTCGACGGCTGGCACGGGGATTCGAGCCGGATGGCCTATGTCGGCGAAGTTCCGCGCAAAGCCGCGCGCCTCGTCGAGATCACCTACGAATCGCTGATGCGCGGCATCGCGGCGATCAAGCCGGGTGGCACCACGAGCGATATCGGGCGGGGGATCCAGACCTATGCCGAGGCCGAGCGCTGCTCCGTGGTGCGCGATTTCTGCGGCCATGGCCTCGGGCGGACCTATCACGACGCGCCGACCATCCTGCACTATGTCGAGCCGAGCTACGACGTGACCCTGCGGCCGGGCCAGTTCTTCACCGTCGAGCCGATGATCAATCTCGGACGCCCAGCGGTGAAGATCCTCTCCGATGGCTGGACCGCAGTGACGCGCGATCGCTCGCTTTCGGCCCAGTTCGAGCACACCATCGGTGTCACCGAGACCGGCGCGGAGATCTTCACCCTCTCGCCGAAAGGCATGCATAAGCCGGTCGATATCGGAGCATGAGGGCGCGGCCATGAAGCCGCCCGCCCTCGAAATCTCGCCATCCGCGGCGGAAGGCTTGCCGTCTCAGGGGCAGGAGCAGCATTACCACGGACACCGTGAACGTTTGCGCGCCCGCTTCGCGCAAGGGGGTGCCGACGCCCTGCCCGATTACGAACTCCTCGAACTTGCCCTCTTCCGCGCCATCCCGCGGCGCGACGTGAAGCCCCTGGCCAAGGCGCTCATCCGACGTTTCGGCAGCTTCGCGGAAGTGCTCAGCGCCGAGCCGGCACGGCTCGCCGAGATCGATGGTGTCAGCGCAGGCGTCGTCGCCGACCTCAAGCTGATCGAAGCGGCAGGCCACCGCCTCGCCAAGGGCGCCATTGCGGCGCGTCCCCTGCTCTCGTCCTGGGCAGCCTTGATCGAATATTGCCGCGCGACGATGGCCTTCTCGCCCCGGGAGCAGTTCCGCGTCCTGTTCCTCGACAAGCGCAACCATCTCATCGCCGACGAAGTCCAGGGCCGCGGCACCGTCGATCATACGCCTGTCTATCCACGCGAGGTCGCACGCCGCGCCCTCGAACTCTCGGCGACCGCCATCATCCTCGCCCACAACCATCCCTCCGGGGATCCGACGCCCTCGGCGGCCGATATCCGCATGACTCGGGAGATCGTTTCGGTCCTCGACCCGCTCGGGATCATCGTCCATGATCACGTCATCCTCGGGCGAGAGGGTCATGCCAGCCTCAAGGGCCTCAAACTGATCTAACCTCCTGAGGTTGAGCGGAACGCGAGCGGAAACCACGGGTTCATCGATACGCTGCAGCTTGATTGGTTGCAGAAGTTCGAGAACTGGGACGCTTGCTGGTCCTTCGGCGATCCTTCGTCGGCGGAGTCCGGTAGATCTGCGGGGCCGCCGGTGGCGCGCCTCTTGCGACGATGCGGGCGGTCAAGGGGAGGCGCGCATGGCGCTCGTTGCGTACGACGAAATGAACGGCCTGGCCGTCGATGGCGCGAGCCCGGCCGAGGTGCGCGAGGCCTATGGCAGCCTGAAATCCTGGCTCGAAACGACCCCGCCCGAACACTTTAACACCCGTCGCAGCCAGGCCGAACTGCTGTTCCGGCGTATCGGCATCACCTTCGCGGTCTACGGCGCCAACGAATCGACCGAGCGGCTGATCCCCTTCGACATCATCCCGCGGGTCATCACCAAGCCGGAATGGGGTTTTCTGGAGCGCGGCCTGAAGCAGCGCGTCACAGCCATGAACGCCTTCCTGAAGGACATCTACGGCGCCCAGGAATGCGTGAAGGCGGGGATCGTCCCGGCCGATCTCGTCTATCGCAACCCGCATTACCGGATGGAGATGCGCGGCTTCGCGGTGCCGCACGACCTCTACGTCCAGATCGCCGGCATCGACATCGTCCGCACCGGCGAGAACGACTTCTTCGTCCTGGAGGACAATGCCCGCACGCCGTCGGGTGTCTCCTACATGCTGGAAAACCGCGAGGTGATGCTGCGGCTCTTCCCCGAGCTATTCTCGCGCCATCGCGTGGCGCCTGTGGAGAACTATCCCGATGCCTTGCTGGCGACTCTGCGCAGCCTCGCGCCGCAGACGGCGACCCGCGACCCCACAGTCGTGCTGCTGACCCCGGGCCGCTACAACTCGGCCTTCTATGAGCACTCCTTCCTGGCCGACAAGCTCGGCGTCGACCTCGTCGAGGCGTCGGACCTCTTCACCAAGGACGACGTCGTCTACATGCGCACGACCGAAGGGCCGCGGCGGGTCGACGTGATCTACCGCCGCCTCGACGACGACTTCCTCGATCCGCTCGTCTTCCGTCCTGATTCGGTGCTCGGCGTGCCCGGCCTCATGAACGCCTACGAGCGCGGCACCGTCACGCTGGCGAATGCTGTCGGCACCGGAATCGCCGACGACAAGGCGGTCTACAGCTACATGCCGGACATCATCAAATTCTTCACCGGCGAGGAGCCGATCCTGCACAACGTGCCGACCTATCGCTGCCGCGAGAAGGAGGCTTTTTCCTACGTCATGGACAACCTCGCCGAACTCGTCGTGAAAGAGGTCAACGGATCGGGCGGTTACGGCATGCTGGTCGGGCCGCACGCCACCAAGCGCGAGATCGAGGAGTTCGCCAAGAAGCTGCGTCACGCGCCGGACGGCTTCATCGCCCAGCCGACCCTCGCCCTCTCGACCTGCCCGACCTTCGTCGCCTCCGGTGTCGCCCCGCGCCACGTCGACCTGCGGCCGTTCGTGCTCTGCGGCGCAGACGAGATTCGCATCGTGCCTGGCGGCCTGACCCGCGTCGCCCTGAAGGAGGGCTCGCTGGTGGTGAATTCGAGCCAGGGCGGGGGCACGAAGGATACATGGGTGCTCGATGATTAGGGGTGCGCCCTCTTTGAAGCCGTCAAACTCCCCTCCCTGGAAGGGAGGGGCTGGGGGTGGGTTGGCCCGAGGATGTCTGCGACCTTCGCCAAAATCGCCTCTGCAACACCGCCCGGATTTTCGGCCACTTCAGCATTCCAGAACCGAATGACCCGCCAGCCAAGGCCCTCAAGGAACGCGGTGCGCTCCAGATCATACGTCGAATCGACATGCTGGCTGCCATCGAACTCAACGGCCAGTTTCGCCTCTCGGCAGGCCAGATCAACGGTGTAGTTTCCGACGACCAGCTGACGCGTGAAACGGGGGCGATGAGGAGCGATCAGCCGCCAGATCGTGCGTTCAGCGTCCGTTGCGTTGTTGCGGAGCTCGCGGGCGCGATCGGTCATGACGGGCGGAACGCGGGGCATCGCGAAATTCTGACCGACGAGCTCGCTGAGAGCAACCCACCCCCAACCCCTCCCTTTCAGGGAGGTGGAGTCTCTCAATTCTTGCATGCCCGATCATCTAGCGTCAGCGCCACACCTTGGATCGATGCACGCACGGTATCGCCGACTCGACATGTCAAATCTTGCTTCGGGATCCATTTGGTCCCCACAACGCCATCAGGGTTCCGCGCTGTCACGACGACTTTGTCGGTGTCCCATCGTCCCGAAGGTCCCGGCCCAATGCTGACCACAACGGCCGATGTCTCGCGCTTGGGCTGCTGGGCACAAGCCGTCATGCCGAGCACGGTGAATGTTAAACAAGCGCGTAACTTTACCACCTCAAATCCGCTCGCTCACACCCTTCTCGGTAATATACCCCGTCACCAGCCTTGCAGGCGTCACATCGAACGCCGGGTTCGCCGCGCCCGATGCCGTCACGCGCATTGCGCCGCTTTCGCCCTGGACATGCGTCACTTCCTCGCCCGATCGTTCCTCGATCGGCACGTCGGCACCGGTCGGCGTGGTCGCGTCAAAGGTCGTCGAGGGCAGCGCCACGTAGAAGGGGATGCCATTGTCCTTGGCGGCGAGCGCCTTCAGATAGGTGCCGATCTTGTTGCAGACGTCGCCGTTCGCCGCCACCCGATCAGTGCCGACGATGACCATGTCGACCTGGCCGTTCATCATCAGATGGCCGCCGGCATTGTCGACGATCACGGTATGCGGCACGCCGTGGCTCGCGAGTTCGAACGCGGTGAGCAGCGCGCCCTGGTTGCGCGGGCGCGTCTCGTCGACCCAGACATGCACCGGAATGCCCGCATCATGCGCCATGTAGATCGGCGCGGTCGCGGTGCCGTAATCGACCGTCGCCAGCCAGCCCGCGTTGCAATGCGTCAGGATGTTGAGCGGGCGGTCGGGGTGCTGTGCGTGCAGATCGCGCAGGATGTCGAGGCCGTGCGCGCCGATCTTTTCGCTCATTGCGGCATCGTCGTCGGCGATCGAGTCGGCGCGCGCGAAGGCGGCGGCGGCACGCTCCGCAACGGGCAGGGGGCGGACATGCGCGGCGACATCATCCAAAGCCCAGCGAAGGTTGACCGCCGTCGGGCGCGCGTCGAGCAGGAATTTGTGCGCCGCCTCCAGCGCTGCATCCGACGCATCTTCGGCCAGCGCCAGCGCCAACCCATAAGCCGCCGTCGCGCCAATCAGCGGCGCGCCGCGCGTCCACATTTCGCGGATCGCGCGCTCGGCGGTGGCGGCATCGCGCAGTTCGACCCAAGTGACTTTCCACGGCAAGTCGCGCTGGTCGAGAATGCGCGCGCCCTTGCCATCATCGGTGCGCATAATCGAGCGCGTGTGGGTGCCGTTGAGTTTCATTCGTTTCGTTCCTGTACCAGCCCCGGTCGTTTCGAGCGACGTCGAGAAACGCTGTGCGCCGCTTGTGGCCTGTTTCTCGACTTCGCTCGAAACGAACGGGTGGGGAGTCGTCTTACAACTCGATCTCGTCAAAACTCGCTATGTCCGCCGGACCACCTTCGCGATCGATCAGCAGCGCCTGCATCCCCGCTGCCTTCGCCGCATCGGTCTCCGCCGCCACGTCCGACAGGAACAGGACCTCGCCCGGCGCCAACCCAATCGCCTCGGCAATCCGCGTATAAGCCACGGCCTCGCGCTTCGGCCCGGTCGTCGTGTCGAAATAGCCCGAGAAGAGCGGGGTCAGATCGCCCGCCTCACTAAAGCCGAAAATCAGCTTCTGCGCCGCGACCGATCCGCTCGAAAAAACATAAAGCTTCAGCCCCGCTGCGTGCCAGCGCCGCAGCCCGGCGACCGCATCGGGATAGACATGCCCCCGAAACGCGCCCTCGCGAAAGCCCGCGTCCCAGATCAGCCCCTGAAGTGTCTTGAGCGGGGTGATCTTGCGATCCTCGTCGATCCAGCGGGTCATCGTCGCGATCGGATCGCCGGGCTGGATCGCCTGCACCTCGGCGAGGATCGGCGCGACTTCTTGCGGGTGCGCGGCGCAATAGCTGCCCAGCCGCGCCCGCGCATAAGGAAACAGTATGTCGGCGACGAAGGAGATCGACGATGTCGTCCCCTCGATGTCGGTCAGTATCGCTTTTGTCACGCGTCGGCGCGCTCGAGCCGGGGGAAGCGGGTCGCAATGTCGTCGCCGGTGAACTGCGCGATCCAGCCGTCGGGATTGAGGAACAGCCGGATCACGGTGAAGTGCGGCGCCGCGCCCATATCGAACCAATGCCGCATCCCCGCAGGCACCGAAATCAGGTCGCCCTTGGTGCAGAGCATGTTGAACACCCGACCGCCTTCGTGGAGCGTGAACAGCCCTTCGCCATCGACGAAGAAGCGAATTTCGTCCTCGGCATGGGTGTGTTCGGACAGGAATTTGGTGCGGATCGTCG
>FSSH01001292.1_pt1 | contig 10241 bp, 11 predicted proteins | sample 1166101 | NCBI WGS metagenome assembly FSSH01 (sample SAMEA32972668, study PRJEB13176) | freshwater metagenome | biome: Drinking water system; feature: Biomass in drinking water that filtered by 0.45 um membrane; material: drinking water | place: USA | collected 2012-12-20 | depth 0 m | reverse complement strand
AGGTCGGGTTCCGCTCTAGAACAGAAAATAGCGCTGCGCCATCGGCAGTTCGCGTGCCGGTTCACAGACCAGCAATTCACCATCGGCCCGCACGGCGTAGGTTTCAGGATCGACCTCGATTTCCGGCGTCGCGTCATTGTGGATCAGGCTTTTCTTGGTGATGCCACCACGCGTGTTTTCGACCGGCAGGACGAGGCGGTCGAGGCCGAGGTGATCCTTGATGCCATCCTCATAGGCTGCTTTTGACACGAAGGTGACGTTGGAGGCTGACAGGGTACGGCCAAACGCACCGAACATCGGCCGGTAATGCACGGGCTGGGGCGTCGGGATTGACGCGTTGGGGTCGCCCATGGGAGCGGCGGCAATGGTACCAAGCTTGATGATGAGATCAGGTTTGACACCAAAAAATTTCGGCGACCACAGCACCAGATCAGCGAGCTTTCCGATCTCGACTGAACCGATGTGTTTTGACAGTCCGTGGGCGATGGCCGGGTTGATGGTGATCTTGGCGATATAGCGCTTGACGCGGAAATTATCATTGTCCTTCCCCTTGTCCTCGGGGAGCGCGCCGCGCTGCTGTTTCATCTTATGCGCTGTTTGAAAATTGCGGATGATCACCTCACCGACGCGGCCCATCGCCTGGCTGTCGGAGGAGAGGATCGACAGCGCGCCTAGATCGTGGAGAATATCTTCAGCGGCGATGGTCTCCCTGCGGATGCGGCTTTCGGCGAACGCGATGTCCTCGGCGATGCGTGGCGACAGATGGTGGCACACCATGAGCATGTCGAGATGTTCCTCGAGCGTGTTGACGGTGTAGGGCATGGTCGGGTTGGTGGAGGATGGCAGCACATTCGCCAGGCCAGCCACTTTCAAAATGTCAGGCGCATGCCCGCCGCCCGCTCCCTCGGTGTGGAAAGCGTGGATGGTGCGCCCCTTGAAGGCGGCGATCGTGTCATCGACAAATCCTGATTCATTCAACGTGTCGGTGTGGATCATCACCTGCACATCGTAATCATCGGCGACGGTCAGACAATTATCAATGGCAGCCGGTGTCGTTCCCCAATCCTCATGCAGTTTAAGCGCACACGCACCCGCCCTGATCTGCTCAATGAGCGCGCCTGGAAGTGCGGCATTCCCCTTGCCGGCAAAAGCGAGGTTGATGGGCAGACCTTCGGCTGCCTCCAACATGCGGGCGATATGCCAGGGGCCAGGTGTGCAGGTGGTGGCCGTCGTGCCCGAGGCTGGACCAGTGCCACCCCCCAGCATGGTGGTAAGCCCCGACATGAGCGCTTCCTCCACCTGTTGCGGGCAGATGAAATGGATATGCGCGTCGATGCCGCCAGCGGTGAGGATTTTTCCCTCCCCGCCGATCACTTCGGTACCAGGACCAATGATAATGGAACGGCTCGGATCCATATTGCCGAAGCCGTCCTGCACATCAGGATTTCCGGCCTTGCCGATGCCAACGATGCGCCCGTCGCGAATGCCGATATCGGCCTTGACGATACCCCAGTGATCAATGATCAGGGCATTGGTGATGACCGTATCAACAGCGCCCTCGGCCCGCGTCCTCTGGCTCTGCCCCATGCCGTCGCGGATGACCTTGCCACCACCGAATTTCACTTCCTCGCCATAGGTCGTGAAATCTCTTTCAACTTCGACGATGAGATCGGTGTCAGCCAGGCGCACCTTGTCGCCCACCGTCGGGCCGAACATCTGGGCATAGGACGCACGTGAAATTCTGGCGGGCATAAAGCCTCCGCTGGAGTGGAACCGACCCTACAATTTACCCATGACGTCGCCACGAAAGCCGTAGACGGTGCGCGTGCCGCGAAACGGCACAAGCGTCACCTCGCGCGACTGGCCGGGCTCGAAGCGGACTGCTGTACCGGCCGCAATATCGAGACGATGACCGCGCGCCTTGTCGCGATCAAAAGCCAGCGCCGGATTGGTCTCACAAAAATGATAATGGCTGCCAACCTGAATCGGACGGTCTCCGGTGTTGGCAACTATAAGGGTCACTGTCGTCTGGCCGGCGTTGAGTTCGATGTCACCTGGCGCGGTGATGATTTCGCCTGGGATCATGGTCGTTTCAGGCAGCCGTCGGGCACGGTTTGGCGCGGCTCACCCGTTTCTGCGAAGCGGGATATTTGGCCAGCATATTCACCGGCCGAATGGGGCGGGGGACCAGATCCCCGCCGCAATTAGGGCAGCATCCCTTCAGGATGGTGGCGGCGCATTCACTACAAAACGTGCATTCGAAACTGCAGATCCGCGCCTCGCTCGAATGAGGCGGCAGATCGTGATCGCAGCATTCACAGTTGGGGCGCAGTTGCAGCATCATCGTCGTCCTCATTGTCAGCGGATCGGCTCGTGCACGGTGACCAGTTTCGTACCATCAGGAAAAGTCGCTTCGACCTGAACGTCGTGGATCATCTCCGATATGCCATCCATGACATCGGCGCGCGTCAAGACATGGGCACCGGCCTGCATAAGGTCGGCAACGCTGCGCCCGTCGCGCGCGCCCTCGACGATGAAATCGCTGATAAGGGCTATTGCTTCAGGATAGTTGAGCTTCACGCCACGCTCGCGGCGCCGGCGCGCCACATTAGCTGCCATGGCGATGAGAAGTTTGTCCTTTTCACGCGGCGTAAGATGCATGAACCGTTCCGACTCTCCTGCAGATTCCTGAGCGCCTAGTGTACATTAAATTCCATAACGCCGACACTGCGATCTCAAGCCTAGCGATGCGAAGCGCCACCCGAAAGCTGAAATCGCGGGCAGCCTCATCAAATATCAGTCGCTAGATCATCCAGGCGCGCGGCATATCGCAGCCTCGCCACGCCGTCACCACCGCTATCAGATCCCGGCGCAGATCGACCGCATTTGCAGCGACAAATCGCATCGCAAGCAGCCCATTGACGGCGCTGGCACCAGTTTCCGAGCGGCAGGCCGCAAGACTATCGCGCACTTCCCCCAGCCGACGCTCAGCGTCGGGCGCGGCATAAAGCACGGTGGCGATCGCCCCTGCGCCGCCGCCGCGGGCCGGCCGGCTGAGCGCAGAGCGCACCGGCCCTGACAAGGACAAGGCATCAGCGTAGATCAACCGCCCGTCGCGACGAATGGCGATGTGATCATGAAGGGCAAGTGTGTTGATGGTTTCGCCTGACGCCGAGCGGCCAGACACCAGCGCCTCGACGCCAAAAAAATACGAATCGCCCGTCATCGTGACATTCAGCCGACGTTTGAGACCCGCTCCGTCAAAGAGGATCGTTTCCTGCGGCAACCAGTCGCATCGGCCGGCTGACGCAACGACAATGGTATTCTCAACCACCGCCTGGCCGCTTTCAGCGCGATAAATCTTCTCACATGCCTGGGTGGCGATCACCGCGTGCGCTCCCTCTGCGACATTGAGTGACACAGCGAGCCTATCACCTCCCGTGAGGCCGCCGGCGGTATTGATGATCACAGCCTCCAGCGGCATGCCTTCGGCCATCGGGAAACGAATTTTAGCCGCGCCTTGCTGGTAGAGATCGGCAAGGCGCGTGCGCCCGGCGATCATGTGCACGGCGAGGCGCGCTTCACCGATTGCTCTTTGAAGAGGCGGCAGGGCGCACAGGCTTTGACCAGTCATTCGGCGTCGCTCAATTTTTCATCAAATTACAGATTAAATTCGAAGCAGAAACGGGGTCGTTTGGACAAAAGCAAACGCTTATAGCCCCATCACCGCAAAACCTACCGTGTTTTTCACCTCGGCTGGCGATGCGCTGACATCTTGGCAATGGCATGAAAATCGCACCGTGTATTCAACAAGTACGGACCCGCGACGATTTCATGAGGCCGATGGCAGACGAGCCGACCCATCCTTTTGATGACCAGAAGGGAAACATCGACCCGGTGCAAGCGGGGGGCGTGTTAGCCTTGCGCGTTGCCGCGATGCGGGCGCTGCTGAATTCACTGGGGCCGTGTTCGGACAGGGAGGCGCTGGCGCTGCTGCGCGAGGCATTCCCCGATTTGCCTCTGGCCGAGCGTATCGAAGCCTTCGGTCATTGGCGGGGCTAAGGCCAAACGACCCGTACAAACCATCCGCACCAACATAATTTTGCCGCCACCTTCAAGCTTAACCACCACGATGCTAGTCTGCGGCCTCGAGTAGATCGTCGTCAGCGTCGCATCAGGATTCATCGGCAGGGTTGAGGACTAAATGAATATCGCCTGCGTTATCGCCCGCCGCCTGGTTCCAGCGATGGCGGTGGCAATGTTGTTTGCCTCGAGGCCGGTTGCGGCGCCCGACAGCACGCAGGCACGTCTGCCAACGATCAGCGTCAGCCAGGCGGAGCGGGCGGCAATGAAAGACCAGTTGCTGGTCACGGGCTCGTTCATCGCCCGCGAGGAAGTGCTGGTTTCACCTGAAATCGACGGGCTGGCGATTGTCGATATCCGCGCCGAGGAGGGCGACCGGGTCGAAGCGGGGCAGATATTGGCGCGGCTCAATGATGAGATGCTGCGAGTGCAGCTTGCGCAGAATGCCGCCCAGATCGCTCGCGCCGATGCTGCCATCGACAATGCCCGCGCGCAGATCGCCGAGGCCGACGCCAACCGCGAGCAGGCTTCGGCTGCGCTGGAGCGCGCCAAATCATTGCGCGGCAGCGGTACCATCACGACCGACGTCTTTGAGCAGCGGATTGCGACAGCGAAAGTGAGCGAGGCCCGCGCCAATGCCGCCCGCCAATCGCTTGGCCTTGCCGAAGCCGATCGGGCGCTGGTTGAAAAACAGCGGGCGGAAATCCAGCTCCGTCTCGCACGCTGTGACATCCGCGCGCCGGTTGCCGGCATCATCTCGCGCCGCACCGCGAAAGTCGGCCAAGTGGCAAGCGGAATTGCCACGAGCGAGCCGCTTTTTCGCCTTGTTGCCCGCGGCGATATCGATCTTGAAGCCGATATCCCCGAGGCAAGCTTCGCCCGGCTCAAGGTTGGCCAGCCGGTGACGATTGATGTCCTTGGCCATGACGACGCAATCACCGGGTTTGTCCGCCTCATTGCGCCTGAAATGAACCGGTCCACCCGCCTTGGTCGCGTGCGCATCGCCATCCCCGCCAATTCGCCGGTGGCGCTTGGCGCCTTCGGGCGTGGCATCGTCCTGATTGCCGAGCGAAATGCCCTCGTCGTGCCACTTTCGGCGGTGTCATTTGGCGGCGAGGACGCCAGCGTGCAGGTGGTGAGCGAGGGCGTGGTTGGAACGCGGCGCGTTGAAACGGGCATGCGGTCTGGCGGGCGCATCGAAATTACCAGTGGCATCGGCGATGGCGAGGCGGTGGTGAGCGTTGCCGGAACCTTCGTGCGCGATGGTGATCACGTGCGCCCCGTGCCCTACGTCGCAGCGAGATAGGCGGCTGAGATGCAGCTAACGCCTCAAACCGGCGACATGACGCCACCTGCCGTCAGCGCCACTTCGTGGAATTTTTCTGGCTGGGCGATCCGCAATCCGGTGCCGCCGACACTCCTCTTTGTCGTTCTCCTCTTTCTGGGCTGGACCAGCTTTCTCAACCTGCCGGTCACCCGCTTTCCCAATATCGACGTGCCGCTCGTCTCGGTACGCATCACGCAATCAGGCGCGGCACCCAGCGAACTCGAAACGCAGGTCACGAAACTCGTCGAAGACGCGGTCGCCAATATCGCCGGCGCCAAGAACGTTTTTTCCGCAGTGTCCGACGGTCAGTCGGTAACCTCCATCGAGTTTCGTCTGGAGATCGATGTCGACCGAGCAGTGAACGACGTCAAGGATGCCGTCACCAAAATCCGCATCGATCTGCCACGCACCATCGATGAGCCGGTGGTCGAGCGCATCGTCATCGAAGGGCAGTCGATCATCACCTACGCAGTGACGGCGCCGGGCAAGACGCTGGAGCAATTGTCATGGTTTGTCGATGACACCGTCAAGCGCGGGCTGCAGGGTCTCAAGGGCGTGGGACGGGTGGATCGCATTGGCGGCGTTGATCGTGAAATCCGCGTTCTTGTCGATCCCGACCGGCTGATGTCGCTTGGCCTGTCGACCTCTGACGTCAACCGCCAGTTGCGGGCCACCGTCGTTGATCTTGCCGGCGGGCGCAGCGAAGTTGGAGGGCAGGAGCAATCGATCCGCACCCTTGCCGGCGCTCATTCACTGGATGATCTGGCGGAAACGAAAATTCTGCTGTCGGGCAACCGGCAGGCACGCCTGTCGGATCTCGCCTCGGTCGAGGACGGCTATTCCGAGCCGCGCTCGTTTGCCCGCGTCGATGGCAAAACGCCGGTCGTCGCGTTCAGCATTTTCCGCACCAAAGGGTCAAGCGACGTCACGGTTGCCGACGGCGCAGCACGCAAGATCGCCGAGCTAGCAAAAGCCTATCCCGATATCGATTTTTCGATCATCGACGATTCCGTCAGTTTTACGGTCGGGAATTATAAATCGGCGATGTCGACGCTTGTCGAAGGCTCGCTTCTTGCCATCATTGTCGTGCTCATCTTCCTGCGTGACTGGCGCGCCACCCTGATTACAGCGATCGCCCTGCCGCTATCGGCAATTCCCACCTTCTGGGCGATGAGCCTGATGGGTTTTTCGCTTAATCTCGTCTCGCTGCTGGCGATCACATTGGCGACCGGCATTCTGGTTGATGACGCCATCGTCGAGATCGAGAACATCGTGCGCCACCAGCGCATGGGCAAATCGCCTTACCGGGCGGCGATGGAAGCAGCTGACGAAATCGGTCTGGCGGTGATCGCCATCACCTTCACCATCGTCGCGGTGTTTGCGCCGGTCAGTTTCATGAGCGGTATTGCCGGACAGTATTTCAAGCAGTTCGGTCTGGTTGTCGCGACATCGGTGTTGTTTTCACTTCTGGTGGCGCGCCTCATCACGCCGATGCTGGCTGCCTATTTCATGAGCCCCAAGCCGCATGCCGAACCGGTCGACGGCCTGATTATGCGCGCCTATGTCAAGGTGCTGGAAGCGACTTTGGCGCGCCGCTTCCTCACCCTTGCCGGCGGCGTCGTGGTCTTTGTCGTGTCGATCATCGGCATCACCTTTCTGCCGACCGGCTTCATTCCGCCGGAGGATTCAAGCCGCATCGTCATGTCGGTTGAATTACCGCCGGGTTCGACGCTTGCCGATACGCGAGCAAAGACCGACGATCTGGCGCGCCTCATTGCCAGCCGTATCCCGGAAGTGAAAGCAGTATTCGCCATTGGTGGCGCTTCGCCCACGGGAACGCTTGATATCAGGCGGGCCTCGGTACTGGTCAAACTTATCCACAAATCGCAACGCGCGCGCTCTCAAAAGCAGATCGAAAGCGTGCTCGCAGCCCTTCTCCTGGACGTTGCCGATGTCCGCGCGTGGTATGTCAATCCGCGAGGAGAGCGCGAAGCAACCATCACGCTGGTGTCGGGCGATGCACAGGCGCTGAAAACGTCAGTAGCGGCCATCGAGACGGCGATGCGCAAATTGCCGAACCTGAATAATGTCGCCAGCGCAGCCGGCGTCGAGCGGCCGGAAATCCGCATCGTGCCACGCCTTGACGACGCGGCGCGCTACGGGGTGGCGACGGATGCCATCTCGGAAGCGGTCAGGGTGGCGGCCATCGGCGATATCAACGCCAACCTTGCCAAGTTCAATCTGGCGGAGCGCACAGTCCCCATCCGCGTTCAGCTGCCGCCTGCCGCTCGGCGTGATTTCGCGCTGCTCGAAAGCCTGCCTGTCGTCTCGGCTGCCGGCGCACAAGTGCCGCTATCGGCCGTCGCCACGCTCGCTTTTGGCCAGGGTCCCGCATCCATCGACCGTCTCAATCGCAAGCGCCGCGTCAGCATCGGCGCCGATCTGCGGCCAGGGATCGCCATCGGCCAAGGGCTAGCCGAGATTTCCGCCCTGCCGGAAGTCAGCAATCTGCCGCCGGGTGTCGAAATCGCCAAGACGGGTGATGTCGAGGCGATGGCTGAAGTTTTCCAGAACTTCGCGCTCGCCATGGGGACCGGTTTGCTGATTGTTTTTGGCGTGCTGGTCCTGCTCTTTGCCAGCGTCTTTCAGCCGATCACCATTCTTCTGTCGTTGCCGCTGTCGATTGGCGGCGTCATTCTTGGCCTCACACTCACGAGCAAGCCGATCAGCATGCCGGTCGTGATCGGCATTCTCATGCTGATGGGCATTGTCACCAAGAACGCCATCATGCTGGTCGATTTTGCGGTTGAGCGGGTCAAGCACGGCATGTCGCGCAAGGATGCCATTATCGATGCCGGACGCAAGCGCGCGCGGCCCATCGTCATGACGACGATAGCGATGGTGGCCGGGATGATTCCTGCCGCCTTCGGCCATGGCGATGGCGGCGAGTTCCGCGCGCCGATGGCGGTTGCGGTGATCGGCGGGCTGATCGTGTCAACCGTTCTGAGTCTGGTGTTTGTGCCGTCCTTCTACATCATCACCGACCGCGTCGGTGAGATGGCAGGCCAGTTCTTCAGCCGGTTTGTGACGCGCAGCAGCGATCAGGCGATGTCCGCATCGCTCCTGGCTTTCGTTGATCCCGAGCGAACGAAAAAGCCGCAGGATTATCGCCCCGCGGCGGAGTAGAGCGGCGCCTGGACCATCACGGCGCTTTGCTGGCCGCATCGCTCGCCTTGAGGCGACGATGGGAGCGAATGCTGAGCGGGATCATCGCCAGATAGATGATCGTCGACAGCGCCATCACCTCCCACGTGTAGGCAACCAGCAGGCCGATGAACAAGGCAACGCCCAGAAGAACCAGCATCACCCATTCACGCCCCACCGCAAGCTTTGATCCCTTGCCGGAATAGGTGGGCAATTGGCTCACCATCAGCCAGGCTATGAAAAGCACATAAAGTGCGACAAGCAGCGGCGGCAGAGACGATTTGGGCAACCCCAGCTCAACCAGATAGGCTGGCAGCAGCACGGTGATGGCGCCGGCCGGCGCCGGAATGCCGGTGAAGTAGCCCGCCGCCCAGGCAGGCCTAGTTGGATCATCAAGCTGGACGTTGAAGCGCGCAAGCCGAAGGGCCGCAGCAATGGCAAAAACGAGGGCGGCAATCCAGCCGGCATTGCGGATGTCGACGAGCAGCCATGAATAGAGGATGAGGGCGGGCGCGACGCCGAAATTGACAAAGTCGGTCAGGCTGTCGAGCTCGGCGCCGAATTTGGATGTTCCCTTGAGAAGGCGGGCAAGACGCCCGTCGATGCCATCGAGAATGGCGGCAAAGATGACCGCGATCAGAGCCAGTTCGACCTTGCCTTCAATTGACAGACGAATAGCAGTGAGCCCCGAGCAGAGCGCCAGAAGCGTCACCAGATTAGGGGCCAGCACGCGCACCGGAATCTTGACGAAGCGGCGCGGAAGAGGTGGCTTTTGAGGGATGTCCTCGTTCATCGTCGCCTCAGCTCACGCGCGTCGTGCGCAGTTCCTCTGCGCTTTTCAGATCCGCAAGGATGGTTTCACCCGCAATCATCGACTGACCGATGGCAACCAGCGGCAAAGTGCCTTGCGGAAAGTAAACGTCAACGCGCGAGCCGAAGCGGATGAGGCCGACGCGCTCGCCAGGGGCCACATGATCGCCGCTGCGCTTGAAGCAGACGATGCGCCGGGCAATCAGACCGGCGATCTGCACCATGGCGAAACGGCCGGACGGCGCGTCGATGACGATGCCATTGCGTTCATTATCCTCACTTGCCTTGTCGAGATCGGCATTCAGAAAGAGGCCGGGCTTGTAGGCGATCCTGGTGATGCGCCCGCCAACCGGCGCACGGTTCACGTGGCAATTGAAGACGCTCATGAAAATCGACACGCGCGGCAGCGCGCCTGACCCCAGCTCAAGCTCGGGGGGCGGCACAGCCGGACCGACAGCCGACACCACCCCGTCAGCAGGTGAAATCACCAGCCCTTCGCGCAACGGCGTGACCCGCCTGGGGTCACGAAAAAAGGTGATCGTCCAGCCGGTGACGATCAGGAATATCCAGCCGGGAACGCTGCCGAGCCAGTGAAACGAGAGCAGCATCGCCACGCCAGCGATGGCGATAAACGGGTATCCCTCGCGATGAACGGGCGGGATGGCGCGGCGGATCGATGACACGATGGTCTCAAGCATGAAGCACTAATCCCTGGTCGGCAGGCGGTGCGCCTGTCAATTCGCCGTGAACCTAGGGTCCAGACCTGCTAATTACAACCGCTACGTTGCGCGTTAGGCTAGGGTCCAGACCTATTCAT
>FSSH01001330.1_pt1 | contig 10243 bp, 8 predicted proteins | sample 1166101 | NCBI WGS metagenome assembly FSSH01 (sample SAMEA32972668, study PRJEB13176) | freshwater metagenome | biome: Drinking water system; feature: Biomass in drinking water that filtered by 0.45 um membrane; material: drinking water | place: USA | collected 2012-12-20 | depth 0 m | reverse complement strand
TCGGTCGGCGAGAACACCGTCCACGGCTCGGACAGCGCCGAGAACGCCGCGATGGAGATCGCGCAGTTCTTCCAGGATTCCGACATCGTCGGCTGAGGGCGATTGGTGCCGGGGTGTGGCGGCAGCGCCCTTGCGCTGCGGCACTTCCGAGCGTGAAAGCGGATCTCGTCGAACGATCCTAAAATCACGCTCCCGGATATCATCCATGCGCACCACCCTTCCGCGCTCCGGCCGCCTCCTCCTGGCGGCCGGCCTCGTCTCTCTCGTTGCCGCCTGCAACTCGACGAAGCCCGGCCCTACCGCTTCCCTCGAAGGCTATTCGCCGGACCCGGCGCTCAAGACCGCCTCGACCCGGAACCTCGCCGGCCGCGTGCGCTACGCCTGCACGGTGACGCAGGGCCGCCTCCAGAGCGTGCCCGAGGCTTCGCTGGCCCGGCCCTGCGGCTGCTACGCCGAGAAGACGCTGGCCTCCCTGAACAAGGGCGAGGTCGAGTCCTACCGCACCACCGGATATTTCAACGATTCGGCCAAGGCCAAGGCGCTGTCGGCGCTCGACGCCTGCCAGCTTCCCCGCCCGGCCTGAGGATCGATACTCCTAGCCTTGGCGATCCCGACTGCGGAGAGAAGCAGCGCTGCGCGAAGCGTCTTCTCCGTAGGGCCCGGCCAACGAGGCATCTTGCCTTCTCCGACGGTGTCGTGAGGGAAGGTCGTCACCGCAGAGTCATGCGCATGACGTAACGGCGCTGGGATGAGGCCTTGGCCTCCCCACGACCGAAGATCCCGCATGACGCGCGCAGCCCGGGCCATCCGCCGCGAAACCAGCCTCGGGCTGACCAGCGCCGTCCATCGCAGCGCGCCGCTCTCGCGCGCCGGGCTGTCGGAACGGCTCTTCACCTTCGCCTTCAGCGGCCTTGTCTACCCGCAGATCTGGGAAGATCCTCTCATCGACATGGAGGCGCTTCGCCTCGGGCCGCAGGACCACGTCGTCGCCATCGCATCGGGCAGCTGCAACGTCCTCTCCTACCTCACGGCCGATCCCGCCCGCATCAGCGCGGTCGATCTCAACGGCGCCCATGTGGCGCTCGGGCGGCTCAAGCTCGCCGGACTTCAGGCGCTGCCCGACCACGCGGCGTTCTTCCGCTTCTTCGGCCGCACCGACGAGCCCGCCAACATCGCCGCTTACGACGACCTGATCCGGCCGCGGCTCGATCCGGTCTCGCGCGCCTATTGGGAGGCGCGCGGACTCGACGGCCGCCGCCGGATCGGCGCCTTCGGGAAGGGCTTCTACCGGCACGGCCTGCTCGGGCGCTTCATCGGAGCGGGGCACCGCATCGCGAGACTCTACGGCCACGATCTCTCGCGGGTTCTGAAAGCCCGGACCATGCCCGAGCAGCGCCAGGCCTTCGAGACCGAGATCGCGCCGCTCTTCGAGAAGGCGATGATCCGCTGGATGATCGCCCGGCCGGCCTCGCTCTACGGCCTCGGCATCCCGCCGGCGCAATACGGGGCCCTGGCCAAGGATCTGCCCGGCGGCATGGTCGCCGTTCTGCGCCACCGGATGGAGCGCCTCGCCTGCGGATTTCCGATCAAGGACAACTACTTCGCCTGGCAGGCTTTCGGGCGCGGCTACGATCCTGCCCCCGATGCGGCGCTTCCACCCTACCTCCAGGCCGCGAATTTCGAGGCGGTGCGCGAGCGGGGGCCTCGGGTACGCTACCAGCAGCAATCGATGACCGCCTTCCTCGCCGCCAGCCCCGATGCCAGCGCCGACGCCTACGTTCTCCTCGACGCGCAGGACTGGATGAACGATTCCGACCTGATGGCGCTCTGGGCGCAGATCACCCGCACCGCCCGGCCCGGCGCCCGCGTCATCTTCCGTACCGCCGCCGACGAGCGTTGCCTGCCCGGCCGGGTGCCCGATGCGATCCTGAACGCCTGGACCTACGAGGAAGCGACGAGCCGGGCTCTGTGCGCCCGCGACCGATCCTCGATCTATGGCGGTTTCCACCTCTACCGCCTCGCCGCATGAGCAGCGCCGCATCGGCGATGGACCGGATGTACCGGCGCCAGCGCCACATCTACGATGCCAGCCGCAAGTTCTACCTCCTCGGCCGCGATCGCGTCATCGATGCTCTGGCGCCGCCGGCGGGCGGCAGCGTGCTGGAGATCGGCTGCGGCACCGGGCGCAACCTCGTGCGCATCGCCCGGACCTACCCGCATAGCCTCTGCTACGGCCTCGACGTCTCGGCGGCGATGCTCGACACCGCGTCGCGCTCGGTGGCCCGGGCGGGACTGTCCGGGCGCGTCAGGCTCGCCTGCGCCGACGCCACCGATTTCGACCCTCGGGGCTTGTTCGGCAGGCCGGCATTCGACCGGATCGTGATCTCCTATGCCCTCTCGATGATCCCGCCTTGGGAGGCGGTGCTCTCCGAAGCTACCGGACATCTCGCGCCATGCGGCGAACTCCACGTGGTCGATTTCGGCGGGCAGGAGGGGCTTCCCGTTCCGTTCCGGGCAATGCTCAACCGCTGGCTCGCCGCCTTCTCGGTGACGCCGCGCCTCGCCATGCCCGAGGCAATGATCGCGGCTGCATCGACGCGCGGATTGGATTGCGCCGTCAGCCAGCTCTACCGCGGATACGCGGTGCACGGGGTGCTGTCGCGTCAGCCCTCCTCCGCCCAGGGCGCCAGGGTCCCGGCAGCGATCTGATCGACCGCGTGGCGGTGGCCGATGGCAGCGGTCGTCTCGTGCGCCGACCAGGCCCTGAGGTCGATCCCGGCGAGCGGCGGGCGCAGCACGGCGGCGGCGTGACGGCAGGTCAGCGCCGTCTGCGCGTCGGAGGAGACGGTCGCAGCCCGCAGCAGCAATTGCGCGATCCCCGGCGTCTCCTGCGGCGCGCCGAGCCATTGCCGCAGCATCCGGCCGCGCCAGGAGCGGGTGGGCACGCTCTGGAACGCGAGATCGCTGGCGACGTCGACGCCGAGCACCGGCCCGCGCTGGCGCGCGGCCATGACGTCGACCGGCAGGTTGTTCATCATGCCGCCGTCGACGAGGATGCCGTCCGGCGTGCAGACCGGCGGCAGGAGGCCCGGGATCGCGATGCTGGCGCGAAGCGCCGTGACGAGGTCGCCCTGATCGTGGACCATGGCGGTGCCGGTGGTCAGGTTTGAGGACAGGCAGAAGAACGGCAGCCACAGATCCTCGATCCGTGTGCCCGCGAAGGTGCGGGCGAGGCCCTCGTCGACCTTGGCGCCGCGGGTGAGCGCCAGCACCGGCAGGGTGTAGTCGTTGAGCGGATTGCGGGCGACGAAGGACGCGACCGTCTGGTCGAGGATGCGCTCCCGACTCCAGCCCATGGCGAGGCTCGCGCCGACGATCGCGCCCATGCTGGTGCCCGCGACCGCATCGATGGGCAGGCCTGCCTCCTCCAGCGCACGGATGACGCCGAGATGGGCAAATCCCCGGGCGCCGCCGCCGCCGAGGACCAAGGCCCGTGCGCAGCCGCTGGCGAGGCGCGCAAGCCGGCCGAGATCACCGGCATGGCTCGGCCGGATGTGGATGCGCATCGAGACCGGGATCGCGGCGAAGACCGGATGCGGCGGCAGCGGCAGCTCGGCCTCCGGCGCCTGGACCACGACGAGGTCGTGGCGGACCCAGTCGGAGGGCGTGCGGGCCGCGAAATCGGCGCAGCTCGGTTTGGGCGGCTCGCCGGCCTGCGCCAGAAGCAGGACGTGGTCGGAGCGGCGCAGGCACAGGCGGGTCCAGGCGCTGCCGGGCTCGTCGGCGAGGTAGACGACGCGGTCGTGGCCGCTCTCGAAGCGGTGGAACCAGGTCTCGTCCGCTTCCTCGGGCCAGGCATCGAGATAGCCGACCTGCCCGCCAAGGGCCTTGGCGAAGGCCCGCGCCTCGGAGGCGGCGAAATCGCCGGCGGTGACCGGCAGCATCGTGAAGGTGCGCGGCACGTCGTCGACGCCGGGCGCGGAATCCGCCCGGCGCAGCCGGTCGGCGAGCAGCCGGGTGAAATACAGCATGGTCGAGGGATGGCGCTCGACCACCTCCTCGAAGGCCTCGCGGCTCAGGCGATAGAGATGCGAATCGCGCAGGGCCGTGGCGGTGGCCGAGCGCGGCCCCTCGGAGAGCAGCGCCATCTCGCCCACCGTCACCGGCGGCCTGAGCCGGGCAACATGTCGGATCACACCGGTCAGGGGGTCGCGCCGCGAGATGCCGACGGCGCCGGACGCCAGGGTGTAGAGCGCGTCGGCCTCGTCGCCCTCCTCGAACAGGGTCTGGCCGCCGGCCACCGAGACCGAGACGAGCCGGTCGCGGATCGCCTGCGCCGCGTCCTCGTCGAGGGACCGCAGGAAGGGAATATCGGGCTCGTCCATTCAAGCGCCCTCCGGGTCGGGCGCCTCTCAGGCTAAGCCATGGTGCGTCCTTCGAATGGAAGGATGCGTCACAAAGGTTGCACGGGGATGATCAGGCGATGCGGTCGACGCTGAGGCGCAGGGTCTTCGGCCCGCGCAGGGATGCGCCCTCTCGGTAGGGCGGCGGGTCGTCGACGAGGCGCGGGTCGATGAGCCGGCGCGCCAGGGTGACGAGGGCGATCTCGCCCTCGATCCGGGCTAGCGGCGCGCCGAGGCAGTAATGCAGGCTGCCGCCGAAGCTGAAATGCTGGTTGTCCGGGCGGTCGGGGTCGAAACGGCGAGGCTCGGCAAAGCGCGCAGGGTCGCGGTTCGCGGCGGCGAAGAGGAGGACGACCGGCGCACCCTCCGGGATCACCTCGCCGGCGATGGCGATGTCGGCGAGCGCCTTTCGCGTCCGAAAATGCACCGGCGGCTCGTAGCGCAGGATCTCCTCGACAAGGCGCGGCGCACGCTCGGCATCCTGCCGTAGGCGCTCGAGCTCATGCGGGTGGCGCAGCAGCGTCAGCATGCCGTTGGCGATGAGGTTCACGGTGGTCTCGTGCCCGGCGACCAGCAGGAGGATCGACGTCGCGATGAGGTCGAACTCGCCCATGGCACCGGCTTCCGTGCCGGCGGCAAGGCCGCTCAGCATGTCGTCCTGCGGATGCCGGCGCTTCTCCTTGATCAGGACCTTCATGTAGGCGGAGATCGCGTCGAAGGTGGCGCGGGTCTGTCCTTGCGTCTCCTCGTCGTGGCGGGCATCGGGTTCGAGGGCGGTGGCGAGCTGCGTCGCCCAGCCCTGGAAGGTCGGCTCGTCCTCGCGCGGCACGCCGAGCATCTCGCAGATGATCGTGACGGGGAGCGGATAGGCGATGTCCTCGACGACGCAGATCTCGCGGGCGCCGCATCGTTTGTCGAGCAATTCGCCGAGGTGCGCTTCGGCACGCGCCTTCATGGCGTTGACGCGGGAAATCGTGAACTGCGTCATGACGATACGGCGCAAGGCATCGTGATCGGGCGGATCGCGGAAGATCAGCGGACGGTGGCGGCTGACGATCTCGTCCTTGATAGGCTGGAGGATCCAATCCTTGAACGGGTTGCCGGTGGGCGGGCTCTTGGCCGGCGGCAGGTCGGCCGAGCTGATCCGCGGGTCGAACAGCAAGGCGCGGATCGCCGCGTGCGAGCTGACGAGATAGGTCCCATCCTCCTGCCGCACCACCGGATGGCCGGCGAGCCGGGCGTAGAGCGGGTAGGGGTCCGGCCGGTTCTTCGGGTCCTTGATCTCGTCGAACAGGGTGGAAAGCGACATGGGGCTCATCCTTGCGCGACGGGCCAGGCCGGATCGATCGGGCCGAGGCGGGTGAGCTGGTCGACCGCGCCCGTGATCGGCGGGAACGGCGCCCGGGCCTCGATCGCCGCTGCATAGGCCGGAAGCCATCGGGCACAGTCGAAGGACAGGGCGGCGATCGTCCGCCCCTCATGGCCATAAGCGGCGATGAAGCGGCCGTCCTTGAGCGAGCCCTGGACGAAGGCGAGGCTGTCGGCGCCCTTCGTCAGGCCGGCGAGCTTGATCGTGAGGCCGAACTGGTTCGACCAGAAGGTCGGCAGCTCGGAGAATGCCGGCCCGTCGTCGCCCTTCACGAGGGCGCGGCCCGCATAGGCGCCCTGCGCGACGGCGTTGCCCCAATGTTCGAGCCGCGTCAGGCCATCGTCGTAGAGCGGATGCGGGAAGGCGGCGACGTCTCCCGCCGCCCGGATCTCGGCATGGATAAAGCCGGATTCGTCCCGGACGCGGCAATGGCTGTCGCAGACGAGGGCGCCCTTCTCGCGGGCAAGTCCCGATCCATCGAGCCAATCGGTGTTCGGGATCGCGCCGAGCGCCACCAGTATGATTTCGGCCGAGACCTCGGCGCCGTCTTCGAGGATGGCGCCGGTCACCCGCCCTGCCTCTCCGGTGAGCGAGCGCACCTTGGCGTTCGGCCGGATCTCGACGCCCGCGCGCTCCATCCGCTCGCGCAGGAATCCAGAGACGCTGATGCCGAGGATGCGGGCGAGGGGCGCCGGGCCCGGATCGACCATCGTCACCGCAAGGCCGAGGTCGCGGCAGACCGAGGCCGCCTCGCAGCCGATGAAGCCGCCGCCGATGATCAGCACCCGCTCGGGCTTCCTCGCCAGGGCGCCTCTCAAGGCCTCGGCATCGTCGCGGCCGCGCAAGGTGAAGACGCCAGTGAGGGCAGCCTCCAAGGGCTCGTGCCAGGACCGCGCGCGGGCACCGGTGGTGATCAGAAGCCTGTCGTATTCAAGTTGCTCTCCGCCCGAGAGGACGATCTCGCGCTTGACCGCGTCGAGGCCGACCGCAGCTTGACCGAGCCGCCATTCGGCATCGAGCGCCACAAGGTTCGGCAGGGTCGTCGCGCCCGCGCCGAACTCGCCCGCGATGACGTGCTTCGACAGGGACGGGCGGTCATAGGGCGCGTGCGGCTCGTCGCCCACGAGGGTCAGCGGCCCGGCATGGCCGGCGAGACGGATCGCCTCGGCCCCGCGCAAGCCCGCGAGCGAGGCGCCGACGACGACGATGCGCTCGCTCACGAGGCGGTGCCGATGGTGTCGTCGAACTCGACGCTGATCGCCCGCACCGGGCAGGCCTGCACGGCGCGCTCGATCCGGCCCCTGTGCTCGGGTGTCGGCGCGGGATCGTAGACCAGGATCTCGGCCCCGCGCAGCTCGAAACTCTCGGGCGCGGCGTAGCAGCACTGGGCGTAGGCTTGGCAGCGGTTCAGATCGACGACGACGCGCATTGTGTCCCTCGAGCCGGCAGCTTGGGCCGACATCGGGACAGCAACGACGAAAGTGGCGTTGATGATCCGCCGCTTCAGAGCTCTGCGTCACGATGCGGCGAGGTAGGCCCGCCAGCCGCCATGGGCGGTGATCTCCTCCGCGCCCTTCAGGGCATGGGCCTCGCACAGGAAGCCGGAGACGGCGCTGCCATCCTCCAGGGTGATCTTGCCGATACCGAGGGGAGCGGGGATGGCCGCGGCGAAGCGGCCGAAGGCGGCGGGCGAGAGGCCCCAGACCTCGACGGCGAGGCCAGGACCGGCGAAGCCCGGATCGCGGACGAGACCGGGCTTGGCCGGCTTCGTGCCCGGAAGGGCGTAGAGGCGGTAATCCGCCGCCGTGCGCGCTGCACGCAGGAGCGTGCCGCCGAGTTCGACGAGCTGGTGGTTGAGGGGCAGGCTGGAGAGATGCGCGCCGACCACCACGATGGGAACCGTGTCCGGGGCGGGTGCGGGAACGATGCTCGCCTCGGGCAGCGCAACGTGTCGGTCGATCCCCATGCCGGGTTCTGCCGCCCGATGGAGGGCATCCGCGAGGTGGCCGAGGGCATCGTCGCTGAAGCCGGGGCCGACCAGGGTGACGCCGCCCGGCAGCCCGTCCGGCCCGAATCCGGCGGGGATCGCGATGGCGGCGTAGCCGAGCAGGTTGGCGAAGTTCGTGTAATGGCCGAGATGGCTGTTGAGGCGGATCGGCTCGGCCTGCATCGCGGCGACGGTGTAGGTCGTCGGCGTGGTGGGCAGGAGCAGGATGTCCACCTTCGCGAATTCCGCCTCCGTGCGCCGGCGCAGGGCTTCGAGGTCGTAGAGGCCGCGGAAGGCGTCGACGGCGCTGTAGCCCGTCGCGGACTCGACGATGGCGCGCACGCTCGGGTCGAGGGCTTCGGGATGATCGGCATGGAACGCCTCCACCGCCGCCATCCGCTCGGCCACCCAGGGGCCTTGGTAGAGCAGGGCGGCGGTCTCGCGGAACGGCGCGTAGTCGAAGGGCACCGCCACCGCACCGAACTCCGCCAGCCGGGCGATCGCCGCGTCGTAGAGCGCCTCCACCCCGCCATTGCCGTGGAACTCGCGCTCTTCCGGCGTCAACACGCCGACGCGCAGGCCGGCCGCGGGGAGGGGATGCGGCACCGCCTTTCGCGAGAAGGCGTCCTTAGGGTCGAACCCTTCCGCGATGCGGCGGATGCCGAGCCCGTCGCCGATCGTGGCGGCGAAGATGCTGATGCAGTCGAGGCTGCGGCAGGCCGGGACGAGACCGGTGGTGCTGAGCGATCCCGGCGTCGGCTTGATGCCGACGAGGTTGTTGAACGCCGCCGGCACCCGGCCGGACCCGGCCGTGTCGGTGCCGAGGGAGAAGCTCGCCAAACCCGCCGCCACGGCGACCGCAGAGCCCGAACTCGAGCCGCCGGAGATGTGTTCGCTGCTGAAGACGCTGCGGGGAGCGCCGTAGGGCGAGCGGGTGCCGTTGAGCCCGGTGGCGAACTGGTCGAGGTTGGTCTTGCCGGTGACGAGGGCGCCGGCCGCCTTCAGGCGCGCCACCACGACCGCATCGGCCGATGGCGTGTAGGTGAATTCGGGGCAGGCGGCGGTGGTAGCTAAGCCCGCCACGTCGATATTGTCCTTGACCGCGAAGGGCATGCCCCAGAGCGGCAACGAGTTCGGCTCCGGATGGCGCTCCATCAGGTCCTTCGCCGCTGCGACCAGGGCTTGCCGCCCGACCCGCGTGATGAACACGGCCGGATCGGCATAGGCCTCCATCCGGTCGGCGATCGCCTCCGCCAAAGCGACAGGCGTGAGCCCCTCCGAGGCGTAGAGGCCACGCAGGGTCGAGAGGTCGAGGATGGTGGGCAGCATGTGTCTCAGCTCTCCTCGATCACCGCGACGAGGTCGCCACCCCGGAGCGTCCGTCCGGGCTGCACCCGAATCTCCCGCAAGGTTCCCGCCACGGGGGCGGTCACCGGCACTTCCATCTTCATCGATTCGAGGATCGCCACGGCCTCGCCCGCCTCGATCCTGTCGCCGACCGCCTTCACCACCTTCCAGACATTGCCCGGCACGGCGGTCGGCACGCCGATGCAGCCCGGTGGGATCGCGTCCTCCGATCCCATCGGCGCGGCCTCCTCGGCGACGAAGACGTCAAGGCCCTCTTCCTTCCAGCGCTGCCGTTCCGCCTCGAACGCATTCTGCTGGCGGAGCTTGGCCGATGTGATCTCGGCGGCATTGGCGGCGAGCTCCGCCCGGTGCTCCGCATAGGAGAACGTCCCGTCCTCGATCCGCACAGGATAGGCCCCGTGCGGGAAGGCGGCGCGCGCCTCCGTCAGCTCGTCGTGGCTCACGGAAAAGAAGCGGATGCGGTCGAATGGCCGGAGCAGCCAGGGATGGCCGGGGACGAATTCACGCGTCATCCGCCAGGTGTTCCAGATCTGGATCGTGCGGCCGACGAGCTGGTACCCGCCCGGTCCCTCCATGCCGTAGATGCACATATAGGCGCCGCCGATGCCGACCGCGTTCTCCGGCGTCCAGGTCCTGGCGGGGTTGTACTTGGTTGTCACCAGGCGGTGGCGCGGATCGACCGGCGTCGCCACCGGAGCGCCGAGATAGACGTCGCCGAGGCCCATCACGAGATAGCTCGCGTCGAAGACGATGCGCTTCACGTCCGCTTCGCCGTCCAAGCCGTTGATACGACGGATAAATTCGATGTTCGACGGGCACCAGGGCGCATTCGGGCGCACCAGCTCCTGGTACTTGCGCATGGCGAGTTCCGCCTGAGGATCGTTCCACGACAGCGGCAGATGGACGATCCGGCTCGGCACCGTGACGTTCTCGACGGAGCCGAGGCCCGCTTCGATCTCGCGCAGGAGCCCGAGCAGCCGCGAGCGGGGCAGGACGGCCCCGTCATAGTGGATCTGCAGCGAGCGGATGCCGGGAGCGAGATCGATCAAGCCGGGCACTTTCGCCTGCGCCACCGCCTCGGCCAGGAGGTGGACGCGAGGTAGCGTCCGCGGACGA
>FSSH01005494.1_pt1 | contig 10248 bp, 12 predicted proteins | sample 1166101 | NCBI WGS metagenome assembly FSSH01 (sample SAMEA32972668, study PRJEB13176) | freshwater metagenome | biome: Drinking water system; feature: Biomass in drinking water that filtered by 0.45 um membrane; material: drinking water | place: USA | collected 2012-12-20 | depth 0 m | reverse complement strand
CCCAGGCTAAGGTCATGGTGGCGCCGGCCATGAATCCGATCATGTTGCAGCATCCGGCTACCCAGCACAATCTCTCCATCCTTGAGAACCGCTACCGCTACGATATCGTCGCCCCTGAGTACGGGGAAGTGGCTTGCGGCGATGTCGGGCACGGCAAAATGGCTTCCGTCGAGTCTATTATCGCGTCTGTGGCTGCCAGGCTCTTAGCCCATCAGACCCTCTCCACCAAGCGGGTCCTGGTCACGGCCGGCGGTACCAGGGAGCCCATCGATCCGGTGCGCTTCATCGGTAACCGTTCATCCGGCAAAATGGGGATTGCCATGGCTGATTCCGCCTACAGCCGTGGTGCCGATGTCACCCTCATTTCCACCGTCGACGTAGAGCGCGCCTATCCGGTGATTGTGGTGGAAACCGCTCAGGAGATGCAGGAAGCTGTGGAAGCGGAATTCGACAGTTGCGATGCCCTGGTTATGACGGCAGCCGTGGCTGATTTCAGACCCCTGGCTGTTTCCGCTCAGAAGATCAAGAAGACCGAGTCGGAAGACATAGTGTTGGAATTGACCAAGAACCCCGATATCATCGACCTATTGGGGCGTGTTAAGCGCAAAGATCAAGTAATAATCGGTTTCGCTGCCGAATCCGAGGCCCTTCTGTCCAATGCCGCTTCCAAGCTGAAGCGCAAAAATCTCGATATGATAGTGGGAAATGATATCTCGGTACCAGACATAGGCTTTGGTTCGGACGACAATGCGGTTGTCATTCTCTCGGCGGAAGGAACCAGGGAGAGCCTGCCCCGCCAGCCTAAGCGAGCCATTGCCGACCATATTTGTGATCTGCTCTCGGAGCGTTTTCAGGTACTTGAGAAGGAGTTGGCGCACTAGGTCTTTTGCAACATTTTGTGCCGCTAAATCTTAGACAAAAGTGCACAAAACCGGTTAGTTTGAGAGCTTGGTGCTATACTCCAGTGTTTGGATAGGGGACGGAGAGAAGTTCATGGGCAGAGCCGACAACTATAGCTATGGAGACCTTCCTGCTCGTCGTGATGACGAAGACCACGGTGGTGGCTGGGGAGCCTGGATGACCGGGCTTCTGATCGGAGCCGTAGGCGGAGCTACGCTGGCGCTTTTGACCGCACCTAAGTCAGGCAGTGAAATTCGCGGCTCCCTGGAGCGCACAGCCAAGAATGTGCCTGATCGCGTTGGTGAAGTGGTTGATGATTCCCTCGATCTCTACGCTTCTTTCTTGAATTATTGCCAGCTTACCCTGGAAGAGCAGACCTTGCGCTTCAAGCGGGCCATTGCCGCCGGTAAACTGGCTGCGGCCAAGAAGCGCGAAGAAATCGAGCTGGGCGGCGGACAACTGCCATTTCAGCATCGTTAAGCCAGGCTCTTAGTGGTCTGTCTGCACGTGGTGACAATACGGCTCTCTTGTTAGAAGGATTTTCCTGTGGATCAAATATCCGGTAGCTTGAACATACTCGTGGCCGTCTCCCTCATCTTTCTGGCTGTTTCACTGATGGCTGTCAGTATGCCTTTGATGTCCATGGTCAAACAATCTGAGCGCACCCTATCGGCTCTCGAGCGTCTTCTAGGCACTGTGGACAAAGAGCTTGGACCGACCCTCAAGCAGGTTGATACCTTGCTTGGTACCGTCATCGAACTGAAGGGACGGGCGGAGAGATCCATTGGCGATGTGGGGCACAAGGTTGGAGACGTAACAGGCGGACTGACAAAGGCCGCAGACTCGGCCAAGAAGAATTCATCGGTATTCGGTGCCGGCTTCATGGCCGGTATCCGGGCTTATCTAGAGCCAAAGGGTAACAAGGAAGAAAGAGAGCGCAGTCGAGATGCAAGATCTTTGACTGAGGTGGGCAAGTAATTGCCGGAGGGCAAATCCGAAACGACTTGCCCAAAGATAAATGAGGTAAAACAAGCATCATGAGTAGATTTCTGGAAGGTCTAGTAGTAGGCGGAGCGGTTGGTTACATTATCGGTCTGCTTTCCGCTCCCAAGTCAGGTGCAGAACTGCGCCGTCAAATTGCCGATGGTTCTGAGGACCTTTACAAGCAGGCTTCCGACTCTTTGACCGACATCAAAGAGAAGACCGGCACCACCATCACCGATTTGCAATCCAAGAGCAATGAAGTCTTGAAGAAAGCCAGCGACTCGGTGGCCGGTACCAAAGACCAGATCGCCCACAAACTGCAGGAACTGGCAGGTCAGGGCGGCAAAGTGCTGGTGGATGACGTAGAGAGCGCTGCTTCCGGCGGCTAGCTTACAAGTTGCCCACACTTTACCGTCTCAATCGAGCCATTGCTCTGACTGGTATTGCCAGTCGGCGTAAGGCTGATGAATTGATTGCCGCCGGTAAGGTGATGGTGAACGGCGTTTTAACCACAGACTTCAGTCTCCTGGTTGATATAGATCAAGATCAAATAGTCGTGGACGGCGAGGAAGTTGTAACTCGCTTCCACGACTATCTGCTTTTGAACAAGCCCAAAGACTATGTCTCAACCTGTGATGATGAGCGGGGGCGCCGTACCGTGCTCGATCTTTTGCCGCCGGAACTGCGGCACTTGAAACCGGTGGGCCGCCTCGACCGTGATTCGGAGGGGCTTATCCTCCTCACCAATGATGGTGAACTGGCTAAACTCCTCACTCATCCCTCCCACGATGTGGCCAAGATTTACGAGGTGACTGTCAAGGGGCAGATGCAAGCGGCGGATTATTCCGCACTGGCTAAGGGCATCAGGTTGTCAGATGGTGTTACGCGGCCGGCAAAAGTTCGCAAAATTTCTGCTAATTCTCATGCCACAACCTTTGAAATGCAGCTCTATGAAGGGCGAAACCGGCAAATCAGGCGTATGTGCGCCGCTCTTGGCTATGATGTTAATCGTTTGGTCAGGGTTGCCATTGGTGGGTTACAATTGAGGCAGTTGCCGCCTGGAAAATGGCGTCGCCTGACTGATAGTGAGATATCCACTCTGTATCGGTCTTGAGGTAAATCTGGAAAACCGATTTTTATAAGGACCGGTCATCGCGGTGAGCACTGCCACAATGTCGTTAGAGCAAGTAGGTCAGAAACTAAAAGCAGCACGGGAAGCCCAGAATCTTTCTCTGGGGCAAGTTTATGACCGTACCAGAATTCCAACCAACCACCTGGAAGCCATTGAGTTTGGCCGTGTGGACGACCTGCCCGAGCCGGTTTATGTGGCCGGTTTCATAAAACGCTATGGCGACATGCTGGGCTTGTCCGGTCAGGCCCTGGCTGATGAGTACAAACGGGCCGGTTTGTCCGATGGTCAGAACAAGCCTGGCCTCTTCGGGATCGGCAGAGGGCGCGAAACTCCGCCGCCCACGGTGAGCTATGTGGCTCCCACCCATGTTGTTTCCGATGCCCCCAGTTTTACAAAAACCTTCTTCTACCCAAGCCTGCTTCTGGTAGCCGTGCTGGCTACCGTCTGCGGTCTGGGATGGTGGCAGCAATCTCAGCTTGCCCAGCAAGATCCGGGAGTTTTGCAGTTGCGTGACTCGGCCACCCGCTTCAATGCTGCCGGTATGCAAGTAGCAGCCACCACCAGCCAGTTGCCTAATGCGCAAGTCCCCGGCGTATTGCCTGCTTCCACGGGCAAAATTACCCTGGCTGCCACTCAGCACGTCTGGGTTGAGGTAAAGTCTGTTTCATCCGGTGCAACGGTTTTTGTCGGTTACCTTGAATCAGGTGATAAGCGCGATTTTGAAGATGCCCAGGGTCTCACCGTGGTGGCCGGCAACGGCGCTTCCTTGAGTGTGACCGATTATCTGGGTAAGACTGAAGTCTTTGGTCCGGCCGGGCGCCGGAAGGAAGCTACCTTCACACCGCCGCAAGCGGCCGCAAGCACCCAGGTGGCTGCCGGTGATCCGGCCCAGGCATCTACCACAACCACTACAGTCAAGCCTGTTACAAATGTAAAGAGGACGATTTCGCTACGTCGTGCCAGCTCGGATGGCGCCCCTGTCAGCGAAAGACGCCATCGTCGCCTCGATGACGGCGGCACTCGCGACATCCCCGGAGTGTCCTCCGGCGGTGGCGCACGATCTATAGATGTACCTTACCGCTACAATGATGGTCGCCTGGATAACGACTAGCTAGTAGAGGTACTGTAGATGCGCAACCCCAAGATAGGGGTGGTTTCACTTGGCTGTCCAAAGAATGCCACTGACACGGAAGTGATGCTCGGGCTTTTGAACAAAGCCGGGTTTGAAGTCACCTTTGATAATGATGAAGCGCAGATGTGCCTCGTCAATACTTGCTCGTTTATAGGCGATGCCCGCAAAGAGTCGGTGCGCACCCTGGTAGAACTGGCTGATCAAGGCAAAGAGCTTATCATTGCCGGTTGCCTGGCCCAGCACTTCAAGGAAGAACTGCTTACGGAGATACCGGAAGCGAGAGCCATTGTCGGAACCGGCGATATCACCAAGATTGTTGATGTAATTACTTCCATCGCCAGAGATTCTTCTTTGCGCGTGGTGGAAGTAAGCGATGTACCCAACAACTACGATGACGAAGTCTTGCCGCGCATGCAGACCGGTGTTGGTGCTTCCGCCTATTTGAAAATTGCCGAAGGCTGTGATCATGCCTGCTCTTTTTGCATCATTCCGCAATTGCGCGGTAAGTTCCGTTCCCGTTCCATCGAGTCTCTGGTGAAGGAAGCGCGCATGCTGGTGCATGGCGGCGTGAAAGAAATTATTCTGGTTTCGCAGGATTCCAGTTATTACGGCCTCGATATCTATAACCGCATGGCCTTGCCGGAATTGCTCGAAGCTCTGCACGAAATTGAAGAGCTGGACTGGATCCGCATCATGTACTGTTATCCCACTGAGACGAACCGGGCCTTGCTTGAAACCATGGCTCGCCTGCCCAAAGTGGTTAAGTACGTGGATATTCCCCTCCAGCATTCCCATCCCGATGTGCTGGCGGCCATGGCCAGACCCAAACATCCGGAGAAAGTCATGGACCTCATCCGTGAATGCTTGCCCGGAGTAAAAATTCGCTCTACCTTTATCGTCGGATTTCCTGGTGAAACAGAAGAGCATTTCCAGCACCTCTACGACTTCATTGAGCGCTATCGCTTTGACCGTCTGGGAGTATTTACTTACTCCAAGCAGATGGAAGTACCAAGCGGTCACATGAGCGATCAGCTGCCCGAGAAGGTAAAGAAAGCGCGCCAGAAGCGCATTATGCAACTACAGCACGGCATCTCCCTTGCTCTCAACGAAGCCATGGTTGGCACCACCATTCCTGTTTTAGTTGAAAGTTTCGATGAGCGCAAACGTCTCTATATCGGGCGCAGCCAGTGGGATGCTCCCGGTATCGATAACCAGGTCTACATCAGAGAAGGCGACCATGATGTCTTCATGGCCGAGGTCAACAATGTGCTGGTGGAAGAAGCCAGACCCTATGATCTCTATGGTGTCGCCTGTGGTGAGGAGTCATTGAAAGAGCTAATGACCACCACTGCTAAAGCCGCTAAATAAGCCGGTCTCTCAGGGCGCGAGGTCGTCATGATCATCTAAGTCGTTGCGGGAACCCTGGGCCCATACCACACCGTCAGCCGGGCGGTTGGTGATGACGTTTTTTCGACATGGCGGAGTTCGAAAAAGAGTTGAGCCGGGACAGAACTGATATCGGACGGAAAGCGATTTTGGCGCGAGGAGTGAAATTCGGACGCCCAGGCAAATTTGCTAGACGCCAGCGAACTCGCGCTTGTCCATTATGACTGTACCTTGCCGGTCACCAGGTGCCGGGCGCGTGCCGATATGTATGTCATAGCCGAGTTTTTGCATGTATTCTGTGATGCGCTCGATTGAGAATTCATCGAACTTTCCGTTGAGAATCTTGGAAACCTTTGCCTGGTCAGTACCAAGAATCTGCGCAACATCGACCTGCTTTTTTCCAGATTTTTCAATCGCTTCTTGCAAAGAAATGAACAGATAGGACTTCAATTTCAGCCCAGCAGCTTCTTCTTCACTGAATCCCAGATCTAAAAATACGTTCTTGCTCATTTCTTTTTACTCTTTTGTCTGTGTTGAACGATCTCGGAAAGTCGTTTTCTTGCTAGTGCAATAACTGGGGGAGAAGTAGCTTCGGTAGTCTTTCTTGTGATGACGTGGAAGACGTAAACTGCTTCCTCGAACTTCGCTATGTAGATCAATCGATACTGACTTTTGTCATCATCTTGTAGCTTTATCTCTTTGACACCCGCACCAATAGTGGGCATCGGACGATAGTTGTTTGGTTCCAACCCTTGCTGAACACGGTAGAGTTGAAAGCCGCCTTCTTTGCGCCAAGCTTCTGGCCAGTCTTTTTTCAACTCGTATGTCAAATTCTCCGGCCAGAATGACCTCTTTTTCTTCTTTCTCCTTGGGTTTGGGCTCTTCCGGTTCTTGCTTTTTACTCATTGGTTTACTTTATGCCAAAACTGGCATATCGTCAAGTGTTTGCTCTCAAACTTCGCGCCAGTGACGTTCTTGTCGTTTCTTGCCCTGGTCAAATTGTTTGTTGCTTGTATGTGCCTACGGCATTTTTTTGTTGTATCCGCCCACACTGTTTCGAGCAACTTCGCTGTTCTCCACTGGACTGTTGCCATCTCATCCCCCCGCCTTTTTGAGGTTGTCACCAAAAGGTTATCCATGGGCAGAGAGTAAAGTTATTGGTCAGGGCCGTCCAATTATTAGGCAAGTCTCTGGAAACAATCGCAGGTGGTACGATTCGCCGTGTTTGTAGGAGCATAATGGCCCATTTTTACGCGATCGTTGCCATTGGTCTACTTTGCCTTGGACTGTGGCATTCTAAGAGAGTTCATGGCTCTCGGGAACCGGCATCTCGTGTCGTGTAGACAACCTTGCCTGGATAGCTTGTCGCATTTTCAACAAATGGGCACGGCACTCCCGATTGTTCATAGTGATGTTGCCTGCAAAATGCACTGATGAAGAGATTTTCTTTGCCGCAGCCTGGGTGTGCACACCTTAGAGTTCCTGCTTCCATATCGAGGCTGTCCCAGTATTTTCGATCATGCACTCGGTGCCAATCGCTCCCGGGAAAGTATTTCAATTGTCAAACAGGAAAGCCCAAAGACACTGCCTGCCCGCTCTCTCAAACGAGAGCACTGCGACGGAATGAATGCTATTAAGGCAGCCATCGCCCTTGACGAAAGCAGGTTGCCAGATGCCTTACAGCTTCTTCAAGATTGTGCAACCGCTGCCAGTGCTTTATCGCATGGACGCAACAGGCTTGAGAGTTTCGTCAGAGATGTTAATGGCAATGAGCGCAATGGAATCGGTTTTGATCTTGATTATAGTGATGGCGGTAGCGGTTACGATAAGTCCTTTGTTGATGGCTTTGAAATTAAGTAGACGCATGCTCTTCAGCAGCTAGGCTGGATAAGCTCATCGGAATTAGCGAGTTTGCGGCTTCAGCTCTTGGTAGTTCCCACGGACAGCAAACTTTTCATTCATGCCAATATTCATCGTGCCAATTGGTATGACTATGTATCCCTTCGACTTTGTTATTCCTAAGGTCAAAAGAAACACCCGTATTCATGAAGCCTTGTAAATAACATAACGACTCACTGCCATCCGGCTTTTGAAGTGTAAAGTCAGGATTTCCAAGTCTGTTTAACAACTCAACTCGGCTCCACGGGTGTATATTTGCTGCTTCCAGTCCCATTATGGTCCCGCATCTCAAGGCTGGCACATGGCGAAAAATAAGCACACCTTGAGTTATGATAAGGAACGCGCCGGCGACCATCACGGCCATAATTACTTTAAAAATCCGCACTCTTAGACCTCACAAAATAATTGTTTGCGGGTTCTCTTAATGATAATAGCATTCTCGTTTGTACAGGAACCCTCACGAGCTAGTGGCTGTCTGGGTGTTGGGACTTGTGGAGTTACGGATCTAGATGCTTGCTTGTGAGTGCCAGCAGCATAGTCGCTTGTCTGTTCCCGTTCTCACAGATGGTGCCCCCAATGTTCTTATTCACAACCCCAGTTCTGAAAGTGATGGGTGGTCATCTGGGCGGCGCCCAAGCGGCCAGTGAAATTTGCGTTCTGATTCCAAAATTGGCAAGTCGTTGATGCTTGCATGTCGAGCCTTCATCAGTCCCTGTTCATCAAATTCCCAATTTTCATTGCCATATGATCGGTACCAATTCCCCGAATCATCGTGCCACTCGTAGGCGAAACGTACCGCGATCTTATTGCCAGTAAAAGCCCACAGCTCTTTTATCAATCGGTAATCCAGCTCCCTGGTCCATTTGCGAGTCAGGAAAGCAACGATCGCCTCCCTTCCTTTGAGAAACTCAGAACGGTTTCGCCACTTTGAGTCTTGAGAATAAGCCAGACAAACTCGTTCAGGGGTCCGTGAATTCCAGCCATCCTCGGCCAGACGAACCTTTTGAACAGCGCTTTCGTGGGTGAACGGTGGGACTGGTGGGTTCACTGATGTTTTTTCACTCCTCGATTTAGACTGTAAGCGCACAGACCGAAATGCCTGGAGGTCGTCGCAGGCAGCGAAACTGCTACTGATGTAGTTGTGCCACATGCAATTATTGATCGTCATTTTGTCACACGCCAAGTCATTACACAATTGATGACGGGCTGATTTACTTCTCTATCTGTTTGTCAAATTGCAGGATAGATAATTTATCGCTGCCATCGAACGAATAACATAGCCTTAAGTCACCGCATTCATACACCAGGTCCACCTCCTTAATTCCAGGCTCAATGCCTAGTCGTTGACTGGGGAGTTGCCCGTATACCTTCACGCCAGTATCCTGACTGGAGAACGTTCCCCTAACGTGCGCTTTCCCATTGACTCCGGTCCGATAACGTATCTCATAGTTCTACATCCGCACATGTAGACATTATGTAGGCACAAGATCTATCTATGGGCTCTCTCAGCCGCCGAGTGGGAGGAATAACTGAGTTGCTGCGTTTTCGCCATGGAGCGGAAAGGAGCTCCTGGATCGAAGGGAAGACGACTACAGAACGGCCGGAGGTTCTCCAGGCACACCGGTTTAGAATCCGGCGCATTTGATGCCGACGGAAGTTTGCCGGGCCTGGTTGGCGGGAGCGTGATATATTGTCAGTAGGGACTTCTTTACCGGGTGTGCATATGTCTTGTGCTTCCATCTACATCGGTGATGATACGGTTGTCGTTGTCAGTGTCGGCGGAAAGCTTTCCGGTTCCTTCAGTCTCCACAATCGCCAGAAAATAGCCGACTTTCTCGATGAAGTTTTGAGTCCCTCTTACTTTATCGAGAATAATGGTCTGGCTCATTCTATCGCCCTTCAGTTTGAAGAAATGGAAGTGGTGAAAGAGCGTATACCGGCCTGCCAACTTATTCATATGCGTCAATATCGAATAGAGGTGAAAGGTCGCCGGGGCGAACCGGGCGGTGTTTTTCAGGTTTTCTCCGGTGCTGCCCAGGAAATTCGCAGCGCCAGCAACAACCGCAACGTTCATACGATTGCTCCCTATGACTTTGAGACCCCCGGGCTTGTCTTTCAGTCGCCCAGGCAAAATGGTACTTTCAGCCTTATCAACGAACTGGCAGAAATCGACTGCCTTCTCCAGAAGGAGCGTTCGCGCCCTTTGTCGCGTCTACTTTCCTGGTTGAGCCGCAGTTTCAGGCTGGCTTAAGGTTTTGAGCCGGCTCTGTTTTTTCCGCTTGTGACCGCCCTTTGTGCCGCAGATTAAGGCGTAAACTGCCGGAATGACAAGCAAGGTCAGGGCCGTGGAAGTGATCAGACCACCTATTACCACTGTGGCCAGGGGACGCTGCACCTCGGCGCCTACGGTGGTGGCAAGGGCCATGGGCACAAAGCCCAGGGAGGCCACAAGGGCCGTCATCAAAACCGGTCTGAGGCGCTTCTGGGCTCCTTTAAGGGCAGCTTGCCTGGGTGTTAGCCCCTCGTTCTTTTCTAACTGTTGTATGGTTGTGACAAGTACCACTCCGTTTAAGACCGCTACTCCAAACAGGGCAATGAAGCCTACACCGGCTGTAACCGAAAGGGGCATGCCCCTGAGGTAGAGGGCGGCCAGACCGCCGGAGAGGGCGAGCGGTATGTTGGAAAAAATGAGCAGTCCCGGTTTCATGCTGCCGAAGGAGGCATAGAGCAGCATGAAGATGAGCAAGAGCACCAGGGGCACCAGTACGAAGAGGCGGCTCTGGGCTTCCTGCAGATTCTCGAACTGACCGCCCCA
>FSSH01003117.1_pt2 | contig 10265 bp, 12 predicted proteins | sample 1166101 | NCBI WGS metagenome assembly FSSH01 (sample SAMEA32972668, study PRJEB13176) | freshwater metagenome | biome: Drinking water system; feature: Biomass in drinking water that filtered by 0.45 um membrane; material: drinking water | place: USA | collected 2012-12-20 | depth 0 m | reverse complement strand
GATGATGACGATGATGACGACGATCATCATAAGAAGCATCATGCCGCGAATGACGAAGCGGGCCGCCCGTCCTTTCTCGCCCGTCTGTTTCGCCGCTACCCCTGATCGGGAAGTCCAGCCGCGACGATCGGCGCAAGCTTGGCCCATTCGCGGTCGAGCGCGCCGAGCGTTGCGGCATAGCCGTCGATGACAGCGAGATCATAGGATTTCCAGTCCCGCAGCTGGACGCCGGCGACCGGCGGCGCGATGAGAATGTCGGCGGGACTTGCGCTCGGCCGCAGTTCCTGCCGCGACGTGGCGGCGCGCATCAACAGGCTAACGATCGGCGGCGCTGACCGGAAGCCGTGCCGCCAGACCCACTCCAGGAATCCCGGCGGATTGGCGAAAGCCTCAGGCGAAATCGACCCTTCGCGCGCAACATCGACGCCGATCGTGACGCCGCGGTGGAGGCTGTTCATGAGGTCGGTCGGAAAATTATTCATCACGGCGCCGTCGACCAGCAATTCCCCCGAGACGACGACAGGCGGCAAGATGCCGGGCAGCGAAATCGAGGCGCGCAGCGCGTCCCGCAGGAGGCCGCGGCGATGAATGCGCGTGACGCCGCGCGTCAATTCCGACGACGTGCAGAAGAAAGGCGTTTCAAGGTCCTCAATCAGCGTGTCGCCGAAATGGCGCTTCAACCGCTCCTCGACGCGCTGCCCGCGCGTCAACGCGACGACTGGCAGCACATGATCGCCGAGCGGATTTGACGACACGAAAGCATCGCGCACCCGCGCTTCAATTTCATCGTCGCTCCACCCCATCGCGACGCAGGCGGCGATGACGGCGCCCATCGACGCGCCCCCGAGGAAGTCGATCGGCACGCGCCGTTCTCGCATCGCCTTGACGGCGCCGATATGGGCGTAAGCGCGCGCCCCGCCGCCGGACATGACGATGCCGACCGAGCACCCAGCGACAGCGCGGGCGAGCCGCTCGGTCGTACGAGCGCCGGTCAGGTGAAAGACGCGATGCGCGTCAACCGCATCGACCCAGTCGGCGACGCTGCCTGACCGCGCGCCCTCGTGCAGCATCGCAATATCGACAAGCCGAAACTTGCGCGCCGGCGAGTCCTCAGTCAGCGACAAAGGGAATGGCCGCGGCGGGCGCGCATCCTGCCGCGCGTATACTAGGAACCGGTCAGCGTGGCGAAGCGCGAAACGATACTCGAAACTGTCGCCGACGCGCGCCGTCAGGAGCGTGACGTCATGCGCGCTTTCGACGTTCTCGAACTCGCCGTCGCCGAGCTTTTCCGGCGTCTCGATCAGCGCCGTGCGCCGGCCATTGCGCTCGATGATCCGGGCGAGCGCCCGGGCGTGTTGCTCGATGTCGATCGACGGCGAGGTGCTGATCAAGGCGAAGACCCGCGGCCGCGCGCGCGCAAAGCTGGAAGCCGGATGGCGCGCGCGCGCGACAATCGAATTGGCGAGCGCGTGCGAAAAGTCAGCGCAATTGTCGAGAAGCCAGTCGGCGTCCGCCGGATCGACGGCGAGAAGTTCGGTGTCGCGCAAAGCATAGGCGGAAGCGGACCGCGCTTCGCCGGCGAGCAAGGACATCTCGCCGACCGGTTCTCCGGCCGGAATATAACCGACGACTTCATCGCCGAACGCATCGTTGCGAACGACGATCAAACGGCCGGACAACACGAAGTAAACGCCGTCCGGCGGATCGCCCTGGCGGAAAAGCTCAAGCCCGCCGCCGAGCGAAAACCAGCGCGCGCGCTCAAGAAGTATGGCGAGCGAGGCGTCGTCGAAGACGTCAAAGTTCCTGAGTTCACGACAGCGTTCGCCAAGGTGTTGCATCGGACGAAGGAAGACCGATGCGCCGCGGCAACGCAAGTCCGCCGCCGCGCAAGGCGTCAGTTGATTTTTTTCTTGTCGATGGCGGGGCCGGGCGCGGGCGGCAGGGGCGCGATGGCGACGCCCTCCTCGACGAGTTCCTTCGCCTCGGCGCCGCTGGCCTCGCCATAAATGTCGCGATGCGTCGTTTCACCATAGTGGATCCGGCGCGCCTCTTCCGGGAACCGCTTCCCGACATAGTCGAAATTCTTTTCGACATAGTCGCGGGCCCGACGCGCCGCTTCCGCCATCGCTTCACGCATATGCGCAAAGCGCGCCTCGCGCTCCGGCGCGGGCGCGCCGCCGCCGCGGACGACCGCCGGCGCCATGATGGCGCGCGAGACATCGGCCGACATGCAATAGGGGCATTCAAGCCGGCCCTCGCGCGCCTGGGCCTCGAAGTCGTCGCTTGACCGGAACCAGCCTTCGAACACGCAGCCGGCGGCGCAAGATAGTTTATATTTTATCATCACACGGAATTGATTACGTGGACAGGATTTTCAAGGGCGGGCGCGTCAAGGGAAAGGCTCGGGATCTGGCGGCGCGCCGTCGTCACCTGACGCAAATCTATATCAGCGAAGATAACGCCCGGTTCATCGCCCGCAGCCTCTGTCAAAATGTCGCCCCACGGAGCAATCACCATTGAGTGACCGAAGGTTTCCCGGCCGTCCTCGTGGCGGCCCCCTTGCGCCGGCGCGATGATAAAGGCGCCGCATTCAATCGCCCGCGCGGTGAGCAGCGTTTTCCAGTGCGCGCGCCCGGTTTGCTTCGTAAACGCCGCCGGGACGGCGATGATTTCAGCCCCGGCTTGCGCCAGCGCGCGGTAAAGGCGTGGAAACCGTAAATCGTAACAAATCGAAAGACCGAGCGCGGCGAGCGGCGTGCGTATGACGACGGCCTCGGCGCCGGGTTCATAGACCCGGCTTTCGCGCCAGCTTTCTCCGTCGGCGAGCGACACATCGAACATGTGGATCTTGTCGTAGCGGGCGGCGACCGCGCCGCCCGGACCAAAGAGAAACCCGCGATTGGCGAGCATTCCGCCGCCGCGCCGCACCGGCATCGAGCCGATCAGGAGCCAGACGCCGTGTTCAGACGCGGCCGCCGCGAAGGCGCCGATCTCCGGCAACGCTTCGCCCTCGGGCAGCGACGCCGCGAGGCGGTCGCCATTGCGATCAACCGCCGTTGTCATCTCCGGCGTCGCGATAAAATGGGCGCCGCCCCTGGCGGCTTCAGCAATGAGGGCGAGCGCAGCATCGACATTACGCGCACGATCGAGCCCGGAACGCATCTGCACACAGGCCGCCCGAAAAGACGGGCGCGCTTGGTTGTCACCCTCAGCCATTCAGAAGGGCGTCGAGCTTGCCGGCGGCTTCCAGCGCGTAAAGATCGTCGCTGCCGCCGACATGAATGTCACCGATGAAGATCTGCGGATAGGTCGACCGCCCGTTCGCTCGCGTCAGCATCTCGGCGCGCAGCCTGGGGTCGAAAGCGGCTGAAACTTCGCGAATCTCCGCCCCCTTCCTTTGCAGAAGCGCAAGCGCGCGTACGCAATAGGGACAAAGAGGTCTTGTGTAGACGGTGACGGGCTTCATAAAGCGACAAACCAAAAGACGCCGCACAATGTCCGATTTTCGCCCGCCCGCCTATAGTGCTAGGGCGGAAAAGCTGAATTGCCGCCGATCTGATACCGGCGCGCAAGAACGCGCTCCCCGTCTGGCGGGGAATCCTTTCTAACGGCGGCTGACGTCATCGCCATTGACCGCCGCCGCCAGTGAATGCGCCGCAGCGCCGGGCTTGAGGGGCTTTGGCTGGCTTTCGTGCGGGGCCCAGGCGGTCATCGTCACCAGATCGAAGGTCGTCTCCGGCGCCGGGCCGAGCTGCTGAAACAAGGCCGCGGCGGTCGCCTTCGTCATCGCGCCTGCGCGCGCGGACAAGCAGCCGGTTTCGCCGATGGCGCGAAGGTCGCGAAACAGGCCGGCGGCGCTGCGATAGCGGACCTTGACGCGATCGACGTCGGCGACCGGCAATGCAAATCCGGCGCGTTGCAGCGCCCCGCCCCAGTCCCGAACGCCGGCGAACGGCGCGACCCGCGCCGCAACGCGCCCGGTCGCAGCCGCCTCCGCCGCGTAGAGCGCCGACCTGAGGCTGGCGAGCGTTTCCTCGCCGAACGCCACCGCGACGAGCAGTCCGTCGGGTTTTAGCGCGCGCCGCATCTGGGCGAGGGCGCCGACCGGATCGTTGACGGCGTGCAAGGTCAGCAGGCTGACGATAAGATCGAACCGCGCCGCCGCCAGCGGCGCGCGGTCCTCATCGAACACAAGGCGGGGGCGCTCCGCGCCGAGGCGCTGCTCGGCGAGATCGGCGGCGATCGCGGCCCCAACGCCGCAGGCCGGCGTCAGCATCGGCAGGAGCGCTCCCGTTCCGTAGAAAAGCGCCAGCGGAAACGCGCGCGTGACCGTTTCCAGCCGGTCGACGACATCGGCCATCGCGCGGCGATGAAGGAAGTCGCATCCGGAGAGCCGCCGCGTCGACAGGGCGCGGCGGCGGCGATAGAGGTCACGGTCGAAGATCGGGCGCGGCTCGGACACCGGCCCTCGATAGGCCAATCAGGCGCTGGTTTAAACGCCCGGCGGGCGGTCCACAGGGCGGCTGGCGGCCGCGGGGCGTCTCAGCTCGTGCAGGTCGCGGGATCGGATGACGCGCAAAGCTGCACGCGGGGGGACTTTCGCGGCCAGCGCCGCGCCATCTGATCAAACGCGAAAGGGGTCGTGAAGACGCGCCCGCCGAGCTTTGAGACGTAAGTATAATCCATTTCGACAACGATCAGCGAAGCGACGCTGTTCACCATATCGTTGTTCGTCAGCTTCGTAAAAGTTTCCCCAGCGACGTAAGGCTCGCCCCCGTCTTCGTCGATGCTCCAGTGGACAAGCACCGGGTCTCCCGGGTTGGCGCCCTTCAGAACGCTGGTGATGCGGATATTAAGGCCCGAGGTGTCGGTCGGCTCCAGAAGCCGTTTCACGCCGACAATCGAGTCGGCGATTTGGCTGCGCGTGATGTTCGGGTCGTGAGAGACAAGATCGGCGAGCGAATTCGACGCGTTCGCGATCCGGCGCTTGACGGTCATCAGATCGGAGGCTTCCATCATGCCGAAGAACAACAGCACGACGACCGGGAGAATAAGCCCGAATTCGGCTGCGGCGACGCCGTCGCGCGATCGCGCGAGAGCGAGCAGCGGGCGATTTCTTTTTGTTCGTGCCATCGCAATACCCTTCTATTTTGGCGTCAGATGCCGGCCGTGAAGGGCTCGTTGCGCGACATGAAGGCGCCGTAAAGCCGCCGCTTGCCGTTGGCGCGGTCAGAAAGATTGACGCCGAGCGCCGGATTGAGCGTCTGGTAAAGATAGCAGATGCGAAGGCGCACGATGTCGTTGTCGCTTCCCGGATCGTAGGGAAGACCCGAGATCAGCGTCTCATCATCGTCGCTGCACACGGCCGATGAGGTGTCGTTCGCCAGTTCGGCGAAGTTGTTGAACCGCCGGACTTCAACGGTGAGCTTTCCGTCGCACGCGCCGAGCGCCAACAGTTTTCCGCAGACGGCGTCGTAAAAGTCCTGTTTGTCAAAGCCCTCCTTTTGGGCGCGGCCAGTCCTGATAAGCCGCGCTGCTTCGACGGAAGCCGAGTCGACCTGTGAGTTGACGAAATAGAACCATCCGACCTCGAACGTCGCGAACATCAGCGCCAGGAACACCGGCACGACGATCGCAAACTCGACAGCGGCCGCGCCGCGCTCGCATCGGCGAAACCCTCGCCGTTCCGGCCCGGCAGGCGCAGCGTTTGATTTGATCTTGACCATGGCGCTCGCCCTATCGGCTAACGTGCAACTGGGAGATCGACTGCGCGATCGCGGCGAAGTGACGCTTGAGCGCATCGCCGTCCTCGGCGAGATACTGGTGCGCGAGGCTGGTCGCGCAGTTCGCCATCAGGTCGCGCGCGTTCTGGCTGTTCACGATCTTGAAGCCGACCGTATAGACGACGACGCCCTTGTCCTTCATCGCCTCGCACAGCGCGAGCGCCTGATCATAGGAATGGCCGTTCGGCGCGTCGCAATTGATGTGATCGCTAGAGGGCCCCGAACCGCTTGTCGAATTTTGCGCGACGACCCCGTTGCAATAGGAGCTGTTGTATTCCCCGTCCGTCATGAGAACGACGCTTTTGGCGACCTCATCATTGTCCCAGGCCGACGGAGCGCTTTCGCCCGTGAAGAGATTGGAGAAATTCGGCGATATGGCGTACCAGCCCCAGGCGACACCGACATGCCCGCCCGTGTTGCCGTTCGCCTGAAGCGCGTCAATCGTGTCGAAAAGGTCGTCCTTGTCGCTGGTCAGGCCGGCGACTGCGGACGGCGGGCAGACATAGGCGCCGCCGATCGGGCCGTAAACGCGCCCCAGCTTGCTGACAGTGACGCTCTCATCGGTATAGGCGTTTAGACCCGTGCGTTCAGAAACGCAGTCAGTGATCTCGAAAACCCGCCAGTCATCGCCGGAGTCGCTCAGGAAGAAATGATACTGGCAGCCAGGGGTCGTGCAGTAGATCGAGCCGCCGCTGGTGTAAGAGTTGAAGCCAGAGCTATCGACCCAGCTGCCGTCGGCCGCGCCGCTTGACTCGCTCACATGGCGGATCTGAAATGTGTTCGCCGTCGCATTCTTGACGACAAAGACGTTCCCGCCAGTGCTGTTGATTTGCGTCATGCCCAGAACGCCGGCGATCCTGACAAAGTCGCCGTTATTGAATCCGTGAGCGGCGGAGGTGATCGTCGCCTGGCTGCTCTTGGTGATCCCTGTGATCGCCTTGGGCGCCGCGACAGCGCCGCGCACAGTGGCCGCGTTAGCGCCGACGCGCACCGAACCGCCATAGGGAACGACGGCGACTTTGGAGAAATACTCGGACTGATCTTCTCTCACGAGAACATCGACGAATTCCCGCGCGGCCGCGCGGAGATCGTCGATCCTTCCGCCGCTCGCCATCGACCCGGTGGTGTCGAGAATGAGCGCGACTTCGGTGTCGCCGTTCGCCGCGCGCGTGATTTCAGTGTCGGAATTGACGGCGATATAAGTGAAATCGGTGTCCTGCGCGACCAATCCGCTGAACGCCCCCAAAAGCAGCGTCTTGAGGCGGCCGCTGGCGCGCGGCGTGATTTTCAGATTGTCGATCTCAAAATCGACGACGAGATTTTCGACGACCCCTGCTTGTGAAAAATTCTCGTCAAAAAAGTCGCGGCCGAAGTCTTTGAGATAGTTGATTCTCTCCGCTTCGGTCAGGTCGCGAAGCTCCGGCCCGTTCGCGGCGTCCAACTGGGCGATCGCAAGGCCCGCCGCGTCGAGGGATTCGATCAGATCGGCGCGAACGGCGTTGTATCGGGAGAAATCGACCGCGCCGCCAGTGAACAACAGGAAGAGCGGCAGCGTCAATCCGAACAGCATCGCGATGTTGCCGTTCTCCGACCGACAGAATGATTTCATCTTTCTCATCTCTCACTCCCCAGTAGACGGCGGCGCGGCGCATTCATGCCGCCTCGGGAATTCCAGCAAGACGCCGTTGACATGGATGGAGAATTACGCAGGAGTAATTAATCGCTCGTTTGGAAACGAAGTTAATCGCGCTTAGCCATGATACGCCCGTTCACCACGTTCAGCGGCGAAAACGCTACGCCTACGGATCTTTTGCGCCGCGCCGGCGCGATCACGCTTAACGCAGTCGCTCCACTTTTTTGTCCGGTGTCCGGCGAACCGGTTGCGTCAGCGGGCGTTTTGAGCGCGAGCGCCTGGGCGAAGATCCGCTTTATCGACGATCCGGTTTGCGCGCGTTGCGGAGCGCCGTTCGCGGTCGATTTCGGCGCCGGGGCCGAATGCGCGTCGTGCCTTGCGCACCCGCCGGCTTTCGACCGCGCCCGCGCCGGCGTCGTTTACGACGAGGCGAGCCACGCGCTGATTGTCGGCTACAAGCACGCGGACCGGACGGATCTTGCGCCGCTGCTCGCCTCTTGGCTGGCGCGCGCGGGCGCCGGCATGGTGGGGACGGCTTCAATTCTGGCGCCGGTTCCGCTCCATCGCCGACGTCTCTTCGCGCGGCGGTTCAATCAGTCGGCGGACCTTGCCCGGCGCCTGGCGCATATGACGGGCGCACGGCTTGCTCCGCTCTTTTTTGAACGGCTGCGCGCGACGCCGTCCCAGAAAGGTAAGTCCGCTGACCAAAGGCGGCGCAACCTCGCCGGCGCGATCGGCGTTCGAGCGGCGAGCCTTTCCATTGCGAAAGGCGCGCATGTGATCATCATCGATGACGTGATGACGACGGGAGCGACGATAGAGGCTTGCGCGCGCGCCGCAAGGAAAGCGGGCGCATCGACGGTCGAAGCGCTCGTTCTTGCCCGCGCGATAAAGGACGTCGCGGCGCTGGGGTAAGCGCGGCGCCGTAACGCCGCCGGGAATGCGGGTCGCGGCGCGAGCAGGGCCGCCCCCTTTTCGTCCAGAGTTTTAGGGGCGCATCGCGCTGGCGATTTCCGAATACATCGTGTTCGTGTTCGACGCGAAGGTGTTCACCGACGTCACGATCGCGAGGAAGATGAGACCGACGATCAGACTGTATTCAATCGCCGTCGCGCCGCTTTCGTCCGCTGCGAAGGCGCCAAGCAGTTTACTCATGCGTGTGGTCATCGAACAGGCCCCCTCAGAACTCTTTATAGCAAGTCGCGCAACTGCGCCGCGAGCGGCTTGTCCGCCGGCGCCAGTTCGTAGTCTGCAAAGGCCGCCGGCGTCGCCCAGGCGAGCGCCTCATGCTCCAGCGGACGGGCGACGCCCTTCCACTTTCGCAGCGCGAAAAGCGGCATCAGCAAGTGCTGTCCGGACGCCGGCATGGAAGCAAACGCGACCGGCGCCATGCACTGCGCCTGCGTTTCGATTCCCAGCTCTTCCCTCAGCTCCCGCACCAACGCCTCCTCCGGCGTTTCGCCCTCATCAAGCTTGCCGCCGGGAAATTCCCAGAAGCCCGCCATCGCCTTGCCCTGCGGACGCCGGGCCAAAAGCACCCGCCCGTCGGCGTCGATCAAAGCGGCCGCAGCCACAATCAGCAGCGTCGCCATGTTTCCGCCCCAATTATTAGACGCGCCGGCTTACCAGCCTGTTGCGCCCATCGCTTCAATTTTATCTTGTGATCCGTCATCGGCCGCCGCCGGCGGCGTCTGTCGATGACGCCGGGGGAAAGTAAAACACGTCTTCATCATCCTTAAGCGACTTCAGCGTGTCGTCGATCACGCGTAAAGTGAGGAACCGGCGGATATTGTCTTCGACAGCCGCGAAAGCGACGCCCCGGGTCGGACGGCGGTCGAGCACTTCGAGAACGTGCCAGCCGAAATCCGACTGGAAGGGTTCGGCGACGGCGCCGACCGGGGTCGTGAAAGCGGCGTCGGCAAGGCTCGGCGTCATCATGTCCCTGGTGAACCAGCCGATCTCGCCGCCGAGCGGCGCCGTCGCGCGGTCAAGCGAACGCGCCCGCGCATAGGCGCCGAAATCGCCGCCGGCCTGGAGCGCCGCGATGATCGCGCGGGCGTCGCCTTCGGCCGCGACGAGAATATGGCGCGCCTTCACTTCGTCGCCGAGGCGCGTCACGTCCGCCTGGCTTTCATAAAACCGCCGGACGCGATCCGGCGTCACCGCCGCTTTGATGCGGGATTCCATGTACGAAGCCGCCAGGATCCGGTCGCGCGCGGCGGAGAGGCGAGCGGCGACCGCCGCGTCGCGCTGCACCCCTTCTTCGACCGCCGCCCGAGCGAGAAGGCGCTGTTCGACAAAGGCGCTGACAAGATCGCGCGCGAAGGCGGTCTCAATCGTCAATTCTTCGTCGACGAGCAGCTGGCCGGAAGTTTTCGCCGCCGCTTCGACTTCACTGAGGTGTATGAACCGACCGTCAATGCGCGCGACGATCGGGTCGGCAAGGTCGACTGGCGGGCGGAAGATCGATTCGAAGGCATCCGACTGCGAGGCGGCGCCCCTTATCTCATCAACAATCCAGAGACCGGCGACGACAAGAATGACTCCGGACGCGGCGGCGTAGGCGCGCCCGCCGCGCGACGGCAACCAGGCGAAAACATCCCCGATCGCGCTTCCCGCCGCCTCGAAGGAACGGCCCACCGCGGCGCCCGCCGTGACGGCCCCGAGCTTCACGCCGCGCCAAAGCGCGCTGTCGAGGGCGCCAGCCAGCCGCCAGACCGTGGCGACCGCCTTGCTGGCGCCCGCAGCAGCCCCACGCAATGCGGCCGCAGCAGCGGAAATAATCGAGGCGCCGGCAAACCGGCCGCGGCCGTTCATAGGGTTCCCAATTCGTTGACAGTCATGGGCGC
>FSSH01000960.1_pt1 | contig 10274 bp, 10 predicted proteins | sample 1166101 | NCBI WGS metagenome assembly FSSH01 (sample SAMEA32972668, study PRJEB13176) | freshwater metagenome | biome: Drinking water system; feature: Biomass in drinking water that filtered by 0.45 um membrane; material: drinking water | place: USA | collected 2012-12-20 | depth 0 m | reverse complement strand
CGCAGGTGTCGCTGGTCGACGCCGCGATGCCGGGGATGCTGCCCGTGCCCAACCGCGAGTGCATCCGCCAGGCGGTGCGCACCGGCATGGCGATCGAGGCGCAGATCAACCGCTGGTCGCGCTTCGACCGGAAGAATTATTTCTACGCCGATCTGCCGCAGGGCTATCAGATCAGCCAGCTCTACCATCCGCTGGTGGGCGAGGGCGCGATCACGATCAGCCTCGACGAAAAACGGCCCGATGAGGCTGCCAAGCGGATCGGGGTTGAGCGCATCCATGTCGAGCAGGATGCCGGCAAGCTGATGCACGATCAGCACCCGACGCGCTCCTATGTCGATCTCAACCGCTCGGGCGTGGCGCTCATGGAAATCGTCAGCCGGCCCGACATGGCCTCGCCGGCCGAAGCGGGCGCTTACTTGCGCAAGCTGCGCGCGATCCTGCGCTATGTCGGCAGCTGCGACGGCAATATGGAAGAAGGATCGATGCGCGCCGACGTGAATGTCAGCGTGCGCCGCCCCGGCGAGCCGCTCGGCACGCGGACCGAGACCAAGAATGTCAATTCGGTGCGCTTCGTGATGGCCGCGATCGAGCATGAAGCGCGCCGGCAGATCGAGGTGATCGAGAGCGGCGGGCGGATCGTCCAGGAAACGCGGCTGTTCGATCCCGACACCGGCACCACCCGGTCGATGCGATCGAAGGAAGATGCGCATGACTATCGCTACTTCCCCGATCCCGATCTGCTGCCGCTCGAACTGGACGAGGCGTTTCTGGAGGAATGCCGCGCGAGCCTGCCCGAGCTGCCCGATGCCAAGCGCGCGCGCTATGCCGGGCTCGGCATTTCGCCCTATCAGGCTGCGGTGCTGACGGCGGAGGTGGAGGCAGCGCGCTGGTTCGATGCGCTGCTCGCAGCCGGTGCGCCGCCGGTGGCGGCCGCGAACTGGGCGACGTCCGAGCTGTTCGGCGCGCTCAACCGGCTCGGGCGCGACATTACCGATTCGCCGATCAGCCCCGATCAGGCCGCCGAGCTGCTTGCGCTGGTGGCAGAGGGCACGCTGTCCAATTCGCTCGCCAAGCAGGTGTTCGAGATCATGCTCGAAACCGGCGAGCGTGCGGGGGCGATCGTGGAAGCGCGCGGCCTGAAGCAGACCAGCGACACCGGCGCGATCGAGGCCGCAATCGCCAATGTGCTGGCCGCCAATGCCGACAAGGTCGCGCAGTATAAGGGCGGCAAGGAAGCGCTGTTCGGCTTCTTCGTGGGCCAGACGATGAAGGCGATGGGCGGCAAGGCCAACCCCGCGATCGTCAACGATCTACTGCGCAAGGCGCTGGCCTGAAACGCTGATTTTCTGGGAGAGGTGGGGGCGGCGGCGACCGCTCCCCCCCGCGATGGCTCGCCGGGGTCGGCGAAGATGCGAACTACGAGTTCTCGATTTCCCTACTCCCTACTACGCCAAAACAACCCAAAATACGCAAGCGCGACCGGGATCGTGCTGAGGCCCTACGCCTCGCTGGCGGCCCGAAGCCTTCGCTGAGGGACCGAGCCGTCGCCCTAGCCGCCGAACGCGGTATTGTGCGAACACGCGATCTCACGGACATCGGTGTGCCTCGCTGCTACTTGGCTAGGATGTGTGAAGAGGGATTGCTTATCAAGGTTGGCTACGGAATCTATCGTGCCGCCGAACGCAAAGCGGCTTGATCCGATCTTGGTGGGCTTCTGACAAATGGCAACGCCAATGATTGGCTGATCGCAGGAGTAGAAACCACGGCGTGGAATCGGCGTGTTTGTCCTGTCGGCGTCAGACATCAGCTCACAGTCAGGACGCCGAATAGGCGGGTCAGTTGACAGCGCCCTTTTGAAACAGCGTCTCGATCAACGGGCATTCCGGGCGTGTGCCGTCGGCGCATTGCGCGACCACGTCCTTCAGCACCCGCTCCATGCGTTTCAGATCGGCGATCTTCGCCCGCACGTCGTCAAGGTGTGCGGTGGCGACGGCGCGCGCCTCAGCACACGGCTGGTCGCGCTCGTCGACGAGACGCAGCAACTCACGGATTTCATCCAGGGAGAAGCCTAGCTCACGCGCCCGCAGAACAAAGCGAAGGCGCCGCTCGTGTGTTGTGTCGTAGCTGCGATAGCCGCTCGTCGTGCGCGGCGGCTCGGGCAGAAGGCCGACCTTCTCGTAATAGCGGACGGTCTCCAGATTACAGCCCGTCCGCTGGGCGAGCTCGGCCCGCTGCAGGCCTTTCACCACGGCGTGATCGCGCATCGCAAAAACCTCTTGACCCTGTAGTGACTACAGACCGCATGCTACGGCACGTTTGGGATTTCGGCAAGGGAAGAGAGGTTGGAGATGGCTGTATCGCAATCGGGAACGGCAGGCGCAGCGGACGCTGCGTCGGATCTCTCTGGCTCCGAACGGCGCGAGGTCGGACGGCAGCGGTTGATCGCCGTTGGCGGCATTCTCGGCGCGCTCGCCGCGTCGTCGTGCTGCATCATTCCGCTCCTCCTGTTCAGCCTCGGCATCGGCGGCGCCTGGATCGGCAATTTGACGGCGCTCGCGCCTTACAAGCCGCTCTTCGTCGCGGGGACAGCAGGCGTCCTCGGCTATGGCTTCTACCTCGTCTACTGGAAGCCACGACGAGCCTGCGCCGATGGTGCCGCCTGCGCACGCGCCATCCCCAGCCGTCTTGTTCAACTCGCGCTGTGGATTGCGACAGTGCTCGTCATAGCCGCCTTCGCCTTCGACTACATCGCCCCGCTGCTGCTTCGCGCCTAATACCAAGAGGAGACCTACCGTATGAAGAAGACCTTGAGCGCTGTCGCCTTGATCGCGTCTGTTATGACTGCGTCTGCCGCGTTCGCCGCCGAACGCACCATAACCTTCGCCGTCGACAACATGACCTGCGCATCCTGCCCATACATCGTGAAGACCTCGATGGCGGCGGTCCCTGGTGTGACGAAAGTGGCCGTCTCGTTTGAGAAAAAGACGGCGACCGTGACCTTCGACGACGCGAAGACGAACCCGAACGCCATCGCGGCTGCGAGCATGAACGCGGGTTATCCCGCCCACCCTAGGGCGCAGGGTAGTTGAGATGAGTGACCGCGCCGCGATCCGTGTAGGCTTGGTTGGCGGCGGTCTCGCCGCGATCTGCTGCGCGGCGCCGCTCCTCGCGGTGGGCCTGCCCTTGGCCAGCTTTGGCGCATGGCTGGCAGGTGCGGGTCTGGTGGCGCTTTCCCTGATGGCGGCGGGTTTCGCTCTTGTCGAATGGGGCGTCCGTCATCGACGAGCGAAGGCCACGGGCTGCAAGACGACGATTCACAAGGTGGGCGTGAAGCCATGAACGATTGCTGCGCATCTTCTTCGCCTGCGAACAAGGCTGCGACTTCCAAATCAGCGGCGCTGTCGAGCTATGCCGTGCGGCCAGGCGTGACGTTTCCCGACTGGTCGGTCGTCAAATCGGCAGACGTGAAGGAAGCTCTGCTGGCCATGGTCGGGTCCGACCATGTGCTCACTCGCTGGAGCGGTTACGATCGCGGCGCCGACCGCGTTCGCATTGCGTTGCTCCAGCTCTATGCCGAAGACGGACGAGCCCCGGCTATACGCGCGCTCGCTGAGCGCGCGGGTCTAAGCGAGATGGCCATCCGGCATCTGCTGGAAGAACTCCGCCGGCGCGACCTTGTCGTTGTCGACGGCGAGCGGATCGTCGGTGCCTATCCCTTCACCGACCAGGACACGGGTCATCGGGTCACGCTGGACGGACGTGTTCTCAACGCTATGTGCGCGGTCGACGCGCTCGGCATCGGTGCAATGACCGACCAAGACATCACGATCGCCTCGCAGTGCCGCCATTGCGACTCACTGATCCGAATCGCCACGCGGGACCGGGGCCGGGCACTGGCCGACATCGAGCCGCCGTCTGCCGTAATGTGGCAGAGCGTCCGCTATGAAGGCGCGTGCGCCGCGAACTCGCTGTGCGCAGCGACCGCCTTTTTCTGCTCGGACGACCATCTCTCCGCCTGGCGCCGCGGACGTACCGCCGACGAGCCGGGTTTTCGGCTGTCGATCGAGGAAGGGCTGGAGGCCGGCCGCGCCCTGTTCGGGCCGAGCCTTGCCGGTCTGAATGTGGCATCGAAGAGCACGGCAGTCGCGAACCGCCCCTTCCGCGCCAACGGCCGCAATGGCGGCGCCTACGATCTCGTCGTGATCGGTGCCGGCTCAGCCGGCTTCTCTGCCTCGATCACGGCCGCCGATCAGGGTGCTCAGGTGGCGCTCATCGGCAGCGGCACCATCGGCGGCACCTGCGTCAATATCGGCTGCGTTCCGTCTAAGACCCTGATCCGAGCCGCCGAGACGCTTCACAACGCTCGCGCGGCGGCACGTTTTGCCGGCATCACGGCCGAGGCCGAACTGACCGACTGGCGCGGAACCATTCGTCAGAAGGACGCCCTCGTTTCCGAACTGCGCCAGGCAAAGTACGTCGATCTGCTCCCAGCCTACAATGGCATCGCCTATCGCGACGGGCCGGCGCGCCTCGTTGATGGCGGTGTCGAGGTGGACGGCACGCGCATTCCCGCCGGCAAAATCATCATCGCCACCGGCGCGCGGCCGGCAGTACCCGCCATTCCCGGCATCGAGACCGTGCCGTATCTCACCAGCACGACCGCGCTCGAGCTCAAGGAGCTGCCGCGCTCGCTGGCCGTGATTGGCGGCGGTTATATCGGTGCGGAGCTCTCCCAGATGTTCGCCCGCGCCGGCGTCGAGGTGACGCTCGTGTGCCGGTCGCGCCTGCTCCCGGAGGCGGAGTCCGAGATCGGCGCAACGCTGACCGGGTATTTCGAGGAGGAAGGGATCACTGTCGTCTCCGGCATCGCCTACCGTGCGATCCGCAGGACCGAGAGCGGTATTTCACTGGCCGTCACGCGCGACGGCCAGGATATTGCGATCGACGCCGATCAGGTGTTGATCACCACCGGGCGCACGCCCAACGTCGAGGGCCTTGAACTCACCGAGCAGGGCATTGCCGTCTCGCCGAAGGGCGGCATCGTCGTCGACGATCGCATGCGCACGACCCGGCCCGGCATCTACGCCGCCGGCGACGTCACGGGCCGCGACCAGTTCGTCTATATGGCCGCCTATGGTGCCAAGCTCGCGGCCAAAAACGCGCTCAACGGAGACAGTTTGCGCTACGACAACAGCGCCATGCCGGCTATTGTCTTTACCGACCCTCAGGTTGCGAGCGCCGGACTGACCGAGGCCGCGGCGCGCGCCGCCGGACATGCTGTTCGCGTCTCGACGATCGGTCTCGACCAGGTGCCGCGCGCGCTTGCCGCTCGCGATACCCGGGGACTCATCAAGCTCATAGCCGACGCCGGCAGCGGCCGGCTGCTCGGCGCGCACATCCTGGCACCGGAAGGAGCCGACAGCATCCAGACCGCCGCGCTGGCGATCCGACAGCGCCTCACCGTCGAGGAACTTGCCGACACGATCTTTCCCTATCTCACCACCGTAGAGGGCCTGAAGCTCGCGGCGCTGTCGTTCGGCAAGGACGTCGCCAAGCTGTCGTGCTGTGCTGGTTGAGCGAGCCAGATTGAGCATCCAGACCCATTTAGATCCATTTTGGATCGAATTAATGCAAACGCGTCGCAATAGCATTCCGATGTCGGGCTGAGTACAATCCCATCAGCCGTATTGCCGATCCGAGTCGGTTGCGCTCCCGCACCGTGAAAATTGCGGCGGACAATTCCCATATTGGTTGAGGCGGTTGTCGCTCGGCCGGGCACATAAATTCCGGGGGTGCCATGACAGGAGGTTGCCGGAATCACAGGAGGAGTTCCGATCGCTGGAAGCGCCTATCGAACTGAGACATCTGCGCTATGCGGTCGCCGCTGCGCACTACCGCAGCTTTCGGCGGGCGGCTGAAGCGCTTGGGGTCAAGCAATCGACCCTGAGCCGCTGCATTTCGCAATTGGAAGGGCGTCTGGGCGTCGTGTTGTTCGAACGAACCAGCGGGGGCGTTCGGCTGACTACGGCTGGCGTCGAGATATTGCGGACCTCCCGTCATCTCGTCGAAACGGTCGATCATATGGCCGCTACCGCTAAGGACATGGGCAGGGGCGAGGCCGGCCGCCTCACGGTCGGATTCTACACCTCGCTGTCGGCGGGGAATCTGCGGGCCAGCCTGATCGAGTATGCGTCGCGGTTCCCGAAGGTCGAAATCCAGACATATGAGGGCGCACGCGCATGTCTGTTTGCCGGCGTCGATGCCGGCCGGCTCGACGTCGCCATCGTAACAGGCGACCCGATCGCCCGTGATGGGAAGGTCATGGGTCTGTGGAGCGAGCGCATCATGGTCGCGCTGCCCGAAGGTCACCGATTGGCCGGCAACAACATCGTCTATTGGACCGATCTGAAAGACGAGACCTTCCTTTTCAGCCAGCGTGATCCCGGGCCGGAGATCCAGGAAGTCTTGCTGGCGAAGCTCGCCGTGCCGGGCGAGCGGCCCAAGGTCATCAGTCACGATGTCAGCCGCGAGAACATCAAGAGCCTCGTGGGAGCGGGCTTCGGCGTCAGCCTGATGTGCGATGCCTGCATAGGGGCCTCCTATACAGGCGTAGTCTACCGCGAGGCGCGGGACGGCAATGGTCCGAGCCGGATCAACTACGCAGCTTATTGGCAGAGCCAGAACGACAATCCGGCGTTGGCAGGGTTCATCAACCTGCTGCAAGAGCGCTATCCCTCCTTGCCCGCGGGCGACTGACGCGGCCGCCGCGCCTTCGCGAATCCGCGATCGGTGGCCATGAAGCGCTCCACCATGGGGACGATCAGCTTGGCCGGGTCGCTTACCGGATGGCCGGTCTCTCGTGCCAGGATTTCCGCATAAGCGACCAGGTCGCGATGAACGGCAGCCGGAAATTCGATCGCGAGCTTGATCGGCTTGTCGTCGGCAACGGCCCCGAGCTTCAGCTTTGCCATGTCAGCCTCCGTAGGGTTCGAGGACAAGGTCGCGGGTAACGATGACGCGAACGGGGAACCCAGGCCGGATCGTCAAGGTCGGGGCGATGTTCAACTGGCGGCGAACGATCTGCTGACCGGCATCGTTGATCGTGTCCTGCCCGCCGTTGCGGATCGCCTGGATCAGGCGGTCGTCGTCGTTGGTGGCGAGCTCTGCCCCGATGCTCAGCAGCGTGGACAGGCCCGCCGCCTTGGCGAGATCCCACCAGTGATAATCGACGCCATCCTGGAGACCGGCATAACCTTCGGCATCAGCGCCAGGTTGGCGCTCGAGCACGATCGAGCGGCCGTTCGGGAAGATCAGCCGGTTCCAGACCAGCAGCACGCGGCTTTGGCCGAACTGAACATTGTTGTCGTACTGGCCGATGATGCGCGTGCCCTGGGGCACAAGAAGGATGCGGCCCGTCGGGCTGTCATAGATGTTCTCCGTCACTTGCGCGGTGACCTGGCCCGGAAGATCGGACCGGATGCCGGTGATGAGCGCGGCCGAAATCACGGCGCCCGCTTGAAGGATGTTCGGCGATGCTGGAGCCGCGATGCGATCCGGCGAGACGGTGCGGCGATCGGCGGCGGCATTGAGGAAGGCGAGTTGCCGATCCTGGGCCGACGGCGTTGCTGGCTGGGGAGCAAGCCCGAGGCTGGCGAGGTCAGGCGTGGGTGGCGGAACAACCGTCGCCGTGCCAGAGGCTGATGGCGGCGTCGGCCGGTTCTCCGTACCGGCGAAGAGCTTGGCGGTGCGGGCGCTCTCGATTTCCTGAAGGCGGCGTTGTTCCTCGGCGCTGAGACCGGGATTGGGTGCTACTCCGCCGGGGTTGGGCATGGGCTGGCCGCGATTCTGCGCGCTGAGGATAGGACGGCCGAGGTCGCCGGGAAGCGGCGGACCAAGCTGAGGCACACCGCTGTAGTCGCGGGGCAAGCCCGCGAGGCCGTCGGCGGTCGATCGGTTTTCGGTCGAATAGAGTTCTTCGGCGGACTTGCCGCCGTCGCGCGTCTGAAGGGCGTAGATCAGCGCTCCGCCCAGGCCCACGCTCGCCACGAGACCGATGCTGGCGAGCACCTTGCGCGACAGCCGCGTAACACGCGGAGCCTCCGCACGAAGCCGCATCGGGGCGGCCGCGTCGGCGGTCGACCCGGTCAGCGGCGCATCCTCATCCTCTTTCCGGGCTTCAGGCTCGCTCACGACGCCGGCCTCCCGTCGGTGCGGGTGATCCGAACGCGCTTCTGGTGGTCACCGGCGCCGAAGCGCAGCTCGGCGGCCGCGAACAGACGATCGACGATCATGTAGTTGCCGCGGACGCGGTAATTCACGAGTTCGGAGGTGTTGCCCTCGGGGCCGACCACGAAGAGCGGCGGCATCTCGCCCTGGCCGATGCCGCGCGGAAACTCGATGAAGACCTGCCGTCCGTCATCGTAGGCCCGCAGTGGCCGCCATGGCGCACGGTCGCCCTCGATCGAATAGCGGAAGTTGATGTTCGCGAGGTCGACGCCGGTGGCGACCGGACGCGCCGCCTCGGCCTGCGCGTTCTGGCGGCGCAGGGCGATGAGCTGATCCTGCGGGTACTGCCACGAGACCGACGCCATATAGGTGCGCTCGGTCGAGCGCAGCTCCATGTGATAGGTCCGCAGATTGGTGTTGATGACCAGGTTGGTCATCAGGTCGGCGCGGGTCGGCTTCACCAGGATGTGGACTTGCAGAGTCGCACCTGAACCGCTCTGCGTGTCGCCGATGATCCAGCGGACCGTGTCGCCAGCGGCCACCGGCCCGGAGCCCACGAGCTGCTCGCCGGGCTGCAGAGCGATATCGGTGATCTGACCAACGGCGGTATACACCTGATAGAGCGCGCCGCCGGTGTAAGGATAGACCTGCATGGCGTTGATGAAGCCGTCGCGCACCGGCTGAACGCGCGCGGCGGCGTTGGCTTGATTGACGCGGGCCGTCGGATCGGTCGGCTCTGGGGTTCGGCGCGATTCTTCAACGGGCTTCATTTGTCCCGGCAGCGGTAGCGGACGTGGAAGCTCCACTACCTGCACCGGTCCCGGTGGATCGACCGTCTGAATGGCGGGCGTCGCGTCGTCATAGGATATCTCGGGCGGTTTCTGCGTCGTGGCGCAGCCGGCGAGCACAGTTGCTGAAAGCAGCAGAGCCGCGAGTGTGGAAGTGTGAGAAGCCGGGTTTCCGGCTTTACGGAAAGACGGCTTCATTGCCCAAGCTCCCGTGACCAGTTGATGGCGTTGACGTAGATGCCGAGCGGGTTCGCTCGCAGCCGGTCGGCGTTGCGAGGCACCTGCATGACGATGGTGAGGATGGCGGTCCAGCGGGTCGTCTCGGCGAGCTGACCGTTCTCGTAGCGCCGCTCGGTCCAAGCGACGCGGAAGCTATCCGGCGACGCGCGGATCACGCTGGAAACGTCAACGGCGATCTGCTGCCGGCCGACCTTGGCGAACGGGTCGTTCGAGCGCGCATAATCGTTGAGCGCCATCGCGCCGCGATCGGTCGTGAAGTCGTAGGCGCGCAGCCAGTTCTGGCGGACGATGATGGCATCGGACGGGATCGAGCGGACCTGCTCGATGAAACGCGCGAGGTGGAAGGCGATTTGCGGGTCGGTCGGGCGATAGTCGGCGACGGCTGGCGCCACCGCCTGCGCCTGGCCGAGCCGATCGACCTGCACCACCCAGGGTACGACCGTCCCACGCGCTGATTGCCAGACGAGCGCGGCGGCGAAGCCGGCCGAGAGGATCAGCGATCCGAAGGCCATGAGGCGCCAGTTCTTGGCCTGAACGCGTGCGGCGCCGATCCGGTCATCCCAGACCTGGGCGGCCCGCTGGTAAGGCGTCTCGGGTTCGGGGGTCTTGCCGTAGTGGGTGGAGGGTCGTTTGAACATCAGCGGTCGCTTTCGGAGAGGTTGATGGAGGAGCCGCCGCCGTGGCTGTCGCCGCTGCGAACGGCATGGGCGGCCGCTGTCACGCCGTGGCTCAGCGTTTGGGAGCGCTTCATGCGGCGAGCCCAGGCCGGTGGTCCGTCAGCCGGTGCGGCCGCCTCGGCCGTGCCCCCGCCGATCGTGCCCATGGTCGAGGTGCCACCGGTGGCTTCGAAGGCGGATTTCCCGCCCTCCGAGAAGCTCGACCGCATGCTGTCGGCGGTGCGCGAGGCCGCCCGGCGGAGGGGCGAAGCCGCCGCGCCACCGGCTGCGCGGGCGACGCCGCCAAGGCCGGAAGCGACGCTTGCCGCGCCCGATTGGCCCGCGGCCCCGAGGCTGTAGGCAG
>FSSH01006570.1_pt1 | contig 10281 bp, 7 predicted proteins | sample 1166101 | NCBI WGS metagenome assembly FSSH01 (sample SAMEA32972668, study PRJEB13176) | freshwater metagenome | biome: Drinking water system; feature: Biomass in drinking water that filtered by 0.45 um membrane; material: drinking water | place: USA | collected 2012-12-20 | depth 0 m | reverse complement strand
AACTATTGTGACGCGGGGGGATGTTCCCGCGATTGAAGTTAGCACGAAATTTATTAAAGGAGGATGGTGTAATACTCATTTCCATAGATGATAACGAACAAGCCAGTCTGAAAAGAATTTGTGATGAGATTTTTGGTGATGAAAACTTCGTTTCTCAAATTATTTGGCAACGATCGAAAAAGGGTGATGCAAAATTAATTGCCAAGGTGCATGAATATGTTCTTTGCTATGCAAAAAATAAGGTAGCCGTCATAGAAGCAGGCGTTTGGCGTCGAAAAAAAGACGGCGCAGTTGAAGTCCTTGCTCAGTATGCAGAATTTAAAACTCAATATTTAAATGATCACGAAAAGATACGCTCAGCTATGCAAGAGTGGTTCCGAAAATTGTCTGATAGTGATCCTCGCAAAGCACATAAACACTACAACTGGTCAGATGACAGAGGTTTGTACTTTGCCGCTGATTTCGCTGGGCCTGATGATGGTAGGGCCAGCCGACCAAGACACGAAATTTTCCATCCTGTAACGACGAAAGCATGCAAAAAACCTTCAACCGGCTGGCGCTGGGATGAAGCCAAGACAAAATGGGCTTTAGAACAGGTTCCACCAAGAATTCATTTTGGCGTTGACGAAACCACAATTCCGAATAGGAAGAGCTACCTTGAAGAAATTAGTGTCGAGCCATATTCATCAGTTTTTTATAGGGATGGTCGCTCGGCAACGCTAGAGGTTGAAAGTCATGTTGGAAAAGGAGTATTCCAATTCCCAAAAAATACCGATGTACTCGCTGAGCTTATTGAATTGGTTACTAAACCTGGTGACCTAATTTTGGATTTTTTTTCCGGCTCTGCCAGTACAGGCCATGCGGTAACCTCTCTAAATGCAATTTATGGCGGTCACCGCAAGTTTATTTTGGTGCAAATTCCTGAAGCGTGCGACGAAAAAAGTGTGGCTTTGAAAGCTGGCTACAAAACCATCGCTGAAATCGGTAAGGAACGCATCCGCCGTGCCGGTCAAAAAATCAAACAAGACAACGCCGATAAACCTGGCATCGATCAATTGGACATCGGCTTTCGGGTGTTGAAAGTCGATAGCTCCAACATGAATGACATCTATTACACCCTGGATGCGCTGAAACAGGGTGACTTGTTCAACTTCGTCGATAACGTTCGAGAGGATCGCACTGAAGAAGATTTGTTGTTCCAAGTATTGCTCGATTGGGGCGTGGACTTAAGCCTGCCAATTACCCGCGAAACGATTGCCGGCTTATCGGTGCTGTTCGTTGATGGCAATGCCTTGGCGGCCTGTTTCGATAAGGACGGCGGCATTACCGAAGACTTCGTTAAGCAACTTGCTGCCCGCCAGCCGTTGCGCGTAGTGTTTCGCGATGCTGGTTTTGCCAACGACAGCGTCAAGATCAATATCGAGCAAATCTTCAAGCTGCTGTCGCCCAGTACGGAAATCAAAACCTTGTAGTACTGGCTTTGGATAAATGCCAAGTTTGGGGCAATATGCGGTATGTTTTGCTAGGTGCGAACCCGGTTAGCGCGGTTTCGCTTAACACATGCAATCGTTAACAGATAGATAATGGGGAATCCAATGAATACGCAGATCAACATCGATGATGCGCTTATCAATGAGGCGCTGAGGTTGGGACACTTTGCCAGCAAAGAGGATATGGTGATGGCGGCATTGCGGGAGTTTATTCAGCACCATAAACAATCCAAAAAACGGCCTAGCCGCAGCGGGGTTGTTTTTGGTGTGATGCAAGGTGAATTGCAGGTGCCGGATAATTTTGACGATGCCTTACCGGAAAAGATTGAAAACGAGTTTTATACGTCGAATTTATGAAGGTTTTACTGGACACGCATATTCTGCTGTGGCTTTTGGCGGACCCGAAAAAGTTATCGGAAAAGGCTGTCGAAGCGATCAGCCAGGCCGATGAGGTATTTTTTAGTCCGGTGAATTTATGGGAAATCGGCATCAAAAATTCCATCTGGCCGCACTATGGTATCCAGCAGATTGAAGATGTACATGCCGGGGCGCTTAAATCCAATCTGCACGAATTATTGGTTGGCTCCAGCGACACCATGCTGGCCAGCCAACTGCCCATGATTCACCGTGACCCTTTCGATCGGCTGTTGATTGCCCAATCGCACATACATCAATGCCATTTGCTGACAGTGGATGACAAGATTCTTCAATATCAAATGCCCTATGTGCTGGGCGTATAGCTGTTATGAAACTCAAATTTAAGAAGCAGGCTTATCAATCCCATGCCGTTGACGCCGTGGTCGAGTGTTTTGCCGGACAAACTTACAGCAGTGGCTTTAAGTATCAAATCGATCCTGGCCGCAATGCCCAAGGTCAATCGCGGGATGGCTTATTGGAGCATGCGGGGTTTCGCAACGAGACCGTTGCGCACAGTCAAGCACAGTTGTTGGAGAATATTCGCGCCGTGCAGCGGCGGCAAAATCTGCCCATTTCCGATGCGGTGGTAGGTGACAAGAAAACCGGCTGCCCTGTCAATCTGGATATTGAGATGGAGACCGGTACAGGTAAGACCTATTGCTATATCAAAACCCTGTTCGAGCTGAATAAACGCTACGGCTGGAGCAAGTTCATCATCGTGGTGCCCAGCATTGCGATTCGGGAAGGCGTGTATAAAACCCTGCAAATTACCGCCGAGCACTTTCTGGAAGACTACGGCAAGAAAGCCCGTTTCTTTATCTATAACTCCAAGCAGCTGCACAACCTGGAAAGCTTTTCGTCGGATGCCGGGATTAACGTGATGGTGATCAATGTCCAGGCGTTTAATGCCACCGGTAAAGACGCACGCCGTATCAATGTTGAATTGGACGATTTTCAGTCTCGAAAACCGATTGATGTGATTAAGAGTAATCGCCCGATTCTGATCTTGGACGAACCGCAGAAAATGGAGGGCGCCAAGACGCTGGAGTCGTTGAAGGAATTTAATCCGTTGATGATTTTGCGCTATTCGGCAACCCATAAAACCGAATACAACAAGATCCACAGGCTCGATGCCCTGGATGCTTATAACCAAAAACTGGTCAAGAAAATCCAGGTACGTGGCATTTCGCTGAAAAATCTGGCAGGCACCAATGCCTATTTGTATTTAGGCAATGTCGATGTGTCCAAAACCAAGCCGCCTGTCGTCAGTGTCGAGCTTGAAATCAAGCAATCCAGCGGTATCAAACGGGTGTTGCGCAAGCTTAACAAAGGCGACAACTTGTTCGATCTGTCCGGCGGACTAGATCAGTACAAGGGCTTTGTCGTGTCCGACATTAACGCCACTACGGGAACCTTGAGTTTTACCAATGGTGTTGAATTAGTGGTGGGCGAAGCCACCGGCGATGTGGATGAAACCGCATTGCGCCGCATTCAAATCCGCGAAGCCATCAAAGCACACTTCGATAAAGAACAAGTGTTGTATCAGCAAGGCATTAAAACCTTGACGCTGTTTTTTATCGACTCGGTCGCCAAGTATCGTCAATACGATGCAGCCGGCGAATCAGCGGGTGAATATGCGCAAATCTTCGAAGAAGAATATCAGTTACAGCTCAATGAAGTGCTTAGCTTGGATGACAACCCATACAACGATTATTTGCGCGGCATTGTTCCTGGCAAAACCCATCAGGGTTACTTTTCAATCGATAAGAAAAGCAAACGCTTGATCGATCCGGAAACTGGGAAAAAGTCGTCTGAAACCGACGATGTCGATGCCTACGATCTGATCCTAAAGAACAAAGAACGGCTTTTGTCGCTGTCCGAGCCGGTGCGTTTTATCTTCTCCCATTCGGCTTTACGCGAAGGCTGGGACAATCCCAATGTGTTTGTCATCTGCACTTTGAAGCACAGCGACAACACCACAACCCGCCGCCAGGAAGTTGGGCGCGGCATGCGCTTGTCGGTCAATCAGATTGGCGAGCGCATGGATCATCCGGCAACCGTGCATCAAATCAATGTGCTGAGCGTGGTAACCAGCGACAGCTATACCGAGTTTGTTTCGGGTCTGCAAAGCGAAATCAGCAATGCTTTGTCGGCCCGTCCGCGTGTGGCCGACGAGAAATATTTTACCGGCAAGGTACTGCGCACCGCCGATGTCGATGTCGAAGTGACGCCCCAACTGGCAAAACAAATTTACAAATACCTGCTGAAAAACGATTACACCGATGCCGATGACAAAATCGCGTCGGCTTACCACGAAGCCAAGGAAAGCGGCAATATAGCGGAACTGCCCGCCGACCTGGCCCCCTATGCGACACAGGTTTTTGAGCTGATCAATAGCGTCTTTACTGATGCTCTAATGCCGATGTTTGAGAATAGTTGCAATATCAAACCTAACCCGCGCAACAATAACTTCGACAAGAAGGAATTTAAGGCGCTATGGGAAAAGATCAATCGCAAAGCGGCTTATGCCGTGGATTTTGATAGTGGCGAGCTGGTTAAAAAGTGTATCCATACACTGAACACTGAGCTGAAAGTCAGTCCTATGCTGTACACGGTGGCCACCGGTGAACAAAAAGAAGATGTGACTTACGATGCGTTAAAAGCGGGTGAAACCTTCGTGACCGGCAAAACCGAAACCGGCAAACTGAATAATTCCGTGCATTCCGCCGTGAAGTACGATTTGATCGGCAAGCTTACCGAAGCCACCCAGCTGACCCGCAAAACGGTCGGCGGCATTCTGCAAGGGATGAATCTGGACAAGTTTCACCAGTTTACGATCAATCCGGAAGACTTTATTGCCAAGGCCGCGCGATTGATCAACGAGCAAAAAGCCACCGTCATCATCGAACATTTGTCCTACGACGAAATCGCCGAAAGCCACAGCACCGACATTTTTACCCAGAACCAGCAAAAGATCGACATCACAAAAGCCGGCGAAAAACTAAACCGGCATATCTACGATTACATCGCCACGGATTCCAAGATCGAACGCGAGTTTGCGAAAGCTTTAGATACCAGCGAGGAAGTTGTCGTCTACGCGAAACTACCGAGAGGCTTTTTTATTCCGACCCCTGTCGGCGAATACAACCCTGATTGGGCTATTTCCTTTAAGGAAGGCACGGTCAAGCATATTTACTTCATCGCCGAAACCAAGGGTTCCATGTCGTCGATGGAGTTACGAGCGATCGAGCAATCGAAAATTGAATGCGCCCGAAGATTCTTCTCGAAGATTACCTCGGAACAAGTGAAGTATGACGTGGTGGATAGCTATGGGCAGTTGATGGGGTTGGTGAAATAGACAGTGTCGATGGTTACTGATCTGTTATTTCATGATTTTAGAGTAAAGATGCTCCTGACATTTTGGGCAGCAATTACCACCAGCCTCTGGTCCTTCCCACTGGAATCGACACATAACGCATTCGAATCGGACTATTCTGTTGGTAGTGACAGGCGGCTGATTCAGCAGATTTCCAGCCATCGGAGCTATCTTTGAAGAGCTGTTTATGGGAACGACAGTGCATTCCAGGATGTTCCCTAGTCGTTTTAAATCGTCAATTGCCTCGTTAGCCGTGGGTTTGAATCTTGGATGATATATCCACCTTTTGGATGCTACGTCATTCTGTAAAAAATCGGTTAGGATTTCTCGATAGGTTTTTTGCTGGGATCTCAGTCGAATAAATTCGTTAAGTAACGAATGCAGGCTGATTTCAAGTATGCCGCACTTCGGATTTTCGGGCTCAAATAGGCTGTCCGGAACAACTCTGTCGGGTTGCGAAAAGAAAATTACAAATTGAAAATCCCTGATTGTGCCGACAATATCAACTGAGGCTCCAGAAAAGGTAGTATCAACGACAGGGTTTTCCATGACTACTATCTTTGAATCGGCGACTTTAAACTCGTTGTATTCTAAAACCCACCGCACACCTTGGTAATAGGCAATTTTCCCCATCAGCCTAGGCAAATTAAGTTGAAACCTGTCTCCGACTACTTGCTTCGCCATGAGGCGAACTGATGGGTAAAATGAATACTCACAAACCGTTTTTGTTTGTTCGTGGGCATGCTTGCTGTAATGGGCAAAATACCATTGTTTGATATTGCCCTGTCTAGCTTGCAATGGTGTTCGACAAGAAGGGCAAATGCAACCGCATCGACTTCCGTTTGGAACTTCGCAGACATCGACGATAGCGTCATCCGCTACTCGTAATCCAAAGGGAATTTTGTTGAGATCGCTCATTTCGGCAAAAACGTAACGTGATGTTGTCGAGAATTTGGGGCTATTGATGACGGGAAAACAAATTGGCTGAGATTACTTGCAATAGACTGTCATCAACTCCCGCCAATCGGTAGTATAGCGTTGAGACAGTTTTCCGGCTTTGGGCTTCCAGGTTTGATCTATTTTGGTGGTGGCAATGGCGATGCCTTTGGGAAAGCGGCATTATGAACGATGTATTCAATTGCGCTGACTATATTGCGTAAGGAAAACGCTAGAAATTAATGCAGGGTGTTCAAACCGGACTCCGGGGATGTTTGACTAGATAGTAGCGAAGCCTTTTCGGACGTCGTTCCAAATTACTGAGTCGCTGCAACCAGCAAGTTATCGGTCGCACTTATTATTTGTTACCCAGTAGCATTTCCTATAGGAAATACTACTGGGCATCAATTTGTCATGATAATGAATTAAATTTGAAACTAAACTAAGCTGCGCGAAACAAGGATTAGGCTACAGAATATCTGAGCTTAGGATCTAGCAGTCAAAAATGCAATACAAAGGATGGAGATAATTAGCACTATGAACCCTGCAACAAAAGACGCCCTAGCCCAGCTTGACAATCTCCTGGCAGCGAGCAATCAGTCATGGTTGTTCGGGGCTGGAATTAGTCTTGATGCCGGAATTCCCCTTATGTGGCCACTAACGGATCGTGTATTAGCAAGGGCAAAAACGGAAGGAGAGCCAAACGACATTAAGATTCTTGAGTGTGTCAAAAGTCAGCTTTCTGACGATTCGCATATCGAGCACATCTTGAGTCAGCTTGGCGATCACCGCGCGATTGCCGAACGATCCAAGAATAAATCCGTCACATTCGACGGCGTAACTCTCTCGGTAGACGAACTTGATGATCTCCACCAAAAGATTCTGACATGGATATCTGAGACTATTCGATGGGGCTATAAGCCTGCTAACCCTAGTGTAGGTCCGGAGGTGATCGGAACACATGCAAATCGGATCGTCGTTATCGACCACCATTCAGCATTTGTTTCTGCTCTATTCAATCGAAGTCAAGCGGGGATCGCGGAGCGGCGGAGAGCAGTCCGACTGTTCACTACCAACTATGACACGCTTCTTGAGGATGCACTTGCACTTGGTGGCTTTTCCTACTGGGATGGCTTCTCAGGCGGTGCTGTGGCATACAGGAGCCATAGGTATGGTGACGAAGAGCCGAACCTTAGAGACCGTGCCCATGTAATCAAGCTTCACGGATCGATCGATTGGCATTTGGGAGAAGATGATCGTGTCTGGCGAGTTCGTGACGGCGACCTTTATCCGAAGAAGATTTCTCGTGTTCTCATCTATCCGCAATCGACCAAATACCTGGCAACTCAGCGGGACCCCTTCGCTGCGCAATTTGACCTTTTTCGCCGGTCACTTGGAGAAAGGGCGGAGAATGTTCTTGCAACCTGCGGATATAGCTTTGGGGACGAACACATTAACCAAGAAATTGAACTAGCGCTTCAACGCCCGGAAAACAAAACAACAGTTCTCGCCTTCTCACCGAAACTTAATCCCACTCTTGAAAAGTGGAGGACAGGGCCATGGGGCAAGCGGGTCTATGTCATTACTGAAGATGGCTTGTATGTCGGAGTGGATGGCCCTCATTCTCCCCCCGCTACTTCAGTAAAACGAGATTGGTGGACGTTCGCTGGAGTCACCAAAATGCTAAACAGCGGAGCCGAGGCCTGCGTGCTATGAATACATTTGATCTCATTTCCGACCTCAAGGTCGGGCACATTGTCGAAGTGTCTGGAACTACGATTCGTGTAGAGTTATCGGGCGATGTCACGGAGCTTACCCGAACTTATGAAGGGCGTGTCTATCCCATAGGACAAATCGGAAGTATCGTCAAAGTCCATTTCGGAAGACGTCTAGTATTCGGTTTTGTGACTTTATTGCGTATGCGTTCCGAGGAGTTGCTTGAGATCGCGAAGCCCATTCCACCCGATGCTGACCAACGACTGATGGAGGTCGAACTCTTTGCTGAAGGGGTCTGGAACGCTGCAGATCAGAAACTTCGGTTCGTCCGTGGAGTTACGACTTATCCTCTACCCCGCCAAAGTGTGCACCTGCTCACTCGTGAAGAGACGGTACAGATTTATTCAGCCGCTGAAGGGCAGCAGAATGACGGTGACTACAGTCCACTCGTTCCATTTGCTAATTACGTCGGCGCGGACAATGCCATCTGTCGGGCAAACGTGGATAAAATGCTTGGCATGCATTGCGCGGTGCTCGGCTCAACGGGATCGGGAAAGTCTGGAGCAGTTGCCGCTTTGCTTCACAGCATGCTGGATCACACACCAGAGCCGAACAAAGCCTGTCATCCACGAATACTTGTCATTGATCCCCACGGAGAATACGGGCACGCATTCAAGGAGCGTGCAATCGTTTATCGTGCTTACGACCCACTCGGAAACGATGAGACAATCGGCTCTCCGATTAGCTTGCCTTACTGGCTGATGTCGGCTGATGAATTCAGAACGTTGGTTATTGGGAAAACTGAGCAGGAAGCAACTTCCCAGAATAACATCGTCTACAAGGCGATCACCTATGCCCGCATGGTTGCGGCGAACCTTGTTGATCCTTCGCCGACTGCATTTGGTGGGGCCGCACCTACTGATGGCCTTGACCATGATGCTCCAAGGCCCAGAGAGGGAGTGACGCATGAACAGTTGATTGAATTTGATCACGATAAACCACGGCCATTTAGCCTTGAAGAGTTTTACAACCACATTTATTATTTGCAGGCAGCTCGCGTTCAGAACAACCAACTTCAGAGTGTTGCGGCTTCTGATTTTGCAACCAAATTTAAATCCATCTTGGATAAACTCTCAGTATTGAGACGTGATCCAAGGATTCGTTTCATGATGCGGGACTGGAACGACCAGAGTCCTTCGCTTGAGCACATTATTGCCCAGTTGGTCGGACAGATCCAAGGTAACGGTGGTGTCGATCAAGATATTCGAATTCTAGATATTTCGGGGCTTCCAAATGAAGTAGCTGGACCACTTGCAGCCATGTTAGCCCGTCTATTATTTCAGTATAAGGTTTACCAAACATCTGATGAGCGAAGTCGCGACCCAGTTGTTCTTGTTTGTGAAGAAGCTCATCGATACGTGCCCGATAGAGGTGAGGCCGAATATGCTGCGGCACAAACAGCTATACGACGGATCGCTCGTGAAGGGCGAAAATATGGGATTGGATTAATGCTTGTTAGCCAGAGGCCTGCAGACGTTGAAAGCACAGTGATTTCCCAGTGCGGGACTTGGCTCGTTTTGAGGCTTACGAATGCAGCAGACCAGCAACATGTTTCTCGTTTCTTGCCGGATGGCTTGTCTGGAATGACAAAAGCTTTGCCGAATCTTGCTCAGCAAGAAGCGATTTTTGTCGGGGAAGGTGCCTCAATGCCTGCAAGGGTTCGAATTCGTGATCTTAAAGATGACCAACTTCCAAAGTCGGAGACTGCAAAATTTGCGAAGGGCTGGACTCTGGATCGTTTAACCGAGGCTGAAATCGCGCAGATTGCAAATCGAATGGCAGGATAAGTTTTTGTTCACATCTGGTATGAACTTAAGCGCCCAAACCTGCGTTGAACTACAGCTTTCTGTGTTGCAGTCGCCATATGTTGAAATGCTTTAATATGGCAAAATGGCCGAAGCTCCCAAGCTGTTACTGATTTCTCCAATCATAGTGTGCATGCTAGTTACGCAAAAAAAAAAGGAAACACCCGATCAGGGTATTTCCCCCAATGGGTTGAACATGCCAAGCTCAGTGACAATAGTCCCTCACAACAACCCGTGCTCTGCGAAGGAATAGATAGATTCGCCGACAATGAAGTGATCGAGCACGCGGATGTCGATCAAAGCCAAGGCTGCTTTGAGTTTGTCAGTAATCACTTTATCCGCCTGACTGGGTTCACTGATGCCGGACGGATGATTGTGGGCCAATATCAACGCTGCCGAGTTATGCTGCAAAGCCGCCTTGACCACTTCGCGCGGATACACGCTAGCGCCATCAATGGCCCCTCTGAATAATTCTTCACAA
>FSSH01004280.1_pt4 | contig 10300 bp, 14 predicted proteins | sample 1166101 | NCBI WGS metagenome assembly FSSH01 (sample SAMEA32972668, study PRJEB13176) | freshwater metagenome | biome: Drinking water system; feature: Biomass in drinking water that filtered by 0.45 um membrane; material: drinking water | place: USA | collected 2012-12-20 | depth 0 m | reverse complement strand
GCGTCTCAAAGATTTGGGAAAATATAAAAATCTCCCCCGCCGCAATTGTTCTGGCGGCGATTAGTAGGACGGTTGGCGCGACGCCCGCCGCTGCATCACGCAAAACAAGAGTTCCGCTTGCGATAGCGCCAGCGCTATTAACATATGTCCCGATAAACCCCGTAACAACATTGCGACGCCCGACGCCGGGGGCCGGTTGTGTTATTGATGCAATCGCGGGCGAAACCGTTGACGAAGAAATGCTAAAGGTTGTCATGAATTCACCGTTATTCCGCGAATTGAAATGCTTTCAAAGCAATTGGGATCGCCGGGAATTCCAGAAAATTCTGCGACCGCCGATGTATTGATTGAGCAAGGGAGCGAAATATCTGAAACGCTGATAGTTACGCTTTGGCCAAATGGCGCTTTGTAAATATAGCTTTCCCATAGAATCGCCCCGCCCGCCCCGTCTCGTATGCGGACGCGCAAATCTTGTAGCGACCCGCCAGCGCCGGAAAGCGTGAAATTGAAGCCTTGAACGATATTGCGGGTTAAAGCGCCGCCCGCCGCGCGGGTGACGGTCGCCTGAATATTTGCAGCGGCGGTATTTACGGCGTTCCACTGTAGGGGTTTGGCGACCGCGAGCGTTCCTTGACTGATCGGGGCGACCGCCGGGGCGGCGAGCCCATGCAAGACCTTAAGGAATTGCGCCCACACATTGTTGGTGTTTGTCTCGCCAGTGTAACCAAACGAAAATGAGGCGACCGGAAAAGCGTAATTGGGAGCCGCGCCCGGAAGCGTGAATGTCGGATCGGTTATATCAACCGCCGTAAAGGTTCCGGGATCGCCACCCGGCGGGGGAACCGGCGAAAAAGAAACGTAAAGGTCGCCCGCATTGGTGCATTGAAGCGAACCCAAAAGGCCGGGCTCACCGTCCGCAATGGCGCGGCGGCGCGCCATCATGATCACCCTTTGCGCTATTTTCCGGAAAATCTGCATGTCAGCGGTCCCGCGTCGTTACGATTGAAGAAACGCCTTGCTCTATAGGAACCGCGCGCGTGTTGACGGGTTCGAGAATTGGATCGCTTCCCTTGCTGTAAAGAAGATCGCCATAAACCGCCCCGATCAATTTGAAATTAGTTTCATCTGGAATTGGTTCCAGCGCGACAATTCGCCATTGCACACGGATGGAAACAATTCCGTCCTCCGGTACAATGATATAAACCGGAAGATGGTGCGATCCCGCCTGCGCATCATTGATGAAAATATTCGAGTATTGGGGATCGGGCGAACCGTTCACGCTGATGGTGAGCGCGGGAGTCTCATTCGTCGCGCCCGGCTGATTGCGCGAGCCGGTTTGACCTGAAACGGGAAAGCCGTCAATGTCATAAACCGCCGATCCCGAAAATGTGCCAACTGGCATATCAAGGTTGCTATCGGCGGGAAGCGACACTTCGACCGCCCGCAATATAAGCGTTCGGCCTTTGGGAACCGGCGGCAAGGTAATTGTCGCTTCCGGTATTTCCCCAAGGCTTTCATCGCCCGAACGCTCAAAGAATTCCAGATAGAATTGCGTCGCGCGGGGAGGCAATCCCTCATAAATTGAAAGGGTGTAATTGTCTTCAAGCGGCGAATAATTCGGATGATCGCCGCGAAGTCCCTGAAACTGCCCTATATCCGGCTGAAAGCGCGGATCGTAGGGAACGCTAGGCCGTATTCGGTTTTGCGGAAGCCTGTTAGACGGTTTTTTCACGGCCTAGCGCCCTTCATTGCTTCATATTGAAAAGCTTGCTTCCAATCAGGCTCAAAACGATTGAATAATCGTCCGATCCGTCATTGGAAACCGAAAACTGAATGTTTGACCGCGCCCGGAAAATTCGGGTTGTCGGCAAAACAAACGGAAGTGAGGCGGTTCCGAACGTCTGATTGATCGGGATCGCCTGATTGAAAAGATTGCGACCCGAACCGCTATCGACGATTTGCACCGTGATTGGCGGAACCGGATAGGTGTCAAGCGTCGGGTCCGCGCCAGCGGTCAAATTGCGGGCGAAGTAGGCCCCAAGTTTCCAGACGAAGTCGCTATCCGCCTGAATTTGGATATTGCCTTCATCGCTTCCACCGGACGCCAGATTCGGAAAATCAACGGCATAAACGAAAAAATCTTCCGTATACTGGCGGCGAAGCTCGCCCGGCCTTAGCGTTTCTTGCGTCATTTCGCTTTCCCTTTCTTGTGAAAATCGGAAGGGCGCGAACGCCCTTCCGACATTGAACCGGACGCTTACTGCGACCGACGCAGCAACCAACCGCAAAGGCGCGTAAAGACGCTGGCGGGGTTGCCCGAAGGAAGCGCGACCGCGCCGCCCGCCCAATTCAGGATGACGTTGAAATTCTGATTTTCAACAAGCGTAATCGGCGGGTTAAGCCGGAACGGCGCGCCGACGCTCGACGCGAAGGCGATCCGGGATTGTTGCGCCGCCGCCGCCACAGTGGCGTCGGAAACCGCGCCTTCGACGTGAAAATTCGCACGCGAAGGAAAGCGTTGCAGCGGCGCGAGTTGCAGATAGCTTTTCGAGCCGATGAAGAAATTCAGGTTCCCGCCGCGATTGAACACGTAGGCGTCATTGATGATTTGCGCAATTGCGCCAGCGCCAAAGGCGGAAGGCATTTGCGCGGCGACGGTCGGTGTGGTCGGGAAAAAGTCGATTTCAATCGTTTCGACCATGAACAACTGATTGGTGGGCAGTTGGCCAGCCAAATTCAGGTTTGTATCGTCGAAAGTTTTTCCGCCTTGCCCTACAGGCAATGCGAAGAAAGTCAGTTGCGATTGACCCGCCGCCGCGTATGCCTGACGGTCATAAAGCTCCCATTTGACAAGCTCCCAACCGGGCTTGTTGACAACGTATTTTTGCAGATCAGCGAGCGATTGCGGCACGCCTTGCATGTCGATAGCCATGATTTTGTTCCTTTTGTTTGCCCGCCTTGATTACGGGCGTTTGAGTTGATCCGGATTGAGGGGTTTAAGGATTAATATCCGTATGCCCCGGTGTTTTCGGCGTCATCGGCGCTAAGGTAAGCCCCCATTTCAGACGATCCGTAATTGCCCGGCTGGTAGGAAAGCATGTTTTCGCCGAAGGACGGGGCGGCGTTGGTGTATCCCATTTGCGAATAAGCCGGGAAATCGCCCGAAAGGTATTCGCCCATCGGAAGCGTCGGCATTTGCTTTTGCGCGAACGCCTTGACGGTGTTGTAGGCTTGGATCGTCACGCCGCCGACCGTGACCGCCTGTCCGACTTTCGCGCCGAACGCTTTTCCGGCGAGTTTGCCAAGAACGACCGCGCCCACGATTTTCGCCAGCGAGCCCATAGCCCCGGTTTTGAATGTCGCCGGGATCGGAAGCGCCCCAAAAGCGATATCGAGCGCTAACGCCCCGACGCCGCCAGCGACGGCGGGCATGATCGCATCACGCTGAATGCTCCGAACACTGAATTTCGGATTGCGGCGCGACCGGCGACGCTTGCGCGCCGGATTGGCGAGGGCTACCGGATTGCGGCGCGCGCGGCGACGCTTGCGCGCCGGACTTGCGCTCCTCTTGCGCGGGTTAGCTTTAGCGCTCGATTTGCGCTTCGCCGTTTTCCGGCGCTTGCGCGGATTGACAAGCATGAGAGACGCCATTGAGGCGGACCTTTCACGTTTCGAGATTGAGAATTGCGCACGGCGCTAACCCTCAAAGCCTCTTTTTGTGAAGGTCCATCCACCGGCGAGGATGAACGCTTGAGCCCCATCATAGGATATTGCAAGACCGGGCGGGGCGTCGAATTCATGATGATAAATCACTTCCTTGCCGTTTTCAATGACTGAATAGGTTACGGCTTGCAAGCGCCCCAAAAGGAAAGCGGCTTCCGGCAATTTTTCCACTGTCACGTCATGGGCGCGCGAATTGTGGAACGCCTGATAGCGTTTTGCGGCGGCGAGAATTTCCGCGCGAGGCAAGTTTTTTGGAAGGCTCTTGCTCATTTGGCCTTTATAAGCGTGATATTGTCTATTTCGTGCGGCAATTGATGAATTATCGCGCGCATTTTCTTTTCGCCGTCCGCAACATTGAAGCGGTCGGCGTTCATGAAATCGGACAAGAAACGCGAGCCCGCCAGATAGTAATGCAAATAGCCCGTTTTCGTCTTTTTCGTGCCGCGAATGACGTATTTTTCGACGGGATTGCGCTTTGTTGGCGATCGTTTCGCGCCGGGGCGAACGGGGTTTTTTCTTCTTTCGGCTATTCTTGGCAAAGATGCTTCAAAAGAAACAAATGAATCACTTTCCCCTTGTTTCACTCGATAAGGAATTTTCAAAAGGTGCGAATTGTTTGGGTATTCCCAAATAAGGCGCGCCATTTCCTTATCCCATTGATTGACTTCGTTCATGATTTCAACGCCGCGCCGCGTGTCTAACCCGGCGTTCGCCCTTATCATGTCATACGCCTTTTGCGCGGCGAAGCTTGCCGCCGCCCCAAGCCGCTTAAAGGATCGCGTTTTTAATATAGTGAAATCAAACCAATTTACAAAAAATTCACGTCCTTGAGAAATTCCCCCTTTCGTTTTTGCTTTTATGCCAGTGCGAGGGTTACGCTTACGGAATTTTCCCGCTTTCGCCATTTCAGCAAAACGCTTTTGCGCGGCGACCTGCTTCGCAGTAAATTTCCGCTTTGTCATTTTGTTTTCCCTTGCGAGCCGTACTGGATAAAGAAAAACGGAACCACGAAATAGACGCTATTGAGAAATCGGTTTTTCATCGAATAAGCCTATCAACGCGATAGCGTTCCAATCCCTTTACGACATAAGGCCCGGCGATGAAAAGCGCGCCGATAGCTAGAACCCATCGAACGTCAAAACCAAAAAGCTTTGCGCTTGACTGCCCGCCAGCGCTCAATACTTTTGTTATATCATCCGCCGACGCTCCCGCCTTTAGAAGGGCGGCGACACTTGCGTTTTTAGACTTGAACGCGGCAACGTCACGCAACCACGTTGTAATCGCATTCACGATCAAGGCCGCCGCCCCCAATGAAATGCCAATTGCAATCGGAGCAATGCCAAGGCCGTTTAATTGCTTGGCCCCAAAAATTCCTCCGATTGCCGAAAGCCAATCACGAACGGATTTAAGCGCGCCGTAAAGAGTATTTATCTGCGAATTGATCGGGTTTGCTTTTTTCAAAAGCGCTTGGCGTTCGCTTTCCATCGCGGCGGAAGCCGCCTTAACATTCGAAAGTGAATTTAATTCGCCCACAAACTGGACGCGCTTGGCGTCGAAATCGGCTATGAGCGCTCGCCACTTGTCGGCGTTGAAAACGTCAAGGATTTCCATTTCAGCGCCTCTTTTTCACAAGCAAATAAATCAGCGCCGCCCCGCCAGCGAGCAAGCCATATTGCAATTCTTTTGGGAGAGCCACGTTGACATTCGCCGTCGGCGCAAGGGCGCGTATCTGGTTATCGGAAAGCGGCGGAAGACCCTTATTTATGCGATCCATTTGCGCTTTTCGAAGGCGTTCCGCCTGAAAAACGCTAAGACCCGTTTGCGCAAGATCGGCGATTGTCTTTAGCCATGCCGGTTGCGCCTTTGTCGGATCAACGGTTACGTCAACCGCCCCGAACGCGCCCGGATAATCTTTAATTGATCCTTTGACGTGTTTCACCTTGGGGCGACGCAAAAAGGCTCGCCCGCGCCGCGTGCGCCGGTAAAACTCACTTCTGGATTGTTCTCCGAGATACATTTCAGCGCCTCTTTTTCAGTAAAAAATAAGCCGCAACGCCCCCGATAGCCGCGAGCGCGAACAAGCCGGAATTATCGGCCCGCGCAATCGAAGGCGCATTTTGGCTCGGAAACGGAAAGGACGCTTGCGGCGCTTGCGGCATGAAAGATTGCGGCGCAATCGACGGCAAAAACGGAACCGTTGCGCCGGGCGGTTTCGGGGCGACAATATTTTGCGGTTGCGGTTGCGGAATGACGCGCGGCGCTAAAGTTTGAGGCGCTGGCGCTTGCGGCATTTGCGAAGCCGCCCATTGCGTAATTGCGCCATAGTCGAAAATCGGTATGTTTGTGCCAATGGCGTAAGGCCCGTTCCGGTAGGCCGGATCGGACGGCCCCGCGTTCGGCTTTATCCACCCGTCTTTTATTCCATAGGTCGCCACAAGCCACGCGGCATAATCATAGGCCGACGCAATTTCATGTTTAATCAGTATGCTGTCCTTGCGCGCGCGCCAGAAATCATATTGCTTTTTATAAGTGTCGGTCCCGCCCGCGCCCTTCTTTTTGAGCGGCGGAACCTTGCGGTTAACAAATTCCTCCCAATCGGCATATTCCGGAAATTGACTTGTCCACTTTCCTTGCGCATTGGCCGCAATTTGTTTCAGCGCGGCTTTCTTTTTTCCGAAGCCAAAAAGCGATTTTAACGCCCCGACCGCCGATGAAACGGTGAACGCCGCCGATATGGGATCGACAACGCCGAAACGCCCCTGATCGTTTTCAGCAAGATACATTGTCAGCGCCTTTTACCGCTCATGACAAGCAAAAGAACGCCCCCGATTGCGGCGGGGATCGCCCATGATGGAAGATTGGCGATTGAAAGCCCCGCGCCGGTTCCTTCTCGCAGCGGGGGCGGGGGCGGAACCGAAATGTCAGGGGTCTGGCTTGGGAACGGCGCTGAAACATTGCGGCCAGCGCCGGAAGCGGCGTTCTTGACGGCGGCGTAAAGCGCCATAGTGACAAAGCCGTTCGCCGGGAGACCGTTCGCGCGCTGAAAAGAAGTAATTCCGGCGCGCGTATTCGGCCCCACAATCCCGTCAACCGCGCCGGTGTTGTGCCCTAGTGAATTGAGCGTCGCTTGCAAATCGGCGACTTCCGCCTTTGTCAAGGCGCGATTGGGAAGCGACGCGCTTGCGGGCGGCGCGCTTGGAATTTGCGGCGCATACGGAATAAGTTGCGGTTGAACGCCCGGCGCTTGCGGAAACGGATAGGGAACGCCTTTCCATGCGGCTTTTGTGGCGTCAACAAGTTGTTTCCCCTGCACGACGCTTGTCGCGACTTTCGTCGCGCCGCCTACCGCCTTTCCAAGAAAATCGAAAAGGCCGCCCATTTCGTGATCGTTCGTATACATATTATACTCTCCTAATTGTGTCGGTGAATTTGTGACACGATATTGCGGGGACGCCAGCCGGGCGCGACAGGTTCCGTTGTTTCAAGCGGAAGCCATTTAGGTCCGACTTGCGTTTCAACAAGAACGTGCGAAAAAACGCCCGGCTTGAAGCCGACCGCCCAAAAGCGCGTCGGGTGTCCTATGCTTTCGAGCAAGGCCGCTAGAAGCGTCGCCTTGTCATCACAATCGCCCTGACCGACGCTAAGAAGCGTTTCGGGCGTGTGAACCGTCTCAATCCCGTTAATATCCTTGACGTAGCGGATATGGTCGCGCACGAAAGCGTGCAAGGCCCGTATTTGGCCCATCCAATGCTTTTGCGGAAGATGCGCGACTAATTCTAAAGCCTTAGCCCTTATTGACGGGTTTCTTTTTCCCTCGCGGACTAACTGGCGCATGATTTCCAGCGTCGCCCGAATCCCCGCTTCCCCGTCCGGGATCGACATGAGGATTTGGGGACGCGGCTTGGATTTTTCCGCTAGATACATCCGGGCTTTCGTCGGCGTCGTCCGTTTCTTGCTCCGGTTCCCCCTCGCCTGTCAATAGTCGGTTAACGGCCTCAAAAAATTCAGCAAACCATTGTTGATGCTGACCGGCCAGCGGATTGAGCGCCATGATGGAAGGCCACAATTCCGGATGAGAAATAAGCCCCGCGACCATTTCCGGCGGGAAATCGTCAATCAAAACTTCCGCATATAATTCCGGGTAACTATTCTTTTGCGCCTTCCCGATCCAGAAATCAACGCGGGATTTCAGCATGGCGAGCGTCGGTTGATCCAGATTTGCCAGCAATTGCGTCGGCGGCGGTTGCCGGACAATTTGAGCGGGCGGGATCGGCGTCGCGCGAATTGTTCCCCCCTCAACCGGCGCACTTTGGCGTTGCGCCCGGAATTGATCGGCGATTTCTCCGGCGATTGGCGATTTCACCAATTCAGCGAGCACGTCCATAACGCCCTTGCCGCTTCCGCCGTCGCCGGCCAATTCTTTGGCGACGCTCAATAGCTCAATAAATTCTTTTACCCCGGTTGCCGGAGCGGGCGCGGGCATTAGCTCTTTCATTTGAAGCATTACGGTCATCATCGCGCCCATTTGCGCAATCGGATCGACTGGCGGCGTTGCGGCGGGCGTTCCGCGCTGCATGATATTCGCGATTTGCTCATTTTGCTGCGCAATCAGGCGCGCAATATCCGCGATTTGTGACGGCGCTTCCAAGCGCGGCGCGTCGCTAGGGGCTTCGACGCGATAAGTTTTATTTTTCCAGATTTTCCCGTTTTTAAAAAGCATGGCGATGAAATGGCCGCCCTTGTGAATTTTCTGCAAGCGGTCCTCAATCGGAAATTTATCCGGTCCGACTTGTTCAACAAAAGATTTTTGCCCGTTCACGACGCGATAAAGCCTCGCGTAGTAGTCGTTCACGCTATCGTTGATTTGAAATTCATCAAGAAACGCCCTTTCGGCGTCGTCGGCGTCATTTTCAAGGTCAATTTGTTCCTGAGGCGTCTCGCGAAAGCGCGCGTCAACAATTTGTAGCGTTTCGTCGTCTTTGCGCGTCGCCATAATGTCACCTATTCCCTTATATAGCCGACGCTATCGCCGGGCCTATAGTCGCGCCTATACAAGGTTAATGAGCGCCAAGGCAAGCCTTCACTTGTGGGGCGCGACGATCCTGCCTACTAAGTCTTGTGTCTTGTGTCGCGCGGCTCACGGGGCCAATATTCATGACCCAAAAGCAAAAGAGGCCCCGGCGGGGGAGCGCGGGGCCTCTCATGCAGCAACAGGCGAACGGCGCTTTTTTCTTTTGCGGGAAACGCGCCGATTTCGCCAATAAAGAAAAGGCGAAGTCATGTCAACCCCAAAAATGACACCCGAACAATTAGCCCGCGAAGTCAAGCGCCTGAAGGGGCGCTTTCCGGCGCTGGCAAAGCTTTCGCGCCGCAAAAAGAATTTCAGCCAAGGCGAACGCCAGTCAATCTATTTCGCGGTGCGTGCGGCGTCGATCATGACCGAAAACACCGCGCGCGAGCGTCGCGAATTGGTCGAAAACGGCCTTATTCCGAAATATTTTGTCGATTACAAATTTCCAAGGGATCGCCAATTAACCGACAAAAAGGCAAAGGAAATTGCGCGCGAGCTATTGCCCTTTGCGACGACGGAGACGAAAGAGACGCTAAGAAAAATTATTCGGACGAAAAAACTAAGTCCGGCGCAACGCGGGATCATCACGAAAAAACGCAAGGCCATGCCTTTTGCTGAGGGGCTAATTCCTCTTGACAAGAGAAGCGCCGAACAATTGCCGCCGCTGGCAGTGCGCGGGCGCGGTCGCAAGAGGGGCGAGACAACGGAAAAACCGGGACAGGGGCTTTATGGGATAAAACTACGCGGCCATGACCCCAAAGAAATAAAAAAGCTTCGCGTCAAAAAAAAGATACTTTCATTTGAGGAACGCGAACGGGGACCCAACGCCAAAACTAGGCAATATCTATATGTCCCGGTCGATTTTGATTTGCGCGAGGGAGAAGACGCTTTTCACGCAAAATTTAACGCCGCCGCGAAAAAATATTTCGATATGGGAGCGCATAGCGTCCAAATTTGGACCGTCAACGGGGCGGCGGGCGACGCTTACGGCTCATACAATCTTTTCCGGCGGCAAGTCGGCGAACAATATTTTTCTTATCTCCGCGCCGATGAAAGCGAGTTGATTGAGGATGACCGCGACGCGGAACAAGCCGAAATAGACGCGGAAATCGCCGCCGACCCTTGGATTTTGGGAATTGTTGTTTTATTCCGGCGCTAACGCGCTTTCATGGCGCGGGAGATTATCGCCATTGATTGCGAGACTGACCCTTTTTCAAAGGGCCGCTTTGTTTCGCCTTTTATTTGGGGCGCTTACGATGGAAAGAAATTTCAGCATTGGCGCAAAACTGAAGACTTTATAGCTTGGCTTTCAAACAAGAATGTCATTGCCTACGCCCACAATGGCGGGAAATTCGACTACACCTATTTGATGAAATATGTTAAGCGCTCGCGCATCAAGATTATCGGCTCGCGCATGGCCGAAATGACAATCGGGAAGGCGGTTTTGCGGGATAGTTTTTCAATCATTCCGGTAGGTTTGGGCGCGATCCAGAAAACAAAGATTGA
>FSSH01008888.1_pt1 | contig 10312 bp, 2 predicted proteins | sample 1166101 | NCBI WGS metagenome assembly FSSH01 (sample SAMEA32972668, study PRJEB13176) | freshwater metagenome | biome: Drinking water system; feature: Biomass in drinking water that filtered by 0.45 um membrane; material: drinking water | place: USA | collected 2012-12-20 | depth 0 m | reverse complement strand
GTCAGTGGGAATTTAAGAGAGTCTCAGCCCGAGGGCAGTTCGGCCTCAAGAAACAATCGGCAGAGATGGTGCGCGGTGAGTTTCAAGCGCGCTTGATGCGCCCCATCGAGCCGGATACCGCCGGCAAAATAGTGGCGTTACCGGGAGGAATACCCGGTCTTGGCGGTGGCGGCGGTGCTGAGGGCGACAAGAAATTCAACATAATCGAATTCTTCAACCATTACGGAATCTTCGTGGTGCTCGGTCTGGGAGCCGCGGTTATCGGGGGCAGCTTCACCCTTTTTGGTCCTTCCGGTCTGATCAATATCTGGAACAAGCAGCAGTACATTCCCAGCCAGGTCAAGTCGCAGCACAATAAGATCCGCTCACAACTGGCCAAACCCTTGAAGAAAGGAAGCTTGCCCTTAGGACAGCGCATCGAGTGGAAGTGGTGGTTCCCCATGCCCTGGGTGATCAAAGATCTGGCCATTCCGCCTGACATGCGTAAAGTGAATCCCCACGTGCTGATCCTGGGACAGGGCGGCAAGGGTAAATCACGCCTGGTGGCACGCATGATCACCCATGACATCGAATCGGAAGACCGTGGTGTTGTCTTGATCGACTCGGACGGCTCACTGGTTGACTTGATCGTCAACTGGATAGCAGCCCATCCCAGAGGCAGAGAGATATCCAAGCGGGTCATTTTAATCGACCCCACTTACAGAAACGGTTCCGTTGCCTATAACCCGCTCAACCTGCCCGATATAGGCGACCTGCAAACAGCAGCGGCTTCCATCGTAGACGGCTTCAAGGCCATATACACCGAGCCGCCAGGCTCCCAGAGCCAGTGGAACGCACAAACCGCCGACATTCTCAGAAACGCTATCTTGCTCCTGATCGGCAACGGCAAAACCCTCATCGATCTTCCCACTCTTCTCAATGAAAACGACTTCCGAGACGTGCTCTTGGAAAACATCGAGAAGAAGAAGAATCAGCGCGTTGAATTTGCCACTCTTCTGGACCAGTGGGGACGCTATAAAAAGCTCGCCAGAACCGACCAGTGGATCACCTGGGTGGAGCCCATCCTCAACCGAATCAACCCGATGCTCTCCAACCCTCGTATACGTTCCATCCTGACCAAGCCTCAGGGCGACCTGGACATCATGGACATAGTCACGAAGAAGAAGATACTTCTGGTGCGCATACCGCAAGGCGACTTCGGACAAGATGCAAACCTCCTGGGCTCCCTCATAGTCTCAGGAGTCAAGCAAGCATGCTTAACCCTCTCGACAACCGGCAAGAAAGCCGAGCACCATCCTGTCAGTCTCTATCTGGATTGTTTCGATAACTTCATCGAAAAGAACACCATCGAAGCCATCACATCCGAAACCAAGAAATTCAAAATTGGTCTAATTGCCGTCACAAAATCCCTCCAGCACCTGCCGGAAGACTTCCGAAACCAGCTCATTATCAACATCGGCACCCTCATCACCTTCGCCCTATCCAAGAAAGACGGAGACCTCCTTGGACCGCAGATGTTCCCCATAGACGGACGCAAAGTGAAGCACCAGACCATGTCCAACATATTCAACCCGGTCAACACATCTCCGCAATTCGAACTTGTGTCAGACGAAGAGAAGTTGAACATCGACAAGATAGTCAGGCAAGAAGAGAGAACCTTCTTCTGCTACAGAATGGGCGCCGAAGCTGGTCTTTTCAACCTCAAATCACACCCGTTTGAAGACGTGGTAGAGGGTAAAATCAAGAAAAAACTGATCGACAAAATGCACACGGCTTCAATCAGGAAAGCCGACGTGTCCGATGACTAGTTCCTGTGTATACTCATAACTACTAATCTCTGTAAGATCTCGGCTGAAATACCGACGAAAGCAAAAATGAGCCAGGATACCCCTAACCGCAGCATCTGGGAAGAACGCATCGCCGACTTGCGACGCTACGACCTTGACAATCTAGAATCGGAGGCGGTGGATCCGGCCTCCCTCACAAGCTGGCCAATCCCGGGACTGACCTTTGTAAGAGTGGACGGCATCCTCAGATCCTGGGACATCGAGAGAGAAAAGCAGCAACAGGGGCAACAGGTTCAGCAAGACCCAGATCCCACCAAGCCGCCCAAGCGCATGTACCTGATGGAAGATGCTCTCACGGGCTTGCATAGCCAGAAAGCGAACCTGGCCTTCCTCATTCTCGGCAGCAAATCGGGAGTTCATTACTATATGGGCATCTCCCTGCCTAGCGCCGTGGAATCGACGGAACCGGGCAGCGATCCCACCTCAATTTGCTACAACAGTCTCAAATCAATTCTGCACAGCGTCTATGGCGGCGTAGACGTCTTCAAAAAACCGTTTTCGGCCGAAGACGTTCACGCCATGATCGAACCCATGACCAAATACACCGGTGTGGTGACAGGCATTCCGGCCCTGAAGTCCACCGGCGGCGATACCACCGAATCAGAGCAAATTGAGAGATTGGCGGCAGGCTTGTCCGGTCACGACTTCGGCATGCTCATCCTGGCCGTTCCAATTCCAAGCAAGAATGTCACCAAGGAAGAAACGGCGGTAGTAGACCAGATTCAGCGAGCGCAAGAAAACGAAGACCCGGAAAAGAAGAGAAAAATCAAGTACTACCTGGAATTGCAAGATTCCTATCTCAAGCACATTCAGCTGGGCACCGCACTGGGCATGTGGCTGACGGTGCCTTACTTCTTCTCTCCCAAGCGAGACGTATTTGTCAGGCTTCAATCACTACTGAGAGCCACCTATGTCGACGAAACCAGCCGACCCACGCCTCTGCGCACTCATGAAGTTAAGGGTCTGAGCGAACACATTCAACGCTTTGGATTGTTGCGCTCCAAAAGAGACGGCGAATACTTCCAGGAATTGCTCGAATATCGCTTCCTTTCACCGCTCAATTCCCGCATGCTGTCCGCCTTTGTTCATCTGCCGAAACGCGAGATGCCGGGCTTCAGAATCAGGAGATCGGCGGAGTTCTCGCTGGCGGAAATACCACCGAAAGATCCAAACCGAGTCATCGCCATCGGCAACATTCTGGACCGGGGAGAGGACACCGGCAACCTCTATTACATAGACGTGGACGCCCTGCAGAAACACACCATCGTCTGCGGCGTTACCGGCGGCGGTAAGACCAATACTTGCTTCTACCTGGTGGGTCAACTCTGGCGTTACGGAATTCCCTTCATGGTGTGCGAGCCTGCCAAATCTGAATATCGGCACATGATGCTGATGTCCGAGACTTTCAAGGGCGTGGGTCAGGCCTTCTCCCTGGGAGACGAGACCGTCTCGCCCTTCCGCCTCAATCCCTTTGAAATCATGAAAGGGGTGAAAGTACAGACCCACCTGGACGCTCTCAAATCAGTATTCAACGCCAGTTTTGAAATGTACTCACCCATGCCGCAGGTATTGGAAAAAGCCCTCAACTCAATCTACGCCGTTCGAGGCTGGGACTTGATCAACAACGTCAACCGGCGTCTACCGCCGGGTATGTCGGTGGGCGATCCAGACTGCCCCAACGAAATCTACCCGACCATGAAAGATCTCTACGAGATTATCGATCCAATCGTAGAAAGCTTCGGTTATTCAGACCGCATCGGTCCCGACGTACAAGCCGCCCTGAAAGCCAGGATTGGCTCCTTGCTCATCGGCGGTAAAGGGCAGATGCTCAACACCAGGCGCTCTATACCCATGGGCGAACTCTTCGGTAAGCCGACCGTGGTAGAACTGAAGATGGTTTCAGAAGACAGCGAAAAGTCTTTCTTGATGGGCATGCTCCTGGTCTTCCTGTATGAATACAGGGAAGCCCTTGGACCACACGACCATCTACAGCACGTGATGCTGGTGGAAGAGGCGCACCGTTTGCTGAAGAACGTACCTACCGGTCAAAGCGGCGAATCAGCAAACCCTGCCGGCAAAGCCGTAGAATTCTTTACCAACATGCTTGCTGAAATTCGTTCTTACGGCCAGGGCTTCATCATCGCCGACCAAATTCCCAACAAGTTGGCTCCGGAAGCTCTTAAGAACACCAACCTCAAGATCATGCATCGTATCGTTGCCGTGGATGACCGCGACTCTATGGGCGGTGCTATGAACCTGGATGATGTGCAAAAGCGTCACGTTACAGCCCTTGGTCAGGGACGCGCCCTCGTCTACGCCGAGAAGATGGAACAGCCCTACCACCTGCAGATCATGTTCGACAAAACCAAGGAAGTACCACCGCCCGAAACACCGGAAGAATCGGATGAAGTAGTGCGACAGGCCATGAAAGGTCTCAACATCATCGGCAGCTATGACCGCCATCTAGGCTGCAAATTCTGCTTGCACCGCTGCGATTCACAAATTCTGGATACGGCTATCCCCGTGGCGGACGACCCGATTTTCCGCCAGGTATACAACCGCTACGTCCTCTCCACCCTGAAAGACCTGACGCAGCTCGTGCACTTCCGCGCCCAGATCATCCACGAAATTCAAAGGGTAATAGGTGGTCGGGCTCGTACCGGCAATATCACCGGCATCACCTGGTGCGCCCTCACCCAAGCCACCGAGCGTTATTTCGAGCGTAAGGGCGAAAACAACTACTGGTTCTATGACCAGGTGAGGGAACAGCACCTGCGCTGGCTCAACTTACTGCGCCCCGCCTTCCAACCAACGGAAGTAAACCGCCGCCTCGATATTGCTATCCTGAGACAATGGCGCGACGACTTTTTGGAACTACACAAACTTGACCAGGGTCCCCTTCCCACTTGCGCTCCCTGTACTTCAAAATGTCTCTATCGCTTTGAAGTTTCGGAAGTGGTGAGAGACCCTAAAATCAAATTCGATTTCAACTCCTCCATTAACCGTAAGGACACCCCGGCATCCGATTCGGCAGCCTGGTTCTGCCGACTGTTGACGGAAAGACTGATTGGCATGCCGGACGTTGACCTGGCCTATTGCCTGGCCGCACACTTGATCAAAGATCAGCAGCTATCCACCGACGCCCAGTTAGTTCTTCTGCATAAAGTGCGAACCGCTCTGGAAAACTTCCAGAACGAAAGCGACGGAGAACAAGGCAGTGGAGAATAGCAGCTCAAACGAAAACGCCCAGCATCCTGCAACCGCCGAAAATGAGGGCGAGCAAGCCAGTAGCGGCAATGCAAGCGCTACAGGCCGAACCGATACGACAAATTCAGCTCCCGGACCATCATCGGGATTATCGCCCGCACTCACTGCGGAGGAACAAGCGGCACTGGATAAGGAGACTGATGAAGAATACGACCGCCTCTTCGCTCGTAATCAGTACGCCAAGAAAAAAGACTTCTTTTCCACTGCTCCCAAAGGACAAGTGGGTCTGGCAGAAGAGCTGGGCATAGAAGACATCTACCAGCCCCTGGTGGGCGGACATGGACAACTATTCTGCGCAGCCGGTCCGGAAGCACCGCTTGTAGTGATAAAGGAAGACGCCCTGGTCATTCACCCGCCGCAATTACCTCTTATGGCTGAAGACCATGTGGAAGAAATGAAAGTGCAGGTTAGCAGCCGCGGCGTCCTGCTCGATGAATTCGGCAAGGAAAAGCGAGTTGCTTCAGCAAAATACAGAGGCCGCCCAATCTTCCACTGGGGTGAATGTGTTCCAGGCACCTACAGAAGTTATGCCATTGTAGAAGCTTCCGATGGTGCCATGCACTTCATTTATGACACTACAAACGGTGAGAAACTACCAGTCGATGAGGTCTATAGACTGAGAAACCGCACTCACGATGGTGAAATCGGCAAGTTTCCTCAGCTCAACTCTACACTCGACATACAAGGCGACGAACCGGAACGGGTCGACCCAGAAGCGGTCACGCAAATAGGCATCGAGCAAAATCAAGGCTGAGCCTGTCAAAACCGAAAGTTCAAGGACGGGCTTTTGCTACACCGAGAGTTTGCGTCCGGAGAGGAAACGTTCGCAATATTTTTCCCAATTCTGGCTCAGTTCGTTCTGCACCATTTGACCCACAGCCACAGAAGGCAGGTCTATGGAAATAGACTTTCTGCGTCCGTCACGAGAGTACTCATGACGAGTCGAAGAGTGATTACCAACCTCGTAAGCTAGAACGGGAATCCAGGCATCGCCACTCAGCACTTCCAATTGCTGTTTGACGACTCGACGTCCGCTCACTTCCACATCCACCTTTACCAATCGGCAAGTCTGAGAAAATGCTTCGATTACCTTAGTGCCTTCCACCTCAAAGAGGTGGCTATCTCCTCCTCTGGAGATCACCGGGGTCTTGACCGTGCCGGCAACTTCCGGCAGCGACAGTGTTGTCTTGTCGGAATCGACCACGGTGGTATCCAGATTCGGCGAAGTGACCACAGTCTGTTGTTGCTCTGCCTCGCTTTGGTCCAGCGGCAAAGTAGGAATACCCTGGGGCAAGCCAAAGGTCGTAGCTTGTTCTTCGATAGTCGGCTTGCCGGGAACATTCTCGAAAACATAGCCGCAGGCCGGACAAAGTGATGCGGTATGGCTGAGCAGCCTATCACACCCACCACAAGGCTTGGTGGCCATCTCGAGTATGGCATGAGAAGGCATATGCTGAGGCTCAAAGACAACCGGCTTGGCCGGCGCAGTCTCGGCTCGATAGGCGGAGATCTCAGCAGCCGTTGGAATATTCAGCACGGCACCACGAATCAGCACTGCCAGCGGTGCACCCTTGGAGTCAGTGTCGGTGGAAAGGCCGTTCTTCTCGGCCAAAAGTCTCCAAAGGGTCACATCTCTAAGATCCGGATGTTTCATAGCGATTGAACGCAATGTATCACCCAGGCGCACCGAGTATACGCGTCCGTCAAGACCGTCGGAAGATTCTCTGATCTTGCCTATCACTTTCTCGATATTGGCACGGCGGTCTTCCTGGGCTGAATGAGAGCGACCTGCCATACCGGAAGCAGAGCCCTGCGAATTCTGCACGGTAGCAATGCCGCCGGTGCGCGCCAACCATTCACGCACCTGTCTCGGACTGGGAAGAATCAGGACCGTACCAGGTTTGACATAGTAGCTGCGGCGACCGCCAGTCCAACGAACCTCCACCGAACGCTTGTTGATTTCGTAAATCAAATCGGCCACGCGAGGGTCTTTGAACTTGCGCACGGCAATCATGGTCAGATCTTCGTTCTCACGCACCACATACTTCTCTTGCAGATTGTCCTTGCGGATCATTTCCTGCAAGACTTCGCGCTCTTGCCTGATGCGGAGTGCTCTTGCTCTCGCCTCGATCTCAGACTGCTGTCTGATGGCCAACATAGTGGCCATTTCTTCCGCAAGCCGTCGCTGCTTGTCTTCTTCTCTTTCCTTAGCGTCTTTCTCGTCTTCCTTGAGCTTGGCTTTCTGAGACGCCAGATGCTCCAACTTCTCATGCTGCAACTTAATTTCCAGGTCGCGCTCAGTCTGCTCCTTATGAGCCGCCTCTAGTTCCTTGATGTAACGAGCCTGCGCATCAAGCTCATCAATCAAACTGCCGGAACCGCTCATGACATTATTAACCATTTCGGCACCACGACTGGCTATGTCCTGAGCCTGCTGTCCGGCCGCCTGCGCCATAGAATTGACGGTATCAGCCAATCTTTGCTGCGCATCCTGCAATTCCTGCCAACGAGCACTGGCCGGATCCGGCACATTCAGATCAGACTTGAGACGTAGAGAGTCGAAGTCGATGCGCTGAGAGTCATCGAGTTCAGACGCGCTATTCTCAGGTTTCTCCTGCCTGGCCTCTGCTATGGGCGCCGTATAGTCATCGGTGCGATTGCCGCCTTTACGCGCATCGCGATCGGCAAGTGTCTGCTGCAGCCACTCAGGCATCTGACCGGATTCACTAGCATTGGCATCGTCACTAGCACCTTCCAGCGCTGACTGATCACGGTTGGTGATGCCGTCATCAGTGATGATGCTCTGGCTGGAACCGCTAGAGGCACCGGAAATACCCGACTGCTGAGAAGTGTAGACCGAAATCAGATCATCCACACCGCTCTGGGCAATGGCTTCCGGTGAAACACTGGGAATCGGTTGAAACTTATCCGGATCATCGGCATCGGTATGAATGGCATTGGCGGGATCGCTATAAGGCATGCCGAAGCCATCAGCGGCGCTAGCCGGTGATTCAATCGGCACAAAGCCGGCGGTACCGTCAAAATATGGCTGTCCGAAGCTACTGGTCGGAAGTCCGGCAATGGNNTCCTGATAGGGAACACCAAAAGAAGAGCCGCCTTCCAGCCCGGAGTTTCCACTCTGACCCATCCAGCCCGTGTAACTGCTGGCGATGTAATCATCAATAGGACCAAAATAGGTTGCCGAATCAATGGTAGGCTCACCCCAACCCGAGTTTGTGTCCGGCAAAGGCTCAGTGTAGTCGGCAGCACCGGCATTCTGCATAGCCGCCAACTGGGCGATCAAATCCAGAGCAGCCTGCTCTTCCGCTCTCCGCGCATCGGAGAGACGAATAGCCTCTTGTTGCGCCAGTCGTGCCGCTTCCTCTTGAGCGAGACGGGCTTCCAACTGACGAGCCTCAAGTAAAGCCTGCTGCTCGGCAGCCAGGCGCGCTTGTTCTTCCGCCAGCCGGCGGCTCTCCTCCGCCAGTCTGTTTTGCTCAGCCAATCGAGCCTGCTCTTCCAAAATCTGAATATAAGAAGGATCAAGGCTGGAACTCGAACCACCGGAAAGCGAAATCAAGTCGGAAATTATGTTGAGCGGATCGAAGCTCTGCACCGGTGGTTGGGGTGTAATTACAGGCTGATCAAGGATGTCGGAGAGTGCATTGCCTACAACGGTGGTGATAATCTGCTGGGCAATCTGTTCAACTGGATTGGCATCGGCGGGAGCGCCGCCAGAAACAGGTACACTAACCTGGCCGCTAGCACCACTGACAATGGGAGCAACCGGTTCGGAAACAGGCAGCGGTTGTGGACCAGCGGACACTACCGGCGCTGAATCAGCGACCGGCTGAGTCGTTACGGGCACCTCTGGTGCTCCCACTGGTCCGGTCGTCGGTGCAGAAATCACTTCTGACGGGCTGCCACCACCTACTGCCGGCGAAGGAATGGAAACAGGCATAGCTGGTGCGGAAACCGGCACGCTTTCGCCACCACCGGCATTCAAACCTAGCTGGGAAGCCAGATAAACAATGTCCAGAATCAAAGTTTCGGATGTGGAAACCAGCCCGTCACCATTCAAGTCGGGATTTATAACCAGCGGCGTAGCCGAACCACCGGCGTCCACCGACACAGGAATGTGTATGTTGGCACCACTTGTTGCATTGAGGTTCTCAGCTATCTGAATCAATTCAATATACTTAGCGGCCAACTGATCCGGCGTCAGCTGACTCAACGGTACCACCGGTGATGCGGCAGGTACTGTGGCGGCGGCTGTAGGATCCGTGTTGGTCTGAGTGGGCTGGGCAGCGGTTGTGGAAGGAACGCTCTGTGCGGTAGGAGCGGCAGAGGGATCTGGTACCGGCTGAGTTTGAGCAGTGGTCGCGGCACTGGGATCGCTGGTTGCCCCAGGCGCTGAAGCCGAAGGATCCGGGGCGGGCTGATTGGCACCATTCACCAGTGAGACCGAGGGCAACTGGTTGGGATCAATAGGCGCAGTTCCGGTCGGCGCAGGACCGTTCGGATCAACATTTGCACCACCGGAGGAAATGGAAGGAGCGGATTGGCCCGATGCGGGAGCAGTGCCTAAGGTGCCGCCAGGCTGGATGACACTGCCGGAAGCGGTAGAATTGCCACTCGCCCCGCTCGCCCCAGTCGGGGCTGTACCACTGGAGGCGAAGGTGCCTCCACTACCGGTGCTGGTGGCAACAGTACCGGCTGATGAACCACTGGAGGTACCAGCGGAAGAGGTAGTTGTGCCTCCGGTTGCCGCAGTGGCACCACTGCCGGAAGGTGAGGTGGAACCAGAAATCGTAACTCCACCGAGTGTGACCGAACCTGTAACCTGGAGATTGGGAACACCATTTGCATCCACTCCAACGGATACATTTACGCTGGCGCCGTTCTGACTATTTCCAACCGAACCGGTAACGCCAAGAGCACCCGTGGCTGCATTCACCACTGCGGCAGTACCGGCAGCATTCGTAGCAGAACCTCCTTCAGACGTTGCAGAGGACTGTGCAAGATTGGTGCTTCCAGCTGCTGTCGGGGCGACACCGGCAGCGCCTTGCGCAGCCGAGCCGCTCACACCTGTCGCGCTTCCAGTCGGCAAGGAAGCGGTGTTGGCAGCTCCACCAGTGGCAGCGTTTCCGACTGCCGATGTTGAAGCAGTCGGCTCCTGGGACGCACTCACTTGCGAT